>ENA-UEQP01003263-UEQP01003263.1-human-gut-metagenome-genome-assembly--contig:-NODE-3263-length-10829-cov-2.695312_pt1 | contig 10829 bp, 7 predicted proteins | sample MGYA00242951_ERZ507951 | MGnify/ENA primary metagenome ERZ507951 (study PRJEB26167, sample SAMN06115539) | human gut metagenome | host: Homo sapiens | place: China:Shanxi | collected 2015-11-18...
TTCGCACGTTTGTATCGCGAAATGAGATTTTCACGCAAAAATCACACAAAAACAGCCGAATTTCCAGTTGCTTTGCCTTGACCGGCAGGCGGATTTCCTTGTATAATACCGTCAGAAAGCGACCGGAAAGCAAATGCGGCGTTTCGGAACGCAGTGGAAGGAGATGCAGACTGTGGCCCGGTATATCCTCCAGCGCTTGGGGCAGACGCTGTTAATTCTGCTGATCGTATCGTTTATTACGTATCTGCTGATTGACTTTTTGCCCGGCGACCCCATTGCTGCGATGCTCGGCGGTGAGATTTCGCAGGAAACGTATGACTGGTGGTATCAAGAGCTGAATCTTGATAAGCCCGTGCTGATTCGCTATGTGCTGTGGCTGAAAAATGCCCTCATGGGTGACTTCGGACATTCAGCATCGTACAGTGTGCCGGTGCTGCAGATTATCGGCGAGCGCGTGCCGGTGACGCTGTACTTGAGCGTGCTGGCGTTCCTCATCAGCGTGCCGCTGGGTATCCTCTTCGGCATCATCAGCGCTGTGAAGCGCGGCAAACCGGCGGATACCGCGGTGACGCTGACGGCGAACGTCTGCTGCTGCCTGCCGCAGTTCTGGCTCGGCATTCTGCTGATGTACATTTTCACGATTGTGCTGAAATGGCTGCCGTCCAGCGGCTGGGTGTGGCCGTGGGAGGACTTCGGCGAGAGCGTGCGGCGCACGATTATGCCGCTGACTTGCCTGACCATCGGCGGCATCGCCTCCATCACCCGCCAGACCCGCTCCTCTATGCTGGAAGTGATTCGTCAGGATTACATCCGCACGGCGAAGTCAAAGGGACTCAAGGGCAAGAAGGTCATCTACATCCACGCGCTGAAGAACGCGCTGCTGCCGGTCATCACGCTGATGGGTCTTCGCATGGGCGGTATGCTGGGCGGATCGGTGTTCGTTGAGAACGTGTTCGTGATTCCGGGCATGGGGTCGCTGCTGGTGAATGCCATTTCCATGCAGGACATTCCGCTGATTCAGGGGTGCGTGCTGCTGATTGCACTGTTCACCAGCGTCGTCAACCTGATTACGGATATCATCTACGTCTTGGTTGACCCGCGCATCAAAATTGCTTGAGAAAAGGAGGTATAACGATATGAGTGAAGCAACACAGACGGAAAAAAAGCAAGCGCAGAAAGAGCGCAAGGCCTATCGCGCCAAGAAGCGCAAACTCTTCTTCAAAACGTTATTCTCCCGCAAAATTGTGCTGGTCAGCGCCATCGTCGTTCTGCTGATTATCCTCATTGCCATCTTTGCGGATTTCCTGATGCCCTATAACCCGAACCAGATTTCGATTCCCGAACGCAATCAAGGCATGAGCGCCGCCCACTGGCTGGGCACGGATGAATACGGCCGCGACCTGCTTTCCCGCGTGATTGCGGGCAGCCGCGTGTCGCTGATTGTGGGTTTGCTGGCAGTTATCATCGCCTGCGTCATCGGCACGACGCTGGGCATGATTGCCGGTTACTTCGGCGGCGTGGTGGACGACATCATCAACCGCACGAGCGAAGCCGTCCGCGTCATTCCGCAGATTGTGTTCGCCATTGCCTTGTGCGCTGTGTTCGGCGGCGGCATCCTGAACCTCGCTATTGTTTTGGGTATCGCCCACACAACGGTGTATATCCGCATGATGCGCTCGCAGGTGCTGTCCATCAAGGAACGCGACTACATTATGGCAGGCAAGCTGCAGGGCAACAGCAACTTCCGCCTGATGTTCCACCACATCCTCCCCAACAGTATTTCTCCGATTATCGTCACCATGACGCAGCAAGTTGGCAACACGATTTTGAGCGAAGCGGGCCTAAGCTTCTTGGGGCTGGGCATTTCCAAGCCAACGGCAACGTGGGGCGCGCTGGTCAACGGCGGCCGCAGCTTCCTGCTGACGAATCCGATCTACTCCCTCGCGCCGGGCATCGCGATTGCCCTGCTGGTTATCTGCCTGAATACGCTGGGCGACGGCGTGCGCGACGCGCTTGACCCGCGCCTGCGCGGTGAAGTGTAATCAAAACGGAAGGAGCAACGAAAATGGCACATCTGCTGTCCGTCCAAGGACTTGTGACAACCTTCCGGAACGAAGGAAAAGAGTTTAACGCAATCGAGGGCGTCAACCTGCACGTTGACCGCGGCGAAATTGTCGGCATCGTGGGCGAATCCGGCTCCGGCAAATCGGTGACGATGCTCTCCGTGCTCCAGCTGATTGCAAGCCCCGGCAGAGTAGCGGGCGGAGAGGTCTATCTGGAGGGTGTCGAGGGCAACCTGCTTTCCTACGGCAAGGAAAGCGAAACGATGCGGCAGGTGCGCGGCGGCAGAATCTCCATGATTTTTCAGGAGCCAATGACCAGCCTCAACCCCGTGCTGACGGTGGGTTATCAGATTCAGGAAAACGTGCTGCTGCACACGAAGCTGTCGCCCGCGGAAGCGAAGAAGCGCACGATTGAGGCCATGAAGATGGTCAACATCCCCGACGCGGAATCCCGCTACGACTACTACCCGCAGCAGTTCTCCGGCGGTATGCGCCAGCGCATCATGATTGCTATGGCGATGGCGCCCAACCCCGATATTCTGATTGCTGACGAAGCAACCACCGCGCTGGACGTGACCACGCAGGCGCAGCTGCTGGAGATGATTCGCAAGATTGCGAAGGAAACCAACACTGCCGTCATCATGGTGACGCACAATCTGGGGCTGGTGGCGCGCTATGCGGAACGCATCTACGTCATGTACGGCGGGCATATGATGGAAACATCCACCTGCAAGGAGATTTTCCACCACACCGAGCACCCGTACACCCGCGCGCTGCTCCGCGCCATTCCCCGCTTGGATGATGCGAAAAACCGCATCCTGATTCCGATTGACGGTCTGCCGCCTGTGCCGTCGCAGCGGCCGGAGTACTGCCCGTTCTACGCGCGGTGCGAATATCGCTGTGACCGGTGCCTGAAGCACACGGACGCGACGATGAAGGAAGTTCGCCCCGGCCACTACTCCGCCTGCTGCCTGACGCAAGAGGAATTGGCGGAGGGCGAGGAACGTCTGCGCCACAAGGACTACGGCGCGTCGCCTGAACGTCATCCGTCAAGCGAAAACTGCTTGGCGGTGGAGGACGTTCGCAAGTATTTCCCGGTCTACAAGGGCATCATGAAGCGCAAAGTCGGCGAAGTGAAGGCGATTGAGGATATCTGCTTTACCATCAAGCGCGGCGAAACGCTGGGTGTCGTCGGCGAATCCGGGTGCGGCAAAACGACGCTAGCGCGCTGCATCATGCGCATTTACGAGCCGGATGAAGGCCGTATCATCGTTGAGGGCAAGGACGTCGCCCACGCGAGCGACAAGGAGCTGAAGCCCTATCGCCCGAAAGTCTCGATGATTTTCCAAGACCCCTTCTCGTCCCTTGACCCGCGCCAAAACGCCGGTTCGATTGTCGGCGAGTCGCTGAAAATTCACCACTTGGTGAAAGACCATGCGGAATACGAAAAGCGCGTGGACGAGCTGTTCCGCAAAGTCGGCCTTGACCCGGCACTGAAGGAACGTGTGGCACACGAATTCTCCGGCGGGCAGCGCCAGCGCATCGGCATTGCGCGCGCTCTGTCCTCCAATCCGTCGCTGATTATCTGTGACGAGCCGATTTCAGCGCTGGACGTTTCCATTCAGGCGCAGATTATCAACCTGCTGGAACAGATTCAGGCGGAGATGGGCATCAGCTACATCTTCATCGCCCATGACCTTGCTGTCGTCAAGCATATTTCTGACCGGATTCTGGTCATGTATCTGGGTCGCGTGATGGAGATTGCCCCCTGCGAGGAGCTGTATGAGCATTCGCTGCACCCCTACACGCAGGCGCTGCTGTCTGCCATCCCGGTTGCTGACCCGGAAATTGAGGAAAACCGCGAGGTGACGACGGTGCAGGGCGAGTGCCCAGCATCCTCAAGCGCCCCAGCGGCTGCCCGTTCCATAATCGCTGCCCACAATGCACGGAGCGCTGCAAGCAGGAAACGCCGCAGCTGCACGAGGCATTCCCCGGTCACTTCGTTGCCTGCCACCTCTACGGGCAGGAATAACCAATTTCGGTTCCAATCTGCGAAAAGCAGAGAAAATAGAACGACACATTGAAGGAGGAAACCCCATGAAACTCAAGAAGCTCACTGCACTGTTCCTCTCCGTGCTGATGCTCCTGTCCGTTCTGCCGGTGGCGCTGGCGGAAGACGCGACGCCCCAGTACGGCGGCATGCTGACCGTGCTTGCTATGGAAAGCAACAGCATGTTCCCCGCCCTGTCCAGCACGACATCTAACCGCTTCAACTTCAGCCCTGCTGTGGAAGCCCTTGGCCGCCGCAACGCGGAGACCGGTGACACCGAGCCGTGGCTGGCGGAATCCTTCACCGTGGATGCGGATGCGCTGACGCTGACCATTAAGCTCCGCGAAGGCATTAAGTTCTCCGACGGCAGCGACTTCAACGCAGATGCGGTCATCTGGAATTTCGACAAGCTGGTCGAATACGGCAAGGCGTCCGAAATCTGCTCCCCGGAAAGCTACGAAAAGACGGACGACTACACCGTTGTGCTGCATTACACCGCGTGGAACAACACATGGGTGGACATTCTGGGCGAGTGCTACATCTACTGCCCCGCGGCTTTTGAAGCCAACGGCGAAGAATGGGCGACGCTGCACGCGGTCGGCACGGGCGCGTTCATCCAGAGTGAGTATGTGCAGGATTCCCACATCACCTATGTGCGCAACGACAACTACTGGCGCGCGGGTGAACCTTATCTGGACAGCATCAAGCTCCTCTACATCAACGACAGCATGACCCAGTACGCGTCCTTCATCAACAAGGAACTGGACGTGCTGCGCAACCCGAACTCCTCCAACATCAAGCAGCTGCTCTCTCTGGGCTACGAGAACGCGGCTTCCGACGCGCCTAACCTCGCAGGCATCACCTACATGATGTTCTGCTCCGGCGACGAAAAGTCTCCCTTCTATGACCTGCGCGTCCGTCAGGCTGTGATGTACGCGGTGGACTGGGAAGCGATGGCGGAAGGCATCTACGACGGTCTGGGCGCTTCTACTCCTGTCTTTGCTGTGCCCGGTGCGTGGAGCCATGACGATACCCTGTCTGTCTATCCCTATGACATGGAAACGGCGCTGTCTCTGCTCAACGAAGGCAATGCCGCGAACCTGCAGTGCGCCATCATTCTTCAGGCGTATCTGGAAATGGTCGGCATCAAGGCTGAAATCAAGAGCCTGACCAGTGCGGACTTCAACGCCCAGAAGGCGGAAGGCGTGTATGATCTTGGAATCATGGTCAACAACGGTTCCTCCAAGCTGGACTTCACCGCTAACTACATTCGCCTGTACTCCTCCGAGGGCGTCAACTACAAGAACATGATGGTGAAGCCTGCCGATTACGAAGAAGCCCTCTTCGGCGCGCGTGCTGCCAAGACGCAGGAAGAAAAGAAGGAACTGCTCAAGACCGCCGCTCGCCTGTTCAGCCACGACTACGCGCTGGTGGTGGCGACCGGCTATCAGCCTGCGTACTGCTTCGCGCAGGAAAGCGTGCATGACACCGGCGTCTGCACCACGACTGCTGAAGCGTGGACACCGAACTGCGCGTGGAAGGAACAGTAATCATTTCTAACAAGCGCTTCTCCCTGCGTATCCGCTAACAACGGGTGCGCAGGGAAGCCGCCGCCGTATCTTTCTTCCTCTTGGTGCGGCGGCGGTGAATTCTTCCTCTACATGCAATTGATTCAACCAACGAAGGAGAATGGCCATGGAGATGTTAATGAAACCCCAGCTTTGTGTCAGCTCGAATGCTACGGACGACTATCTGCGCTATCTCCGCCAGATGAACATCTCCCATTGCTTTGTCATGTTCCGCAACGAGGAGACGAATTACGACGCGGTCAACCGGACGCTGGAACGCGTTCGGGCGGCAGGGCTGACGGTGGATGATGCCGGCAACGGCTTTATCTACAAGCACCCGTCCATTCAGCTGGGTCTGCCTGACCGGGATGAATGGATTGCCAAGTATAACGATTTGAACCGCTGGCTGGGCAGCGCCGGGGTGAAGGTCGGCTATGCGACATGGGATACGGGGCGCGTCAGCACGTCGTGGTGGAAAGCGGGCGAACATACCCACGGGGCAGTGGGCCGCATTGTGGACATGAACGAGATTTATGCCCGCAAGCCCGCCTTTGGTCAGGAATACGACTACGACACCATGTGGAACAACTTCGAATATTTTCTGCGTGCCGCGCTGCCGGTGTGCAAGGAAGTCGGCATGAAGCTGGCACTCCATCCCTGCGACCCGCCCGTGCGCTTCTATGAAGGCTGCGCGAGCATCATCATCAGCGGCGACGACTATCGCAAGGCGCTGCGCCGTGCCGATGAAATTCAGCAGGAGCTGGGGCTGGGGACGGACGAACATTATCTGGGCATCAAGTTCTGCTGCGGCTGCTGGCTGGAAGGCGGCGAAAAGTTTGGCAACGTCCTGACGGATTTGGCGGACTTTGTGCAGCAGAAGCGCGTTCACATCGTCCACTTCCGCAACGTTTCTTCTCCGCTTCCCTACTTTGAGGAGACGCTGCTGGAGGACGGGTACATGGACATGTACAAAATCATGGATGTGCTGGTGAAGAACGGCTACGACGGGACGATTTACGTCGATCACGTCCTGCGCTACGACGAGCAGACCGGCGGCGAAAAGGCCTCCTTTGCCTATGCAACAGGCTACATGAAGGGCTTGATGGCGGCGGCGTATCATCAGCAGAAATAAAGGTCAGCCGAAAAACAGGGGGAATCGTATGAGCTTGCGCGAGTACCCGAAAAAACCGGGAATCAGCCGCTTTGTCGCGCCGTGGGATACCAGCGGCTGGTATTTCATGGCGGAGCATTTCGCGCCGGGATGCCGGATTTACAGCAATGCCGACATCACCGTGACCGAATGCCCCGAAATTCTCAGGGGCTGCGACTACATCGTGACATACGATTCCGCGACGGATGGCTTCGATGACAAGCAGGAAGTGGATTTCTTCATCGAGCAGACCGGCGAAGTATACGCGGCGCTGGACGCGGATGCCCCTGCGGATTTTCCGACGGGCTTTGCACGCACGGATTTGGTCGTCAGGACGGACGCAGGCGATACTTATCGCCTGTTCATGCGCCCCTACGCACGCGGTGCGCATGTTCATTTGGACGCTTTCTCCAGCCCCGGACGGCACTTCTTCGTGGTCTTTCGCCCGACGGAAACAGAAACGGAAAAGCCGCTGCCCGAAGCAAAGCGCTTCTCCGTGGCGCAACGGCACGAGACGCGCGAAACATGCTGGTTTGTGCATGACTGCTTTGCACAGGCGAAGCTGTCCGGTTATGACTGCCGCGGCGACGTGCGGGTTTGCGCGGAAGCGGACAACCCCAAGCGGCACTATCTCCGCTTGCAAAGCGGCGCGGGGATTTCGCGCGCCTGCGAAACAAGCGGACAGGATGAATTGTCGATGGCGCTGGATGTTCCCGCGGGCACGGCGGCGCTCAACTTTGCGGGCGTAACCGTGCAGCTGGGCGGCGCACAGGCAAGCATCAACGGGCAGAACGTGCCGGATATTGCGGACAGCCGCTATGTGGTGGCGTTCAAGCGCTTCCATGCGCCGCAGCGCTGCGAGGTGTGGCTGAACAATCGCCCGACGATGATGTGCGCGTGCGACGCGGCAGCGAAAACGCCGTTCACACTGACAGCATCGGAAACGGGTGAAATCCGCCTGAACCGCGTGGACTGGAAAGACCAGACGGATGTGCCGATACTGGTGGAAAACTTCACGTTGATGCCGATGAATTGCCGCTTGATGGCGGAGGCACAGGGGAACATCCTGCAGCAGCGCGGCATTGGCAGCTTCCTGCGCGTGACGGGCAGCGGCGCGGTGACGTTCCCGGCGATCCGGCGGGAAGCAATGGTGGAAATCACCTGCCGTGCAAGTGGTGAAGAATCCGCCGTGTTCCCGGAAGTTCGGGATGCGGACGGGCACACAATCATGAAGGCGGCGCTCTTTGCAAACAGCCTGTTCCTCTCCGACGGCGAGGAATGGCGGCGAATCTGCGGCGGATATGCCCCGTGGCAGTATTTCCCCGTCGGAAACTGGTATCGCATGACGATTTCGCTGGATTTTGCGTCGCATACGTTTGATGTGAATGTGGATGGCGCGCTTCGGGCGAAAGGATTCCGGATGGCGTTTGACGCGGAGAACGCGGCGCAGGTGCTGCTGACGGCTGCGGACGGCGCGGCGGACTGGTGCGGATTGCGCGTGTGGGACGCCTCGAACCTGAGCCGGAATATGCTGCCGCCGGGCGAGAAATTCAATGTGCGCGACTACGGCGCGAAGGGCGACGGGAGTACGCTGGACACGCTGGCGATTCAGCGGGCGCTGGATGCGGCGGAAGGCAAAGGCGGCGTGGTCGTCGTGCCGGAAGGAACGTACCTGACCAAACAGGTGCAGCTCCGCTCGGACACGATGCTCTGGCTGGACAAAAACGCGGTGCTGCTGGCATCGCAGAATTACGCAACTTATCCGCATGTCGTGCCGTGCGAAAGTCTGGTGGCTGTGCGCAACACCGGGCGGGCGCTGGTCTATGCCGAGCGTGCGCGGAACATCAGCATTTCCGGCGGAGGCGAATTGAACGCAAACGGCCGCTGCCGCTTCAAGGTCAACGACCCGAAGGGCATCAACAAGCTGTACACGTCGCGCCCGGATAACCTCTATATGGCTTGCTGCGAGGATATCCGCGTGTCCGACGTGCGGTTCACCAGCGCCGCCTACTGGACGCTTGTTCCGCTCTCCAGCCGCTTTGTGACGCTGGAGCACCTGATGCTGGACTGCATGAACACCCCCAACCGGGACTGCCACGACTTGAGCGTGCGGCACTGCTGCATTATGGCGGGCGACGACGGCTTTTGCCTGAAAACGGCGGACAGAATGGGCTGCCGGAACATCTTTGCGGAGGACTTGGTCATCCAGTCGCTGGCGAGCGCCATCAAAATTGGCACGGATTCTTACGCGAAGGTAGAGAACGTCACGGTGCGGCGCTGTATCCTCAAAAACGTCAACCGATGCGGCATTGCGGTGGAAACAGTAGACGGTGCGGCGATTCGCAATTGCACCTTCGAGGACATTGACATGACGGACTGCGGCGGCCCGATGTATATGACTATCGGACACAGAAACCGCAAAGCACCGCAGCTTCCGGTGCGAGTGGGGTCGATGGCGCACATCGTATTCCGGCGCATCGGCTATCGCGCGCCGTATCTGTTCAGCCGCTGCAAAACGGTCTATGAGAGCCTGTTCATCGGCGACAGCGCGGAGAACAAAATTCGCGATGTGCTGGTGGCGGACTGCGATTTGCTGCTGCCGGGCGGATGCCGGCATGGCGTGGATGCGCCGCAGCCCATCGGGGAGAAGTATCCGGAGTACGACCGGCATGGGCTGTCCTCCGGGGCGGCGTTCACGCTTCGCTTCTGCGAGGATGTGCGCTTTGAGAACAATGTCATTCAGACGGAAAAGCCGGATGTACGTCCGCTGGTGATGATTCACGATTGCTGAAAGGAGTGTTTTTATGACATTCAAGCCTCATGGCATCGTTGTGCCGATTGTAACGCCTGTCACGCAGGATGGCAAGTTCAACGAGAAGGCGTATCGCGATTTGATTGAGTATCTGGCAAGCAGCGGGATTCACGGCGTGTTTCCCTTCGGGACGACGGGCGAGTTCTATGCGCATGACATGGGTTTCTACCGCGAGGTGCTGGCGGTGACGAAGGACGCGGTGCGCGGGCGCATGGACATCTACGCCGGGGCGAACAATATCACCACGCGCGGCGCGGTGGAAATCGCCAAGGCGGTGGAGCAGGTTGGCGGCATTGATGCGCTGAGCGTCTTGACCCCCATGTTCGTCAGCCAGACGCAGTACGAGGTGTCCGAATACTACCGCGAAATCGCCTCCGAGACGAATCTGCCGATTATCATCTACAACAACCGCCCTAAGACAAACGTCACCGTTGAACCGGCAACCGTTGCCAAGCTGGCGGAAATCGACAACATCATCGGCGTGAAGGATTCCACGGGCGACATGACGAATACGGAAGAGTATCTCCGTCTGACGCGCGGGATGGACAACTTCCACGTCATGATGGGACGTGACACGCTGATTTACGCCGCGCTGTGCTACGGGGCATCGGGTGCGATTGCATCCTGCGCCAACGTTGCGCCGAAGATTGCGGTGGATATCTACGAGAAGTTCCGCGCGGGTGATGCGGCGGGCGCGCTGGATGCGCAGTTCCGCTTCTCCGCCCTGCGAATCGCAACCAACATGGGCACGTTCCCCGTTGTGCTGAAGGAAGCGCTCAAGCTCATCGGACACGACTGCGGCGACTGCGTGAAGCCCATTCTGCCGCTGAACGACGAACAGCGCGCGCGGCTGAAAACTGTCCTCACGGACATGGGGCTGCTGTAAATTGCTTTTCCGCCTGATTCAAACAGGCTGAAAGATAGAATTGCGTAATTAAGGAGGATTTTTGATATGAAGATTGCATTCATTGGTCTGGGCATCATGGGCAAGCCGATGGCGAAGAACCTCATCAAGGCGGGTCATGAGCTGTTTGTGTTTGACAGCAATCCGGCGGCGAACGAGGAAATGAAGGCGGCGGGCGCGAATATCTGCGCTTCTTCTGCTGACACGGTGAAGAACGTTGATTTGGTCATCACCATGCTGCCGAACAGCCCGCAGGTGAAGTCCGTCATGCTGGAAGAGGAC
>ENA-UEQP01003271-UEQP01003271.1-human-gut-metagenome-genome-assembly--contig:-NODE-3271-length-10802-cov-3.291841_pt1 | contig 10802 bp, 9 predicted proteins | sample MGYA00242951_ERZ507951 | MGnify/ENA primary metagenome ERZ507951 (study PRJEB26167, sample SAMN06115539) | human gut metagenome | host: Homo sapiens | place: China:Shanxi | collected 2015-11-18...
AAATAGAAAAATAAAAAATAAAAAGAGATTTAATTTACACTTTATGAAGAACATTAACTACGTTATTAATGGTGTGCTCGCGGTAGCTGTCATAATCCTGTTTGTTATGCAGTTTTCCAGTAAAAAAGAATCCACAGTAGCTCCGGCTTTCACAACGGAGGGAGATTCTACCAATCTGCTCCCTTTAGCATATGTAAATGTAGACTCTCTTTTATCGAATTACAACTATTCGAAAGATTTGAATGAACGTATTCTCAAGATGCAGGAAGACTATCGTTTAGATATGACTCAGCGGTCAAATGCCTTACGGACAGAATTAAATGATTTTCAACGTAAATATGAAGCCAATGCTTTCCTTACTACGGAAAGAGCGCAGCAGGAAGGAAACCGTTTGCAGAAAAAGCAGGAGGAACTTCAGAACTATGCGGCTAAGAAAGAACAAGAGTTGGCTGCCAAGCAGATGGAGCTGAACGGACAGCTTCGCGATACGATCGTCGCCCAGTTGACGACTTTCAACCAGACAAAAGGTTATCAGATCATTTTCAGCAATACAATGGGTGACAATATTTTGTTATCTAATCCGGCATACGACATCACTGCCGAATTTCTCGAAGTGCTGAATAAGAACTACTCTTCCGGTAAATAAGGAATAAAACATATAGATATATACGAAAGGGCTGTCCCGCAGGGGGCAGCCCTTTTTGATTGTGGCCCTAAGGATTCCTTGGGAGGATAATGCTATGCATTAGACCTTGTAACCCTATGCTTTAGCTATTGCAAAGCTATGCTTTACGGCAAGCGAAGCATGCTTGTTCTTGTTTACCTTTGTTTGGACTTCCGGAGTTTCTTCTTGATCCAGAAATAGTAACCGGTTATGGCAAAGACAGCCCCTAAGAGCGAAACCAGACAGCTTAATATCCGGGTTGTCAATCCTCCCCATGTTCCGGCATGAACGGAATAGATCCATCCTCTTATTTTGGCGGATTTAGGGAGGTCCTTGTATAATTGAATTTCAGTGATCTTGCCGGTAGCCGGGTCAAAGGAATAACGGTCGCTTCCTCTTGTATTTCCATAGGCAGCGGTAGAAACGGTTGCCGATCCGTCTTGGATGGAGATCGATTTATATTCCGGATAACGGCTTTGTAAATCGGCCAAGACTTCGGCCCATTGTGTGTAATCGGTTTTGGGATGTTTCTTCGAACCTCTTTCACCTGCTGTTTTTTGGGGGACGGCAGATGTCGGAGCGTGCGTCTGTTTAGATGTTGTGCTGATGCCGAACGCGGTATAGAACGCGTCACGATACCAACCGAACGACCAGGTTAGACCAGTCAATGCCAGGATAAGCAAAAGTAAAGCTGCATAGAAACCTCCGGAGACATGTAGATCGTACAGGAAGCGGAACCAGCCGGCTTTTGTTTTGATTTTGAACCGGTTTTTCAGTGCTTTCCTGTTTCTCGGATACCAGATGACAAGACCACTTATGATAATAATGGCCAGTACCAGGGTTGAATATCCGACAATAGTTTTACCCCAAGCGAAACTTCCATCCCGTTTATATTCGTCCAACAGCCAACGGTGAAGGCGCATTATCTTCATGAAGAACCCTTTTCCATCGTCTATCCCGGTTATTCCGGCTGTATATGGATCGATGAAACAGGCCGCCTTTTTCCCCGGTAAAACGAGTTGATAAGTCCGCCTGGGATCGGAAGAAACCCGTATGCCGTTTATTTTAATGGAATCGGGCAGTTGTTGCCGGGCAGCCTCCATCAAGGCTGCCGGCGGGAGCGGTTCGCCTTTCATCTCCTTAACAAAATAACGGGAAGGGTAGCAAAGCTCCAGTATCTCCGTTTCGAATACCAGGATTGCTCCTGTCAGGCAGACGATCGCGATGATAATACCGAAGGGTATCGATAACCATAAATGTATTTTCGCAAAGAATTTTTTCATTGGGCTGTCAGTTTGCCGATACCGGTTATTTGGGTTGCTTTGACTGTTACACCTTTCGTAGCACTGGCGTTAACCGGGTCGATCTTGTAGATTGCTGGGTTCCCATCGGTTGTCGTTACAGCGATGTAAGCCTTGCCGTTTTCAACATGTATCGTGTTTCCGAAACCGGAAATTATATCGGTTGAAGGAAGTCCGCTCACGTAAGTCAATTTTTCGGCTCCGGCTTTGAATACGGCCAACTGATTTGCGGTATAGCCTGTTTCACTGAAAGGACGGTCATACATCAGCAACAAGAAATAATCTTCTGTTATATGCCAGCTGCGAAGGAAGGAGTTGCCGTTGCTCTGTGCCTCCAGGTTGCAGTAGTAGTCGTCGAAATCTTCGCTTCCGTTCGGGATGCGCACCACACCGGCCGGCAAGTTGGTCTGTTGGCGCGGGTCGGTCATCGTTTTGGCATATGATGGTGAGAATACATAGATGTCGCCATTATCGGCGGCCCAAATCATTTGGTAATATTGCGATTTGAAACGGCCGCAAGCGTAACTGATTTTATCAGTCTTGATGATTTTCTTATTTGTAAATGTTTCATCGTCGAAGATGGCGACCCAACAGGAATTCGGATACTGTGTCCACAATAGCTCGTCTTTTTCGTAAGCGCTACTGTTCGAACCACCGGATTCGGTTTTCACCAAGTCTTCGTTACCCGGCAGAATCCATTTCCCGTTTCCGTCTTTTGTCCCATACTGGCTTAATCCCATCGGTACGGCTACGCTATAGATCTTGCTGTTATGTTCCAAGATACCTGCCAGCGTTACATATTCGCCATTGCCCAGGAAGTTTTCGGACAGGTAGGCTTTGTTCTTTGTGTCGTTGTCCGTTTTTGTCTCGGCTGCGACATCTAAAAGAGAGACCAGGAATGACTGGGGGACGTAGCCGTTCTCATCCGCCCATTCCGTCGGACCGTCACCCGAAGAAAGAGTCATGATATACTTGTCATAAATGCCGTAAGTTGTAAATCGTTTGACCTTATAGCTTTGTGAGCGGGTTTCAAGTTCTCCGTCCGCATTCAGGATATACGAGCGTGTGTCCCCCGCATTTCCCTGATTGTAAGTCAGGCCGTACAAATACTGGTCTTTATAGAAAACCCATTGTGTGGCTCCGTCATTCACGAGGCCGTTGTTCAATGTCGTGATGGTCCCTTCGTCCACACTCTCGGCTGTAAGCAGTACGTTGGTCGTATTTCCGGATGCCGTTGTAGAAGCAGGGATTACGAATGTGTTTTTTGTTTCGCCTTTTCCTCAGCATAACTGCGGCAATACCGGTTAATAAATGATTCTTTTTCATCTTGCAATAAATGTATTTATATTTAGTAACTGTGATAATTGAATTAATTTCCGAAATAAACTCTTACTTTACCGTAGAAAGCGCGTCCGGCTTTCTGCAAACTAAAATTATCGTACAAGTTTTCGTTTGTAAAGTTGCGGCACTCCAACGACACGTTGTACCGTCCGTTCTGAAGGCTGTAGGAAAGGGCTAAATTGTGAGAGAACTGATTCGGTACGACATAGTCATTGTTTTTCGATCCGATAGCAGACGAATAGTAAGTAAAGCTATGCAGGTATTGATTGTCGTAAGTAACAGTCAGCACATTACCTTTTTTCCAAAGATTACGCCAGTAGAACGATATGTCGGAATCCGCAAACCGGTAGGGAAGGTTAGGCATCCGTTCTCCATAGGCCAGGTTTTCGGCACTGCTGGTAATGGAGGTTTTCATTTTGTCGCGTACGTCCATTTGGGTAAAGTTACCGCCTACGCTCACCCAGTTTGCGAAGTTGTAGCGGATGGACAGATTAAATCCCTTTGTCTCGACTTTGCCGTAGTTGATATAGGTTGCCGCTTGCTTGCCGCCACTCAGATCTGTGATGTTACGTTGTATGTAGTCTTTCGTATTGCGGTAGACCACTCCACCTTCCACATACAAGGTATGTTTTCCGAATGTCTTGTTGTAGCTCAGGTTGAGGTTTATATTGTCGCTATTTTCCGGTCGGATGCTCAGTTCGCCCATTTCCAGGTCTTCGTCACCGAACATCTCTTCGATGGTCGGCAGGCGATAAGCTTTTTCGTAAGACAGCTTGGCTTGCAGGCCTGTCAAGATGAAGTAGGTTCCGGCCGCCCCGTATCCGAATGAGTTGACAGAACGTGTTTTGCGTACGTATTCGTCCTGCGTGCTTGATGTTGCCATCGGGCCTGCTACAAATTGGTTGTAGTATTTTCCGAAAGCGGAAAAGTTCCAGTGTTCGGACGGCATCAACCGGTAGGAAAGGCCTGAAATGTTTTTACGGGTTTCTTTGGCAATGGCGCTTTTCATCTCTTCGGCTGCAAGCAGGGAGGTATTGGAGCGATGGAAAGTGTTCAGCACATGATTGAAGGTAAATGTATGCATTTTACCGACCCGGTAATTGAGTGTCAATGTGCCGTTCCAGTTATTGTTGTCTGCCCGTGAATGCTGTCTTGACTGTTCTCCGGCGGAGTTCATCAGGTGCTTTTCTCCACGCCAGTTGTATTCATAAGAAGAGGTGTCTACGTTGGTTGTCTGGTTTTTATTGTAGTTGGCTGTCAACACGATGTCCAGCCCTTTTGTGAACAGATCGCGTTTGCCATATTCCAGTGAGGGCATCAGAGAGTGTCCTTTGCGGTGTTTTTGCCCGTAAACGATTTCCTGGCGTACACCGGTCTGTATGTCCTGATACATATTCGAATAGGTAAAACCCAGCAACAGGCGGTCCGCCCATTTCTTGTCTACGATCCCCAGTTTGCCGATGACGGCTTCATTGTGGTAGGTATCGTTGAAACGTTTCACCCGTTCCTTCTTGCTTCTGTCGATGCTTCCGGTCTCGAAGTTTTCTACCGGAGCGTTCACGTAGTAATCATTGTCCGAATAGTTTTGGAAGGCATTGATTTCGTAAGTGAATCCGTTTTTGAACGTCTGTCCGAAATTCACGTAAGACTTGTGCGTATTGAAAGAGCCATAGGAATAGGAGGCATCTAAAAACCATCTGTCCCGCTTCTTTTTAGTGATGATGTTGATCACGCCTCCGATTGCATCCGTACCGAAGCCTACCGGGACCACGCCTTTGTAGATTTCGATGCGTTCGGCAAAGTTGACCGGGATGTTGTTCAGCCCGAACGAACTTCCCACACCTTCCTGCGGCACGCCGTCGATAAATATTTTCACGTGCTTGCCACTGAAACCGTCCAGCGTAAGTTGCATGTCCGAACCGACACCCCCGGATTCACGAACCTTCATTCCCGGAGCTTTCGCCAGTGCCTCGCTCAGGCTTTTGTTGGAATTTTGCAGTTCTTTCGTATCAAGTGCTACGGCATTGAATGCCGAACGTTTCAAACGGCTTATTCCGTTTGAGACAACGACCACTTCGTCCAGCTCCGTCGATTGCGGAGTAATGGTGATATTCTGTCTGGTCCTTTCTCCACCGGTAAGTTTCACCGGTTTCTCAACAGTCTTGTAACCGATGGCAGATACGACTAACGTGTAGTCGCCAGCCGGAGCTTTCAGATGGTAAATACCTTGTTCGTTGGTTGTTCCGCCGTATGTGGTACCTTTCAGGTAGACCGTTGCGAAATCAACGGTTTCTTTTTCCGTGGATATGATTTTACCTGAGATCATCGCCCTGTCCTGAGCAGAGGCGGATATTACAGCCAAGAGGAATATGAATAAACCGGAGATTGTTAGAATAGTCGCTTTCAATTTATAAAGAGTTTTGTATCGTTAATAAAACGCTGCAAAGTTCCTTATAAATAGAAAGCGCATCAATCGCGGATTTTAGGTAATTTTATTGTCCCTGTAATTGTAATTTAGACAATACGTCTAACTATATGTAGGTATTTTTCGTTTTTAGTTTTCTTTTTTAGGGGTGACAAATGCCGTGTATAACTGAAGCAGGGCTGAAATAGTCAGGCAAATCATCCATTCTTTCCGTCCGCTGAACATCAGGGCGGAGGCGAATATACACAGCAACCCGGCAAATATGTTGTAGCGGTGCAATCTGCGCCTGCGAAAATTCATATCTTGGGTAGGCATTGTCAGGTAACTGACCGCTATACCGGCAGCCCCGACGGCGAACAGGTAAGGAGCTGCAACCGGCAATGCCAGATATAATCCCGCACCGGCGAGCAACAGCAGGGCGGAGATATTGAAAACGATCGTTCTTGCTTTTTCGTTCATTTATTTGTTCTTAATAATATATACATCCTCGTTCGGCTTTTTCATGAAATATTCTTCACGGGCGAAGCGTTCGAGTCCTTCCTTATCCGTATGCAGATCGTTCAGCTTTTTGCTGTTGATTTCGATCTCCTTCTGGTAATGCTTGATTTCCTTTTCCAGGCTACGAATCTTTTCATCGTATGTATAACGCTTGTACAGACTGCTATCGCCCATTACGAATGTCAGGGCGAAGAACACGATGGTTACCAGCCAGTAGGCATTGATCCTGGATAGATACTTGTTGTAAAAGTCTTTTATGCGTGACATAGGAACTTCGTTTTTGCAAAGGTAAATGAATTATTTTGTTTATCTTTGTCTTGTTAATAAAAAAGCAGAGAATGGATAATTATATTGTATCGGCAAGGAAATACCGTCCTTCTACTTTTCGTAGTGTGGTAGGACAGAAGTCCTTGACAACTACACTTAAGAATGCAATACAAAACAACCAGCTGGCTCATGCATACCTGTTCTGCGGTCCCCGTGGAGTAGGAAAGACTTCTTGTGCCCGTATCTTTGCCAAGACGATCAATTGTCTGAATCCGACTGCCGACGGGGAAGCCTGTAACGAATGCGAATCCTGCAAGGCCTTCAACGAGCAGCGTTCTTATAATATCCATGAACTCGATGCCGCCTCCAACAACTCGGTCGATGACATCCGTGCCCTGATCGACCAGGTGCGCATTCCGCCTCCAATCGGAAAATACAAGGTCTTTATTATTGATGAGGTGCATATGTTGAGTTCGGCGGCTTTCAATGCATTTCTGAAAACATTGGAGGAACCGCCCCATCATGCTTTGTTCATTCTGGCTACGACGGAGAAGCATAAGGTGTTGCCGACCATCCTGTCCCGTTGCCAGATATACGACTTTTCGCGTATCTCGATTGCCGATATGGTGGAGCATCTGGAATACGTATCTTCCTGCGAAGGAGTGACGGCTGAACCGGAAGCCCTGAATGTGATTGCCCAGAAAGCGGATGGCGGTATGCGCGACGCGTTGTCCATCTTCGACCAGGTGGTCAGTTTTACGAATGGGAATATTACCTATCAGGCTGTTATCGATAACCTGAACGTCCTGGATTACGAATATTATTTCCGGTTGACGGATGCGATGCTTTCCGGAAATGTCCGGTCTGCCATCCTGATCTTGAACGATATATTGAGCAAAGGATTTGACGGGCAGAATATCATAACTGGCCTGGCATCGCATTTCCGTGATTTGCTGGTCTGCAAGGATGAGGCTACTTTGATCCTGTTCGAGGTCGGCGCTTCTATCCGTGAACGTTATAAGGAGATGGCGAAGCGCTGTTCCGACGGGCTGTTGTTCAAGGCGATCGAGCTGACAAATACATGTGACCTGAATTACCGGGCCAGCCGGAATAAACGCCTGTTGTTGGAACTTACGCTTATCCAGCTTTGTCAGTTAAGCAGTGCCGGACAACCGGCCGATGATAAAAAAAAAGGGCTGATTGAGCCGATAGCATCCAACGGGCCGGGCCAGGCCCCTGCTCAATCAGGACAGGTTGTAACGGCTCAGCAGACGTATACCGTACAATCTGCCCCTCCTTTGCAACGTCCGGTACAATCTCCGCAGGAAATGACCGGAGCGACTCCCCGCCAGCAGGTCGTTTCCACTCATGTGCCGCCTTCTCCGACTCTTATTCCGCAGGCCCCTCCGGCATCGGCGCCCAAGAGAGTGGCGCGTCCGCCCCAGTTCGGTACATCCATTAAGGAGATTGGCGTAGAGCATCCGAAAGCGCAGGCTGTGACACAGACTGCTACCGTGGTACAGGAAATGCAAAGTCCTTTCAGCCAGGAAGCATTGGTTCATTATTGGGATGCGTATGCTTCCGCTATCGACAAGAAGGTATATCTGAAAAATACGATGATCAATTGCAAGCCGGTCTTGCAGGATAATTATTATTTTGAAGTCTGTGTGCATAACCCCGGCCAACAGGATGAGTTGACGAATAATTGTATCGATATATTGAGTTATCTGCGGATGCAGTTGAAGAATACCCGTATTCAGATGCGTGTCCGTATAGATGAAACGAACCAGAAGCATTTGGCCTATACGTCGGCAGAGAAGTATGAACACCTACTGAACATAAATCCGGTTTTGGCAAAGTTGAAGGATGAGTTTAATCTGACACTCGACTAAATAGTTGAAAGGTGAAAGTTGAAAGTTTGATTTATATTTCTTTTCAACTTTCAATTTTCACGTATTTACCACGTGGCTTTACCGTTTCAACTGAATTTACATTTCCCTGATCCAAATATTACGGAAGCTGATCGGTTCGCTGGGGTCGCCATGAGACTGCAAACGGATCGGGCCTGCTCCGTGTTTTACGACTTTCGGGAAACCGATATATTCCGTTGTACCCAGGATAGTCGTGTTATTCTGCAATACGATGCCGTTCTGGATGACTGTAACGCGCGGTGGAACACGATAAGTGCCGTCTTCCTTGAAGATAGGAGCGGAATAGATAATATCGTAAACATTCCATTCACCCGGCTTGCGCATGGCATTTGCCAGAGGAGGCGTTTGTTTGTAGACGCTGCCGGTCTGTCCGTTCACGTATGTCTCGTTGTTATAGCAATCCAGCACCTGGATTTCATACATATCTTGCAGGAAGATGCCGCTGTTGCCGCGTCCTTGGCTTGTGCCGGTGATGTTTTCCGGCACGCACCATTCGATATGCAACTGGAAGTTCTCGAATTTCTGTTTTGTCAGGATGTCGCCTTTCTTCTTGTCTACAGTGAAAACGCCGTCTTTTACGATCCATTCGGCGGGGCCGCCCTTAGCGTTTTGCCAAGCGGAAAGGTCTTTTCCGTCAAACAGGACGATGGCATCGGAAGGGGCGCTGTTTGTCTTGATGTCACCCGGAGTGACTACTTTCGGTTGCGGAGTCCAGTATTCAGACATTCCCGGTTTCATTTTTTCCTGTTCGGGGTACTGTTTTTGCGCGCTTGCACTGACACAAGCTGTACAAGCCAATGCTGCCAAAGCAGTCTTCATTGTAATGCTTTTGTTCATGGTCTAAATTGTTTTATATATAGGTTTAGAATTTATTGCTTGCAAAGGTAATGGATTAATTAAGACTATAAAATCGAAAACAGGAAATTAAGAAATAAAAAATAGATGTAAGTGTATTCGGTTCCCGGCGTTGTCGGGGATAAAATACGCTTACATCTAATTGGCTGGTTAATGGAAAAGCTGTGCGTGCTTTTTTATTTCGCATGATGGTTGAAAAGCCGTTGTTCTGCCAGCTTCTCATATTTAGTGCCCGGCCGGCCGTAATTGCAATACGGGTAAATGCTGATTCCGCCGCGCGGAGTGAAGATACCGGTTACTTCGATGTATTTGGGGTTCATCAGGCGGATAAGGTCTTTCATGATGATATTGACACAATCCTCATGGAAAGCCCCGTGGTTGCGGAAACTGAACAGATATAATTTCAAGCTCTTGCTTTCCACCATTTTTACATCGGGAATATAATCGATGTAGATGGTTGCAAAGTCCGGCTGGCCGGTGATCGGACAGAGGCTTGTAAATTCCGGGCAGTTGAAGTGTACCCAGTAATCATTGTCCGGATGCTTGTTTGTAAACGCTTCCAGTACTTCCGGGGCATAGTCCTGTTTGTATACGGTTGAACCGCCTAACAGATGTAGTTCGTTTTCATCTTTTCTTGTATCCATGATGTCTTTTTGTTATTCTTGTAAACGATGGTTTATCGGCGTCTTTTTAAATATTTCTCCAAACCTTCTCGGCGCAGTTTGCAGGCGGGGCAATGGCCGCAGCCTTCTGCCATGATGCCGTTGTAGCAGGTGAGGGTCTGGGTCCGTACAAGGTCGAAGACTCCTAATTCGTCCGCAAGTTCCCACACTTCGCTTTTGTCCCGGTCCATCAGGGGTGTGTGGATCACGAACCGTTCGTCCATCGCCAGGTTCAGGGTGACGTTGAGGGAGCGGACGAATGTATCGCGGCAATCGGGATAACCGCTGAAATCGGCTTCCGACACTCCGGTTACCAAGTTGAAGATTCCTTTGCTGCGTGCCAGGATTGCTGCGAAGGTCAGGAATACCATGTTACGTCCCGGAACGAAGGTGTTCGGGTAGCTGTCTGCCGGTTTTTCCTGATCCATTGAAATGCCGGTGTTTGTCAGCGAACAGTTCGGATCGAGCTGGCTGATCAACGACACGTCCAACAGTTGGAAGGGGACGTCGGCATCGGCTGCAATTTTTCGTGCAACCTCTATTTCCAGGGAATGTTTTTGCCCGTATGTAAAACATACGGCTTCTACGCGAGAAAAGTGCTTCTTGGCCCAGAACAGGCAGGTCGTGGAGTCTTGTCCACCGGAGAAGCATACCAAAGCGGCTTCTTTTTTATGTTTCATATCTTTCTTGTTTTTAGTACGTGGTTTAGCAAGCACACGGAAAAGGAGACATTCCTTTTCGGGTGCAAAGATACCTTTTTTGTTGACAATTGACAATTGATTGTTGACAATTGGGAAGAATATATATTGCACAATATGTGTGATTTTGTGCGGCACATTTTTATTAAAAGTGTGCAAT
>ENA-UEQP01003274-UEQP01003274.1-human-gut-metagenome-genome-assembly--contig:-NODE-3274-length-10776-cov-4.362838_pt1 | contig 10776 bp, 10 predicted proteins | sample MGYA00242951_ERZ507951 | MGnify/ENA primary metagenome ERZ507951 (study PRJEB26167, sample SAMN06115539) | human gut metagenome | host: Homo sapiens | place: China:Shanxi | collected 2015-11-18...
ATTTTGCGATTTTGCAGGCAGCTTGTCAAAAAAGTCCGTTCGGACTTTTTTGACAAGCTGCAATGCCCGCCCCGAAAGGGGCGGGCATTTTGCTCACATTTTCCCGCTGACGCGGAGGCGGTTCAGCGCACGGGCGAGGTTGCCCTGCGCCAGCTGATACTCCGCCATGCTGCGCTTCTGACGCAGCGCCTCCTCCGCTTCCTCCCGGGCGCGGAGAGCGCGGTTCACGTCGATGTCCTCCGGACGCTCGGCGGCGTCCAGCAGCAGGAGCACCCGGTCGCCGTCGATCTTGAACAGTCCCTGTGCCACGGCCGCCCGGCGGTGCTCGCCCTCCTCCGTCTCGAATTGAAGCTCGCCGGCGGTAACGGCGCCCACTGTGTTGCAGTGGCCGGCCAGCACGCCGTATTCGCCATCGGTGGTGGGGATCACCACCGACACGCACTTGCCCCGGAAGAAGGGCACGCTGGCGGCCAGCACATCCAGCTGAAACGCGGCGGCCATCACATGCCGCCTTTCTTCAGCTGCTCGGCCTTGCGCTTCACGTCGTCAATGGTGCCGGCGTTGAAGAAGGCCGCCTCGGGATAGTCGTCCATGGCGCCGGAGAGGATCTCCCGGAAGCCGCGCAGCGTCTCGTGCAGGGGCACGAACACGCCGGGAGCGCCGCTGAACTTCTCGGCCACATAGAAGGGCTGGGACAGGAAGCGCTGGATGCGGCGGGCGCGGGCGACGGTCTTTTTGTCCTCGTCGCTGAGCTCCTCCATACCCAGAATGGCAATGATGTCCTGCAGTTCCCGGTACTTTTGCAGGGTGGACTGCACGGCGCGGGCGATGTTATAGTGCTCCTCGCCCACAATGTCCGGCTCCAGAATGCGGGAGGTGGACTCCAGCGGATCCACGGCGGGATAGATGCCCTGCTCCGCGATCTTACGGCTGAGCACCGTGGTGGCGTCCAGATGGGAGAACGTGGTAGCCGGGGCGGGGTCGGTCAGGTCGTCGGCGGGCACATACACCGCCTGCACGGAGGTGACAGAGCCGTTCTTGGTGGAGGTGATGCGTTCCTGCAGAGCACCCATCTCACCGGCCAGCGTGGGCTGATAGCCCACGGCGGAGGGCATACGTCCCAGCAGGGTGGACACCTCGCTGCCCGCCTGTACGAAACGGAAGATGTTGTCGATGAACAGCAGCACGTCCTTGTGCTCCTCGTCGCGGAAATACTCCGCCATGGTCAGGCCGCTGAGCGCCACACGCATACGGACGCCGGGGGACTCGTTCATCTGGCCGAACACCAGGGCAGTCTTGTCGGACACGCCGGACTCGCGCATCTCGCCCCAGAGGTCGTTACCCTCGCGGCTGCGCTCGCCCACGCCGGTGAAGATGGAATAGCCGCCGTGCTCCATGGCCACGTTGTGGATCAGCTCCTGAATGAGCACGGTCTTGCCCACGCCGGCGCCGCCGAACAGACCGATCTTGCCGCCCTTGGGGTACGGCTCGATCAGGTCGATGACCTTGATACCCGTCTCCAGAATGTCGGCGGCGGGCATCTGCTCGGCGAAGGTAGGGGCGGCGCGGTGGATCTCCCACCGGGGCACGCTCTCGTCCACCGGCGGCTCGCCGTCGATGGGATCGCCCAGCACGTTGAACATGCGCCCCAGCGTCTTTTCGCCCACGGGCACCACGATGCCGTGGCCGGTGGCGGTGACGGTCAGGCCGCGTCCCAGACCGTCGCTGCCGGCCATCATGACGCAGCGGACGGTCTTGTTCTCCAGATGCTGCTCCACCTCCATGGTGTAGCGCTGGCCGTTGGCTTCCACGGTCAGTGCCTCGTTGATGGCGGGCAGGCTCCCTTCAGGGAATTGTACGTCGATCACGGGGCCGGAAATACCCGTGATAATACCTTGTTTCATTGAGGTCAGCCCTCCTTTTCTTTCTTGCTGCGCTGGGCGCGCTCACCGGCGGAGACCTCGGTGATCTCCTGGGTGATGGCGGCCTGGCGCGCCCGGTTGAACTGGACGGACAGATCCTTCAGCAGCTCCTCCGCGTTCTGATCCGCCGCGTTCATGGCGGTCATGCGGGCGCTCTGCTCGCTGCAGAAGCTGTCCACCAGCGCGCTGTAAATGTATCCGGTCAGGCAGCTGCGGGCGGCGTTGTCCAGCACCGCCTTGGCACTGGGCACGAACTCATACACCGCGTCGCCGGCGGTCGCCGCCGTTGCCGCGTGGAAGCGCTCCCGGTGCAGGGGCATGACCTGCGCCTGATGCACCGTGGCCTCCAGACCGTTCTTCATGTCGGTATAGATGATCCAGACGGAGTTGATCTCGCCCGCGTCAAAGCGATCCAGCAGCAGCTCGGCAATATGCCGTGCCCTGTCCAGCGTGGGGTTCTGCGCCGTGTAGAGAAAACTCTTTTCCACGGGCACGCCCCGCTGGGCGAACCAGCGGCGGCCGTATTCGCCCACCACATACAGCGCCGTGCCCGGATGCTCCGCCATGAGCTGCTGCCCCTGGCGGATGACATTCTGGTTATAGGCGCCGGCCAGTCCCTTGTCCGCCGTGATCAGCAGACACGCCGGCACGCCGGGCAGGGGCTTTGCGTTGGGGTCTGCCGGGATCAGATAGCGGCTCTCGATGGTGCTGTCGGCGTTGAACACACGGCCGATCTCCGTTTGCAGCGCCTGAAAGTAGGGGCGGGTGTTATCCAGCTCCTGCTTGGCCTTGCGCAGCTTGGCCTGCGAGATCAGATACATGGCGTGGGTGATCTTCTGGGTCTGCCGCACGCTTCCGATGCGCCGGCGGATCTCACTGGTGCTCGCCATGCGCTCACCGCCCGCCTGTGCGCTTGAATTTCTCCAGCGCCGTCTTTGCAAAGTCGTTGATCTGCCCGCGCAGCTCGTCGGTCAGCGCCGCGCCCTGCTCCAGCTGAAGCATCAGCGTCTGGCGGCTGACGGCGAACTCGCTCAGCAGGAAGTCCCGCAGCTGGCACACCTGCGCCACCGGCACCTGCTGATAGATGTGCGCCATAGCCGTCACCAGCGTGACGATCTGCTGCGCCTGGCTCAGCGGTGCGCTGCGCCCCTGACGCAGAATGTACATCAGGCTCTGGCCGTAGGCCAGCTGGCTCTTCGTCTCCTCGTCCAGATCGCTGGAGAACTGGGTGAACACCTCCATCTCGCGGTACTGCGCCAGATCGAGGCGCAGGGTGCCCACGGCCTTCTTCATGGCCTTGGTCTGCGCCGCGCCGCCCACACGGGACACGGACAGGCCCACGTTCACCGCCGGGCGGTGTCCGGAGAAGAACAGGCTGCTCTCCAGGAAGATCTGGCCGTCGGTGATGGAGATGATGTTGGTGGGGATGTAGGCCGACACGTCGCCCGCCTGTGTCTCCACGATAGGCAGGGCGGTCATGCTGCCGCCGCCGCGCTCGTCGCTGAGACGCGCGGCGCGCTCCAGCAGGCGGGAGTGCAGATAGAACACGTCGCCGGGGTAGGCCTCGCGGCCGGGAGAGCGTCCCAGCAGCAGGCTCAGGGCGCGGTAGGCGATGGCATGCTTGGACAGGTCGTCGTAGACGATCAGCACATCCTTGCCCTTGTTCATGAAGTATTCGCCGATGGCGGCGCCGGCATAGGGCGCGATGTACTGCATGGAGGCGGACTCGCCGGCGCCGGCGCAGACGATGATAGAGTAGCTCATGGCATCGTGGCGGCGCAGCAGCTCGGCGATCTGCGCCACGGAGCTGGCCTTCTGGCCGATAGCCACGTAGATGCAGATCATGTCCTTGCCCTTCTGGTTCAGGATGGTGTCGATGGCGATAGCGGTCTTACCGGTCTGGCGGTCGCCGATGATCAGCTCACGCTGACCGCGTCCGATGGGGAACATGGAATCGATGGACAGAATACCGGTCTGCATGGGGGTGTTGACCGGCTGGCGGTCGATGATGCCGGGGGCGGGGCTTTCGATCATGCGGTACTCGTCCGCCCGGATGTCGCCCGCGTCGTCGATGGGTGCGCCCAGCGCGTCCACCACGCGGCCGATCATAGCGTCGGACACGCCGATACCGGCGGTCTTACCGGTGCGGTACACCGCCGTGCCCTCGCTGACCTCCTCCACGCGGCCAAACAGGATGCATCCGATGCGGCCGGGGCGCAGCTCCTGCACCATGCCGCGGATACCGCCCTCGAACAGCAGGATCTCGCCGTAGGTGGCGTTTTCCAGCCCGCCCACATAGGCGATGCCGTCCGCCACGGTGAGCACACTGCCCACCTCGCGGGCGCATACCTCCGGCACCCAGCTGCGCACGGCGTCCCGGATCAGCGGGATCACGGAACCGGCGCCGGGCTTCAGCTCCACCAGCTTTTCCTTCAGCTGGCTCAGACGACCCTCCGCCGTCCAGTCGATGATCTCGGTGCCCAGCTCGATGCGGAAGCCGCCCACAACGGTGCGATCCTCCTGCCAGACCAGATCAACGGCCTTGCCGTATTTCTTCGACAGCACGTCCTCCAGCTTGGCCTTCTGTGCGCTGTCCGGCGCCGCGGCGCTGAACAGTCTTGCCGTCAGGCGTGCATCAGTCGTGTTCATGGTGTTCCTCCTCCGCTGCGTTCACAAAGGAGTCGTAAGCCTTGGCAGTCTGGGCTGCCAGGATCTTCTCCATGGCGTCCTCGGCAATGGCCACCGCCTCGCGGTTGGCCTCCGCCACGATCTTCTGGCGCTCGCTCTCCGCGGCGGCCTTGGCATCGGACAGGATCTTGTCCGCCTGCACCCGCGCGGCGTCACGCTGCTGCTGGGCGAAGCTCTCCGCTTCCTTGGCGGCGGCGGCGCGCTTTTCCTCCAGCGCGGCGTCGAACTCCGCCTCGCGCTGGCGCATGGCGGCCTCCAGATCGGCGGTGGACTTCTCCCGCTCCTGGGCGGCGCTCTCCATGTCGGCATAGTGCTTCTCGCGCTTGGCCATGAAGCTCTTCACCGGCTTGAACAGCAGCAGATACAGTCCGCCCACCAGAATAGAGAAGTTGAAGAAGTGCAGCAGTATCTGCTGCCAATCAATATTCAGAGGGATGTTATTCATAGCGGTACTCCCCGTTTCTTACAGCACGAAGATGATCAGGATGACCACCAGCAGGGCGTAGATGATCGCAGTTTCCAGGAACACCAGGCCCAGCATCATGGTGGTACGGATCTTGCCCTCGGCCTCCGGCTGGCGGGCGATGCCCTCAGCGGACTTGGCGATGGCCATACCCATACCGATGGCGCCGCCGGCGGCGGCCACACCGATGGCGATGCCGGAGGCGATGGCCTTGGCGCTTACACCGCTGTCGGCCGTTTCCTCGGTCTGGGCGGCGGTGCCGTCGGCAGGCGCGGTATCGGCGAATGCGGTCACGGTGAGCAGGGCGGTCAGTGCCAGCACCAGGCACAGCAGCAGGGCAAAGGCCTTCTTATTGAACAGCTTTTTCATGATTTCTCTTTCCTCCGTCAGTTATTTACAGCTTCAGCTTTGATTTTTTTGTTTTTCTTGGGCTTGGGTGCGTGCTTTTCCGTAGTCTCTCCGTAGAACATGGAGGTCAGGGTGGTCAGCACGTAGGCCTGGATCAGCGCATGGAGCAGCGTGAACAGCACGCCCACCACCACCGGCACAACGAAGCTCAGGGACACATAGTAGTACACCAGCTCCGTCACCAGCAGGCCGCTGAGCAGCGCGCCGAACATACGGAAGCTCATGGAGATGGGCAGGGAGAAATCCTTCAGTGCCTTGCCCGCGCCCTTTGCACCGTTGGCGATGATGCCGCCCACCAGAATGACGCCGTAGGACAGGCAGCCCAGTGAGATGGCCGCGTTCACGTCCGACAGCGGGGCGGGCAGCGCGATGGTGTGCCCGTTGGTGGTGATGGCCTGGAAGCCGAACAGCTCAAACAGGGTGCCGATGAAAATGTACACGCCTGCGCCGAAAATGTAGGCGCCCAGGAATTTGTTGCGATGAGGGCTGTTGCCCTTGGCCATGCCGTCGAACATGCCCACCGCCGTTTCCAGCACCATCTGGAGCTTGCCGGGCACCATCTTGAACCGGGGGATGACAAAGACCCGCAGCAGCAGCGCTGCCAGCAGGATCGCTCCCACCACCACCAGCGACGATATGTACGCCGGGTTCACGTCCTTCAGCCCGAACAGGCTGATGCGGTTCGTCCCGTGGAGCACCGCGTCACGCATGGCCTCCTGCACCGACTCCGACTTGCCGTGTCCTGGGACAAGCAGAGAACCGGCCAGGAACGCCGCGGTGATCAGCAGCCACACCACGATGAACCTGATTTTCCTCTTTTTTTCCATTCCTTTTTCACCTTTTATATTCGGTAAAATTTTTGTGCCGTGTCGTTTCATGTACGGCAGAAGCGGCACGGTGCTTCCATCGAATGTCCTGATTTTGGCAAAATCTTAACATCCGATATCGGCATCTTGACACTTCCTTTTTATTATATTAGAAATTCCACTACAGCACAAGTATTTTTTCGTCGTAAGCGTCACAACATTCCATAAAATCCGACAAAAGTTTTATCAGTTTGCGTATTCTGACAAAAGAGGCAGCGCCCCGCTATGCAGGACGCTGCCTCTTTGCTCATTTTCCGTTTCGCTTTTGGGCGAAGGCGGCCTTTTTTCGGGGCGACATCTTGCCCTTCTGCACCGGCTGCTTCGCCGTGGGCGTACCCCGGCGTCCCCGGTTGCCGGATGTCTCCTTTTTCCGGCGGGGCTGACGCTCCGGCTTCTCCGGTTTTTCAGGCTCTGCCGAAGGCTGGCCGTAGGGCTCGCCCTTGCGGGGACGGATCAGGCACTTCTTCTCATAGCCGATGAGATCGGTGCGGCCCGTCTCCTCCAGCGCCTCCACCACCAGCGCCCGCTTCTCCGGCCGCGACCACTGCAAAAGCGCCCGCTGCATGGCCTTGTCCTTGGGATCGCGGGCCACATAGACCTCCGACATGTCCCGCGGGTCGATACCCGTGTAGTACATGCAGGTGGACAGCGTGCCGGGCGTGGGATAAAAGTCCTGCACCTGCTCCGGCGTTCTGCCGTTTTTGTGCAGAAGCTCCGCCAGCTCCACCGCGTCGCTGAGGGTGCAGCCGGGGTGGCTGGACATAAGGTAGGGCACCAGATACTGCTCCGTGCCCCGCTCCTCGTTGAGCTTCTGATACTGCCGCCAGAACTTCAGGAACACGTCGAAATGGGGCTTGCCCATATAGTCCAGCACCGAGCTGACACAGTGCTCCGGCGCCACCTTCAGCTGGCCGGAGATGTGGTACTGCACCAGCTCCTTGAAGAACGACCTGTCCTTGTCCTGCAGCATGTAGTCGTACCGGATGCCGCTGCGGACGAACACCTTCTTGATGCCCGGTATCTCCCGCATGCGCCGCAGCAGCTCCGTGTATTCCGAGTGATCCGCGTCCAGATTGGGACACGGCTCCGGCGCAAGACAGCTGCGGTTCTTGCACATGCCGCAGCGCTTCTGCTTCTGGCAGCTGGTGTGGCGGAAGTTGGCGCTGGGGCCGCCCACATCGTGGATGTAGCCCTTGAACCCCGGCTCGTGGGTCAGCAGCTCCGCCTCCTCCAGCACCGATTCGATGGAGCGGCTGGTGACCATCCGCCCCTGGTGGAAAGCCAGCGCACAGAAGTTGCACCCGCCGAAGCAGCCCCGGTTATGGGTGATGGAGAACTGCACCTCCTCGATGGCGGGGATGCCCTCCTTATACATGGGGTGAACGGCGCGGGTATAGGGCAGGGCGTACAGCGCGTCCAGCTCCTCCCGCCGCAGGGGACGCGCCGGGGGATTCACCACCAGATACCGCCCCTCGCAGGGCTGCACCACGGCGCAGCCCCGGATGGGGTCGTGCTCGTCGTATTCCACCTTCGTAGCGCGGGCGTAGGCCGTCTTGTCGGCGCACACCGCCTCGTAGGAGGGGCAGTCCGCCCGGTGGAATTTCAGCTCGCCCACCGCGTCGGTGATATAGGCCGTGCCGGGCACGTCGGTGATGTCCGCCGGCGGCGTTTTCCGCGCCAGACGCCGGGCGATCTCCACCGTGGCGCTCTCGCCCATGCCGTACACCAGCAGGTCGGCGGGTGCGTCGAACAGGATGCTGCGGCGCACCCTGTCGTCCCAGTAGTCGTAGTGGGCGAAGCGGCGCAGGGACGCTTCCAGCCCACCGATGACGATGGGCGTGTCCGGGAAGGCCTCCCGCGCACGGTTGGCGTACACGATGGTGGGGCGGTCGGGGCGCTTGCCCATCTGCCCGCCCTCGCTGTACAGGTCGCGGGTGCGGCGGCGTTTGGCCACCGTGTAGTGCGCCACCATGGAGTCCAGATTGCCGCCGCCGATGAGCACGCCGTACCGGGGCTTGCCCATGGCGCGGAAATCCTCCGCCGAGTGCCAGTCCGGTTGGGGCAGAATGGCCACCCGGTAGCCCCTGCTCTCCAGCAGCCGCGCGATCAGCGTGGTGCCGAAGCTGGGGTGGTCGATGTATCCGTCCGCCGTCACCACCAGAAAATCGTAGTAGTACCAGCCCCGGTCGATCATATCCTCCCGGCTGACGGGGAGAAATTCAATTCCTTTTTCCATATCTCACACTTTCCATCCTCTATTCCTCAGTCCTGTCCGGCGCAGCGAAGTATCGGCGGAAAATATCCCGCCGCCTATGGCCGGTACGCCGCCGGCACCGGCGGCAGTATGCGCCTTACATCCTTTTCCATATCCTCTCCGGCGGTGGGGAGGAAGCCCAGCCGCGCGAAGAAGGGGCGCAGCGCCTTATCCGGACAGCTGATCCGCAGGGCGGGACGGCCTTTTTTCAGGCAGGCGTCGATGACCTGTCCCATGGGCGGGATGCCCAGCCCCTTGCCGCGCCACTCCGGGGCAAGGGCGTACTGCGTCAGCCGCAGGGCGTCGCCCTCGTCTGCCAGAGCGAACGCGCCGATCAGCGCATCGCCGTACCACACGCCGGTGGCCTGGCTGCCCGCCGGAATGTGCCATTCCGCCCGCCTGTCCTCCGGCAGCGGCGCGTAGCCCTCGCCGGATTCCACCATATTCTTATCCTTCCACCAGCTCTGCCTGGCGAAGGTGGACAGCCCGCGCTCCACCAGATGGCTGTTGTCGTCCCGGTATACCACCCGGAACGACGCGCCGTCCCATTCCAGCAGCGATACCGCCGTGTTGTCCCCGTGGGACGTCTGCCCCACCTGCGCCAGCGTCTGTCCCTGCAGGACGCCCAGCACCGTCCGCAGCGCCATACCGTGGGAAAATACCGCCACGGCGCCGCCCTCGTGCCTCCGCGCCACCCGCTCCAGCGCCGGGATGAACCGATCCACCACCTGCTGCGCCGTCTCCGCGCCCGGCACGCGCCACAGGTCGGCGCGGCGGTTGAAGTTGTACATCTCCTCCGGGTACTTCACGTTCAGCTCGTGCCAGGTGTGATCCTCCCACGGTCCCATGCAGATCTCCCGGAAGGCCGGCTCCAGCTGCAAAGGCAGCGATTTGGGCAGCCAGATCGCCCTGGCGGTGATCTGCGTCCGGTACAGGTCGCTGCTGTACACCGCGTCGATGTCCACATCCCGGAACCGCTCCCGCAGCGCGTCGATCTGCTGATAGCCCCGGTAGTTGGTGATAAGCCCGTTGCAGTGCCCGTGGGCGATGCGGTACAGGTTGCCCTCCGCCTCTGCGTGGCGGATCAGATACAGCTTCGTCATACCACCGTCACCCACTGCTTCAGCTCCTTCACCGCCCGCTCTATGGCGGCGGCGGGGTCGGACTCGTATTGCAGGCGGCTGTCCGTCAGCAGCGCGCCGTGTCCCATGTCGTCAAAGGCCGGCAGCGCGTTTTCACCGTCGCAGTCCGGCAGCAGCAGGAAGGCATTGGGGCAGACCCGCCGCACATCCCGCACGTCAAGGCTGTACCCCGTGGACACCGACAGCGCCGCGCCCCGCCGCGCCATCTGCTCCGCCACGGACAGCCACAGCGCCCGGTCGCCCGCCACCAGCGTCTGCACCTGCCCGCCGGTGCGCACCGCCGCGATAGGCAGCATGCCGCCCGCTTCCAGGCAGGCGCTGCCGCCGTAGGGCGACACGGTGACGGCGTCCGCGCCGTATGCCGCCCAGCAGCCGGGCGCCGCCGCCTCCATGTCCAGGATCACATACAGCCCCTTGGCGTGGGCCGCGGAGATCAGATTGGCCAGCACGTCCGCGCCCATCATGCCCCGGCTCAGGTACGCGCCGCCCTGTATCACCACGGCGGGCAGCCTGCCCTCCGCCGCGTCCAGCAGCGTGGTACCGTGGTAGCGCAGGGCTTCCGCCTGCGCCATAGGCGTGTCGCCGAACATGTCGGTGAAATTTTTCAATATCTTCTCGCTGAGCCGCGCCGGATCGGGCGCCAGCGTCAGCGCCAGCGGCGTTTTCCTCTCGCGGATGCGCCGCTGCAATTCCATGTCAAGCATAGCCGTCTCCTTCTGTCAGGCGCGCCGCTCATCCGGCGGACAAGCGAAGCGCCATATTTATTCGATTGTATATTATAAGCGCTGGCGCGGCATTTGGCAAGAAACACCGCCGGTATTTTCGCATTTTTCCCCATCCGGCGGGCAAACTATCTCCAAGCCGGAAAAGGAGTGACAGATCATGAAAATAGGCACATTTATGCGCGGCATGGTCGTCGGTGTGGCCACCGGCGTCCTGCTGGACACAGCCCTCCGCCCCTCGCCCAAGTTCAGGAAAACGCAGGCCGGCAAAGCCATGCACCGCCTGTCCTGCGCTTTGGACGAGGCCGTGG
>ENA-UEQP01003280-UEQP01003280.1-human-gut-metagenome-genome-assembly--contig:-NODE-3280-length-10767-cov-3.036483_pt1 | contig 10767 bp, 7 predicted proteins | sample MGYA00242951_ERZ507951 | MGnify/ENA primary metagenome ERZ507951 (study PRJEB26167, sample SAMN06115539) | human gut metagenome | host: Homo sapiens | place: China:Shanxi | collected 2015-11-18...
GAAGAACAGTATGATAACCTGGCAGAAATACTGCGGGAGAGTCTGGATATGGAAAAGATATATGCGATCATGGGGCTGGAAGAGAAGGTGCATATAGAACAGGTGCTTCCGGCGGATATAGAACACAGAAGCTTTGAGATCATCGGGGAAGAATTAAAAGCAATGGGAAAGGAACTGGAACCGGAACAGGCACCGGTGATCATGCGTGCTATCCACACAACAGCGGATTTTGATTATGCAGATCATCTGAAATTTTCCGAAAATGTTGTAGAAAAGGCAAGAGAAGCCATTAAAAAGGGAGCAGTGATCATTACTGATACGAAAATGGGCTGGTCCGGCGTAAATAAAAAGCGGCTGGAAAGCTACGGAGGAGAAGCTTTATGCTTTATGGCAGATGAAGATGTGGCAGCAGAGGCAAAGAAAAACGGCAGCACAAGAGCGGTTGCAAGTATGGATAAGGCAGCCAATCTGTTTGGAGACGGAACAAGACCCTGTATCTTTGCCATTGGAAATGCCCCAACGGCCCTGATCCGCCTGTATGAGCTGATCCAGGAGAGAAAAATAAAACCGGCCCTGATCATCGGTGCGCCGGTAGGCTTTGTGAATGTGATCCAGTCCAAAGAACTGATCCTTTCATTGAAAGACACGCCTTACATCGTGGCAGAAGGAAGAAAAGGTGGAAGCAACGTAGCAGCGGCAATCTGCAACGCTTTGCTATATGGGATAAAATAAAAAGGGGACAAAATACATGAAACTATATCGTATTATCCTTGTAGATGATGAGGAAGAGGTAAGAAAGAGCATTATCCGCAAGATCGACTGGCAGGCTGTGGGATTTACTGTGGTCGGGGACGCAGAGAACGGGGAGGATGCGTTAGAGAAGATCGAGAATCTGGAGCCGGATGTAGTACTCACGGATATCCGGATGCCGTATATGGATGGGTTGACGCTGGCGGAAAAGATCAGGCAGAAATATCCCTCCATGAAGATCGTGATCTTCTCGGGATACGATGACTTTGAGTACGCGAAGCGGGCGATCAAGTTAAACGTGACAGAGTATATCTTAAAGCCGGTGAATGTGGAAGAGCTGACGGCGATCCTGAGAAAGATCCAGGTGAGTCTTGATGAGGAGATCGAGCAGAAGCGCGACGTAAGCCTTCTCAGAGAAAATTATAAGAGGAGCCTGCCGATCTTAAGAGAACAGTTTTTAAAAGATCTTGTAAGCCGGCAGATGGATGAGAAGACGGTGGAGGAAAAGCTGGAACAGTACGATATTCCTCTATCAGGGGCAAAGAAATGGATTTCCATCGCGGTAAAAGCAGAGCTTTCGGCAGTGCCCGGCGAAGTGATCCTCCCGCTCCATGAGGAGCGCGACCTGATCCCGCTCTCCGTGATGCAGATCCTGGAGGAAAATTTAAAAAGATACTGCCGGTTTTCCCTGTTTTCCTACTCGGGAACGGCAGACGCGGAGATCGCGGGAATCGTTGCGGTGGATGAGACGAATTCCCAGACAGGACTCATCGATATTTTAAGCGATATCTGCAAGGAGATCCGAAAGATCCTGATGATCCCTGTGACCATCGGGATCGGACACAGCCGGACGGAATTGGGACTGATCTATGAATCTTTCCAGTCAGCTCTCGATGCCCTTGGATACCGGGCCATCGTTGGCAGCGGAAGCACGATCTATATCAATGACGTGGAGCCGGTTAATACGGGAAAGCTCCAGTTCACCGCAGAGGATGAGTCTGCCCTGATCCAGGCGGTGAAGTTCGGTCCGGAGGAGAAGATTCGCTCAGTGACATCCCAGATCATAAGCCGCATGTCGGATGCCAAAGTCCATGCGAGACAGTATCAGACCTATATTTTGAGCATCGCGAACTGTCTCGTGCAGTTGATCCAGCAGTATGATCTTAAGATGGACGAGTTGTTTGTGGATTCCAAAGTGGGGCCGGATCCGTTTATGATGATCCGGCAGGTCATGAACCGGGAAAAGTTTTCAAAATGGCTTTTAGGCGCGGCATTAAAGATCAATGGCGCCATGAACAAAGAGAGGGATAATACAACGAGACAGAGCATGGAGCGGGCGAAGCAGTATATTCTGGAGAACTATCAGGATCCGGATCTCTCGGTGGAGCAGATCTGCCGCACACTGCATATGAGCCCTGCGTACTTTTCTACGATGTTTAAGAAAGCGACAGGTCAGACGTACATTGGTTATCTTACGGATGTGCGGTTAAATAAGGCAGTGGAGCTTCTGAACATGACGGACGATAAGACGTATGTGATCGCCTCGAAAGTCGGATATCAGGAGCAGAACTATTTCAGCTATGTATTTAAGAAAAAGTTCGGTGTTTCGCCGACAAAATTCAGGGGCAGCCGACCGGCTAACTAAAGGAAGCGGCGGAGCAGAGATCAGCACCATCAGGCAGGAAACACAGGGGAGAGAGTTATGAAAACAGAAAACGAAGGCGGCTTCTTCAAACGGACCAGTATCCGCTACATAATCTTCGTATATTTCACAGTGACAGCGCTGACGGCCAGCATCTTTATTGGTCTGTCTCTCTACAGCCGAATGTCGAAGCAGATGACTGACACGATGCAGGAGGAGAACCAGATCCTGATCGACCAGCTGAACCGGTCTGTGGATGTGTGGCTCAGGAGTATCATGAAGCTTTCGGATTCCCTCTATTACGGCGTTGTAAAAAACGCTGATCTGGCGGATGAGAGCATCAACCAGGAGATAACGCTGCTCTATGACAACAATAAAGATAATGTGGAGAATATCGCCCTGTTTTCCAAAGAGGGTGAACTTCTGGAGGCCGTTCCGGCGACCCGTCTGAAAACAGGCGCCGATCCGGTGGGAGAATCCTGGTTTAAGGCAGCGTTAAATAAGACGGAAAACCTCCATTTCTCGACGCCCCACGTCCAGCGGGTCTTTGATACCGGGGAAAGCCAGTACCGCTGGGTCATTTCTGTGACCCGGGCGGTGGAAATCACGGAAGGCTCCTCCACGGAACAGGGAATTTTACTTATCGATATCCGCTATGACAGTCTGGAACAGCTCTTTGACGGGATCACTCTGGGAAACGGTGGATATGTATACATGCTGGGAACGGACGGAGAACTTATCTATCACCCAGAGTCCCAGCTCATCTATTCCGGTCTTGAGGAAGAAAATCTGGAAGCCGCGGCAGAATACCGGGATGGGATCCATGCGGAGGAGTACAAAGGCATAAAACGCGCGGTGACCGTAAAGACCGTGGGCTACACCGGCTGGAAGATCGTCGGTGCAGCAGCCCTCGGCGGTGTGTCTTTGAACGCGCTGAAGACGAGACTTCTTGTGGTATTTACGGTTGCTCTGGTAGCGTTTTTGCTTGCGATGATCAACGCCTATATCTCAACGAGGATCACGACACCGATCGAGAAGCTGGAACGGTCGGTGAATAAGATCGAGGCGGGGGATCTGGAGGCGGATGTCTATATTGGCGGCTCCTATGAGATCCAGCATCTGGGAACCTCCATAGAGAATATGACGACCCAGATCCGCAAACTGATGGATGACATCGTGGCGGAGCATGAATCCAAGCGGAAAAATGAATTTGATGTCTTACAGTCGCAGATCAACCCGCATTTCCTTTACAACACCCTCGATATCATCGTCTGGATGATCGAGAATGAACAGAAATCGGATGCGGTAAAGGTCGTTACGGCGCTGGCAAGATTCTTCCGGATCAGCTTAAGCCGCGGAAAGAGCATCATCACCGTCCGGGATGAGCTTGAGCATGTGAGGAACTATTTAATGATCCAGCATATGCGTTTTAAAAATCGTTTTACCTATGAGATCCGGGCAGATGAGGATGTTATGGATCTCGCGAGCCTGAAGCTGATCCTGCAGCCATTAGTGGAAAATTCCATCTACCACGGCATGGAATTCATGGACGGCGATGGGGAGATCCTGATCCGGGTGTACCGGGAGGGGGATGATCTTTATATGAAAGTCTCCGACAATGGTCTCGGAATGACAAAGGAACAGGTGGACCGCATGTTCACGGACAAGACCCATGTGGCATCCCGAAGTGGATCCGGTATCGGTGTGCGGAATGTCAATGAGCGGATCCGGCTGTATTTCGGCGCGGAGTATGGGCTGACGATTGAGTCGGAGCTTGACGAGGGAACAACGGTGACGATCCATATGAGGGCGGTTCCTTACGCGGAAACGGCAGAGGGGGAAAAGATTCATGTCAAATAAAGAAAAGCTGAGCTGGTGTGCCGGTGTGGTACTTCTGGTCCTCCTGTATCTTCTGTCCTCCACAGACCTGATCATCAAGGAAAAGGAGAAGGAGATATGCCGGATATCCGTCATCATCGACAATGTGAACGATAATTATTACGGAAACTTCCGCGAGGGAATGGAGACGGCGGAAAAGAAGTATCAGGCTGATGTGAACTTTATTACGCTGTATGCGGAAAACGATGAGGAGCAGCAGGAGGACCTCATCGTCCGCGAGGTGAAGGACGGGACGAATGCCGTGATCCTGGCCCCGGTGCGGGAGGATCTCGCGATCATGCGGCTGGATGAGATCTCTCCGGGTTGTCCGGTGGTCTTTCTCGGCTCGTCCGTGATCAGCAGCTCAGTGACCTGTGCCATCTCTGTGGACCGGTATGAGATGGGAAGGACACTGGGAGAGAAGATCGCGGAAAATGAAGATCCGGGACGTACGGTCTGCCTGTTTACGGAGGGACTTTCCTACACAGGGAACAGGGACGTGTACGACGGTCTGCGCTCTGTGCTGGACCGGGAAGGATTTCGGATCCGCCTGATCGAAAAGAAGTCAGAAGACTCTTACCGGCAGGCTATCGAGGAGACGGTCTACCCGGAAAATGGAGATTTTATGGCGGTTGGAATGGATGTTGGGGCACTTTCAGATCTTGCGGACATTCTTGAGGGAAGCAGTGTATACCGGGAACATGTGACGGCACTTTACGGCATCGGAAGCACGACAGCGATCTTAAACCAGATGGACAGAGGAATCGTCAAGGGGCTTATGACGTGGAACCGGTTCGACGAGGGATATCTGAGTGTTGAGAAGGCGGTGCAGGCAATGGGCGGAGAACGACTGGAAAACCGGGTGACGCTGACGCCGGAATATATCGATGAGGAGATTCTGAAGAGCGGTATCTTTGAGAAAATGCTTTATCCGATGCAATAGGGGGGATACGGAATGAAAAAGATAAATCTTTCGGTCCTGATCGCGGCGGCGGCTGTGGCTGCGGTGGGCGGTTTATGGTTCTATGGGACAAAAGACGTCGGCCGGGAAGAGAAAAAGACAGCTCTTAGGATCGGTGTGCTCTTATACCGCAATGATGATACCTTTATCGGAACTTTGCGGAATTCTCTGGAGCAGGCGGCGAAGGATTATGAGAAGGAGACCGGGATCCGTGTGGCTCTTGATGTCCGGGATGCAAAGAGAAACCAGATCACCCAGAACAGTCAGGCGGAGCGGATGATCGACCTCGACTGCGACGTGCTCTGCGTGAATATCGTGGACCGCTCGGCAGCATCCGGCATTATCGACAAAGCTATGGAGGCGGATACTCCTATCGTTTTCTTTAACAGGGAACCGGTGGCAGAGGACATGAACCGGTGGGAAAAGCTTTACTATGTGGGGGCGGACGCAAAAGAATCTGCGGTGCTGGAGGGGCAGATCCTTGTGGATGCGTATAAGAAAAATCCGTCCTCTCTGGACAGAAACGGGGACGGGGTTGTATCTTATGTACTTCTGGAAGGCGAGACGAACCATCAGGACTCCCTGATCCGGACGGAGTGGTCGATCCAGACATTAAAGGACGGCGGTGTTCCGATCCGGCGCATCACCGGCGGCATCGCGAACTGGGAGAAAAATCAGGCATCGGCGCTCATGGAACAGTGGCTTTCAGAATATGGAACGGAGATCGAACTGGTGATCGCGAATAACGACGATATGGCTCTCGGTGCGATCGATGCCATTGAGCGCGCGGGAATCGTCACGGGAACGATCAAGCTCGTCGGCATCGACGGAACACCTGCGGGACAGGATGCATTCCGGGAAGGAAAGCTTTTTGGGACTGTGGAATCCAGCAAGGAGATCTACGCGAAGAGGATCTTTGATACGGCAGAGGAACTCGCTATGGGCAAGGAGGTCACACAGGAAAAATATTTCTGGAGCCCACAGCAGATGATCGCTAATTAGGTGATTTTTCTTCTATGATCCGACAAAAAATTGTAGTTTTTTTACAGGAATCAAAGAATTTCAATAATTTATCATAAAAAATAGTATGGAAAAATGCACAAAGACAGGCTATAATGGACTCATCGTTAAGGGAAAATGCCGAAACGGTCAAAACTATTTTTTGAATGGGAGGATTCAAAAACATGAGAATGACAAAGAAAGTAACAGCAATGGCACTGGCTTCCATGATGGCCCTGTCTTTAGCAGGATGCGGAAGCTCTTCCACAACAGCAACAACAGCAGCAGCTACTGAGGCAGCGACAACCGCAGCTGCAGCAGCATCCGAAGCAGCAACAACAGCAGCTGAGGCAACAGGAACCACAGATGTAGCAGACAAGAAAGTCGGCATCAGCATCTACAAGTTCGATGATAACTTCATGACTCTTTACAGAACAGAGTTAGTTCGCTACTTAACAGAGGACCTTGGATTCAAGGCTGAGAACGTAGTCGTTCAGGATGGTAAGGGCGATCAGGCAGAGCAGACAAACCAGATCCAGAACTTCATCACTCAGAAATATGATGTTCTGATCTTAAACCTTGTACAGGCTTCTTCCGCACCGGAGATCACAGATATGTGTAAAGAAGCTGGTATCCCGGTTGTTTACATCAACCGTGAGCCGGACGCAACAGAAGAAGAGAGATGGGAATCTGAAGGTCTTAACGCTACATACGTAGGCTGTGACGCAAGACAGTCCGGTACATACCAGGGCGAAGAGATCCTTGAGACTGCAAACAAGGGTGATATCAACGGCGATGGCAAAGTTTCCTACATCATGATCCAGGGTGACCCGGAGAACGTAGATGCTCAGTACAGAACAGAGTTCTCTGTTAAGGCTCTTACAGACGCAGGAATGGAAGTTGAGGAGCTCTTAAAACAGCGTGGTGACTGGGATCAGGCTAAGGCTCAGCAGATCGCACAGGACGCTTTAAACCAGTACGGCGACAAGATCGATGTTGTATTCTGCAACAACGATGCTATGGCACTTGGTGCATTACAGGCAATCGAGGCAGCAGGACGTAAAGTTAACGAGGATATCTACCTTGTAGGCGTTGACGCTCTGACAGAGGCTGTTCAGAACGTAATCGATGGCAAGCAGACAGGTACTGTATTCAACAACCACTTCGCACAGGCTCAGGCTGCAAGCGATATCGCTGTTAAGTTCTTAAGCGGCGAGAAGGTTGATGCTGTCAATATGGTCAACTACGAAAAGGTTACTCAGGATAACGCTCAGGAAATCCTTGATATGTTAAAGTAATTGATACTGTAACAAATGAGAACCGGGTGTGTTGTCTAACACATCCGGTTCGTTGATTAAAATATGCCACCCGGAAATGCGGGGGAGTGTAACTGAAAGGAGTTTTGGGATGGCAGAACAGTACAGACTCGAAATGAGAGGAGTCAAAAAAACCTTCCCAGGTGTTAAGGCACTTGACGGAGTAAATTTACGGGTCCGCCCCGGAACGGTCCACGCACTGATGGGAGAAAACGGTGCCGGTAAATCGACACTGATGAAATGTCTTTTCGGAATTTACAAAATGGATGAAGGCGAAGTTTATATTGACGGTGTAAAGACCGAAATCGCAAACCCGGACGACGCGCTTCACAAAGGACTTGCCATGGTTCATCAGGAGCTTCAGCCGATTCCTGAGCGCTCCATCGCTGAGAATATGTATCTTGGACGTTATCCGATGAAAAAATACGGACCGGTCAAGGTCGTTGATCATGCGACGATGAACAAAGAAGCTGAGAAATGGCTTCGGGACGTTAAGATGGACTTTAACCCGAAAGCAAAGCTCGGCACATTATCAATCGGACAGATGCAGTCAGTAGAGATCGCAAAAGCGGTCAGCCAGAGCGCAAACCTTGTAATTCTGGATGAGCCGACGTCCTCCCTGACTGATAACGAGGTAGAGGCATTATTCCGGATCATCAGAGATCTGAAATCCAGAGGTGTTTCTATGATATATATCAGCCACAAGATGGCTGAAATCCGCCAGATTTCCGACGATATCACCATCATGCGGGACGGTACATACGTTGGAACCTGGGCAATTGATGATATCTCCGATGAAGAGATCGTAAAACAGATGGTTGGACGTGAGCTTAATAACGTCTATCCGCCGAAGGATGATTACCGGACGGATGAGACGGTCTTAAAGGTCAGCCACCTGACAAGTATTCTGCCGAATTCCTTCAAGGACTGCTCTTTTGAATTAAAGAAAGGTGAGATCCTGGGCTTTGGCGGACTGGTCGGAGCGCAGAGAACCGAGCTGATGGAGGCTATTTTCGGAATGCGGCATATCAAGAGTGGAGAGGTGCTTGTTCACGGAAAACCGATCCAGGTTTCCAGACCGCGTGATGCGATCGGAGATGGTATCGGAATGATCACGGAGGACCGCCGCGGAACCGGTATCCTTGGATGCCTTTCCATTGCAGATAACGTATCCATCTCCTCTCTGAACAATTATCTGAAGATCGGCCCGATGCTTGACACCAAAAAGATCGAGGATCTTGTAAAGGATAATGTCGCAAAACTGAGAATCAAGACGCCGAGCAGCAAAACGCTGATCCAGTCTCTTTCCGGAGGAAACCAGCAGAAGGTCATCATTGCCCGCTGGCTGGCCAACAATCCGGACGTGCTGATCATGGATGAGCCGACCCGTGGTATCGATGTCGGCGCTAAGTATGAGATCTACCAGATCATGATCGAGCTGACCAGACAGGGCAAATCGATCATCATGATCTCCTCCGAAATGCCGGAGTTGATCGGTATGTCACACCGGATCCTGGTAATGTGTGCCGGCAAGCTGACCGGTGAGGTATCCGGAGAGGAAGCAACTCAGGAGAATATCATGAGTATGGCTACTCAGTTCAACTAATCACAGTCAGTCTTTCGTTTCATAGGAAATTGCATCCGACTGTGAATTGAAACAATTAAGGAGGATACGAGGATGAATAAAAAAAATATTGATATAAAGAAAACACTGCTGGACAATGGAATCCTCATTGTACTGCTTCTGCTGGTACTGCTCACCGGCATCACGAAGGATAATTTCTTCTCCTGGAACAACTTATCCAATATTTCCGTAAACACAGCAGCCCGCGTCATCATTGCATTCGGCGTCAGCGGCTGTCTGATCACGAAAGGTACGGACCTTTCCGCAGGACGTATGGTAGGTCTTGCTTCCTGTATCGCAGGTACCTTACTTCAGACCGCAGACTACAGCGGTAAGTTTTTCCCGAACCTGGGCGATATGCCGGTATTTGGAGTCCTGCTGTTATGTATCCTGATCTGTGCCATCTTTGGCCTGATCAACGGTATCGTAATCGCTTACCTGAATGTACCGGCTTTCATCGGTACCCTGGGCATGCAGCTGGCTGTCTATGGTATCTGCCTGGTTTATACCAACGCAACACCGCTTGGCGGCTATCGTAAGGCATATACCGCAATCGCAACCGGCAAGCTGTTCGGACAGCTTCCGTATATGTTCATCATTGCATTTGTGATCGGTCTGATCATGTGGTTCGTATTTAACTATACCCGTCATGGCAAATACATGTACGCGATCGGCGGCAATGAGGCTGCTGCTGAGGTTTCCGGCGTTAACGTAAAGAAAACCAAGATCATCATCTACGTAACCGCAGCCGCTCTGTATGCAATCGCAGGCTTCCTTCTCGGCGCAAAGGCCGGCGGTGCCAGCGTTAACATGGGTCAGGGTTACGAGCTGGAGGCAATCGCAGCCTGCACCATCGGCGGTGTATCCGTAAACGGTGGTATCGGCCGTATCTCCGGTGTTGTCATCGGTGTTCTCGTATTCGAGCTGCTGAAATCCTCCATGCAGTTCCTTGGAATCCCGACCAACTATCAGTACATTGTACAGGGTATCGTTATCATCGTAGCGATCGCACTGGATATCCGCAAATACATCGCGAAGAAGTAATCTTTTATGATCACGTATCGAAAAAAGCAGGGAGTTCCGCAGTTTTGCAGCAGAACTCCCTGCTTCTTTTTCGTTGTCTTTTCAGCGCATCTGGCTCAGCCTGCTGTTCTGGCATTTTCCTGAGAGGGTTACATCTTCTCCGAACCAGGCCGGAGGCACAAATTGCTCCGCAGCTTCGATATTCGGAAATTCTACCTCCGCCAGCATCAGCCCTTCATAGGTCCCGGAAAAAACATCGAGCTCGATCACAAGCCCGGTTCCGCTGATCGGCTTTTTATAGCGTGTCTTTGTGATGATGATTCCATCGGCCTTTGAGAGCAGATGCTCATAGGCTTCCTTTGTGAGCGGAAGATTGTACTCCTCCCGCGCAAGGAGCCCTTTTGATTTATAGGTGAGCACATAGGAATCATTTTCCCTGCGGACGCGTACAACCGGCTCGGTGCAGAGATAAGCCTGCTCCATCTGAACGGCCTCCCAGGTGTGGTAGTCTGAGGGCGGTGCCGTGACCAGATACTTTCGTTCAATTTCCATAAGAATACTTTCCCAGACTGTA
>ENA-UEQP01003282-UEQP01003282.1-human-gut-metagenome-genome-assembly--contig:-NODE-3282-length-10762-cov-4.499392_pt1 | contig 10762 bp, 9 predicted proteins | sample MGYA00242951_ERZ507951 | MGnify/ENA primary metagenome ERZ507951 (study PRJEB26167, sample SAMN06115539) | human gut metagenome | host: Homo sapiens | place: China:Shanxi | collected 2015-11-18...
TGAATGTAATTTATCCATTAGTTCCTCCCTAAAAATAATATTAAATTGTTCGAAAATTAATATAGAAATAATAGCATTTTTAAATACAAAAATCAATGATTAACAGGTTGACATTATGTAAAATTTGAAATATACTTCTTACTAAAGTGTTGACGAGAAGAGTACTATGTTACGGTTCTACAGAGAGAAGCATATATGGTGGAAGTGCTTTAGAATACGGATATGGGAAAACCACCTCCGAGCGGCCCCAATACGGCACGGTGATTCCGTTATAATCATAATGAGATGTTCTCCTGATTGAGAGAATAATAAGGGTGGAACCGCGGATTGAATATTCGCCCCTTATACAGCAAGCTGGAAAGCCACTGTATAAGGGGCTTTTTTGCGCGAGTAGCGATGAGAATATACAGGGAAAGTCAACAACTGTGCTTGCACAGGGTGTGGACTTTGCATGGATATTCGAGGAGCACCGCGACAGTGACAGAGCGAAGCTCTGGAACATGAGCTACGAGCACAAGCAGCGATGAGAATAAGAACAAAAATATTAACACAAAAGGAGATTTATCATGGTTAATTTTAAGGAAGATGAAAGACTGAATACTCTTAATCATTCATGTGCACATGTTATGGCACAGGCAGTTAAGCATTTATATCCAGATGCTAAGTTCTGGGTTGGACCAGTAGTTAAAGAGGGATTCTATTATGATATAGACCTTGGAGATAATGTAATCAATGACGATGCTATTGAAGCTATCGAAAAAGAAATGAAGAAAATCTGCAAGGAAGGCAAGAAAATATACAGAAGAGAAGTTTCTAAGGAGGAAGCCCTTGAGATGTTCAAGGATGATATGTATAAGCTTGACCTTATAAGCGGTCTTGAAGATGGCAACATTACAGTATATGACCAGGGCGATTTCACAGACCTCTGTCGCGGACCTCATGTTGATAATACTAAGCTCTGCAAGAACTTCAAGCTTGTTAAATATTCTGGTGTATACTGGAAGGGAGATGCCAGCAATCATGTAATGCAGAGAATCTATGGTGTATGTTTCCCAACAGCAGAGGAACTTGAAGAGCATCTTAAGCTTCTTGAAGAGGCAAAGGAACGTGACCATAGAAAGATTGGCAAGGAAATGGAACTTTTCATGTCAGATGACTTAATTGGCCGTGGACTTCCAATGTTCTTACCAAAGGGATATACAGTATGGCAGGAGCTTGAGAATTACATTAAGGACAAGGAAAGAAAGCTTGGATACCTTCATGTAATGACACCATGTGTTGGTACAGTTAATCTTTATAAGACATCAGGACACTGGGATCATTATATGGACGGCATGTTTATTCTGAATAAGGATTCGGATGATAAGGAGACGATGGCACTTCGTCCAATGACTTGTCCGTTCCAGTATTATGTATATATGAACGAGCAGCATTCTTACAGAGATCTTCCTTATCGTATGTCAGAGACATCCACTCTGTTCCGTAACGAGGATTCCGGTGAGATGCATGGACTTACCCGTGTAAGACAGTTCACAATCACAGAGGCACATATCATTCTTCGTCCGGATCAGGCTGAGGAAGAATTGACAAGATGTACCGAGTTGTGTCACTATGTAATGAAGACACTTGGTATCGACGGAGATGTTACTTACCGTCTGTCCAAGTGGGATCCGAACAACAAGGAGAAATACCTTGGCGATGACGAGTACTGGAACAGCACCCAGCAGTATCTGCGTGACGTTATGAATGAGAATCATATTCCGTTCACGGAGGCTGACGGAGAGGCCGCATTCTACGGACCGAAGATTGATATCCAGGCAAAGAACGTATATGGTAAGGAAGATACGATGGTAACCATCCAGCTTGACTGTGCAAGTGCAGAAAAGTTCGGTATGTACTACATTGATGAGAAGGGTGAGAAGGTTCTGCCTTGGATCATCCACCGTACATCCATGGGATGCTACGAGCGTACACTGGCTTGGCTCATCGAGCATTATGCCGGAAAATTCCCTACATGGCTTTGCCCGGAGCAGGTTCGTGTACTTCCAATCTCTGAGAAGTATATGGATTACGCCAACAAGGTTGCAGCAGAACTCAAGAAAAAGCATGTAGATGTCACAGTAGACAGCCGTGCTGAGAAGATCGGATACAAGATTCGTGAGGCAAGACTGGATAAGCTTCCATACATGCTTGTTGTCGGACAGCAGGAAGAAGCTGACGGAACGGTTTCCGTAAGAAGCCGTTTTGCCGGTGACGAAGGCGTTAAGCCACTCGATGCGTTCATCGCACAGATCTGTGAGGAAATCGAGACAAAGGCGATCCGTGAGGAAGTTAAGACCGAAGAGGAGAGCAAGTAATATACGGTATCTGCCCGAGGGACGAGTCGCGTAGCGTCCCTTGGGTTCATACATAAAAATCTTATTATTAATATGGAGGGAACAATGTTAGAAAAAATGTTCAAACTCAAAGAGAATAACACCAGCGTGAGAACGGAAGTGATCGCCGGTATTACGACATTCATGACAATGGCGTACATCCTGGCCGTAAACCCGAACATGCTGGGTGCAGCAGGAATGAATCCGACTGCAGTATTGATCGCAACCTGTCTTGCATCATTCGTAGGTACACTTGCGATGGCACTTCTTGCAAACTATCCGTTTGCACTGGCTCCTGGTATGGGACTGAATGCATATTTCGCCTATACTGTATGTGGTAACATGGGTTACTCATGGAAAGTTGCTTTGATGGCAGTATTTGCTGAAGGTATTATCTTCATCATCCTGTCTCTGACCAACGTACGTGAGGCAATCTTTAATGCAATTCCGGCAACCTTAAAGAAAGGTGTTGGAGCTGGTATCGGTCTGTTTATCGCATTCATCGGTTTACAGGGCGGTCATATCGTTGTAAACAATGATACTACGCTGTTAACTTACGTGAAATTCACAGAGAACTGGCATACAGAAGGCATCTGCGCCGTTCTGGCATTGCTTGGTCTGATGCTGACAGCCATCCTTTATGTAAAGGGCGTGAAGGCTTCCATCCTGATCGGTATTATCGCAACATGGGTTCTTGGTATGATCTGTCAGGCAACCGGTATCTATGTGATCGATCCGGATGCAGGATACTATTCTTTATATCCAACATTACAGTTTACTGATTTTACAGCAATCAAGGATACATTCGGACAGTGCTTTACTGCTGATTTCAGCGGCGTTCGTATCATTGATTTCATCGTTGTATTATTCTCATTCCTGTTTGTTGATATGTTCGATACCATTGGAACACTCATCGGTGTGTCTGACAAGGCCGGAATGCTTGATGAAAAAGGACAGCTTCCGAATGTTAAGCAGGCACTCCTTGCGGATGCCGTTGCGACTTCTGCAGGTGCAATCTTCGGTACATCAACAACAACAACATTCGTAGAGAGCTCTGCAGGTGTTGGTGCAGGTGCAAGAACCGGTCTTGCATCCGTTGTAACAGGTTTCTTATTCCTGCTTGCAATCTTCTTTGCACCGATCTTTACAGCAATCCCTGGATTTGCGACAGCTCCTGCTTTGATCTTCGTAGGATTCCTTATGGTATCTGCTATCGTTAAGGTTAATTTTGATGATCTTACAGATGCTATTCCTGCATACCTTTGCCTGATCGCTATGCCGCTTATGTACAGCATCGCTGAAGGTATCGCAATCGGCGTTATTTCTTATGTAATCCTCAACCTTGTTTGTGGAAAGCACAAGAAGATCACACCTCTTATGTACATTCTCGCAGTATTATTCATCTGCAAGTACATCTTCCTGTAAAATTTTGTCAGGTGATATGCCCCGGATCTTCGGATTCGGGGCTTTTTTATTTTGTTCATTAGGTGGACGTTGAAATCTCTGCGGCGGCTCCAGGATGACCGGTGTCTGCGCCCCGGCTCCTTCGAGGAACACGATTTTAGACAAAATCAGTAAATTTGCGAAAGTCTCTGCTGTACTCAATTTTTGTGTCCGAGCAATGCTTCGACTGTGGCACTTTGGCTGTCCGTCTGACACAGATGTGCTCAAAATTTCTAGTCTGCCTAAGCGGAGCACTTCACAAATTTTATAGTGCCCGCTCTCGGTTAGTGTCTCCCCTCGTAGAATTGAGGGAATGCCACTAAGTTATGCGGTCGCAAACACGACCCGCGGGCACGGTATTGTTCAGTACTCCGCGTAAGGCAGACACGAAATCCATCGGACACATTCTGTGTTCAGGCGAACATCCAAAGTGCCACTGTCTAAGCTTGAGCGGACAACAAATCATAGAAAGAGTACAGCAGAGACTTTCTGTAAATTCTTGATTTTGGATAACTAGTGTCGTCGAAGAAGCCGGGGCGCAGACACCGGTCATCCCGGAGCCACCGCAGAGGTTTTAAAATATAATCGAATGAAAAAATAAAAAAGCGTAAGAATAGTTTGTGTCAGATTACACATATTAATGTAGGAATCCATATGAGAAAATGGATCAGACCGGAAAATGTCCGGTGGAAATCTGAAGAAATCAGGAGGTATGTGAGATGACAAAACTGGATTGTAATGTTGTAAACTGTTCTTACAACGAGGATAACTGCTGTAGAAGAGAGGATATCCATGTAGAAGGTATGAAGGCAAAGATGCCGTCTGAGACAAGCTGCGGAAGCTTTGCGGCAAGAGGCTGCGGATGCGCGACAAACAAGATGGGTGAGCCGGAGAAAGACACAAATGTAGCTTGTGATGCAACCGAGTGTAAGTTCAACCGTGAGAAAGCTTGTAGTGCGAGCCATATCGGTATCTCCGGAGGCCATGCAGACAGCTGTAAGGAGACAGAGTGCGGAAGCTTTGAGTGCAGCTGCTAGTGCTTGAAAGTTAACACATTTAAAACAGACAGGGCGTAGACGTTCTGTCTGTTTTTCGTGTGTGAATGGAAAGCTTACAAAAGAAGAAAGAAGCTTTCTTGACAACCATTCCTATAAGTGACAAAATAGTTTCATTGTGGGAATATGAAAAGTTTGGTTAGAAAATAGAAAGAGTATGGTATGAGACAAAAGGAAAAGAAGGAAGCAAATCTTGGAGAGGATCGGATAGGAGGTCTGCTTTTTAAGCTGGCGCTTCCTGCAATTCTGGCACAGGTCATCAATCTGCTTTATAATCTGGTCGATCGTATGTATATCGGTCATATTGCAGAGGTTGGTTCGGTGGCTTTGACGGGACTTGGAGTGACGATGCCTTTTATCATGTGTGTCTCTGCGTTTGCAGCGCTTGTGAGCATGGGCGGTGCGCCGCGTGCATCCATTATGATGGGGCGGGGCAACAAAGAAGAGGCGGAGAGGATTCTTGGCAATTGTACGTCGATGCTTGTTCTCGTGGCGGTCATTGTGACGGTGGTAAGTCAGATCTGGGGACAGGACATATTGCTGCTTTTTGGCGCAAGTGAGAGTACGCTCCCTTATGCATGGGCATATATGCAGATCTATTCACTTGGAACCATTTTTGTGCAGCTTGCGTTGGGACTGAATGCGTTCATCAATGCACAGGGATTTGCCAGAACCGGAATGCTGACCGTTGTGATCGGTGCGGTGTGTAATATTATATTGGATCCGATTTTTATCTTTGGATTACATATGGGTGTGCGCGGAGCGGCACTTGCAACGATTCTTTCGCAGGGAGTTTCCTGTGTGTGGATCGTGCGGTTTTTACTGGGAAAAGAAACAACACTTAGGATTCGAAAAGGGAATCTGAAGATTCGTCCGAAAACTGTTGGACCATGTATTGCGCTTGGTGTTGCGCCGTTTATCATGCAGTTTACAGAAAGTGTGTTAAACATCTGTTTTAACACGAGCCTGCTTAAATATGGCGGTGATGTGGCGGTCGGTGCGATGACGATTCTGTCGTCTGTGATGCAGATGTCTATGCTGCCGATCCAGGGGCTGACGCAGGGCGCGCAGCCGATCATCGGGTTCAATTACGGAGCGAAGAAGATGGATCGCGTGAAGAAGACCTTCCGGTTACTTTTGGTGTCCTGCGTGGCATTTACCGCGGTCATCTGGCTGATCTGCATGATCCTTCCACAGGCATTCATTCTGATTTTTACGGATCAGGCGGAGCTGATTGCTTTCACAAAATGGGCGATTCGCATCTATATGGCAGTATCGGTGATCTTCGGGGTGCAGATCTCCTGCCAGCAGACATTTATCGCGTTGGGAAATGCAAAGACATCCGTTTTCCTGGCTTTGCTGCGTAAGGTTATTCTGTTGATCCCGCTTATCTATATCCTTCCGGCATTCATGGAAGATAAGCTGATGGCGGTATTCCTTGCGGAACCGGTGTCGGATGTGATCGCTGTAACAACGACATCGATCCTGTTTTATCGGACCTACCGGACGCTTGACAGGGAGCAAGAAGAATCTTGCAATACGGAGAATGTCAACTTATAATAAAGAAATAGAACACCCACTATTGGGTGAAGAAGGAGTAAAAAATGGATTATAACATTAATTTTCCACATTTACATATTTATCTGGATCATGTGGGGAAGAACATTATGATCGGCAATTTCTCGATCGCATACTATGGAATCGTGATCGCATGCGGAATGCTGGCTGGTCTTGGAATTGCCTGCTGGATGGCGAAGCGGACAGGGCAGAATTCCGATACGTATTTTGATCTGGCAATCATTGCCATCATCTGTTCTCTGATTGGTGCGAGATTGTATTATGTGGTATTCCGTTGGGATTATTATAAGGATGACCCAATCAGTATCTTAAATATCCGTCAGGGTGGGCTCGCTATCTATGGCGGCGTGATCGCGGCAATTATCACAACGTTTGTGTTCTCGAGGGTGAAGAAGCTTTCCATGGGGCTGCTCTGTGATACCGCAGGACTGGGACTTGTGCTTGGACAGGTGATCGGACGCTGGGGTAATTTCTTTAACAGGGAGGCTTTCGGCGGATACACGGACGGTCTGTTTGCAATGCAGCTTCCGCTGTCTGCAGTTCGTTCCTCGGATGTGACGACAGATCTTATGAATCACGTGGTGGAGAGTGGTGGAATCTCTTATATTCAGGTACACCCGACCTTCCTGTATGAATCCATGTGGAATCTGGTGCTTCTGATCCTTTTGATCCTGTTCACGAAGCATAAAAAGTTTGACGGTGAGGTGTTCTTACTGTATCTGGCAGGCTACGGAATCGGAAGATTCTGGATCGAATCGCTGCGCACGGATCAACTTCTGATCCCTGGCATCGGCTATCCGGTATCGATGGCGCTTGCGGCACTTCTTGTTGTTGTGTCGGTTGTGTGGATTATTGTCTGGCATATCCGCGTTTCAAAGAAGGACAAAGTGGAGGATCAGCCCACTTCGGAAGCGTAATGGGAATAGAAAAGACCAAAAATTGAATAAGGAAATTGATGATAAAGTGGAGGATATTCCCAATATGGGAGTATCCTCCACTTTTTGCGTCAATAAGGAGAAAAACGAACAGGGATCTGGCAGAAAATACCTGCATTTGTCGCCTCTTGTATGGAGAAAACAAGTATACCACAATATATTGGATATGCCGAAAAAACAGCGTAAAATCCATGAAAAAATCTTGATTTTTGCCCCTGTGAGGGGTATTATGGTAACAAGGTGGTAGAAAGTGGAGTTAAAATACCATATAGTGGTGCAAAGTGGTGGATAAGTTGATAAAAATGTGGAGAACTTACCTGCGAAATCGGCACACGGCAGATTGAGAGAGAAAGGCAGGTGAGCGCGTCATGTTCATGGGTGAATACAATCATTCCATCGATGCGAAGGGCAGATTGATCGTCCCTTCGAAATTCAGAGATCAGCTTGGCAGCGAGTTCGTTGTGACCAAGGGTCTGGATGGATGTCTGTTTGTATATTCACATGAAGAATGGCAGCGTATCGAAGAAAGCCTCCGCGAGAAACCACTTACCTCCAAAGATGCAAGAAAGTTCTTAAGATTCTTTTTTGCAGGCGCAGCAACCTGCGAGGTGGACAAGCAGGGAAGAATCAATCTTCCGGCAAACCTTCGCGAATATGCAGGCATTGATAAAGAAGTCGTATCGGTTGGTGTATTCAGCCGAGTTGAGATCTGGAGCAAGGAACGCTATCAGGAGAACAGTGATTTCGATGATATGGATGAGATTGCAGAACATATGGCAGATCTCGGAATTGGAATTTAAGAGGAGGCGTCCGATGGCGATACATCAGAGATGTACCGCAGTCTTCGCAAAGCGATTTTTCATGGTCGGATGTTCCACCACCAGGAAAGGATGAGATATGGAATTCAAGCACTATTCGGTAATGCTGAATGAGACAATTGAACAACTGAATATCCGTCCGGATGGAATCTATGTGGATGGAACGCTCGGTGGAGCAGGACATTCGTCAGAGATTGTAAAACGCCTTACGACAGGACGCCTGATCGGCATTGATCAGGATGCAGATGCAATCGCAGCGGCCAGTGAACGACTGAAGGATTATAAAGATAAAGTAACGATCGTAAGAAGTAATTATGCACAGATGAAGGAAGTACTCCATAATCTGGGCATTGAGAAAGTCGATGGAATTCTGCTCGACCTTGGCGTTTCATCGTTTCAGCTTGATACACCGGAGAGGGGATTTACCTACCGGAGCGAGGACGCACCTCTTGATATGCGCATGGATGACAGACAGAAACTGACGGCGAGAGATATCGTCAATGAATACAGTGAGATGGAGCTGTTTCGTATCATCCGCGACTACGGAGAGGATCGGTTTGCGAAGAATATTGCCAAGCACATTGTAAGTGCAAGAGAGCAGAAACCGATCGAGACGACCGGCGAGCTGAATGCGATCATTAAGGGAGCAATCCCGATGAAAGTACAGGTGACAGGAGGACATCCTTCCAAGAGAACCTATCAGGCGATTCGCATCGAGTTAAACCATGAACTGGATGTACTTCGCGACAATTTAGACGATATGATCGAACTTCTGAATGATGGAGGAAGATGCTGTATCATCACTTTCCATTCATTGGAGGATCGCATCGTAAAGTCGGCTTTTAAAAAGAACGAGAATCCTTGTACATGCCCGAGCAATTTCCCGGTGTGTGTATGCGGAAATAAGTCCAGAGGACATGTTGTAACAAGAAAACCAATTCTTCCTTCGGAGAAGGAACTTGAAGAGAACAGCCGCTCAAAGAGTGCAAAGCTTCGTGTCTTTGAACGGGTGACGGATTAAGTAAGAAAGCAGGGAAGCGCATATGACTAGAAATTATTACGTGAATGGAAATACAGTCCGTGAGTTGGATACGCCGGTTCGTCCGCAGCGAAGAAGCCGCGAGGAGATCGAACAGGTACAGCACCGCAAGAGCAGAAGAAATGCGGCGCGCAGAAACCGTCAGAGAGCGATGGAGATGAGCCCGGGATATGTGATGTTTTTGACAGCCGGAGTGCTTGTGATCGCGATGGCAGCGGTATCATTTGTTAATCTGCAGTCACAGATTACAAGCCGCATGAGAAATATTGCGAACCTTGAGAGTCAGGTAACGGATCTTCGTGCAGATAATGATGCACGTTATAAGAGAGTGACAACATCGGTTGATTTAAATCATGTGAAGGATGTTGCAATCAACAAGCTCGGAATGGATTATCCGAAGGAAGATCAGGTTGTGTATTATACGATCGAGAACAGCAACTATATGGATCAGTATAGCGATATTCCGAAGCAGTAGGAGCGTAGTGTGGCAAGAACGAGAAAGAAAAGAAGACCTGTAAAGAAATTAAACCGAACAATGAGGGCGAAGCTGATCGTGCTTTTTGCTGCATTTGTTTTATTACTCTGCGGGTTGATCGGTGTGCTTACCTACATTGAATCCACGAGCGGAGACAAATATGAGAAGAAAGTTTTATCCATGCAGTCCTATGACAGTAAGACGATCCCTTATCAGAGAGGGGATATCATCGACAGTTCAGGGACTGTTTTGGCAGCCAGCGAGGCAGTCTACAACGTAATCTTAGACTGCTCCCAGATGACCTATAAGGAAGACTATGTAGAGCCGACGATTCAGGCACTGCTTCAGTGCTTCCCGGAACTGAAGGAAGAGGATTTAAGAACCTACGCGAAGGATAAGAAGGACAGCAAATATATTGTGCTGGCAAAGAAGCTGCCTTACGATGAAATCCAGAAGTTTGTGGAACTTCAGGATAAAGCGGATGAAAAAGGCAACAAAGTCAATCCGAACATCAAAGGCGTATGGTTTGAAAAAGAATATCAAAGAACCTATCCGTACAAGTCACTGGCGGCATCGGTGATCGGATTTACTTCATCCGGCAATGTCGGTACGACAGGACTTGAAAATTATTATGATGATACGTTAAACGGAGTCAACGGAAGAGAGTACGGTTATCTGAATTCCGATAGTAATTTTGAGAAGACCGTAATTCCGGCACAGGACGGAAATAATCTTGTGATCTCGATTGATTCGAATATCCAGTCGGTTGTGGAGCAGAAGATTCAGGAATTCAACGATGCTTACCGCGACAATTATTACGAAGGCGATGGAAGTGTCGATACTGCTGTTATCATCCAGAATCCGCAGAATGGAGAAATCCTTGCGATGGCGGATTATCCGGAGTTTGATCTGAACAATCCGAGAGACTTAAGCTACGCTTACTCTCAGGAGGAGATCACGGCCATGACGGATGAGGGCAGGATGGATGCCTGGAACCAGATGTGGAGAAATTTCTGTGTAAATGATACTTACGAGCCGGGTTCC
>ENA-UEQP01003283-UEQP01003283.1-human-gut-metagenome-genome-assembly--contig:-NODE-3283-length-10762-cov-2.750117_pt1 | contig 10762 bp, 7 predicted proteins | sample MGYA00242951_ERZ507951 | MGnify/ENA primary metagenome ERZ507951 (study PRJEB26167, sample SAMN06115539) | human gut metagenome | host: Homo sapiens | place: China:Shanxi | collected 2015-11-18...
CATAATCTATACACCGGATACTTTACCGTTAATAAGTTGTTCAGGCGAGGAAATCAGTCCGGAATTAAAATCCTTACTACTGACATTGGAAACAGAACCGGTAAGATCGCTCTTGCGTTGCGTACCGTAACCAATGACAACGACGTCACTCAACATCTGTGCATCGCTTTTCATTTTCACATTTACAGTGTTACCGCTTGGTACAGGTACAGTTACAGTTTCATAGCCTACATAAGATATTTGTAAAGCGGTAGCTCCCGAAGGAACAATGATGTTGAAATTTCCATCAAGGTCGGTGATTACACCCGTACTGGTACCTACTACCAGGATACTGGCACCGATTAGTGGTTCGTTCGTGTCGTCTACAACATGCCCGGTTATTTTCTTTCCCTCTTGTGCGAAGGCCGGGCTGACAGTTCCTAACAATGCGATACACAGCAGGCAAAAGAACGCTGTGACGCGAAAACTTAAGATTTTGTTTCTCATACGTGGTATTTGTTTTAAAGTGTTACATAATCAAATCTAAAGAGATGTGTCATCTGCGGATGAAAAATTGTAGTTATTTTATTCAAGCCAGATACTCCCTATCTCTATTTCCGCAGTCTTTTCAGCAACTCCGTCAAAGGAGAGTTCAAGAGTTTCAATCCCCTCTCCCCTGAAAGGTATTTCAGTCTGCGGACGGAAATAATGATCAAGGAAGACCGGATAGGCGTGGGGAAGCAAAGCGGTATTCGTTTGTTTTAAATCCTGCAAGGGTACACGAATGATACCATCCGTCGCAGCGACACACGAAGCAAGATAGGTATATCCATCAGAAGTAATGAAGCCGGCTTTTAGTCCTTCGGGAATCTTCTTTGCATGGATACACAAAGTATGGCAGGAAGCGAGTCGCTCAGGGCGTCCGTTTATATCGTCCTTAATATAGCAACGAAGAACAAAGACGGGTGCCTTATCTTTAGACTCGAAGGTGATGCGCAGGGTAGGCTTCTCTGTCGGTGCATTTTGTATTAATTGCCGGTTCGTACGGCTCCATTCGGGCATAGTATATGTTTCCAATTTACTGTCAGCATCCACTATTTCCAGCAGAGACAGTGATTTTTCAGGAGCGACTATGTTGGTTTCCCACAAGGTAGCCGAAGTATAGTCCCAATCCAGTGGACTCCTGGCTACTCCCGAAGGAAACGTTTGTCGCTTATCGCCTTGACAAACGACGATGTTATACCTAAAACAACCCTCTTTTATCTCTGTAGCAGGTACGGTAGCACGATAAGTGTAACCGCCTGTATGATTCATTTTCAGATAAGGATTCTTTTCATTCCAGAAAGATATCTTATCTGTGTAGATAATAACGGAATCGGGCATTTCATTACCCGCCACAATGGCCTCTATCTGTAAATCTTTACCGGCATCTACTGTCTTGGCAGGAGAATGAGTAACAGTAAAACCTTTATTATCTGAAATGGATGGACATACATATTCACCAAGAGTAATATTCTGCCAATGAGCATCAGCAGTCCATTTACCGGAAGCAGATATACCTTCACGCTGTAACAAATAAACGCCCGGACGGAGGGTAGAAATCTTACCATTCGCAGCTTGTGTACTGAATGTATTTCCATTATTCAAGCCGTTCACCCGGAATTGCTTACCTAAATCAGGTAAATTCAGAGTCATATCCCATGCACCGGAAACAATGCGCATTACTTCTTTATCCAAAGAAGGCTTTGTAAACGGATCACTAACCTGTACGGCATCGGGCATTACTTCCAAACGCCAAACACCCTCTTCCAAACGATCGAGCCAATAAACTCCCGTACCTTCATAATTCACCACCGGAGATTTGCCACAACCTGCAATTGCGCGAAGCTGAGAAATATCTTTCGGACGGGTTTGAGTTGTATTGGAATAGTAGAATTTTTCTCCGTCATTCAGTTCACTTAAATCCTGCACGTAGCTGACACGAAAGTCATTGAATAATGTATCTGCCGGATAATTGCCAAAACTCTCTCCTCTGCCCACTTTCTGCGCCGCTTCTGCGGCAATCATCAATCCGATAGCCTTATTCGGGGTGTATGCTACATTCAGGTAATGAGTCTGGTATTCAGTATTGTAGGCCGCCATGTCGATAGGATCATAAGCAAACTGAGTAATCCACTGGAAACCGGCTGTACGGAAAGTGCGTACAGTGGCCGGATACATATAGGAATAAAGAATATCAGCGGGATCAAATTCATAAACCATACGGGCCTTCTTATCGAAACCTTTCAGATTAGAGAAAGGAATATCATAACGGTCAACGAAAGGCAAGAAGTTCCCCTTGCGGGTATGTCCGGATACAAGCCCAATGGGATACCATTGATAGGTAGTACCTTGTATAGCTGTAGAATAATAAGCCTCTACCACATGCTGGTTATGGCTGACATTGTAGAACACCGGTTTGCGGTTGCCTGCACGTTTCAGGGCGGACAGCACCTTATTTATGTAATTACGCGTTTCGACTACAGTGCCGGGATGGCAAGGCTCATTGTTTATTTCAAAGCCTACGATATAAGGATCGTCTTTGTAAGCATAACCTGTATAAGGATTCACGTGGCGTACAAGAGCAGCAATATACTTTTCCTGTGCAGCAATAGCTTCAGCATCGCTGTGAACGGCACATTTATCATAATGGGATGAAAAGCCACCGGTGGGTTGGTTGCGTTCCGGATAACCGTTGCCAAAATCAGTCTGTGCCGTGATAACGGTACGGATACCACGTTCCTGTAATTTATGGATAAGGTAGTCCAATAATTCCAGGTGTTCATTTTCCAGCAAGTTACCTTCTGCATCGGAAATTTCTACGTCCCAGATGTGAATACGGTAAGCATTCAGTCCCAAACGTGCCATGTGATAGACATCACGGTCGATAGCAGTTTTACGGTCCACTCCCAGATAGCCCATCGCCCGATAGGCATGTGCAAAGGGTAAGGTATAGTTCACACCAAAGAAAGAAGCTTCTTTCTTCGTATCCGACCAACGCATGACGCCGCCGGCATCTACATAAATAGTAGGAACGCTTTTTTGTACTTTGTTCTGTGCCGGAGCAACTACTGCCAGCAAACAAATAATCAAGGTAAGAATGTGTCTCTGCATGTCATCAAATTCAAGTTGGTTTTTCTTGACGGCAAAAGTAATGGAGGGCTATTATTTGTCAAAGCAGATATCGGACATAAAACAACACAAAAAGGACATGCATTGATTATCAGTGATATCCATAGACAAATTCCGAATTAGAATATAATAACAACCAGAAACAATTAATCGGACGAACTGGTATTTTTTCTCCAGATTCTTGTAATTATTAGGCATAAAGAAGTATCTTTGGCGCATTCTTTATACAAGAGATTAAATGAGAAGACACACCAACATACTAATTTTGCTGCTCCTCACAGGACTCTGCATTTCTGCAGGGGCGCAAAATAATCCCTATAAGATAGACGACTCATTATATCCCATCTTCCAACGTGCCATCAAATGGCGTACTCAGCCCCAAGGACTACTTATTGCTGATACGCTTTATGCGGAAGCCACGCAAAAGAAAGACAAGAAAGCACAATGCCTGGCGTTAACGATCCCTGTCAGCTTTTATCTGAGTACCAATAATTATGAGAAACTGGAACAAGCAGCAACCCGAGCTAAAGAAGAAGCAAGAAAAAATAATTATCTCCAATATTATTATTCTGCCTGTACCAACGAAATAAACTGCCTGTTGAATAACGGACATTCATTGCGAGCCCTGCAAAAAGCTGAAGAAATGAAAATACAGGCTTTCAAAGATCAGCACGAGTATGGGATATTTTCGTGTATCTTCACTTTAGGTAACATTTACTACATGCGTCAAAACAGGGAGGTAGCCACAGAGTACTACAAAAATGCGTTGGAATATATGCTAAAGAACCTACCCGATCAGGACCCGACATATATGTATATAAACCTTTCTGAATATTATCGGGATAAAGGCGAAGGTGAAGCGCCTTTGGAATATGCAGAGAAAGCTGCTAAAGCCGCTAAAACCAATGAAAGTCGTGTAGCCTCACTGCTAAATAAATGCGAAGTATTGTATTCCATGAAGCGTATTAATGATTTTAATGCTTGTTATGATGAATGCACGCAGGTAATAGAACAATATGGTGTCATTCGCAAGACAGCCGTACAACGCCTGCATATCTATAAACTCATTCTAAATAAAAATTACGATCAGGCACATACTGAAGCGGATTCCCTACGCAATTTATTGTCAGCCAACCAGATGCATCATGAAATATATCTGAAATCAGGAAACTATGAAAAAGCTTATATATATAATAACTGGCTCCACAATTATCAGGATTCTGTCAACCGTCAGGTACAGTCATCAGACATCGCCGAACTAAATGCACGTATAGGTACTGAACGCATAAAATTGGACGCCAAAGCCCTGGAATATCAGAATACAGCACTCAACCTGAAGAATACCCAGCTGGAACTGGACCGGACAAAGTCGCAGTCTGAACTGGAAATGATGAATATCGAGAATAGTAAGTTAGTACTGGAAAACCGGAATCTGGATCTGGCACGCCTCAATGTAGAAGCGGAAAAGCAAAAAGCCATTTTAAAAGAGCAACAAAGCGCCTCCCAACATTACATCGTAACCCTCAGTCTTGTGCTCTCATTCTTGTTTCTTTTCACCTGCTTCCTGATATTCTACCTGTACAGACGCCGTAAAACAATGGCTATCCTACAGGAGAAAAACGAAGAGCTCACCGTTGCACGCGATCATGCTGAGGAATCGGACCGGATGAAAAGCTTCTTTATACAGAACATGAGTCACGAAATTCGCACACCACTCAATGCCATAGTCGGATTCTCACAGGTATTATCTACTCCGGATATGGAAGTTGACGACGAAGAAAAGGAAGAGTTCAGCATGCTCATCCAGCAGAATTCCGAGTTGCTGACTACACTGATCAATGATGTCCTCGACCTTGCCAGTCTGGAAAGTGGTAAATACAGAATGCATTTGGCGCCCCACCGTTGCAATGAATTATGCCAGGTAGCAATGGTTTCCGTTGTGCATCGTAATCCGAAAAAAGTGAAGTCTTATTTCACTTCCGATGTGCCGAATGACTTCCTGTTTGTAACGGACAAAGAACGCTTGCAACAGGTACTTATCAATTTCCTGACCAATGCGGAGAAACACACGGAACGGGGTGAGATTCACCTTCATTGCTCTCTCACAGAGAATCCTGGAAAGATAACCTTCTCTGTTACAGATACCGGTCCGGGGATTCCGGCAGATCAAGCAGATTGCGTTTTCGACCGGTTCAGCAAGCTGGATGAATTCAAACAGGGCACAGGACTCGGATTGAACATCTGTTCCATCATTGCCGGACGCCTGAAAGGGGAAGTGAAACTGGATAAGAATTATACCGGAGGAGCACGTTTCCTGTTTATACTTCCGCTCGACAGTGTGCCTGATAAATAAAGTTCTGCTAAACAAAACTCACCACTCGTTGTTCTTTTCGAAACGATAACAATCTAATGAAGGAACAATGAAAAAGTTGACGTATTCTTTCTTGCTTCTGATGCTCCTGACATCAGTTCCGGCCCTGGCCGATTATGCACCTGTCAATGTGCAGACAGCACTGAAAAAGATGTATCCTGCCGCCAAGGATGTTGCCTGGTCACGGGATGAGACTTACTATGTAGCGGACTTTATACAGAATGGTTTCGACACAAAAGTCTGGTTCAACTCCGAAGCGCAATGGGAAATGAGACAGATTGACTGGGAAACAATGGATGAAGTGCCCAATGCCGTGTACAATGCTTTTGCTGCAAGCGAATATTCCGATGGAATGGTGCAGGGAGTCACCTTAGTTCAGTTTCCCAAACGGGAAGCGGTGGTTTCTGTAATTGTGGGAATGGCGAATACACAGACCAGGTACCAACTACTGTTCACCCTCGACGGTGGACTGGAGGATGAACGCAATGCAACCTATTTCAATAACCTGCTTGGCGCGGAAGTCTTCTTATAAAAGCCCCCCTTCAGACATACTGCTTCGGCGTCACCCCAAACTCTGCCTGGAAGCATTTAGAGAAATAGGAATGATTGGAGAAACCGACCATATACATCACTTCAGCCACAGTAAACTTCTGCTGTTTCAGCAGCATAGCCGCCTTTTTCATGCGGATGGACTTAATGTATTCCACAGGTGTCATACCCGTCAGTTGCTTTATCTTGCGATACATCTGCTTGTTATTAATATCGGTCCATTCACAAAGGGCATTCACATTCAGTTCGGAGTCCGAGATATGTTCTTCAATCAGATGAATCACGTTTGCCAGAAACTTCTCATCATAAGAAACCGCCTCTATCTCCTTCGGAGTGGAAAGAACTTCCATACGGGCTTTCGCCTCATGCGTCTCCCGGCTATGTAATAACTGCTCCACGCGCGAAAGTAAAATATCCGGTTCAAAGGGTTTAGGAATGAAAGCATCTATATGTAACTGGATACTTTCAAGCTCTGTTTCCTTATCACTTTTTGCCGTCAGCAAGATAATGGGAATAGTAGATGTGGGAATATTCTTCTTGATATGACGCACCATTTCAAGTCCATCCATTACGGGCATCATGACATCAGCTATAATCAGATCAGGCATTAATTCCATAGTGAGTTCCATACCTATCTTACCATTATCCGCTAAACGGCAACGATATTTGGTATGCAGTATCTGATAGATAAACTCTGAAACCTCCGGAGTATCATCCACAATCAGAAGCAATGGTGCATCCGAAGCAGGCATACCTGTATCTGGAACCACAACTTCAACTCCGGCAGCGACAGGTTCGATATCAGAAGAAACAGTTTCCGGAGAAACCTCTAAGGCAGAGTGTTCCATAGCAATCACCGGAAGGGTCAGCGTAATGGTAGTACCTTTATTCTCTTCTGAAGAAAGTTGAACATTACCACCATGCAGTTCCGTATAAGTCTTTACCAAATATAGTCCGATACCCGTTCCCTCCTTTTTGCCTGCCGTCTTGGGAGACTGGAAGAAACGCTGGAAAACATACGGCTGATCCTGCCGGGGAACACCTATACCTGTATCGGATACAGAGATATGCACCTCTTTATCAGAAGCCTGCAAACGAAGCGTTACCTCACCCTCTTCCGGAGTGTACTTCACGGCATTGGACAAGAGGTTATCCAAGATAGATTCCAGTTTTATGGCATCCATCTGTATGTATATCTTTTCACGGTCGGTATGAAAATGAAAAGTTAGTTTCTTCTCTTTCGCCTTCTCCTCTGCATACAAAGCAAATAAGCCACGCGCAAAAGATACCAGTTCGATTTGAGAAAGTATCAACAACGTATTGTTGCCACTATCCACCCGGTTGAAGTCTAATCCCTGATGAATGAGTGAATTCAGCTTCATGGCATTTCGATGCACCTGCTCCAGTTGTTTCTTCTCCTGCTGGTCCTTGATACCTGGCAACAGTTTACTGATAGGAGCGATAATCATGCTCAACGGAGTTTTCAAGTCATGGGAAAGGTTGGTGAAGAACTCCATTTTCGCCTGCGATTGTTCCAAAATTTTCTCCTTCTCCATACGCTCCAGCTTCAAGCGATTCTTAACGCGGAAGAAGTTGATGGTCCAGACCACCAGTATCAGACAGAGCAAGACATAGAGCGCCTTGGCCCACGGAGTATAGTACCAGGGGGGAATGATATGAACCTCCAGTGTATAAGCCCGGTCCGATGGTTTTCCATAAGCGTCCAACTTACTCACCAACAGACGATAGTCTCCATAACTCAGGTTATTGTAAGTGATACGGTTCGTTTTTTTAATGATACGGCGACCACCGAGATCTACACCTTCCAGACGATATACAAGTTTGCTTTTTTCTTCAAGAGAATAAGGCAGGTCGGAAAGTTCAAAGGCAAGGTTATTCTGGTCATAAGCCAGTTCTATCCGTTGCGAGTAGCGGATACTTTGTTCGGGCAATGAGGAAGTGCCGGAGCGTCCGGTACCGGAATGTGAAAGATCAGTTTGTGAGATATTGGGCTGATACAGTTGGTTGTTGATATAAATGGCAGTCAGGATAAGCGGCTTTTCGGTGTGTTCCGCCAGCAGAGCTTCCGGTGAAGATATGGCAAAGCCATCTGCCGTACCCAAGTAAAATTCTCCGCTTGTCCGGTCGAAGAACATACTGGTGAAACGTTTATCAGTGATATTCAGCCGACGGATTTCCAGCGTTTGCTGGTCTGCCACCCAGAAACCGTCGGTAGTAGATATCCAGATTTTTCCGTCAGCCTCAGCCATGGAAAGTATTGCATAGTGATTGTACTCATCGAAAGGAAGCATGCGGATACTATCGTTATCAGGCTGTACACGCATCACACCACCAGGAAAACCTATCCAGATATGACCGTCTTGGGCAGAGAGGATGAAGTTAGGGGTTCTTTCGCCTGTCAGCTCGTCCGGGGCGATATGGGTTATCTCGCCTGTGCGGGGATTTATCTTCTCGATGCTATTGGCACTGTTGTACAGCAATGCCCATACATTCCCCTCACGGTCGGGGATTAGCTGGTTGATGAACATACCCGAAAGACCGTTGTGTATGGAATACGTCTTCTCTGCCATATAGGGACCACCGGAAGAACGCATAAGATTCTGTTTGTCTACCACAAAAATTCCACCGAGACAAGTGGCTATCCAGAGTTTCCCTTCCCGGTCTTCAAATAAATGATACGCCCAGTTGGCATTGTAGCGGCGGGTGCTATCCACAATGCTATAATGGACGAACTGGCGGTTCTTCGGATCATAACGGCTGATGCTTCCATCGGTAGCCACCCAGAGTTGCCGCTCCCGGTCTTCATAAAGATGGCGTACCCGGTTGTGCGACAAGGGATATTTCCGATCACCCATTTTATACCAGGCCACATCTTGTTCTTCACCCAGGGGCTGGGTGAAACGAATCAGTCCGTTAGTTCCGCCAAACCAGTAAGTTCCGTGTGTATCGCGAAGCATGGAATAGAACTGGTTCCCCTCTCCCGTTCCGGTGATTTGTGAAATGGGGATATAACGCAACGCATTGTTATTCCGTGACATGGAAATTCCGTAATCCGTACCCAGCCAGATGTTATGTTCCCGGTCGGCAAAGATAGTCCAGATGATATTATTGGAAAGTGATTGCAGATTTCGGGAGTCGTGGACCACGTGCAGCAAAGGTTCTCCTTCCTGATATACATACAAACCGTTGTCCGTACCCACCAGCAACTGCCCACTGCCATCCAGTGCCAATGACTTGACGGAATTATCGTGGAAAGCATCAATCCGCTGAGTACGGCCGTCGGCAGGCGTATATCTGAAAAGACACCCTTCCGTACCGATCCAGATGCAGCCGCGTGCCGTATCTTCCAGTAGGGAATTGACAAACTGATTGCTCCGGTTGCCACTGAGAGGCAGGTCTATTTCTTCAAAATGCCGGGTAGCGGGGATATAGCGACAGAAGCCGTTATAGGTACCGATATAAAGAAGCCCGTCCGAAGAGCGGATCAGGGAATAGATGGTCTGGTGTGGAATACCTTCGGTAACGGCAGAGAGTTGGTGGTCGTTCAGCGAATAGGTATAGAGGCCGTTCAATGTTCCCAACCACAGCATACCGTCGTGTACAAGCAATGCACGGATATCGGTCGGAAGTTGCGTTTCCGGTTCTTCGTAGGTATCTGTGCGATAGTTATAAATCAGCAGACCATTGTCGGCACCCAGATAAAGATAGGTACTGTCTACCACTGTACCGCAATAAATCTGCGTATTGTTACGCTTGGCGAAAGTGAAATGTGGCTGCGTGGAATAACCGTCATAACTGAACAACCCTTTATTGGAACCGATCCATATCAGTCCCTGTGTATCTTGCAGGAAGCAATTGATTACAGAGGCTTCCGTCCCCAGACTGATATTATCGAACAAGCGATAATCCGGTTTCTGTCCGGACAGCTTAACGGGAAGCGTTATCTGCAAAAGTATAAGTAGAAGAAGAAAAACAGGTCTGCGCATACACTTCGGTTTGTTAAAGGTCGGGGACAAAGATAAAATTAATCTGTAACAAACGCCCTGCACCTTTCTAAAAAATTACCTAAAACCACTGGCATACAAAATTCATAATGGTGGGGAAGCAAGGCGAAAGCCCCATAGCCTACGAAGAAAATTCATTGGCTACAGGGCGGTATCGCATACTTTATAAAAATTCTACAAAGTTTCAATCTCTCCCGATGTCAGCCCTGTAGACTTTACTATCACGTCAACAGGAATACCCAGTTGCTTCATGTTGCGGGCTATGGAAAAACGTTCTTCATCTCGTCCTTCCGCACGTCCTTCAATCTTCCCTTCCAGTTTGGCTGAATCCAGCACATCGTTTTGAATCATTACGGCGCTCAGATGCTCGTCATAAGCCATGCGTTCTTTAGGAGGCATGGAAAAGTATCTCAGTTTCTCCCGGGCCTCGCTTAGACCGGGAGCGGTGGTGTCGGGGCGAATGGTGCCGTACATCACTGAGAACGGCCTTTCCTGCACCGACAGCATCCATCTGGACGGCAAGGTGCATGACCCTGCGCGCATCGACTTCATCCATCGCTATCTTTTGTCGCTGCGCCGCGCGATTGACAGCGGCGTGGATGTGCGCGGCTATTTCCACTGGTCGCTGCTGGATAATTTTGAATGGAGCGAGGGCTATAACGAGCGC
>ENA-UEQP01003290-UEQP01003290.1-human-gut-metagenome-genome-assembly--contig:-NODE-3290-length-10740-cov-4.051393_pt1 | contig 10740 bp, 9 predicted proteins | sample MGYA00242951_ERZ507951 | MGnify/ENA primary metagenome ERZ507951 (study PRJEB26167, sample SAMN06115539) | human gut metagenome | host: Homo sapiens | place: China:Shanxi | collected 2015-11-18...
TGCGCCATCCCTTGCCACCTTCTCTGCTGGAAGGACAGATGATACGACCATTAATGTACTCCGGTTTATTCTTGATAGGACCGAGGAATCCTTCCGGCAACGGTTCACGTTTACTCCAGGTCTTTCCTCCGTCGCGAGAGCGCACGAGCCAGCCAGTCCAGTCGCCTACGCTCAAGCCTATTTTATAGAAGAGAATCAGATCACCTCCCGGAATTTGAAAAAGTACCGGGTTCCAGCAAGCTTTCCGGCGGGCAATCAGTTTTCCCCGAGCATTTGTCACAGGAGTACAAGTGGAATCAATGCCTGCCAAGGTTGCCTGCGCATCTTTTATTGAAAATACGCCGTCGGCAGACGTAGTTTCGGGAAAGACGGTGAGGATCGTGTGATAGAGGTTCCTTGCGGAACAGTCGTTTATGATGCCGAAACGGGCGAGTTTATCTGTGACGTGACCGAAGACGGTCAGAAGGTAATGTTGTTGAAAGGCGGACGCGGAGGATTGGGTAACTGCCACTTCAAGACGTCGACCAACCAGGCTCCCCGCTATGCGCAACCCGGCGAACCGGCACAGGAGCGTATGGTGATCCTGCAATTGAAGCTGTTGGCTGATGTCGGTCTGGTCGGTTTCCCGAATGCCGGAAAGTCGACATTGCTGTCTGTCGTTTCAGCTGCCAAACCGAAGATTGCCAATTATCCGTTTACTACGCTCGAACCGAACTTGGGTATAGTAAGCTATCGCGACAACCGTTCATTCGTCATGGCCGATATCCCTGGCATTATCGAGGGAGCCAGTGAAGGTAAAGGTTTGGGGTTAAGGTTCCTGCGTCATATCGAACGTAATTCGTTGCTTTTGTTTATGGTTCCTGCCGATGCGGATGATATCAAGAAGGAATACGAAATCCTTTTAGGCGAACTGGTCAAGTATAATCCGGATTTGCAGGATAAAAGTCGTGTCCTGGCTATCACCAAGAGCGATATGCTGGATGAAGAGTTGATTGAGGCATTGTCCGAAGATCTGCCGGAAGGCGTTCCCTATGTCTTTATCTCCTCCGTTACCGGAATGGGGATCACCGAGCTGAAAGATTTGCTGTGGAAGGAACTGAACAAGGAAACGTTCCACGAGGTAGAGCGTATTGTACATAAGAACATCGATGTAGGCGCACTTGCGCTTGATGATGACGATTTTATCATTCCTCTTGATGAAGATGATCCCGACGACGATGAAGAGTATGAAGAATATGAAGATTGGGACGACGAAGAAGATGAAGATACTTCCAAATGATAAAGTGAAGATGTTGCAATTTCCCGCATTAAGCGAGGATTGCAACATCTCTCATTTTGTGACAACCCGTCAGGGAGGTGTGAGCAAAGGTGCGTATGCTTCCTTTAACCCTGGCGAATACAGCGGGGACAATCCGGAAGCTGTCCGAACGAACCGGAAACTTCTTTCGGATGCAATCGGGATACCAACCGAACGTATCTTTGCGCCTTTCCAGGTCCACGGGGCGGAGATCCGTTCGATAGAACCTTCTTTTCTTTCCCTTCCATTGGAAGAACAGCAGCTTTATATGCATGGTGTAGATGCCTTGGTGACGGATGTGCCGGAAGTTTGCATCGCTGTCTCGACAGCCGATTGTGTCCCTGTCCTGCTGTATGCTCCCGATGTGAAGGCTGTAGCTGCCGTTCATGCCGGTTGGCGGGGAACTGTATTGCGGATTGCCGGGAAAACTGTTCGCATCCTTATGGATGAATATGGAGCCGATCCTCGTCTCATGAAAGCTGGCATTGCTCCTTCCATCGGTCCCGAAGCCTTCGAAGTTGGCGAAGAGGTCGTCGACGCCTTTCGGGAGGCCGGTTTTGAAATGTCGTGTATCTTGAAGCGCGATGCCGATACCGGAAAAGCCCATATCGATTTGTGGGAGGCCAACCGTCTGCAATTATTGACAGAAGGCCTTTCGGCCGGAAATATCGAACTAGCCGGAATCTGTACCTACGCCCATCCCGACGAGTTCTTCTCTGCCCGTCGTCTGGGAATCAAAAGCGGGCGTATCCTGTCCGGTATTTTCTTGCGTGGTTCCTCCCTGTTTATACAATAAAGGATTACTCCAAAATGGATGCTTTTCATCAGATTTTAGTTGATCATCATATGTCATCATAATGTCTTTTATTGGTTTTTATATAGAGTAGAGGTGATAACACATTTTTTATGGAAAAATAGATGTTTCAGGAGGATATGCAAATAGAAAAATAGTTTTTTGTAAAGAATTGTGTTTATCTTTGTAGTAAATAGAGTGGTGTATAATATATATGGTCCTTTTGCTTATTAAATAAAAAAGTTATGAGACGAACAGATGTAGTAGAACAAATCAGGAAGGTCGTGCAAGAAGTTGCTTAAATATGATATCCTAACGCAGACTCATAACGGCGTAAAAAGTATGCTTGGCTTACATTTTGTATCTACAGGAAAGTTGCCGATTAAAATAGGTAAGATATTTGGAACGTTGTTTGAAAAGAAGCATAGTGGAGACTATGATGATTTTGCGTACTGCGACGAAGAATTAGTGAATGAGTTATATCCTCAAACTGAAATATACATTATTACAATTGAAAAATTAATCCTTTCTGACTAAATAGGTTTATTTTTTGTGGTTTTTATAAGTGAAATTCTATGACAAATATTTCAATTTCAGAAGAAATAGCCACGGCCTGTCCGGATTTGCATGTTTTGGTTCTGTCTTGTGATGTTTGCAATTCTGAACCGGACGAAAGGCTTTGGCAGGAGATAGCGGACGAAGAAAAGGCTGTCCGGGAAACAGTCAAGCTGGAACAAATCAACAAATGGCTCCCTATACAGGCTACTCGCCAGGCTTATAAGCGTCTGGGAAAAGATCCGAATCGTTATCGTCCTTCTTCTGAAGCCTTGCGGAGGCGCATTCTCCGTGAATTACCCCTTTATAAGGTCGATACGCTGGTCGATCTCATCAATTTGGTTTCTATCCGTAGCGGATATTCCATCGGAGGCTTCGATGCGGATAAAATTGCCGGTGGCAGTCTGGTGTTGGGAGTCGGCAGGGAAGGTGAAATTTATCATGGAATCGGGCGTGGAGAATTGAATATTGCAGGTCTGCCCGTTTACCGGGATGCAGTCGGTGGGGTAGGAACTCCGACGAGTGATGAGGAACGGACAAAAATAGGACTGGATACGACTCACTTGTTAATGATTATAAATGGTTATTCAGGATTGGAGGGGTTGGAGGCGGCAGGAAAGTATGCCGTGGGCTTATTAAGCAAATATGTTTCAGCTATAAACATGGAGGCGGAACTTGTCACAGCCAAAGATCGGACGAAAATAGCGCTATAATTCTGTTATAATAGTGTTAATTATGCTTTCAAAACATAAAAAGCACCTGTCTTTATGCTAAAAAACATCTATATCCTTTTGTTTTAATCGATTAATCTATAAATTTGCTCCCGTTAACGATTAACAAAACAAAAAGAAACATGATCGAATTGATTGGAACAAACGCCGGCCTTGTTTGGAACGCATTGAATGAAGGCGGTAAGATGAGTGTTAAGGCAGTAAAGAAGGCTACTAAGATTAAAGCGGAAAAAGATATGTATGCTGCTTTTGGTTGGTTAGCGAAAGAAGGCAAATTGGCTTTCGAAAACATCGAGGGTGAATTGTACGTTGCGTTAGTATAAATATAGCGTAGCTGAATCTATTGGAAGGAGGGCTGTTCGGATTTTAGTTTGAACGGCCTTTTGTGTGTCCGGACGTTTTCTGTCAAAAAAACAAACCGATTCGTTGTTTTATTCAATTCTATCCTTTACTTTTGTGTAGAATTTGGTGTGAAATGACCGAAGATCATAAAAGATTGTTGGCTGTATTTGATGTTAGGGTTCGTGATTTGATGGAGTTTTGCGATAGGCAAAAGCAAAAAATCAACGAGCTTGAAAGTTCTTTAGCACAGAAAGAAGGAGAACTTCAGCAGGCAATGAAGACGATCGAAGAGTTGAATGCCAAATGCGATAACATGCTGACTGCACGGGTTGTTTCTGTCAACGAGGGAGAAATGAAAAGTGCCAGGATGAGGTTATCGAAGTTAGTGCGGGAAGTAGACAAGTGCATTGCACTATTAAACGAATAGAGGCGATGGACGATAAATTTCTTATACATGTAGAGATAGCCGGTAAAAGTTATGGTATCAGGATCAACCGGAGCGAGGAGCAGGTAGCCCGTGAGGCAGTCCGGCAAATCAGGAAGAAAATGGACCAGTACCGGAAGAAATATTCCGACGTGGATGTAAAAGATTTGTTAGCCATGGTAACCTTTCAGCTATCGGTGGAAAACTTGAAGTTGGAGGATAAGAATGACACAAGTCCCTTTACTGAAAAGATACAGGAGCTGACCGATGAACTGGAAAGTTTCCTGAAGGATAAATAATTGTAAGAAGAGTTTCCGCACTGCTCTGCACGGTGAATCGTGTATTGTAGTGCTTTTTTTGTTTTATATATAAATGAATTTAAACTATAAGTAAAATGGGTATGACTATAATCATAGCACTTGTGACCTTCGTTGTCGGAGGCTTGCTCGTGTGGTTTGTGATGAGAGTCCTTATGAAGTCAAGGTATGACGCTGTGATACGCGAGGCTGAAAAGGAGTCGGAAGTAATGAAGCAGAAGAAGCTGCTCGAAGTAAAAGAGAAGTTCCTTCATTTGAAAGCGGACCTGGAGAAACAGGTGTCCGCCCGTAATTCAAAGATACAGTCTGTAGAGGCTAAGTTGAAACAACGTGAGTTGAATTTGAACCAACGTCAGGAAGACCTGCAACGCAAGAATAGCGAAGTGGATGCCGTGAAGGAGAATCTGGCGGCCCAACTGGAACTGGTAGATAAGAAGAAGCAGGATTTGGAGAAACTTCACCAGCGTGAAATCGAACATCTGGAAACTCTGTCCGGGCTTTCTGCCGAAGAGGCGAAGGAGCGTCTGATCGAATCCTTGAAAGACGAAGCCAAGTCAGAAGCTACTTCCTACATCAATGAAATCATGGAAGAGGCAAAGATGACAGCCAACAAGGAAGCGAAGAAAATCGTTATCCAGTCCATCCAGCGTGTGGCAACCGAAACGGCAATCGAGAATTCGATTACAGTCTTCCATATCGAATCAGACGAGATCAAAGGCCGTATCATCGGTCGTGAAGGGCGTAACATTCGGGCGTTGGAAGCAGCAACCGGTATTGAGATCGTGGTTGACGATACGCCTGAAGCAATCGTGTTGTCCGGTTTTGATCCGGTTCGTCGTGAAATAGCCCGTCTGGCTTTGCACCAGTTGGTACAGGACGGACGTATCCACCCGGCACGTATCGAGGAAGTGGTAACGAAAGTGAGAAAGCAAGTTGAAGACGAAGTGGTGGAAACCGGTAAACGTACCGTTATCGATCTCGGTGTTCATGGCTTGCATCCTGAACTGATCCGTATGATCGGTAAGATGAAATATCGTTCTTCTTATGGCCAGAACCTGTTGCAGCACGCACGCGAAACGGCGAACTTATGTGCTGTGATGGCATCTGAACTGGGATTGAACCCGAAAAAGGCAAAACGTGCCGGACTGTTGCACGATATAGGTAAAGTGCCTGATGAAGAACCGGAATTGCCGCACGCAATCTTAGGCATGAAGCTTTGCGAGAAATATAAAGAGAAACCGGATATCTGCAACGCCGTAGGCGCTCACCATGACGAAGTGGAAATGCAAACGCTGCTTGCTCCGATCGTACAGGTTTGTGATGCTATTTCGGGTGCACGTCCGGGAGCTCGCCGTGAGATCGTCGAGGCTTACATCAAGCGTCTGAATGATCTGGAACAGTTGGCTCTTTCTTATCCGGGTGTAGTGAAGACATACGCTATCCAGGCTGGTCGTGAGCTCCGCGTAATTGTCGGGGCTGACAAGATCGATGATAAGGATACCGAAAACCTGTCAACCGAAATTGCAAAGAGGATCCAGGACGAAATGACCTATCCGGGTCAGGTGAAGATCACGGTGATCCGTGAGACTCGTGCGGTAAGCTATGCTAAGTAGATCGATCATCATTGAATAAGTTTATGGAAGGCCGGGCTGAATAAAGTCCGGCTTTTTTTATTTTTCCGCCAATAATCAGGGGGAGGCTTCACCTTTGTATGCACTGGTTGGGTTATAAGATTGTTGATGGGTGAATGCAAATAGTAAAAGTGCCTTCACCTGTTACGGTTGTCTTCATCTACGGGTTAGTCGGGTATGGAAGGTACACTATAGAGTGGCAGTCGCTATACTTTTATTGTTAAACTATAAAACCATAGAGCTTTTGGCCTAAGTCGAAAACCTTTTCGCCCTTGGTGAAAAAGGCTTTTGACAATGGGCAAAAAGGCTTTCGACTTAGGTCGAAAATGAAAAGAGATATAAGGTAAATATTAAATGTTAGTATATTAGGATATTAATATCATTCACAATCTCTTTATTATTCGCTTAAATATGTCGCTTTGTATAAGAGGCCGGATCTGGTGTGTCTGGGCGAGACAAGGTGAAAGTAAATTTTTAAGGTGAAGGCAAGCGTCGGGACTGCCTTCACCCTCTCATATGATAATAGTCAAAGGGTTTCAGGGAATGGTGAAGCCCAATCGGATGCTTGCAAAAAAAGCGGTTGCCGATCTCTGGCAACCGCTTTTTTAGTTTGTTATGTGAAACCTGATTGCTTATTTATAGCTGTAGCCCGCTTTCTTCTGTGCGCTGTTGGCTTTGGCTCCGGGGATCAAAGTGAAGCCCCATTTGTATTCCCGGTCTGCCGGTAAAGTATATTCCGGTTCCGGACGTGAATACCAACTGTCGTAGCCGGCTAATCCTTGCTGTTTCAGGTCTACGCATACTTCAACGAAGTTACGCGGCGCGATGTCGTTGATATGCGTCTGGCGAGGTTTGTCATACGGTCCGATTTCCGGACGGTTGGCAATCTCTTCCGGTGTGAAGTTGTTCCACTGGTACGGGCGGTCGGTTGCCTTGCCAGCGTCGAAGTCTTCGACGGAGTTACGCATTGCGTTGAATTCCATCTCGTCGTCTGCAACGATCAACAGGTTCTTGCCTTTACCGCCTAATGAAATCCAACGGGTATCGCAGTGGTGGCCGTTTTCCTGCGGACGGACGTATGGGAAATACTGTTCTTCAGCCGTGCTCTTGTACTGTCCGATCATGTAACCGGCTTTGCGGTCCCAATAGTTTTCCAGCGGACCGCGGCCGAAGTATTCCAGTTGGTCCATCGTTGCCGGCAGACGGAAACGTACGCCGATACGCGGAACGACCATCTTGTCGCGTTCGCTGACATTGGCGCGGCCCGGTGAGAAGGTCGCGGTGGCGGTCGCTTCGGAAATACCGATCTTCACACCGTCCAAATGGGCAGGCGTGAAGTGGGTGGCCACGTTCATGATACCGTCAGGATAGATCTTGTATGTCACCAGGAACTGGTTGCCGGCCGGCAGTTTATAGTCGACTTTTACGATGGCATTACCATCGATGATCTCGCCTGTCGCGCTTGTCACATTGAAGTTACGGCTTGAGAGTTCCCATATCTCAAGACGTTTCGGGTTGCCGCTTCCGTAGTCGTTATCGTTCGGGGCGCGCCAGAAGTTCGGCTGGATACCGAAACCTTCGTTGAAGTATTCCGTGCCGCCTACTTTATAGGAAGCTACGACGCCGGCTTTCTTGTCGAATACGAAGTTCACTTTGGAAGAAGTCACCTTCAGGTCGTTTCCTTCTTCAGATACGGTCAGCTTGGGGCCTGCGGCCTTGTAAACGGTCTTGTCGGCTGTTACCGGCAAAACAAACTGATCCTGTGCGATGTCGTATCCGGCAGGGATCACGCCATCCTGTTTGGTCGTAGTCACGACAAAGTTCACCAAATAATCGACGCCGGCCTGCGGTTTCAAGCCTTCTACCGGGACTGTGATTTCCTGGGATGCCTGTGGCGCCAGGTCGAGAGACATCTTGTTGCCTTTGATGATTTTGTTGTTTGCCTTGATCGTATAGCTGATCATGTAATCTTTCAGGCTCGTGAAATAGAAACGGTTTGTCACTTTGAATATGCCTTTCGCCACATCTACAGCTTCGAAACCGACATTCTGGTGTGCATATTTCACTTCTTCCATAGCCGGATGCGGAGTGCGGTCCGGGCTCACGATACCGTTGCAAAGGAAATTGCCGTCACTCGGCATGTCTTTGCCGAAGTCGCCGCCGTAAGCATAATATTCTTTTCCGTTTGCATCCTTGGCAAGCAGACCTTGGTCAACCCAGTCCCAAATGTAGCCGCCCTGGAGGTTCGGGTATTTGTAGATCGCTTTCCACTGGTCCCAAAGGTTACCGGTCGAGTTACCCATCGCGTGGGCATATTCGGACGGTGCAACCGGACGGTCGCTGCCTTCTTTACCTATCTCTTCCAACCATTTTGCACTTGGATACTGCGGGACATACATGTCGGAGTTCCATTCCCACTGTGCACGTTCGTAGTTGACCGGACGGCCCATCATGGTCTTTTCTTTGTCCTTTACATATAAATAGGTCTGGTAGAAGTTGTAACCGTTTCCGGCTTCGTTACCTAATGACCAGATCGTTACGGACGGATGATTTTTGTTGCGTTCGTACATGTTGACTGTACGGTCCATATGCGGTTTCAGCCATTCCGGGTTGTTTCCCAACGTACCGCCTTTGCGCAGGTTGTAGTACATGCCATGCGATTCGATATTGGCTTCGTCGTAAACATACAATCCGTATTCGTCACAAAGCTCGTAGAATCTGCGGTCTTGCGGGTAATGGCACAGGCGGACGGAGTTCAGATTGTTCCGTTTCATCAGTTCGAAATCCTTGCGCATCAGTTCTTCTGTCACGTAATGTCCGGTCTGCGGGTTGTGTTCGTGGATATTGACACCTTTGAACTTGATCGGCTGTCCGTTGAACAGCAGGACGGTGTATGGTTTGCCGTTGCCGGCGATCTGGTCGATCTCTTTGATTTCGATGCGGCGGAAACCGACGTTTTGCGGGATCACTTCCGTCACCTTGCCGTCTTCCTTGATCGTCATCAACAGCTTGTAAAGGTTCGGATGTTCCGCGTTCCACGTTTCCACATTATCCAGTGTCTTTTCGAACGAAGTCGTTGTAATCGTGTTCGGGCTTACCCACAACTTGTTTTCTGCCGTAGCAGCCACATTGCCTTTTGCATCTAATAATTCGTATGTCACGTCGATGTTCTTGACCTTGTCAGAATGGTTCTTGATGTCTATTGCCAAGCTGAAGATACCGTTTTTGTAAGTGTCGTCGAGCGTGGAGACAATACGGTAATCATTGACAGCGATCTTGGGTTGTGACCATAGATAGACATCGCGTTCGATACCGCTTAGGCGCCAGAAGTCCTGGCATTCCAGATAGGAACCTGTGCTCCAGCGGAAGATTTTCAGCGTCAGCACGTTTTTGCCCGGTTGCAGGTATTTGTTGATCAGGAATTCGGCCGGATTCTTGGAATCTTCGCTGTAGCCGACTTCCTTGCCGTTTACGTAAACATATAAGCCCGATTTGGCTCCGGCGATGTGTAGATATATGTCACGTCCGTCCCAACCGGCAGGAACCTCGAAGTCGCGCCGGTAAACACCTACCGGGTTTGCTTCCGGCAACAGCGGAGGTTGCGGGTTACGTGGTTTGAACTCATATCCGTGATTCGTGTAGATGGCAGTACCGTGTCCCTGTACCTCCCAGTTTCCCGGAACGGTGATGTCGTCCCAATCGGAAGTGCTGACAGAAGGATCTGTGATGTTGGCAGGAAGGTCTTTGTATGAATCTACGAAATAGAATTTCCATGTGCCGTTCAGCAATGAGTAGAAAGGACTTTTTTCATATCGGGAAGATAGAGCTGTGGCACGGTCTCCATAACTCATGAAAGAGGAGCGGGGAGCCTCTTTATTAACGGCAACGACTTGGATGTCCTGCCAGTAAGGCTTCGCAGGCTGGTTCGTCGCATCGTCAGCCAATGCAGTCCCCAGAAGGAAGCAACTCAATGCTCCTGTGAGCATCGTTTTTTTGATCATGTGTTTCATATGCATTTTTAATTTAGATTAGACTTAGTCTGTTGAAAAGTGAAAGTTGAAAGTCAAAGATATACTCTCTTTCACTTTCAACTTTCAACTTTTTTATCTTGCTGCGTAGAAAGAATAACCTTCGGCTACCTGTTTGAAAGCAAGTACGCCTGCCTGGTTCAGTTCTACATTCATTTCTTTGCCGTCGGGAAGGTACATGACAACTTCGTCGTCACCTGTGAACTTCAGCAGTTTGGTCGATTCGCCGTTTGCTTCTACGCTCCAGCTCTTGTCTGCTTCATTGAAAACCAGATCGACCGCTTTTTCTTCTCCTTCTTTCTGGATGTGGTAGCCGTCTTTTTGGGTTTCGATGGCATACGTGCCGTCTTTGGTTTCGATTGTTTTTACCGTACCGGCATCTGCAACAGGGTTGCTTCCGCTCCAGAATTCAATCGAGTTTAAAACCAATATGTCGGCTAATGCAGAGATTTCATAAACCGGAACAATCCAGAATGCAACGAATACTAACTCGTTTACAAACTTGCTGTCGATATTTCTGTTCCAATCCAACAGCTTATTTGACAACCCAAATGATCCAATGCATGATGAGAATAATACACTGCTGGCAAGCGTTGCTGCCGGCACTTTTTGTCATACATCA
>ENA-UEQP01003292-UEQP01003292.1-human-gut-metagenome-genome-assembly--contig:-NODE-3292-length-10735-cov-4.218146_pt1 | contig 10735 bp, 10 predicted proteins | sample MGYA00242951_ERZ507951 | MGnify/ENA primary metagenome ERZ507951 (study PRJEB26167, sample SAMN06115539) | human gut metagenome | host: Homo sapiens | place: China:Shanxi | collected 2015-11-18...
CGTCGCGCCAAGGGTCGCAAGCATCTGAGCGCCTAGTCGATTGGGGGCTGCGCCCCGCGATCCCAGAAGCGAGCCATCATGGCCGAACGCCTTTTTCTGCCCCGCCAGAGCCGCATCCGCAAACAAGCGGAGTATTCCGCGTGCTACGAGCGGGGCAGGCGTTACCATACGGAGCATTTCCTTGTTTTTGTACGGCCCCGCGAAAACGGGGCCTGTACGCGTATGGGCATGGCTGTATCCCGCAAGGTGGGCAAAGCGGTCACGCGCAACCGGGTCAAACGTCTGCTGCGGGAATTCTTTCGCCTGCACCGGGTACTTTTGCCCGAACATCTGGATATCGTCGCTGTGGCCAAAAAGCACACCGGCGCGGCGGACCTGAACCAGGACCGCGTCAACGCCCAGTTGCTGCCGCTGCTGCAGCGCCTGCCGGGCCTGCACCCGGCCAGGAACAACGGCAGCCGGAACAGGGACTAGCCATGCTGCGCCGTCTCTTCGTCCTGCCCATTCGCTTCTACCAGCTGTTCATCTCTCCGGTCCTGCCCCCTGCCTGTCGTTTTTACCCCACATGTTCCGCCTACGCCCTGGAAGCCATCATGACCCACGGCGTATTGCGCGGCGGCTGGCTGGCCTTGCGTCGTCTGGCCCGCTGCCACCCCTGGGGCGGCTCGGGATATGATCCCGTGCCCCCTGCGCGGCGTCACCCGTAGTCTCTGCTTCATGGAGTACCTCCCCGCATGCAAGACGGCAAAAATCTTATCATGGCAATTGTCCTGTGTCTGCTCGTGGTCGTCGGCTGGAGCTATCTGGCCGACTATATGGGTTGGGTGGTCAAACCCGATCCGGCCGAGATAGCCAAGATGGAGGCTGCCCAGGCCGAGCAGGCCCAGAAGGCCCAGGCTGAAGCCGAAGCCAAGCAGAAGGCCCAGGCCGAGCCCCTGCCTGCCTTCACTCCCGCTCCCGGCGTGGACGTGACGGTGGACGCCCCCCTGTACAAGGCCGTGCTGCATTCCGGCGGCGGTGTGCTGCGCTCCTTCGAGCTCAAGAAGTATACCACCGGCCTGGACGAGGATTCTCCCCGCATCAATATGGTGGACCCCCAGACCGCCGCTGTGGCGCCTCTGGGCCTGGTCATCAACGGTCAGCCTTCGTGGAGCACCGGCAAGTGGGCCCTGGAGTCCGACAGCGGTGTGACCGTGGCTGAAGGCGGCAAGGGCGTCGTCCGTCTGGTGGGCGAGGTCGACAACCTGCGCGTGACCCGTGAACTGACCTTCAATTCCGAAAATTACCTGATCTCCGAAAAGGTGAGCCTGGCCACCCTGGGCACCGACACCCGCAGCGTGCGCGTGCGCTACACCGTGGCCGCCGACACCAGCAATGCCGCCAACACCAACTACGACGCCATGCGCGTGGCCTGGGACAACGGCGGTTCGCTGGGCGAAGAGACCTCCACCGACAAGCTGACCAAGGAAGGCGTGGAAGCCAGCGGCAAGCTCTACTGGGCCGGCCCCATGAGCACCTACTTCCTGTCCGCCGTCATGCCCGGTGATGCCGATGAGGCCCGCATGGTGGGCCGCATGCAGGGCAGTGTCTACCGTGTGGCCCTGGAGCCCAAGGAAGTGGTGGTGGCCCCCGGCCAGGAGACCACCCTCGAAGTGTCCTACTGGATGGGTCCCAAGGAACGCAAGATGCTGGCCGCCGTGTCCGACCAGCTGGCCCTCAGCGTGGACCTGGGCATGTTCAGCATCATCGCCAAGGGCCTGCTGTGGCTGCTGGAGTTCTTCCAGCAGTACACCCACAACTGGGGCCTCTCCATCATCATGCTGACCATCGTCATCAAGGCCGTGTTCTGGCCCCTGACGGCCAAGAGCTACTCTTCCATGGAAAAGATGAAGAAGCTCCAGCCCATGATGGCCAACATCCGCGAAAAGTATAAGGACGACAAGGAAGCCATGAACAAGGAAGTCATGGCCCTGTACAAGACCTACGGCGTCAACCCCGCCAGCGGCTGTGTGCCCATCCTGGTGCAGCTGCCCGTGTTCTTCGGTCTGTATCAGGCGCTGCTGACCTCCATCGAGCTGCGTCACGCGCCCTTCATCACCTATCTGCCCGGCACGGACCTGATCTGGCTGGCTGACCTGTCCTCCAAGGACCCCTATTACATCACGCCCATCATCATGGGCATCACCATGTTCCTGCAGCAGAAGATGAGCCCGCCGGCCACCGATCCCACGCAGCAGAAGATCATGATGTTCCTGCCCATCGTCTTCACCGCCCTGTTCCTGAGCTTCCCCTCCGGTCTGGTGGTGTACTGGCGGGTCAACAACACCCTGTCCATTGCCCAGCAGTGGCGGATGGGCCGCCGAAGCAAGCTGCTGGCCCAGTAGGGTCACGGCCCATGACCGCGTGAGCGGTCTTGCGACACGGAAAAGAGTCCATATGTGGTGGCAGCGGGGTCTCCCCGCTGCCGCCCCTTTTGGGAGAGTTTATGGACGGATTCAAAGAGTTTCAGGGTAAGAATCTGGATGCCGCCATTCAGGAGGCCTGCAGCTATTACAATGCCGCCCGCGAAAAGCTGGAGATTGAGATAGTTCAGGACGCCAAGAGCGGCATTTTTGGTATCGTGGGGGCCCGCAAGGCCAAGATCCGCGCGCGCCGTGCCGCGCTGCGCGAAGTGGAAAGCGTCCTCGGCAAGAAGCGCTGCGATGTCCGGCTGGAACGGCCGTCCCTGAGCCGTGAGGACGCGCCCCGTCGCCCTGCCGAAAAGATGCCCCCTGCCGCCCGTGAGGACGGTGTGGCGGCTCCGGCCGCGCCCGCCCCGGAAGAGCGCAAGGAGGCCGCTCCTGTTGAAGAGCGCCCGGCCCGCAAGGACGAGAAGGCCGAAAAGACCGAACGGACCGAAAAGCCCGTCCGGGCCGACAAGGCCGAACGGCAGGAAAAGCCCGCCGAGAACGCCCGTCAGCCCCGTCGCGGTCGTGGCCGTGACCAGGCCCGTGCCGCCGCTGCGGCCGAAGCCCCGGCCGAGGAAGCTCCTGCCGAAAATGCGGCTCCTGAAGCCGGCAACCGTCGCGGCGAGGGCCGCCGTGCCCGTCCCCGTCCTTCCGTGCGCGGTGAGGGCGAAGGCCGCCGTCGCCAGCGTCCGCAGGCCCCGGCCGTGCCCGCGCCTGCCGAGAACAGCGAAGACGTGCTGGACGAAGTGGAGGAGAGCCTGCCCTTCACCCCTGTGGAGGAACTGGATCCCCAGCGTCTCGAAGCCCTGACCAAGGAAGCCGTGCGCCAGCTCGTCCGTCCCATCGTGGGCGAGGAAGTGACGCTGGAAGTGACCGTGGCCGACGGCCGTGTGCGCGTGGCCGTGGACTGTGAGGAAGATTCCGGCCTGCTCATCGGACGCGAGGGCCAGACCCTGGCCTCCCTGTAGTATCTGGCTTCGCGCGTGGTCTCGCGCGGCATGAACGCCGCCGTGCGCGTGCAGCTGGATGCCGGGCGCTACCGCCAGCGTCAGGACGAGAAGCTGCGCGAGATGGCCCTGGCCCTGGCCGAAAAGGTGCGCCAGACCGGCCGCTCCTATTCCACCCGTCCGCTCAGTTCCTACCACCGCCGCATCGTGCATCTTTGCCTGCAGGATGCCGAGGAAGTGCAGACCCGCAGTTCCGGTGATGGGCCCATGAAGCGGGTCGTCATCATGCGCCGCCGCCCCGAGCGTTCCTGATGCCTACCATCGCCGCCATAGCCACGGCTCCCGGTGCGGGGGGCATCGGCATCGTCCGCATCTCCGGGCCGCAGTCCCGGGAGATCCTTTCCCGCATGTTCAGTCCCGCCTCGGCGAAGTTTTCGGGCTTCCGCCCCTGGGTGCTGCACCGCGGGCGCGCCCTCGACCATGAAGGCGCGCCGCTGGACGACGTGCTGGCCGTGTTCATGCCCGGCCCGCGCACCTTCACCGGGGAGGACGTGGCCGAGATCCATTGCCACGGCGGTCCCTTCATCGTGCAGGCCATCCTGGAGACGGCCCTGCGTCTGGGGGCACGAGCCGCGGAGCGGGGCGAGTTCTCGCGCCGGGCCTTCGTCAACGGCCGCATGGACCTGAGCCAGGCCGAGGCCGTGGCGGAACTCATCGCCGCGCCTTCGCGCGAGGCCCTGCGCTACAGCCTCAATCGTCTGGACGGCCTGCTGGGCCGCAAGGTCACGGCCTTGCGTCAGCGGCTGGAAGAGCTGCGCGTGCAGATGAGCCTGGCCGTGGACTTTCCCGACGAAGAAGTGGAGTGCCTTGCTCCCGAAGCCTTCGCCGCCGTGGTGGAGGAGGTGGCCGCCGCCGTGCGCGGCCTGCTGACCGGCCAGCGTCGTGCGCAGGTCATGCAGCAGGGCGCTGTGGTGGTGCTGGCCGGTGCCGTCAATGCGGGCAAGTCCAGCCTGCTCAATGCCCTGCTGGGCCGCAACCGGGCCCTGGTCACGGACATCCCCGGCACCACGCGTGACTTCCTTGAAGAAAGCTGCCAGCTGGACGGGCTGCCCGTGCGCCTGACCGATACGGCGGGCCTGCGCGAGACCGACGAGAGCGTGGAAGAGATGGGCGTGGCCCTGAGCCGCCAGAAGGTGCGTCAGGCCGACGCCATCCTCCTGCTTGTGGACGGTGGCCGTCTGGGCCCTGCCGGGGCCGCTGCCGACATCTGCCCCGACGAGGCCGTGCGCGAAGTGCTGGAGCAGGCCGGCGACATCCCCGTGCTGCTGGTCTGGAACAAGGTGGATCTGGCCGAGCCCGCCGTCTGGCCGCCTGCCTGGGGCCATGGCCGCCCCTGTGTGCGCATCAGCGCCAGCACCGGCCACAACGTGGATACCCTGGCCCGCCGTCTGCGGGCCCTGCTGCTGGACGACGGCAGCCATACGCCGCCCTCCGACGGGCTGGCCCCCAACGCGCGCCAGTCGCTGGTGCTGGAGCGTGCCCTGCACGAACTGGACGCCCTGCTGGCCGACATCGCCGCCGGCAGCCCCTATGACTGCTGCTCCGTCCGTCTGGACGCCGCGGCGGCCCTGCTGGGCGAGGTCACCGGCCTGGACAGCCCGGAAGAGGTCTTGAACCGCGTCTTTTCAAGCTTTTGCATCGGCAAGTGATTTGTGTTATAGGAGGCAGGTATGCGCGTGCCGCAGGCGCGCGGTACCTCCCCTAGGACACAAACCCCCGAACGGCATGAATCTGGAAAGTCTGCGTCGCCGCCTGAGCAGCGACGAAATCAACGCTCTGCCCCTGTGCCATTACGAAGGGCCCATCCATCTGGTGCGCAGTCTGGAAGACTGGGAAAAAGCCCTGCCGGATCTGCAGCAGGAACAGGTGCTGGGCTTCGATACCGAGACCCGTCCGTCCTTCCGCAAGGGCCGGGTCAACACCCCTTCCCTGGTGCAGCTGGCCACGGCCCGGGCCGTGTATCTGGTGCAGCTTTCCTGGTGGCCTTTCGGACCCGAACTGGCGGGCCTGCTGGCCGACCCCGCGGTCATCAAGGCCGGGGTGGCCATCGGCGACGACATGCGTGAGCTGGCCCGTCTGTATCCTTTCAAGCCTGCGGGGATGGTGGATCTGGGCATGGTGGCCCGGGCCCACCAGCTGACCACGCAGGGCCTGCGCCCCCTGGCCGCCAACCTGTTCGGACAGCGCATCTCCAAGGGGCCCCAGTGTTCCAACTGGAGCGTTATGGAGCTGAGCAAGCGCCAGGTCATCTACGCTGCCACCGATGCCTGGATCGGCCGCGCCATCTACCTCAGGATGCGCGAACTGGGCATGACCGGAGAAGCGGCGTGAGCATCCTCCTGCCCGCCCTCGGTCCCCGGCTGGTCTTTTTCACCGGCGGTACGGCCCTCAAGGGCCTGAGCCGCAGCCTTACCCGTTATACCCACAATTCCGTCCATCTGGTGACGCCCTTCGATTCGGGCGGCAGTTCCGCCGCCCTGCGCGAAGCCTTTGCCCTGCCCGCCGTGGGGGACATCCGCAACCGCCTGGCCGCTCTGGCCGACAGCATGATCCCGCAGAGCGTGCTGGATTTCTGGGAGATGCGCCTGCCTGCGGAAGGGGATTCCGAGGCCTTGCGCGCCCGCCTGCGTGCCATGGGCAGCGCCGGGCATCCCTGCTGGCGTCCCCTGCCGTCGGTCATGGCCGATGTGATGCGGGTGCATCTGGGCTATTTCCTGGAGCGCATGCCCGACGATTTCCGCCCCCAGAAAGCCAGCATGGGCAACCTGCTGCTTGCCGGGGGCTATCTGCATTTCCAGCGCAATTTCACGCCGGTGCTGAGCCTGTTCAGCCGTCTTTTGCAGGTGCGCGGCGTGGTCCTGCCCATCGTCAACGCCTGCCTGCATCTGGCTGCCGAGCTGGCCGACGGTTCCGTCCTGGTGGGGCAGCACCATTTCTGCCGCCTGACCCAGCCGGTGCGGCGCCTCTACCTTACGGTCCATGAACCGGGACGCACCTCCACGGCCCTCACGCCCTGCCGTCCGCCCCTGTCCGCCACGGCGGCCACCTATCTGCAAAGCGCCGGGGCCATCTGTTATCCCATGGGCAGCTTCTACACCAGCGTGCTCTCCAACCTGCTGCCCGACGGCGTGGGCCGTGCCGTGGCCGCGGCGCGCTGCCCCAAGATCTACATCCCCAATTCCGGCAAGGATACCGAGGCCCAGGGCCTGACCCTCACCGCCCAGGTGGACATGCTGCTGCGTCACCTGCAACAGGACGCACCGCAGGCGGGCCCCGGCGACCTGCTGCATGCCGTGCTGCTGGACAGCCGTCATGGCCGTTACCCCGGCGGCATCGAATGGAAGGAACTGGAACGCCGCGGCATCGAGGTGGTGGACCGGGAGATGGTCTGCCCGGACGACCCGCAGCACCACGACCCCGAACGGACGTCCGTGGCCCTGCTGGAGCTGGTGGAAGAGCTGCGTGCTCGTGAACGTGCCCCGGAAGCGGGGACTGCCGCCTTTTTGGAAGAGGATGCCTGATGGACGCCCCGCACCACACCTGTCATGTGGCCGATGCCGCCCTTGCCGGTCAGCGGCTGGACGCGGCCCTGGCCGTGGTACTGGAGGCCCTGGGCCAGCCCGTTCCCGGTCTGCGCGGCCGCCGTCGCCTGCTGGAAGAAGGGCGGGTGCGGGTCAACGGCCGTCAGGCCCCCGCTGCCTACCGTGTCCGTCAGGGCGACGGCATCAGCCTGTGTCCGGCCCTCCCGGAAGTTTTTTCCGATCCCGCTGCCGATGATGGGGACGCTCCCCGTGCCCTTTCCCGTCAGGGACGCTGGCAGGCCTTTTTCAAACCCGCCGGCTGGCACAGCGTCAGCCTGGCCGGGGGCGGGGGCCGCAGCCTTGAGGCCGCCATCCCTTCGCTGTGGGCCGAGGGCGCCGTCCCTCCGGCCTGGGCCCTGCTGCAACGCCTGGATGCCCGGACGTCGGGCATCGTCTGTGCCGCCGTGGCTGAGGATGAAGACAGCCTGGCCGCCACGGTGCGGGATTTCCGTCAGGCCGAGGCCGGGGGCCGCTGCTGCAAGGGCTATCTGGCCCTGCTGTCCGGCTCTCTGGAGCGGGAGGCCTGCGTGCGACGGGCCCTGGACATGGCGCAGCGCCGTGTGGTCCGAGTGCTGGACAGCGAAGCCGCTGACGCCGCCCGCTGGACCTGGTTCCGTCCCCTGTACCACTGGCAGGGTGAGGCCTGCCGTGCTTTCGCCCGCGAGCTGTGCCGACGTTTCTCGTTGTCCGTCCCGTCCCTGCCTGACAGTCTGACCCTGGCGGGCTGCACCATCCATCGGGGCGCCCGACACCAGATCCGGGCCCATGCCGCTGCCCTGGGCCATGCCTTGTGGCTGGATGGCCTGTATGCTTCCTCCCTGCCGCAGTCCCCCGAGGACGGGCAGGGAGCTTTTTTTCTGCACCACGGCGCCCTGCATCTGCCGGAGGCCCGCTGGCTGCTGCCGCCTGACTGGCTGCCTGAGGGGGAAATCGCAGCAGCAGGCCGGAAATGGCTTGAAAACGATTTCATGGACACAGTATAATCACTATAACGATAATAAACAGATATCATTATCCATTGTAACAAAAGGCGGTACCCGCCCGGGAACACGCATGCCGGGCGTACACGATAAGGAATGAAGTCAGGGGATTCCGGTAATGCTGTCTCATGCGGCCGTCTGCCGCAGGGACAGGGAACCCCGTCCAGGGATCTTTCACATCAAGAGGAGGGCGCATGTTCGCATCCCTGCTTCCCAAGTCCGCTCCGTTCTTTGAAATGCTGCTGGAGCAAAACAGCCACTTGCGCCACATGTCGCGACTGCTGCTCGCCATGCTGGAGGACCTGTCCAAGATGGACGAGGGCCACAAGGAGATCGCCCTGATCGAGGAAGAGGCGGACAAGCTCCATGTGCGCATCATCCGCGACCTGTCGCAGACCTTCATCACGCCCATCGACCGTGAGGACATCCTGCGCATCAACCAGGAACAGGAAGAAGCCCTGGACGGCCTGCACACCCTGAGCACCCGTCTGCACATCTTCGAGTTCCCCACCATGCGCTTCCCGGCGGTGCAGCTGGTGCGCACCATCTGCTCCATGCTGGACCTGACCGGCGAGATGCTGGACGGCCTGACCCGGCGTGAGGACTGCCACAAGACGCGCGCCTTCCGCTACCTGCGCGGCGAGTGCGACATGCTGCTGGCCGTGGGGCTGGCCGAGCTCATGGACGACCAGCAGGAGATCACCCCCGCCCGGCTCATGAACATCATGAAGTGGAGCCAGGCTTACGACCGCATCAGCTTGCTTCTGGAAAACGTCAACAATCTGGCTGAAACCATCGAAGAAGCGGTGCTGAAGAATGTTTGAGATCCCTCTCCTGCTCATTCTGATCGTCCTTGTCGCCCTGGTATTCGACTTTACCAACGGCGCGCACGACTGCGCCAATGCCATCGCCACCGTGGTCTCCACCAAGGTGGTCACGCCCCGTTTCGCCGTGGGCATGGCGGCCGCCCTCAACCTGGCCGGGGCCCTGCTGGGCACCGAGGTGGCCAAGACCCTCGGGGCGGGCCTGGTCCTGCCCGAAGTGGTGCAGGGCAGCCACATCCTGGTGCTGGCGGCCCTGCTGGGCGCCATCTTCTGGAACTGCCTCACCTGGTATTTCGGCATCCCCTCGTCGTCCTCCCATGCGCTCATCGGCGGCCTGGTGGGTGCCGCCCTGGCCCATGCCGGGCCCGAGGCCCTCAATTTCGCCGGCATCGTCAACAAGGTGCTGCTGCCGCTGGTGCTCTCGCCGCTGGCGGGCTTTGGGGTGGGCTTCCTCATCATGTGGCTCATCTACTGGATCTTCGCACGGGTCATGCGCAGCAAGGTCAACCGCATCTTCCGCAAGATGCAGCTGGTGTCCGCGGCCTTCATGGCCACCAGCCACGGCCTCAATGACGCCCAGAAGACCATGGGCATCATCACCCTGGCCCTGTTCATCTTCGGCGAGATCGACGAAGTGGCCGTGCCCCTGTGGGTCAAGCTGGCCTGCGCCATGGCCATGGCCGCCGGTACGGCCATCGGCGGCTGGAAGATCGTCAAGACCATGGGCCACCGCATCTTCAAGCTGGAGCCCGTGCACGGCTTCGCCGCCGAAACGTCGGCCGCTCTGGTCATCTCCGGGGCGTCCGTGCTGGGCGCGCCCGTGAGCACCACGCACACCATCTCGGCCTGCATCTTCGGTGTGGGCTCCACCAAGCGCCTTTCCGCCGTGCGCTGGACCGTGGCCGGACAGCTGGTCACGGCCTGGGTGCTGACCCTGCCCGCTGCGGCCACGGTGGGCTTTTGCTCCTACTGGTTGTTGCATCTGATCTGGAACTAAACGGGCACTGCCCCGCGGGTCCCGTTGCTGAAAAGCCCCGTGCTGTCGGTATGACGGCGCGGGGCTTTTGCTGTTTGGGGAGCAGGGGCCGTATCCCGGGCCTGCGGCCCGGCTGCGGTCAGGCTTTTTTGCGGTGCAGGGGCAGGCGACCTTCGGAGATGACCAGGCCGAGGATGATGAGGGCCATGCCGGTAAGGGCCAGGCCGGTCAGGCGTTCGCCCAGCAAAAGGGTGGCGGTGATGACCGAGACCACGGGCACGGCATAGATGTACACGCTGGTCTTGATGGCGCCCAGGATGCGGATGGTGAAGTTCCAGGTGGCGAAGCACAGGGCCGAGGCGCCCAGGCCGAGGAAGAGCAGGTTGGCCAGCATCTCGGGCTGCGCCAGGCGCTCCAGGCCCCAGCGGAAGCCGGACAGCGGCAGGGTGGGCAGCATGAAGATGAGGCCCCAGCAGAAGATGCGGCGGGTCACCTGCAAGGTATTGTAGCCGTAGTCGCCTATCTTGCGGGTCAGGATGGAATAGAACGCCCAGGTCAGGGCCGCCAGCAGGGCCAGGACATCGCCCAGCGGATTGAGCTGGAGCACGGCGTTGCTGTTGACGGCGATGCAGATGATGCCGGACATGGCGCAGACGAAGCCCACGAAAAAGCCGGGGTGCAGGCTCTCGCCCAGGACGATGCGGGCCAGCAGGGCCGTCAAAAAGGGCGAGATGCCCACCAGCACGCCCACGTTGGACGCCGTGCTGTAGCTCAGGGCGATGTTCTCCAGCAAAAAGTAGAGGGTCACGCCGCACAGGCCCGCCAGGGCAAAGGTCACTTCCCGGCGCCGGTCACGCACGTGCAGCAGGCGGGGACAGGCCAGCAGCAGGGCACAGGCCCCCAGCAGAAAGCGCAGGAAA
>ENA-UEQP01003297-UEQP01003297.1-human-gut-metagenome-genome-assembly--contig:-NODE-3297-length-10708-cov-3.999718_pt1 | contig 10708 bp, 8 predicted proteins | sample MGYA00242951_ERZ507951 | MGnify/ENA primary metagenome ERZ507951 (study PRJEB26167, sample SAMN06115539) | human gut metagenome | host: Homo sapiens | place: China:Shanxi | collected 2015-11-18...
GAACGGTCGCCTTTTTTAGCCACAAAATTCTTGTCTGTGAAAGCACCAGCATAATATTTCTCAGTGCTGTCATTATATGCCCAGTTAAAATCCCAAGGTGAAGTGAATTTCAGCTTAGGACATTTACTGTCCTTTGAAAAATCGACGCACATATAGAAGCTTCCCTCACCACAGTCATAGTCATGTACGATCTCATAAAGAATATACATATCTCTCACTGAGTCTATATCCATAACATTAGAAACGGCTTCCTCAGCGGTAGTAACATCGGAGTCAACAAGGTCATAATTTTCATCAAATTTATAATACTTGCCGTTCTCGCAGGCTTCATAAACTATCTTGAACAGATTGTTGAGATACTTGTCAATAAAGTCTATCTGATTTTGCGAATATAGGTCATTCTTGATAGAATATTCCGCTGGAACGAACTGCCTTGTTTCGCCGTTTATATCGGTGACAGTGGCATTTTCATAGTCCATGCTTATATAATGGTTATCCTCATCGCTTGTTGCATAGTTGTCAAGCTCAAGATAATAGCCTATATCAGTGTCGGTGTAGCCCTCCGCAGGCTCGGAGATATCCACTCTGTTTGGATTTATCTGACACTGTTCGCAAAGTTCATAAACACCTTGAAACTCCTCGTTCACATAGAGGTGAACAAGCTGACCGTCTGAGCAGAAACTGCTGTCACCCATGATAGTTCTGCCAAAACGGAATGCGATATCGTTTCTTATTAGATCCCAATCTGATTTCAACAGCACCCAGCTTTTGCACTCTGCGCCGTTATTAAGCCCAAGCATATTTGTCTTTTTATCAAATTTTATCCTATAAGGCACTTTGTTTGCAAGGATCTGACTAACATCGCCGTAATATGCGCTTGAATTTCCTCTTACCTTTATGCCTGCTGAGGCTTCGTTTATCTCCAATTTTTCATCACAATTGAAAACGTCCACCACGCAGGAAGTATACTTCTCCCTTGAAGCTATCATATCGTCAGGGGCAGTCGTGACGCTTATAACAGGTATCTTACTTTCTGATCGTATCTTTTTCTTAAAACTTTCTTTTTCAGCCTTGTCAGCACTCAGGCTTTCATAAGTAGCAGGTTCAGAGTTTATCACCTGTTTTGTGGTGGCAGGGAGAGTTACAACATGCTCAGTCGTTGTTGTCACAGCCTGAGATTCGGCAGAACTACTCTCTGCTTTTGAGCTTTCACCTGTTTCTTTAGCACAGCTTGTGAGCATTGCTCCCATCATGACTACTGCACATATAGCAGCGATAATCCTTCTGTTCATATCATTTCTCATATTATTATCTTTCCATTTATTGTGCATTACACACATATTTTTTATCATATAACTTATTCAATTATAGCACATTGACATAGATAATACAATATGCTATAATCATAAAAGTAAGTGGGATAATTTATGCACTAACACGATTATATAGGAGGTTTTTTTGAAATGTTTATACCTGACGATAAAAGATATGACAAAATGATATACAACCGCTGTGGAAAAAGCGGGCTTAAGCTTTCTGCGTTGTCTTTGGGCTTTTGGCAGAATTTCAGCCTGAAAAACAAATTTGAGAACATGGAAAGAATGGTACACACTGCGTTCAACAGCGGTATCACACATTTTGACCTTGCAAACAACTATGGCAATCCCTACAACGGCTCGGCAGAGGAAAACTTCGGCAGGATACTCGACCGTGGCATGAGAGAGTTCCGTGACGAGATGTGCATTTCCACCAAGGCAGGCTATGAAATGTGGGCAGGTCCATACGGTGACAGAAACGGCTCGAGAAAATATCTCACGGCAAGCCTTGACCAATCTCTCAAAAGAATGGGACTTGAATATGTTGACATTTTCTATCACCATGTAAGAGATCCCGAAACGCCTCTTGAAGAGACTGCCCTTGCACTTGACAATGCAGTAAGGCAGGGCAAGGCGCTTTATGTTGGCATATCAAATTACAACAGAGCCGACACAGCCGAAATGCTGAAAATTTTCCGAGAGCTCAGAACTCCTTTTATTATCAATCAGCCCTCATATTCCATACTCAACCGCTGGATAGAGGACGATAAGCTTGACAGCCTTGCACTTTCTGAAGGCTTTGGCATTGCAGTGTTCTCGCCGCTGTATCAGGGCTTCCTTACAAGCAAATATCTCAAAGGCATACCGGCAGATTCAAGGGTAGGCAGAGGTGAAACTTGGCTTGGAGATCAGCTTGATGACAAAATGATAGAAAAGCTCAACAAGCTTAACGATATCGCCGCTTCAAGAGGTCAAACCCTTTCACAAATGGCACTTTCATGGGTGCTTCATAACAAGGCTGTTACCACTGTGCTTATAGGCGCAAGCCGTCCTGAGCAGATAACGGAAAACATAGGCTGTCTTGACCGCCTTGACTTCACAGAAGCTGAGCTTGCAGAGATAGACAGGCTTGCGAAGATGTAATAAAAAAGCTGTCAGAGCCACCGCCCTGACAGCTTTTTTTATGCGTTATAATAGCGAACGTAATCGTCAAGCATATCTGCCGTAAGCTCAAAAGGATAATTTTTAAGCTTGGCAGGGTTGGCAAGTATTCCGTCTCTATCCTTCTTCCAAAGCTTCTCTGACATATCAAGCTTGCCAAAAAGCGTCCTGATATAATCTCGGAAAGTGTCGATATCATCAAAGCCAAGAAGCTGTTTTACAACATACTCCACCTCGGTGCTGTCACCATATTTTTTCAAAAAGCCTGACAGAAAAACGCCTACTGCCTTGCCGTGGGGTACGCCATTTTCATAGGTCAAAGTATAGCTCAGACCGTGAGGTATGCTTGTGCCTGTGTAGGCTATCGCCATGCCTGCAAGCACTGATGCCTGCATGAAAGTTGAGAACTCATCATCGGTCATTTGAGCAAATCTCTCCTCTGTTTCAAGACAGCCCTTACAGCTTGCCCAAAGCTTCATGCCCTCCTCTGCATATGCACGGCTGAACGCATTTGCGTTGGTGTTGAGCCGTGACTCTATCATGTGAGCAAGTGCGTCAACACAGGTGCTTTTCATACCGCTGTATGAGGAGGTTTTAAGATAGCTGTAGTCAACCAATGCAAGTGACGGAAAAATTTTGTGGGCAATAGATTTCTTGGTCTGCTTGATGTGGGAAGTCAGGATAGAATAAGGTGTAGCCTCCGAGCCTGTTCCGCAGGTGGTAGGCACGCAGACTATAGGGTAAAAAGGTAGTTTCGCAGGAGTGTACAAAAGCTCCTCCACCTTGGCAATGCTGTCTGAAAGCTCACACTTTTCAGCTTTTACAACGCTCTCGCTTTCGGAAAACTCGGCATTTTCGCAAACTATCCCATTCTTAGCAAGCATTGATATCGCCTTGCTTGCGTCCATTGGCGAACCTCCGCCCACTGCCACGAACATATCCACGCCGTATTTTACCGCCGCCGTTGCCGCTGTGTAAACAGTTTCCACAGACGGGTTTTCCTCAATATCATTATATATCACATATCCAATGCCCTGACTTTCAAGCACTGCCTTGACATCATCAAGAGAACCATTCACCGCAGAAGAATGTCTGCCTGTGACTATCATGGCTTTTTTGCCAAGTTCCGCTACTTCGCCCCCGTGATTTTTTACCGCTCCATTTTCTATGTAAATATCTGTAGGTATATTTCTCATTTTCAACGCTCCTTTGAGCTTTTTATCCATTATAGCACCTTTGACGGCGATTTTCAAGCCTTGACTTTGTGGAACATATGTGCTATAATATTAGTAATAAATCATGGAGGGAAAAGCTATGCACTTCACAACAGCAAAAGGTATACTCTCGCTTAAAAACGGCATGAATTTATATCGTGGCTGTCAGCACGGCTGTATTTACTGCGACAGCCGCTCGGTATGCTATAATATGCAGCATGATTTTGAAGATATCGAAATAAAAGAAAACGCCGTGGAGCTTCTCGAAGAAGCCCTCAAACGCAAACGCCGCAGGTGCATGATAGGCATGGGCGCAATGTGCGACCCTTATATGCCACTTGAAATGACAGTACAGCTCACGCTGAAAAGCCTTATGGCAATAGAAAAATACGGCTTTGGTGTCACGCTTATCACAAAGTCTGACAAAATTCTCCGTGATATTGATATAATCCAGCGCATAAACCAAAAGAGCAAGGCGGTCATTGCAATGACCCTTACAACGGCTGACGAAAAGCTTTGCAGGATACTAGAGCCGAATGTTTGCACCACTCAAGGGCGATACGAGGTGCTGAAAGAGTTTCAGCGGCGTGAAATCCCAACTGTCGTGTGGCTCACGCCTATTCTGCCTTTTATAAACGATACGGAAGAAAATTTACGCCGCATATTGGATATGTGCTTTGATGCAGGCGTTAAGGGGATAATATGCTTTAGCTTCGGGGTCACTCTCCGTGAGGGCGACAGAGAGTATTTTTACAAGAAGCTTGACGAGCATTTTCCGGGAATGAAAGAAAAATATATCCGTACCTTTGGAAATTCTTATATCTGCAATAGTCCGAACAATAAGAAACTTATGGATATTTTTGTATCTCAGTGCAAAAGCCATGGTGTCATGTACAGCCCAGAGAAGATTTTCGCATACGAAAACGAATTTGACGTGAGTGACGGTCAGACGAGTATTTTTGACACCACCAATTGAAAACCTCTCCCCTTTATGTTATAATAAAGAAAAAAACATCAAGGTGAAGCAATGAATAAAAATCAAAATATAGCTATGGGGATATCCCTTGCTGTGGTGGCAATAATGGTCGGCTCGGCGGAGATCTTCGGGGAAAAGGAAATAATTTTTCCTGAGATAACGGCAGTGGCAATGGGTGCGCTAATTGCGCCTGTGCAATCGTGGAACACCTCTCGAACACGGCTTTTTGCGGCGATAGTTTCGGCCGTCGCAGGCGTGTGCATAGTGCGGTTTATCCCTGAGATACTTATACTTCGTATAGCTTTGGGACTTCTTGTAGCAGTGAGCGTTATAACACTGTCAAAAACTAGCTTTGTTCCTGCCATTTCAGCCTGCATACTTCCGATACTTATGGGTACAAAAAGCCCTGTTTATGTCATTTCCGTTGCGGTCATGACAGCATTTATACTTATTTTTCAAAAAGTTCTTGAATACTTTGGTCTGCATGAAAAGTATGAATATAGACCTATCGAACCAAGCTCAGAGTTTCTCAAACTAAGAGCAAAACAAGTCATCACGGTGCTTGTTATCTGCATATTGCCTGCGCATTTTCACGAGATATTCTTTATCGCTCCGCCGCTTATAGTTGCATTTTTTGAGCTTAGCGGCAAAGGCTCAAAGCTTATGAAAAGAAAATACACAGCAATTGTTCTCATGGCGGTGGCTGCGTTCGCAGGTGTTATGGCAAGATTCTTTATCTCTGAAAAGCTTGGGCTTACCCTGACATTTGGTGCAGTTTTATCCTCGGCTGTGATATTCCTCCTTTGCCGAAAAACAAAGCTTTATTTTCCTCCATGCTGTGCAATATCTACCTTGCCTTTTATAATCCCTAAAACTGCAATAATAAAATTTCCATTTGAAGTCATAGCAGGATATATTGTCCTTACCATTGCCGCAGTTATCATAACCAAAATAGACAATAATACAAATTAGGCATAATCGAAAACGTACAAAGCTTTATGATCCGACCCTCAGAAGTTAGACCAAAAATCTAACGATTTGGAGGTAACATCATTACGCTCTGTACGTTTTTTGTATATTAAGAAATCATTCTCTGTTTTTAAGCACCTCGGCAGGGGTTATCTTGCCAAGCTTTCTTACAAGAATTGAGGTGATGATAAAGTATGTTGCCATTACTCCTGCGAAAATTATAACGTAAGCATACCATGGGAATGCAAGGTTTATTCCGCTTGTTACGTTTGGAATGAACACTGGGAAAACCTTGTCCATAAACATCTTTGAAAGCGGTATCTCGATAAGTGCGCCCAAAGTTATGATAATTGCGTTTCCGTTTAGGTAAAGCTTTTTCACGTCCTTGGTCTTATAGCCGAACACTTTCACAAGGGATATTCCAAAGGAAGCCCTTTCTATTGTAACATTCAGCATTAGGAACATCACAGAGCAGAAAATTATTACGGCAACCGCAATAAGCATTACTATCATTGACATCATAAGATCTGTGAAAACTGCCGCTGAACGCTCGATATCCGATTTTGTTGTTGTGCTGTAAAGTCTGCCTTCGTCAATGTCAAGTTTCTTATCTGAGAGCAAACAGTTGTAGTAAGTGTCGCTCTCACCGAAAAGCTCACGCATACTGTCAATATCCATGAACACCATAAGTCCGCCACGCTCGTTGCAGATATCCTCCACTGTGAATGCGTAATCCATTGAGGTCGCATCGTCTGTCAGGATAAACTTATCGCCCTTTGCCACTCCGTAACGCTCCACAACTGACTGACTCACTGTTATAAAGCTCTTGCCCTTATGTGTTTTCACATCATAATACTTGTTATCGCTGTCCATACCCATAACGGTGACATCAAGGTTATAGCCAAGCTGTTCCTTTGAAAGCGTTTTTACAAAGCAAGCCTCGCCACCCTCCGGAACGCTTTCCTCCGGATATTTCAGAGTGTACATATACTCGTATTTTGTGTCATTTATAGTGTCTTTTCTCACGTTCTCACAGAGATAGTAGCAATCAACGCCAAGCATAAGAATGAACAGTGAAAACAGCATACTGAGAAGCACTGTTATACCTGTGCGCATTTCACGAAGCATTTGGCGTATCTGAAATCTGCGGATAAAATTCCTGCTCTTTATCTTCACTCTGCTGTAGTGACCTGTTTTCTGCTCGTTTCTGATAAGTGAAAGAGCCGTCTGAGAAAGCCGCTTGTTTATTACAAGGGTATTAACTATCACCGAAACAACAGGAGGCATTACAATGCTGTAAATGATAAGATACAAAGGATAAACAGGGGTAAAATCAGGGAGCGAGAAATATGCGTAGCTGTCGAGAAGCTGATAATCGATTCCCACAGGTGAGAAGCCTATGACCGCACCGATTATTCCGCCAACAAATGCAACTATAGTCGGCAATGTTACGTAGTGTCGGATAAGATCTTTTTTCTTTGCACCAAGAGCATAAAGCGCACCTATAACACTGCTTTCACGCTGGATCTGATGAATGACGAAAACAGAGATAACATAAGTAAGAAGTGCCATAAGTATAACACCCACACCAAGTCCTGCATATTTGTTCATGACAACGTCACCTGCCGCACCGGCTATACGAACGTTGTCGCCCTTTTTCACAAACATTGTCAGGTTGTCAAGATCAATGGTGAACACCTCGTCAAGAAGCTCGTCAGCCTGCTTTTTGAAGCTATCAATACCATTCGCAAGGCTCTCTGCACCGCTGTATGCAGATCTTACACCCTCTGACAGATCTTTTGAGCCGTCATATGCGGCTTTAACTCCTGCCGTGATAGCATTCGCACCCTCTGGGAGTGCCTTTGCACCCTCGTAAAGTCCGCCCATTGCGTCATAGAGAGCGTCTGCTCCCTCAGAAAGGTCTTTCACACCGTCTTTAAGGGTCTGAGAGCCGTCATAGAGCTTGTCGATACCATTTGAAATATCGTCACGCTGCTTCAAGACGTCCTTGATAGTTTCAAGATAATACTTGTCTGTGACTTTTTTATAATCAAAGTCAAAATCCTCGATCATTTCTTTAAGCTCGTCATCTGTTGCCTTGCCGTTAAGTCTGTAAGCATAGCAAAGGTCTTCGGCTTTCTGATCGCTGTCATTCTTGAAATAGTCGTACTGATCGTCGCTTACGAAAAGAAGTCCGAAGCCCTTGCTTGACACAGCCGTATCAGAGAAATTCTCAAAAGGTGCGTCATAGTCAGGTATAGTTCCTATTCCAACTATCTCAAACTCAACTCCGCCTGCTGTAAGCTTATCGCCCACTGACAGAGAATGTTCCTCGCTGTAGCGCTTTTCGACTACCGCTTCGCCCTTTTTCTCAGCAAGTCTTCCGCTGTCAAGCTCGATAAGGTCAATGTCATTTCTTTTGCGGAAAACACGGAGCTTTGAGCCGTCCTTCGCGGTAACGTCAATGCTGAAATGCTGTTCAAGAGTAATTCCTTTGTCTGTTATTTCCTTTTCCTGCTCGTCTGTAAGAGGAATAAAAACGCCGAACTGTCCGTCCTCAACCTTGTTTTGCTTACCATGTTCGGCAGTTCCGTCGATGATAGTGTCTGCGCTTGCAACCACGGAAACTATTATGTACATTCCCATTACGATAAGCAATACAAGCGCAAGATAACGTGCGAAATTTGTTTTAAGCTCACGTCCGAGCCTTTTTCTGAGTACCCTGTTCATTACAAGTCCTCCAACTCTGCGGCAGGTATGCGTGTTTCGTTAAGATAATCCTTTTTGATAAGTCCGTCCTTAACGATTATTACCTTATGCACCATATTTTTTATAGCGTTGTTGTGGGTAACGATAAGCATTGTTGTGCCATATTTTTCATTGATTTTTTCCAGCAGGATAAGAATATCCCTTGAAGTTTTAGAGTCAAGAGCGCCTGTAGGCTCGTCGCACAAAAGTAGCTTTGGATTTTTTATAAGTGCCCTTGCTATAGCACATCTCTGCTGCTGACCGCCTGAAAGCTGTGACGGAAACTTGTTTCTGTGTTCGGAAAGTCCCAACGTTGTGAGAAGTTCTTCCATATCAAGTGGCGAATCTGAAAGATATTCACAAACCTGAATATTTTCCACAACTGTCAGATTTGGAACGAGGTTATAAAACTGAAAGATAAAGCCCAGATTTTCCTTTCTGTAGTCGGCAAGCTTATCAGGTTTAAGACCGAAAATCTCCTTGCCGTCGACCTTAACAGAGCCACTGTCCATAGTGTCAAGGCCGCCTATGCAGTTAAGGAGCGTGGATTTACCAGAGCCGCTCGTACCCTGAATAACGCACATCTGACCTTTTTCTAGACTTGTGGTGATACCCTTTAGCACCTGAATATAGCTGGCGTCACTGCCGTAGCTTTTCTTCACATCTCTGATCTCCAAATACATATTATTTCCTCCATTTACGAGTTAGACTTAGCTAACTTTGCTTTATATAAAAATGTGCATATCTGCACATTTCATCGACATTTGAGATACAAAATTCACACATAACGTTGTTATGTAGGTTTCTAAAAGTTACCGCCCGCAGGCGGCAATTTTCTAATCCTCGACTATCATTGTAAACCATATTTTTATTAGAAACTCCATTACTCTGCGCATATGGAGCTTTGCCTTTTCCACATCTCTCTCGTGAGTTAGCAAATGAGTGTAGGCGTCAACACTTATATGGGTTATCCAATGAAGCATATACTCATCAACGTGGCAGTTAGGCATTCTTGCGGCAGCCTTTTCAGCAGATATCCTAAAGCCCTTTTCTGTCATATCTACGATCATATCCACAGTATTTTCATACTCAGACCCTTGCGCACCCGTGAGCAGCAGCATAAAAACGTCATAGTGGAGATACATATAATCAACAAGCTTGTCAAGGTCGGTGTGAGTATCAATGTGATACTCAGCAGACAGCACCGCAGGGTCATCGCTATCCATATCCTGAGCGTCCTGCATATAATGCTCCGTAAGAAGCCTGCAAAGCTCTTTCAGCGGCTCATCAACAATAGCCTTGAACAAGTCATTTTTATTTTTAAAGAAGAAATACAGCGCACCGGTCGTCACGCCTGCGTCAGCGCATATTTTTCTCAGAGAAGCCTTCATATAACCATTTTCAGAGAACTCGGCCATTGCACTTTCCAGTAGCTTTTCCCTTGTTTCAAGTTCGTCACCCATTACTGCACCCCGCTTTCCGCTTCACATAACACTGTTATCTTAGCATATAACGCTCGATATGTCAATACATTTACTATATTTTCAGCATATTATATGACATCGAAACATAACAGTGTTATGTGATTGGTGACTATTACAAAATAAAATGGGAAGCGGCATACCTGACTGGTCAGCTCTTACGATTTCTGACGGGTTAAAGTATATAAGCGATAGCTATAAAATTGCTATTGTTTACAGCGGTGACAGTGCTCCTATGCTGGTCCTTGAAAACAAGTACTCATATAGCTGGGATATTTGCATTAGTGCAAGCGAGGTGTCGTCAGGAGTTGCTTTCTACTCATACGATGATATTACACAAGCTTTTAGCAACTACGGAGTAAGCATTTATGATATGGGACAGCATCACATATTTACCTCTAATTATACCGAGATCTACGGAGTATATGCGGCTCCGGTCTGATATTACAACATAATAACTATTCAAGTCAAATAATAATCGGACCGAGCAAAATGTTCCACCGGAACATCTTACTCGGTCTTTTTCGTAGTATCGATAATTCAACATATTTACAACTATCCTGCATTTTTCACGCAATCACCAATCTGGTCATTTTCTCTATCCACTTATCAATGAAACTTATAAACCCCTCAAAGCTTCATAGCTCTCCATTTGTTTGAAATAACGCTGATATTCCAATAGGTAATAAAGCAGATAAACAACATACTGATTGCCGATACGACAACTGCTTCAATAAGAAGAAACGGTGTCGAATAGGTTGATATGAATCTTGATTTACGCCGAACGTTGCCGCCGACTTCAGAATGGTGATCGCATTATCCAGATCGTCAAACATGGCATGC
>ENA-UEQP01003299-UEQP01003299.1-human-gut-metagenome-genome-assembly--contig:-NODE-3299-length-10702-cov-3.006871_pt1 | contig 10702 bp, 9 predicted proteins | sample MGYA00242951_ERZ507951 | MGnify/ENA primary metagenome ERZ507951 (study PRJEB26167, sample SAMN06115539) | human gut metagenome | host: Homo sapiens | place: China:Shanxi | collected 2015-11-18...
CCACGTCGGCTGCCACGCCGCGCGGAAAAAACGGTCCATGCAGTATTCCACGCCCAGCGCCATCAGGCCCACGGTGCCGATGCACATGGCGATCGCGGAGAGCCGCGACCGCCGCCCGCCGCGCAGCAGAAAGCTCAAAAGGAACACCAGCACGCACGCCCAGCCGAGGATGGGCAGGGCGAGGCCGCGGAACCATGCGCCGCCGCTCAGGTCGATGGAGATGAGGAAGACGTACACACCGACCGCGGCGACGTCCGCCGTCAGGCGGAAGAAGATGGGGATGCGCCGTGCGAGCATCGGCAGCACGAACCAGATCCAGAGCATCACCGCCGCGCCGATGACGTAGAGCGACCAGGGCCGCTCGGTGGGCAGCAGCAGGTTCAGCACGCCGCAGCACAGGGATACCGACGCGAGCATCGCCGTGAGCAGCGCGGCCGCCGCGCGGCGCGAGGCGGGCGGCACCTCGGCGGGCTTGGTGGGAAAATAGCTCGGCGCGTCGGGGTCCGGCTTCCAGGCAGGCGTGCCGCAAAGCGGGCAGCGCGCCGCGCCGGGATCCAGCTCCACGCCGCAGTTGACACAGTATGACATATCGTTTTCGTCCTTTCGCTCCGCTCTTCAGCGGTTGCTCTCCACGCGCACAGGGATGCCCTCGCGCACGAGGAAGCGGAAAAAGTCGCGCTCGGTGTCCGTCTCCGCCTGCGTGCCGGCAAAGGTGATCTCCATGGTATCGCCGTAGCTGATGGAGGCGCAGTGGCAGCGCGGCACGGTCGCCTGACCGAGAATGACCTCCGCCCCGCGGATGTGCGCCGCCATCTCCGGCGGCACGGTGAACGCGCCGGGGTTGGTGTAGGTGCAGGAATAGGGGCGCACGCCGAGCAGACGGTAATTGAGCGCCATGACCGGGTTTTTGAGCACGACCGGAATGAGGCGCAGGGCAAAATTCTCCGTAAAGCGGACGTTGCCGGTAAACGCCGCCTGCAGTTCCTGCCGGTTGATGTGCAGCTTCATAAAATGCCGCACTTGCGAGACGATCTCGGGGAACGTGTAGTCGCCGAGCGCGGGGTCGATATACGGGCGGACGGTGGTAATGAAGTTTCGCAGCGTCTCGCTCGGGAACCAGCCGCGCAGATTGATCGGCACCGCCAGCGCCACGGGGCGCTCACGGTAGGGCCTCTCGCGCTTCTGCTTTTCCAGAATGACGTGGATGAGCACGGCGGAGAGGTACTCCGTGATGGAGGCGTTATGCTTCTTTGCCTGCTCGCGCAGGCGGGAGAGCGGCACGAAGCCCATCGTGACATGGAAGGTGTAGAACGGCTCCGGCGTGCCGGTATTCTGATAGGCCCTCGGCAGCCGCCGCAGGCCGAAGGCGTGGCGGCCCGCATAGCGGGCGTAGGCGTCCTCCAGCTCCTCCTCGCGCGGCGGCTCGTTCAGATCGAGCACGCCGTTTCCCGCGGGAACGTCCACGCCGGTCTGGCGCAGGTATTCGGCAAGGAGCGTGCGGAAAAAGACGATGGCCCCGCCGCCGTCGGAAAGCGCATGAAATACCTCGACGGAGATGCGTTCGCGGTAATAGTAAAAGCGCACGAGCCAGCCGTTGTCCTCGCGGAAGCGGACGGGCTGGCAGGGGTCGGAGACATCCTCCTTCAAAAACGGTCCGGGCGCATGGTTCGGCTCGAGATAGTACCAGAACAGGCCCTTGCGGATGCGCACGGCAAAGCTCGGGAAGCGCGGCATACAGCGGTCGATGGCGCGCTGGAGCGCGGCGGGATCGACCTCCCTTTCCATCCGGGCGGAGAAGCGGTAGATGGCGGAATACTCCTCCTTTTGCAGCGCGGAGTAGAGAATGCCCGCGCTGTCGAGCTTGTACCATTTGCTGTCGGGTCTCGCCATCGTCGTTTCCTCCTTCCGCGCGGCATCGCCTCGGATGGCTTATTGTAGCACAGCGGCGCGCACACCACAAGAAAAATGACGGTTTTCCTTTTCTTTTTTACGCAAACATGATATTATACAGGCAGGAAGACCAATCACAGGCAGGAGATAACGATGGAAAACAAGCTGAACCTTCCGCTGAAAAAGAAGAAAAACGAGGCCGAGAGCCCGCGCCTCGATCCGCTGATGCGCGCGCTCAAGGCGCTGCACAGCGCGGGCGCGCCCGAGACCATGACCGAGGAGGAGCTGGAGCATCAGCGCCGCAGTCAGGAGGTCCTCGGCCGGTTGACCGCGCCGATGGCCGGCATGGACTACGAGGAATTTTCGCTCGGTGGCATGAACGCCGCGTGGATGCGGCTCAAGGTTCCTCACGGCAGCCGTCACGCCATTCTCTACTGCCACGGCGGCGGCTACACGAGCGGCAACCTCGGCTACGCGCGCGTGCTCGCATCCAAGCTCGCGCACGTCACGGGCTACGACGTGCTGAGCTTTGAATACCGTCTCGCGCCCGAGCACCCCTACCCCGCCGCCGTCGAGGACGCGCTGCGCGCGTGGGATCATCTCATGCTGCTCGGCTACGGCGCGCGGGATGTCGTGCTCGCAGGCGACAGCGCGGGCGGCAACCTCGCGCTCGTGCTGTGTCATCGTCTCAAGGCGGCGGGCCGCCGCCTGCCCGGGGCGCTGGTGCTGATGTCTCCGTGGACGGACATGACGATGTCGGGCGCGTCCTACGCCGAGCGGGCGGAGAGCGACCCGATGCTCACGCCGGAGTACATTGAGGCCGTGCGCACCGCCTACGCCGGCGGGCGGGACTACGCCTCGCCCGATCTTTCGCCGCTCTTTGCCAACCTTACCGGCTTCCCGCCGACGCTCATTCAGGCCGGCGATCACGAGATCCTGTATTCGGATGCCGAGATGCTCTGTCACGCGCTGGAGCGTGCGGGCGTTCCCTGCCGCTTCGAGGTGAGCGAGGGGATGTGGCACGTCTTTCAGATGTTCCCCCTGCGTAAGGCCGCCGCAGCGATGGAAAGCGTCGCGCGCTTCCTGCTGGAGCGGTGACGGCGCACCCCCTTCCGAATCCCATACCCTGAGAGGAGAAACGAATATGAAGCAGCCTCATATCCGGCTCGACGAGAGCTTGAACGTCCGCTATGCCATCCTGCCCGGCGACCCCAAGCGCGCCGAGCGCATCGCGTCGCACATGAGCGAGGTCGAGGACCTCGGCATGAACCGCGAGTACCGCAGCCTTGTCGGCACCTACCGCGGCGCGCGCATTCTGGCCATGTCCACGGGCATGGGCGGCGTCTCGACCGGCATCGCGGTCGAGGAGCTGCATAACATCGGCGTGACGCACGCCATCCGCATCGGCTCCTGCGGAGCCCTGCAGACGGACATTGCTCCCGGTGAGCTGCTCATCGCCGCCGGCGCGGTGCGCGACGACGGCACCTCTCGCGCCTATGTGCGCGAGGGCTATCCCGCCGTGCCGGACACGGAGCTGCTGCTCGCGCTGGCGGAGAGCATCCGCGCGCAGGGCTTCGCCCACCGCCTCGGCATCATCCGCAGCCACGAGAGCTTTTACATCGACGACATCGAGGAGATCAACGAATACTGGTCGAAAAAGGGCGTGCTCGGCAGCGACATGGAGACCGCCGCGCTGCTGACCGTCGGGCGGCTGCGCGGCATGAAATGCGCGAGCGTTCTCAACAACGTCGTGCGCTGGAAGGAATGCATTTCCCACGGCGTCGGCTCCTACGCCGCCGGTGCCGACGCGGCCGCCGCGGGCGAGGAGCACAGCATTCTCGCCGCGCTGGAGACCTTCGCGCGGCTGGAAGCCGAAAAAAAATAGGAAAAACGGGAACTTTTTCCAGTTTTCAGCGTCAAACCCTTCAGAGACCCCAAATAAAAGATTGAGGTGATGAAAGATGAAGAGAACGCTTGCCCTTTTTCTCAGCACGCTGACGCTGCTTGCCCTGCTCACGGGCTGCGGCAGCAAGGCGGCTCCGCGCGACAGCGCGGACAGCATGATGACGAGCCAGAGCTACTACGACAAGGCGGAAAACGGCTATGCCTACGAGCCGGAGACCCCGGCGGCGGACGCCGACTACGGCTGGGACGACGGCCAGACGCTCACCGGCGGCACGGTCCCGCAGAGCGACGCGAAGATGATATACCGTGCGAGCATCGAGGTGCAGACGCAGGACTACACGACGAGCGAGTCCGCCATCACCGAGCTGGTGAAGTCCTGCGGCGGCTACTTTGAGAGCAAGAGTCTGAGCAATCGCTCAAGCGGCTACCGCTACGGCGAATTCACCGTGCGCGTGCCCGCCGCGGAGTACGAGCACTTCTGCGAGCAGGTCGGCTCGCTCTGCCACGTCACCTATATGTCCTCCTCGGCGGAGAACATCACCGAGGAATACTACGACACCGACTCCCGTCTCAAGACCGCGCAGATCAAACTCGAGCGGCTGCAGGAGCTGCTCTCGAAGGCGGACAATATGGCGGACATCATCACCATTGAGAGCGCCATCAGCGACACGGAGTACGAGATCGAAAGTCTCTCCGGCACGCTGCGCCACTACGACGCGCTGGTGGATTACGCCACCGTGAGCCTGACGCTCAGCGAGACCTACAAGCTCGATGAGAACGAGGGCGCGCCGCTGACCTTCGGCGCGCGCATCGCGCGGGCCTTCACGAACGGTCTGCGCGACACAGGCGTATTCCTTGAGGACCTTGCCATCGGCATCGCGAACAATCTTGTGTTCCTGGCGGTGCTGGCGGCGCTCGCCGTGGTCGTCGTGCGTGCGGTGCGCAAAAAGAAGCCGTTCGGCAGGCTCGGCAAAAAGAAAAGCAAGCTCCCCGCAGGCGAGGAGCCGAAAAGCGAAGAATAACCGATAAGGAGAAAACGCCTATGAAGCTCACCTTGCTGGGCCATTCCTGCTTCGCCGTCGAAAGCGGCGGCTATCGCGTCGTGCTCGACCCGTATTATGTGGAGAGCTATCCGCCGCTGCATACGAGCGCGAACGAAGTGCTCTGCTCGCACCATCACCGCGATCACGATTTTGTGGAGGCGGTGGAGCTCACGCCGCGCGGGGGCAGTCCCTTCACGGTGGAGACCGTCCAAGCCTTCCACGACGATCAGGGCGGCGCGCTGCGCGGGACGAACACCATCCATGTCCTCGCTGCCGAGGGGCTGCGCGTCGTGCATCTCGGCGACCTCGGCCACGAGCTGAGCGGGGAGCAGCTCGCGCCGCTGCGTGGCTGCGACACGCTGCTGATTCCCGTCGGCGGCTTCTACACCATCGACGCGGAGACCGCCAAGCGCGTGGCGGACGCCATCGCGCCGCGCGTGATCGTGCCGATGCACTACCGCCACGGCAGCCACGGCTACGATGTGATCGCCACGGTGGAGGACTTCCTGCGGCTCTATCCCGCAGACGAGGTACACTGTCTTGACGGCAGCTCCTTTGAGCTGACGCCCGACGCGCCGCGCGGCGTGATCGTGCCGAAATTCATGGGCTGAACGCATATAGAAAAAGGAAGCGAAGGGGTCTCCCCTTCGCTTCCTTTTTTCATCTTAGAACCACTTCTTTTCCTGCGCCTTTTCCAGGACAAAGGGCAGCATCTCCTCGCGGTCGAGGACGGTGGTGTGGCGCACGGGGCGCTCGCGCAGACCGCGGAGGTTCTTCGGCGCGGGAATTCTGGTCAGACGCTCGAGCTGCTCCATGACGGCGAACTCATCGCCCTCCGCCTTTTCGCCGAGGCCCCCGAGCACGGCGGCGGGGAACTTGTAGGGCGACGCGGTGGAGAGCACCACGACCGGCGCGTGAGCGGGGTTCGCCGCCTTGTACTGCTGCGCGACGTTCCACGCCACGGCGGTGTGCGTGTCGCAGAGATAATGATGCTCCTGCCAGACCCTGCCGATGGTCTGCTTCGTCTCGTCGTCGCCGCAGCAGCCCGCCCAGAAAAGGGACTGGATCTTCTCCTTCAGCTCCTCCGGCACCTCGTAGGCGCCGTCCTCGGTGAGCTGACGCATGAGCTTCGCCACCAACTGCTCGTCGCCGGAGAGCAGGAAGAGCAGGCGCTCGAGGTTGCTCGACACCAGAATGTCCATCGAGGGCGAGCTGGTGAGGTAGAACGGGCGCTTCTTATCATAGCGGCCCGTGCGGATGAAGTCGGTGAGCACGTTGTTGGCGTTGGACGCGCACACGAGCGTGCCGACGGGAAGCCCCAGCTCGCGGGCGAAGTAGCCGGCGAGAATGTCGCCGAAGTTGCCGGTGGGAACGACGTAGTCCACCCGCTCGCCGACAGCGACCGTGCCGCGGCGGACAAGGTCTGCGTAAGCGCGGAAGTAATAGACGACCTGCGGGGCAAGGCGGCCGATGTTGATGGAGTTCGCGCTCGACAGGCGCACGCCCTTGCCCGCGAGCAGGTTCTCGCCGCCGACCTTGGCAAAGACCTGCTTGACGGCAGTCTGCGCGTCGTCGAAGTTGCCGCGCACCGCGGCGACACAGGTATTGTCGCCGCCCTGCGTGACCATCTGCGCCTTCTGCACGGCGGACACGCCGCCGTCCGGGTAAAAGACGATGATCTTCGTGCCCGCGACGTCGCAGAAGCCCTCCATCGCGGCCTTGCCGGTGTCGCCAGAGGTCGCGGTGAGGATCAAAATTTCATCGTCCACGCCGCACTTCTTCTTTGCCGCCGTCATCAGGTGCGGCAGCATCGAGAGCGCCACATCCTTGAAGGCGCTCGTGGGGCCGCGGAACAGCTCGAGCACCGTGTCCTCACCGACCGGAACGGTGGGTGTCAGGTCCTCGGTCTCGAATTTGCCGGTGTAGGCGGCATGGACAAGCTGCTCCATCTCCGCGTGTGTGAAGTCGGGCAGCAGCGCGCATAATATCTCCGTCGCCATGCCCTGCGTGGAGAGCGTCAGGCAGCGCTGCCAGTCGAAGTCCAGCCCCGAGAGGGCCGGCATGGCATACAGCCCGCCGTCGGGGGCAAGGCCGTTCAGGATCGCTTCGGCGCTCGATGCGGTGAGGGCCGCGTTCCGCGTGCTTTGATAGTTCATATTAAAAATACCTCCGCTTTTCGGTTTTTTTCATTTGCCATATCAAAATATTTTTTCGATTGCCTATTGCATTTCGACAATGCTCATGTTATATTGTTCCCATCAAAAAGTCAAGTGTTTTTCTACCGCGGACATTTCCGTGCAAACTGCACAAATCGTCCATACTTGGCGGATTTTACAGAGAGAAAGGCAGGCACACCCCATGAACATTGCATTGCTCGGCTTCGGCACCGTCGGCAAGGCCTTCTACGAGCTCACGCTCGGGCGGAGCGATCTGCGCGTGACGAGCGTTTTGTCCCGCCGTCCGCGCCCGGAGCTTCCCTGCACCGTGACAAATGATTTCGACGAGATCGTGCGCGACCGCTCGGTCGGCATCGTGGTCGAGGTCATGGGCGGACTGGAGCCGGCTTACCGTTATATCTGCGCGGCCATGCGCGCGGGCAAGCATGTCGTCACCGCGAACAAGCAGCTCGTGTGCGCGCACTACGACGAGCTGCTGGAGCTTGCGAGGGAGTGCGGCGTGTCGCTGCGCTGCACGGCGGCGGCGGGCGGCGGCATCCCGTGGCTCACGTCCCTCTCCCGCGCCGCGCGGCTCGATGAGATCACCGCCGTCGGCGGCATCCTGAACGGCACGACGAACTACATGCTCTCAGCCATGACGGCCTCCGGCGTCGATTATACCACCTGTCTGCGCGAGGCGCAAGCGCTCGGTTACGCCGAGGCCGATCCCACCGCGGACGTGGAGGGCTACGACGCGCGGCGCAAGCTGGTGCTCAGCGCGAACCTCGCCTTCGGCGCATCGGTGCGGGAGGAGGAGATCCCCTGCTTCGGCATCTCGAGCGTGGAGAAAAAGGACTTCGCCGCCTGGCGCGAACTGGGCAGGGTCTGCAAGCTCTTCGTCCGCGCCGAGCGGCACGAGGGCCGCATCTCCGCCTTTGTCTGCCCCACGCTCTTCCCCGCCGCGTCGCCGGTCGCGCAGACGAACGGCACAGGAAACCTCGTCACCCTGCGCGGCGCGCGCTTCGGCGAGCTGAGCTTTTCCGGCGCGGGCGCGGGCGGCTACCCCACCGGCAGCAGCGTGCTGAGCGACTGCGTGGACGTCATCGAGGGCTGCCCGAGCTTTTATGTCTCGCGGCACGAGGCGAAGCACATCGACAATTCCGCGGCGGTCGGCCGCTTTTACCTGCGTACGGGCAGCGAGATCGTCTGCACCGGGCCCATCACCGTCGCCGAGGCCTTTGCGCGCGCCGAGCGCGCGCGCTCGTGCGGCAAGCCGGTATTCTTAGCAAGGATCGAGGAGGAGTAAAGGAAAATGCTTAAAGTTCTGAAATTCGGCGGCTCGTCGCTCGCCGACGCCCAGCAGTTCGCCAAGGTCAAGGCCATCGTAGAGGCCGACGAGTCCCGCCGCGTGGTCATCGTGTCCGCGCCCGGCAAGCGCTTTTCCGGCGACCACAAGATCACCGATCTTTTGTACCTCTGCGCCGCGCACATCAAATACGGTGTGAGCTGCGAGGAAATTTTCGACATGATCCGCACGCGCTATCTCGAGATCGCGCACGACTGCGGTCTGAAGCTCGACCTGAATCCCGACTTCGACGCCCTGTGGGCGAAGATGCAGGAGTGCATCGAAAAGGACGAGCTGGCCTCGCGCGGCGAATACTTCTCCGCGCGGCTGATGGCTGAGTACCTCGGCTACGAGTTCCTCGACGCCGCCGAGTGGGTGAAGTTCCGCTTCGACGGCACGGTGGATACCGACGCGACCTACGAGGCGCTGCGCCGCGCCGCGGGCGACCGCAGCGTGGTCATTCCCGGCTTTTACGGCGTGATGCCCGACGGACGCATCCGCACCTTCTCCCGCGGCGGCAGCGACATCACCGGCGCGCTGGCGGCGGCGGCGCTGGACGCCGACGTCTACGAAAACTGGACGGACGTCTCCGGCATTCTGATGGCCGACCCGCGCATCGTGGACGATCCCGCGCCCATCCGCCACCTCACCTACGGCGAGCTGCGCGAGCTGAGCTACATCGGCGCGCAGGTGCTCCACGAGGGCACCATCTTCCCCGTGCGTGAGAAGAACATCCCGCTCAACATCCGCAACACGAACGAGCCGGAGCACCCCGGCACCACCATTCTCGAGAGCATCGAGGAGGACACGAACGACGGCAGCTTCATCACCGGCATCGCGGGCAAGAAGGGCTTCTCCGTCATCACCATCGCCAAAACCGGTATGTCCGGCGACCCCGGCACGCTCGTGCGGATCCTGGAAATTCTCGCCAAACACGAGGTCAATGTGGAGTATATCCCCTCCGGCATCGACATCATCTCGCTGGTGGTGGAGAGCAAAAAGGTCTCCAAATGTCTCTACGCCATGCTGGGCGAGCTGCAAAAAGAGGTGCAGCCGAATAAGATAACGGTGACGGAGCACATCGCGGTCGTCGCGGCGGTCGGCCGGAAGATGGCGTACCGCCCCGGCGTTTCCGGCAAGATCTTTGCCAAGCTCGGTGAGAACGGAGTGAACATCCGCATGATCACGCAGGGTCCCGAGGAGCTGAACATCATTGTCGGCGTGGAGGAAAAGGACTTCGCGCAGGCCATTCGCGTACTGTATGACAGCTTTGTCAAGGAACATATTTAAGGAAAAGGTGAGGGCAATACCATGAAGCTTTATAATGTAGGCATTCTCGGCGCGACGGGCGCCGTGGGTCAGGAAATGATGAAAATTCTGCTCGAGCGCAAGTTCCCCGTCGGCGAGCTGCGCCCCATCGCCTCCGCGCGCAGCGCGGGCAGCGAGATCGACTTCGGCGGCAGGAAGTGCACGATCGTCGAGGCGTCGGACGACGCCTTTGAGGGTCTCGACATCGTGCTCGGCGCGGCGGAGAACGACATTGCCGAGCGCTTCGCGCCCGCCATCGTTAAGGCCGGCGCGGTGTTCGTCGACAACTCCAGCGCCTTCCGTCTCGACCCCAAGGTGCCGCTGGTCATCCCCGAGATCAACCCCGAGGACGTGAAGTGGCACAGCGGCATCATCTCCAACCCCAACTGCACCACCATCGTCACCCTCGTCGCCATCAACGCGCTGGCGAAGGAGAGCCCCATCGAGACCATCATCGCCAGCTCCTATCAGGCGGTCTCCGGCGCGGGCAAGAACGGCATCGACGAGCTGCACGACGAAGTCGCGGCGCTCGCCGCGGGCAAGCCCGTCGAGCCGAAGGTGTTCCAGTACCAGATCGCCTACAACGTCATCCCCCAGATCGGCGGCGAGGCGTACATGGGCTACACGAGCGAGGAGATGAAGATGCAGAACGAGGGCCGCAAGATCCTCCACCTGCCCGAGATGAAGGTCAGCTGCACCTGTGTGCGCGTGCCCGTGGTGCGCAGCCACTCCGTCTCCGTCGTGCTGCGCACAAAGGAAAAGATCAGCGTCGAGCGCGCGCGTGAGCTGATCGCCGCCGCGCCCGGCTGCAAGCTGACCGACGACCTTGCGAGCAAGGTCTATCCCATGCCGCTCGACACGAGCGATCAGGACCTCGTCTACGTCGGCCGCATCCGCGACGATCTGACCGACGAGCGCGGGCTGAACCTCTGGTGCTGCGGCGACCAGGTCCGCAAGGGCGCGGCGACCAACACCGTACAGATCGCGGAGCTGCTGCTCAAGTAAGGCTTTTTTAGCCACAGATCGTTCCCCGTTTTCTGCCGCATAGCGGCGGA
>ENA-UEQP01003300-UEQP01003300.1-human-gut-metagenome-genome-assembly--contig:-NODE-3300-length-10699-cov-6.248917_pt1 | contig 10699 bp, 10 predicted proteins | sample MGYA00242951_ERZ507951 | MGnify/ENA primary metagenome ERZ507951 (study PRJEB26167, sample SAMN06115539) | human gut metagenome | host: Homo sapiens | place: China:Shanxi | collected 2015-11-18...
CTGTTTTCCCTTATGAGCCAGTACACGCCCCAGCCGGGGGCCGAGGGCAAGCTGGCCCGGAGGGTGACAAAGGCGGAGTACCGGGCGGCGGAACGGTACATGGCTGATTGCGGCATTGCCGACGGCTTCACTCAGGAGCGCACCTCCGCCAAGGAGGAGTATACCCCGGATTTTCATTTGCAGGGGATTTGAGAAGATAGGATGGACGGGCCAAAATTTAGGGGGCCATAATATGAAGGTAAAAAAGCTGATCATTGTCCTTGCGCCACTAGGGATTCTGTTCGTTGTAATATGTGCGGTAGTATCTTTGACAAGACCATATTTTCCACCAAGACCAAAGAATACAACTCTGGAATTTTGGATATGTGACGATGTGTCATCCGTTGACTGGAACGGACATGATGAAATAACCGGCTGGATGGGTGCGCGGGAGTTTTTGGGAAAAGATTACCACATGAGCACGCAGGGGGGAAAACCCAATGTGCGGGTGTCCTATCTTCTGACCGCTTGGCCGGACTATGCCGATGATGGACAATATGTTACAACAATAGAAATAACCGACCCGGCTGTATTTGTATATGGACTAACAGTAGAATCGGAGCCTACAGAATTTGAGCGGGTGATGATGTCTATGGGATATAAAGTCGAATTGGCAGATAATAGCATTCAAAGAGCCGTTAGGGATGGGTTTACCTTTTCCATTTGTCGTGGCGATACTCCGAAGCTTGTTATTTCCGCAGAGGTAAGTAACCGCGAAGAGATTTGCTTTTGACTGAAAACGTCCAGCTTGCTGGATTCCACATAAAGAGCGCCCCTGTATGACGCAGCCATACAGGGGCGCTTTCCTATACGTTTCAGATGCCCAGCAGGAAAGAGGCGAAGCGGAAGTAGATCAGCAGGGAGAGGGCATCCACGATGGTGGTGATGAAGGGAGAGGCCATCACCGCCGGGTCAAAGCCGATCTTTTTAGCCAGCAGCGGCAGCATACAGCCTACGATCTTGGCGGCGAACACGGTGCACACCAGCGTCAGGCAGATGACGGCGGCCACGGTGACGGTGATGGGATTGTGGAATACCATCCGGTCCAGCAGCATCAGCTTGGCAAAGTTGGCGCCGGCCAGAACGGTGCCGCACAGCAGCGCCACCCGGCACTCCTTCCAGACCACCTGGATCAGGTCGGAAAATTCGATCTCGCCCAGAGACAGGCCGCGGATCACTGTGACGCTGGCCTGAGAGCCGCAGTTGCCGCCGGTGTCCATCAGCATGGGAATATAGGCGGTGAGGATGGTGAAGGCGCTGAGGGCGTCCTCAAAGCTGGAGATGATCTGGCCGGTAAAGGTGGCGGAGACCATCAGCAGCAGTAGCCACGGAATACGGGATTTGAAGGTGTCAAAGGCACTGGTGCGGAGGTAGGGCTTGTCCGTCGGCAGCATAGCCGCCATCTTTTCCATATCCTCCGTGGTCTCTTCCTGCAAAACGTCGATGGCGTCGTCAACGGTGACGATGCCCACCAGGCGATTTTCCGTGTCCACCACGGGGAGGGCCAGAAAGTCATACTTGCCTAAAGCGCGGGCGGTCTCCTCCTGATCATCCAGGGTCTGGACGCAGATGTAGTTCCGCTCCATGATGTCCCCGATGATGTCATCCTCCTCCGCCAGCAGCAGAGTACGGATGGAGAGGACGCCGATGAGGTGCCGCCAGTCATCAATGACGTAGCAGACGTTGATGGTCTCCTTGTCCGGTCCGGTCCGGCGGATGCGCTTCAAGGCGTCCTCCACCGTCATGGTCTCCTTCAGATCCACAAACTCCGTGGTCATAATGGAGCCGGTGGAATCCTCCGGATATTTCAGAATTTCGTTGATGCTTTTGCGCATATCCGGGTCGGAGTGCTTCAGGATCCGCTTGACCACGTTGGCGGGCATTTCCTCCACGATGTCAACGGTATCGTCCAGATACAGCTCGTCCAGCACTTCCTTCAGCTCCGTGTTGGAAAAGCCGCGGATCAGCAGCTCCTGCTGGTCGCTTTCCAGCTCTACGAACACCTCTGCCGCCTGCTCCTTAGGCAGCAGACGGAACAGCAGGGGCAGGGTCTTTTCATCGTCCAGATCGTCCGCCAGAATAGCGATGTCCGCAGGCTCCAGCGGCAATAGGAGGTCCCGCAGTTCTGTATATCGTTTTCGGTTCACCAGATCCTCAATTTTTTCGATCAGTTCCCCACGGTTTTCCATTTCAAACATAGCGTGACCTCCTTTCCGGGCCTTCCGCCCGGCATTTCTGCATGGCGCGGAGCAAAATAAAAGACCTCGCCGCGTCCCATTCCGGTGCGGTGAAGTCCTGCTTCCAGGAGCGTCTCAGAGGACAGCATCCCTACCGTTCAAGCTTTAGCTTCACAGGGCGGTGAAATCGCGTTAGATGATACCTTGTTGTTCGATATCGCCTGTTCAAACCCTCTCATGATGTCTCCATCACTCTGCGGCAGCGATCCATATCCCTGTGGTAGCCTTACCTACCGGAACTCTATGCGGTTGTCATTTGATAACACATTTATAGTATGCCAAAAAACAGGCGCTGTCAACCCGGACGGACGAAAAAATTTCACAGAACCAGGAGAGCGGCCATCTGGCCGGTCTCCCGGATTCAGTTCAGACTGTTTTCACTCTGCTGAAACAGCTTTCGTACCCGTTCCGCCGTGGCGGGGTGGTGTGTCAGCGCCGGGTCCTCTGCCAGCAGCCCGTCGGCGGCGGACTGCGCCTCCGCCAGCAGCCGGGTGTCGCAGCCGAGATCCGCCACCCGCAATCCCGGCAGACCATGCTGCCGGAGACCGAAGAAGTCGCCGGGGCCTCGGAGCCGGAGGTCCTCCTCGGCGATCTTGAAGCCGTCGGCGGTTTTCGTCATGGCCTTCAGCCGCTGGCGGGTCTCGTCATTTTTATTGTCGGACACCAGTACGCAGTAGGATTGGTGCTGCCCCCGGCCCACCCGTCCCCGAAGCTGATGGAGCTGGCTGAGGCCGAAGCGCTCCGCGTTCTCCACCACCATCAGATTGGCGTTGGGTACATCCACGCCCACCTCGATCACGGTGGTGGACACCAGAATGTCCGCTTTCCCGGCGGCGAAGGCAGACATGACGGCGTCCTTCTGCCGTGGACAAAAGCCACCTTCAAGTCGGGGAAGATCTCCGTTTGCAGCTTTTGGGCGTATTCCGTCACGGCTTTCCGCTCGTCTGGCAGCTCGTCATTTTCGCTGACCATGGGGCAGACGATGTACACCTGACGCCCTGCCTCCACCTGCTTGCGGATAAAGGTGTACAGCCGGGGGTGATAGGCGGAGGTGACGGCATAGGTTTCAATAGGCTTCCGTCCCGGTGGAAGCTGGTCGATGACGGACACATCCAGATCGCCGTACAAAATCAGGGCCAGCGTCCGGGGGATGGGCGTGGCGGACATGACTAAGGTGTGGGGGTGCTCTCCCTTTTCTGCCAGCGCCGTCCGCTGGGCCACGCCAAAGCGGTGCTGTTCATCCGTCACCACCAACCCCAGGTCAGCGTAGGCCACGCCGCCGGAGATCAGGGCGTGGGTGCCGATGGCGAAGTCGATCTCGCCTGTGGCCAGTTGGGCGGTGACGGAGCGTTTTGTTTTGGCGGGGGTAGAGCCAGTGAGCAGGGCGCAGCGGATATTCAGCCGTTCCAGCAGCGGGGCAAGGCCCCGGTAGTGCTGCTCTGCCAGCAGCTCCGTGGGGGCCATCAACGCCGCCTGACGGCCGTTTTTGATGCAGAAATACACGCAGGCGGCGGCCACCATCGTTTTGCCGGAGCCGACATCCCCCTGACAGAGACGGTTCATGGGCTTGCCGCTTTGCATATCGGCAATGGCTTCCTCTACACAGCGGCGCTGGGCGTCGGTGAGGGTAAAGGGGAGGGCGTTGTAAAACGGGGCCATATTCACCGGCTGAAATGGTTCCACGGAGACGGTCTCCCGCCGGGAGCGCAGCAGCTTCAATCCAATGGCGAAGAAAAATAGCTCCTCGAAAGCCAGCCGCCTCCGGGCAATATCCAGCGCCTCCGGGGCCTCCGGGAAGTGGATGTTCTCGTAGGCATAATTCACCCGGCACAGCTGATGCGCCTGACGGACGCCGTCCGGCAGGCAGTCCGGCAGAATATCGGCGCAGCTGTCCAAACCCTGCCGGATGGCCCGGGACAACAGCAGCTGGCTGATCCCGGCAGTAAGGGGATAGATGGGCACGATGCGGCCGGTGTGCTCCCGCCGTCCCTCTGGCTCTACAATGGGACTTGCCATACTTTTCCGCAGGAGGCTTCCCTCCGCCCTGCCATAAAAGGTGTAGGTCTCGCCTACCCGCAGTTGACTTTTCAGCCAGGACTGGTTGAAAAAGGTAACATCCAGCGCGCCGGTGTCGTCCACGGCCCGCACCTTCACCAGATCCATGCCTTTGCGGATGTGGGACAGCGTCGGCTCCGAGGCGATCATGGCGGAGACGCAGGCCGGTTCGCCGGGGATGAGCTGGCTGATGGGCTTTATTTCCCGGCGGTCCTCATAGCGTCGGGGGAACCAGTTGATGAGGTCGCCCAGCGTGGCGATGCCCAGCTTGCCCAGAGATTTTGCCTTGGCCTCGCCAATGCCCTTGATGTACCGCACATTGGTGTTCAGATCCGCCATGCGCCCGCCTCCTTTCCGCAGTTTTCATAAGGCTATTATAAACGGCGGCGGCGGTTTTGAAAAGAGGGCAGAGAAAAGAACAGGGCTCCGCCGAGAAAACGGCGGAGCCTTGGCTTACAACAGCGCGGTATTCACATAGTCCACAAAGCGGTAGGTCAGGCCATTTTCCGTGACGGCCTCGCCGGTCCGCTCAATTTTCCAATTAGGGAGGGCGTCCAGATCGGGGAAAAAGGTGTCGGCATCCGATACGGTGCTGTCCACTCGGGTGACGGAGGCCCGGCGGCACCGGTCCAGCAGGGCGGCGTAAATGCTGCCGCCGCCGATGAGCCATACATCATCGCCGTCCCCCGCCAGTGCCAGAGCTTCCTCCGGACGATGCACGATTTCACAGCCCTCCCGGCAAAAATCCGGGGACCGGGTGATGACGATATTCCGCCGCTTGGGCAACGGTCTGCCGCCGGGGAAGGAATCCAGGGTCTTGCGGCCCATGATGACAGTGCCGTCGGTGGTCAGCGTGCGGAAGTGCTTCATGTCCCCCGGCAGGGAGAACAGCAGATCACCGCTCCGGCCAATGGCCCACTGTTTATCTGTGACAACGATGGCGTTCATGGTACGGCTCCTTAAATGGCAATGGGAATTTTATCCTCGAAGGGGACGGGGGTGTAGCCCTCCATCGTAAAGCTGTTCCGGGTGAAGGCATAGAAATCCGTCACGGAGGGGTCTATGGCGAACTTCGGCGCGGGGGCGGGGGTCTGGGTCAGCATCTTCTCCACGATGGGCACATGGCGGTCGTAAATATGGGCGTCGGCGATGACGTGGACCAGCTCGCCGGGCACAAGGCCGCTGACCTGAGCCATCATGTACACCAGCACGGCGTACTGCACCACGTTCCAGTTGTTGGCGGCCAGCATATCCTGGCTCCGCTGGTTCAAAATGGCGTTGAGCACGTTGCCGGAGACGTTGAAGGTCATGGAATAAGCGCAGGGGTACAGGTGCATCTCAGAGAGGTCGGCAAAGTTGTAGATGTTGGTCAAGATCCGGCGGCTGGCGGGGTTATGCTTCAAATCGTAGAGCACCCGGTCCACCTGGTCCATGTCCCCTTCGGGATAGTGGTGCTTCACGCCCAGCTGGTAGCCGTAGGCCTTGCCGATGGAGCCGGTCTCGTCCGCCCACTGATCCCAGATCCGGGCGTTGAGGTCATGGACGTTGTTGGACTTTTTCTGCCAGATCCACAGCAGCTCGTCCACAGCTGTTTTCCAGTAGGTCCGGCGGAGGGTCAGGATGGGGAATTCCTTTTGTAGATCGTACCGGTTGACGATGCCGAATTTTTTGATGGTGTGGGCGGGCGTGCCGTCCTCCCAGTGGGGACGGACGTTCTGATCGGTGTCCCAGACGCCGTGGTCCAGGATCTCCTGAATGTTTTGCATAAAGACCTGATCGGCGTAGCTCATGACACATTCCTCCCAAATTTTCATTAACTCTACACAGTATAGCAAAGAATGAAGAGGAAAACAAGATGCTCCCACAGAGAATGTTGTATAGAAAAAATCGGAAAATCAATCACAGCTTTTCTGCTGAAATAACGTTCATTCCTTGAAAAACAGCAAAAAGTGCTGTAAAATGAAAACGTAAACGAGAGGAGTGACAGTATGCTGGATCGCAGCGAGGTGGGCAAGCGGGGGTATCTGGACCGGGACTTCCGCCTGGTGCATCTGAAGGATTCTCTGGCCCAGAAAATCGACTACCATTACCATGAATTTGATAAGCTGGTGATCTTCCTCGGCGGAAAGGTGACCTACGTGGTGGAGGGCGTCACCTATTTCCTCAAACCGTGGGACATCGTGTTGATCCAGCATAACCTGATCCACCGGCCCATCATCCACGCCGAGGAACCTTACGAGCGGGCGGTGCTGTGGCTGGGGCGGGACTGGATCGCCCAGCGCAGCGATCCCGGCGAGCCGCTGGACGCCTGTCTGGACAAGAGCCGGGAGCAGGGGTTCCACCTTCTGCGGACCGGGGAGGAGGGGCGTCTTGGCTACGCACGGTTCATCCAGCAGTTAGAGGAGGCTCTGCGGTCCGAGGAGTTCGGCGCCCGCCGCATGGCGGACACCCTGTGCCAGCAGCTCTTGATTCAGGTGAATCGGGATTTCCTCCGGGCCAACACTGCCCCGAATGAAACGGACAGCTACCATCTGGACCCCAAAATGGAGGAGATCCTCCGCTATATCGCCGCCAATCTGGAGGGAGACCTCTCCGTGGACGCCTTGGCGGCCCGTTTTTACATGAGCCGGTACTACCTGATGCACCGGTTCAAGGAGATCACCGGCTACACCGTCCACCAGTATACCGTGCAGAAACGGCTGCTGCGGGCAGGAGAGCTGATCCGGGAGGGCGTTCCGGTGATGAAGGCGGCGGAGCAGGCGGGCTTTCCGGAGTATTCCACCTTCCTCCGGGCCTTTCAGAACACCTTCCATACCAGCCCGAAGAATTTCCGATAAGCGCGCCGTCTGTCTGCGTATACCGAAAGAGGATAATTGCCAACAAAATCAACGCCCCGCCATCCGGCGGGGCGTTGATCGTATATTGAATCGGAAGTTTAGGCCAGGAAGCCCTTCAGGATGCACTCCTCAGCTTCCTCGGGGGACAGACCCAGGGTCTCCAGCTTCAAAAGCTGGTCCCCGGCGATCTTGCCGATGGCGGCCTCGTGGATCAGCTGAGCCTCCGTGCTGTTGGCAACGATGGCGGGAATGGACTCAATGTGGGCATCATCCATGATGATGGAGTCACACTGCACATGGCCGAAGCAAGCGGCGTTGCCCACCATCTTGGGATAGAACACCTGACGGGAGGTGCCCTTGGCCACGGACCGGGAAATCACCCGGCCACGGGCACCGTCCCCATCCAGAGAGATCTCCATGTCGCTTTCTGCCACCTGTTCGCCGTGGGTCATGAGCCGCTCGGTGACCACGGCCTCAGCATCCTTGCCGCAGACGATCTTAGTCTCACGCTTGGTGGAGTCGATGCCCCGGATCTGGACGGTCTCCATCTGGATGGTGGCGCCCTCTTCCAGATAGACAACGGTCTGGGGGTTCATGATGCGGCCACCGGTGCCGTCGCCGTCACCGTAGTGCTTTTCCGTGTATTTTACATGGGAGTGCTTACCTACATAGAAGGTGTGGATACCGTCATGACGGCTGTCCTCTCCGCCGCAGTTGTGGATGCCGCAGCCGGCCACGATGTCCACATCGCAGTTTTCGCCGATGTAGAAGTCATTGTAAACCAACTCCTGAATACCGGGCTTGGTGATGATGACGGGAATGTGGCACTGTTCGCCCTTGGTCCCATCCTTGATGCGGATGTCAATGCCGGATTTGCCGTCGGTCTTGCCGGTGATCTGGATGTTCTCCGTGGACTGCCGGCCGTCGCAGCCGGTGTCCTTGCGAATGTTGAAGGCACCTACCGGCTTGCCGATCAGGTCCGCGATTTTTTCCAGCAGCTCCCGATCTACCTGAGATTCCATCATAAGGCGTGTACCTCCTTGTTCAGTACCGGGCAGCCGCCCAGCGTGTCGGTCAGGATCCGGGGCAGGATCTCCTTCGGAGTGCCCCGGTGGCGGAGGGTGCCGTCACCCACCACGATGACTTCATCCGCCAAGGAAATAATACGCTCCTGATGGGAAATGATGATCATGGTGGCGCTGCCCTGACTGTGGATCTGCTCGAAGGTCTCCGTCAGCCGGGCGAAGGACCACAGGTCGATGCCTGCCTCCGGCTCGTCGAAGATCATCAGGTCGGCGTTCCGGGCCAGAATGGAGGCGATCTCAATGCGCTTGACCTCGCCGCCGGAAAGGGACACATCCACTTCACGGTCCAGATAGTCATTGGCGCAGAGCCCCACCTTGGTGAGGTACTGGCAGCACTTGTCCTTGGAAAGCTTGTCGTCGCCGGAGGCGATGGTCAGCAGGTCGCGGACAGTGATGCCCTTGAAGCGGGGGGGCTGCTGGAAGCCGTAGCTGATGCCCAGCTTGGCCCGCTCTGTAATGGTCATGTGGGTGACGTCCTGTCCGTTCCAGAGGATCTGACCCTCAGTGGGCGTCACCAGACCCATGATGATCTTGGCCAGCGTGGTCTTGCCGCCGCCGTTGGGACCGGTAAAGACCACCAGCTTGTGATCGTCCACGGTCAGGGAAATGTCCTTCAGGATGCCCAGAGTCTCATCGGCTTCCCGAACGGAATAGCTGATATGTTTTAATTCCAGCATGGAAGGTCCTCCTTTATGGGGAAAGGAAAAATTTCCTGTCTTTCTCATGTAGTATACCAAAAACACGGGGAAATATTGGTTGCAAAAGCAACAGAAATCGGTCGGAAGCGGCCGAAATCCGCATACTATTATACCCTAACATATTTTACCCCACCTGTCAAAGGGTAAGGGGGGATTTTTCGGTAAAACCGGCACTTTTTTTCCGGGTCCGCATAGACTGGAGGGAAAAGGAGGGGGAGCCTATGGAACGAAATCTCCACGAGCCGGAGATCTACGATTTCCGGCAGCATGACCGGCTCTGGCAGCGGGTGGGCCCCGGGCTGGAGCCCTATCCGGAAACCACGGCGGAAGCAATGCCGCGAAGGGAGGAACTGCCGCCGGCGCAAGAGAGCCAGCTTCCCGGCGCGGAGCCGAACCCCTGCTGCATGGGCAGCGAGGCAATGGAGCTTCTGGCGGTGCTGGAGGGATACATCGAGGAGGAACTGGAGGACCGGCGGCGCTATCTGGCGCTGTCACGGCAGGCACCCTCGTGGGCGAGGCAGACCCTGCGGGATATGGCGGAGGAGGAGAACGGCCACGCCCGACGGCTCATGGCGGCCCGGTATCTTATCACCGGCCAGCCCTACCGGCCCAATCTGGTGTGCGGCGTGTTCTGCCCGGGGCGTTGGGCGGAGGAACTGCGGCGAAGCTACCATGAGGAGGCGTGCGGCGGCCTGAACTATGCCCGGACGGCAGACGGCACCACGGATGTCTGCCTTGTCAAGCTGCTCAATGAACTGAGCGAGGACGAATACCGCCATGCGGAACGGCTCATGACATTGCTGGAGCGGAGCCTTGGGAGGCAGAGCGGCTGCTGAACGGAAGCGAGAAAGCGCCCCGGAGCCGGGAAAACGGCTTCGGGGCATTGCTTTTGCCCGGCGGCTTGTGCTATACTATCCCATTAGAATTGATCAGGATCGGAGGACCTTGTATGTATGATGAATTGACGGCGGTGGACATTCAGAAAATGCAGGAGGAGATCAACTACCGGGTCCGGGAACTGCGTCCCCAGCTCATTGAGGAGGTCCAGACCGCCCGCGCCTTCGGGGATCTCAGCGAGAATTATGAATATAAATGCGCCAAGCAGGCGAAAAACCGCAATGACAGCCGCATCCGCTATCTGGAACGGATGATCCGCACCGCCAAGGTCATCGAGGTAAAGGAGACGGCGGACGCCGTGGGATTGTTCGACACCGTGACGGTCTATAACGAGATGATGAAGAAGGAAATGATAGTCCGCATTGTCACCACCCTGCGGCAGGACGCCTTAAAGGGACTCATCAGCAAGGAATCCCCTGTGGGACAGGCTCTCATGGGCCGTCGGACCGGGGAGCGGGTGGAGGTCGCCGTCAGTCCGGAGATGAAATATACCCTGGAGATCCGAAAGATCGAAAAGGGTTCGGATGACGAGAGCCTGGACATCAGCAGCTACTGAGCCGAGTCCGGGCCGACAGGATGCCGGATCGGAGGATTTCCGGCGGTTTTGCGGAAAGACTATTGAAATACCGGCTTTCTTGCCGTAAAATAGGGAGAAAGATAGAATCAGAGACTGTCAATAAAGTGGTAAATTCTCCGCAACGGTAAGGTAGGGCAGCCGTTAGCGGCTTTGCCGCTTTACGGATGCCGCATACCCCTTGCGGGTGAAGGGTGTGCGCGGGACTACGCCCGCAGGCGTGTTTCGGAGCGCAACCGCCGCAAGGCGGCTCTTAGCGCGGAGATAACCCAAGAAG
>ENA-UEQP01003308-UEQP01003308.1-human-gut-metagenome-genome-assembly--contig:-NODE-3308-length-10678-cov-3.910197_pt1 | contig 10678 bp, 9 predicted proteins | sample MGYA00242951_ERZ507951 | MGnify/ENA primary metagenome ERZ507951 (study PRJEB26167, sample SAMN06115539) | human gut metagenome | host: Homo sapiens | place: China:Shanxi | collected 2015-11-18...
TTTATAAAATTATTTTAGAATAATCGCATATTGTCCTGTTTTGACGCAACACCGTTCTACAGTAAAAAAGCCTTGCGACTCGGCTCTCAGCTGAATCGCAAGGTTCTTTTTTATATTGATTAGCCTTCTGATTAAGACTTATTCTTTAATATCCGTGTTTTTGTTAATTCCTTTTTTGCGGAGTATAATGCATGGTATTAAAACAAGCAACGCAACTATTGCTGCCGCTAAAAACATCTGTGCGCACGGCTCATAGTTTGACAGTCCGTCATCACCGACATATGTTCCGCCGGCATACGCTTTACAAACCCGGTCGCCTATTGACGGGCCTACAATCATCGGTACAAGCACAAAGAATATCATTCTGATTCCCTGAAAAAGGCCTGTCTTATCTTGGGGTGGGTAGTCGCGTACCGTTGAATTAAGCATTATGCCAAGCAGACCGTATCCTGCAAAGAGCGGTATTGCGGCAAGAGCAAATTTGCCTGCGGTATGCATAAATGAAGCGGCAAAAAGTCCGACTGTAAACAGTGCTATTGCAACAAATAAAAGAATGTTTTTGCCTATTTTGTCAATAAGCTTGCCGACAAGTACTATTACGGCGACAAGCGCGATTATTACAAACGGTGCTGCAATAAGCACGGGCTTGGTTACGTAACCGAGCAGATCTTCAATGTTAAATCCGAGACTGTGCTGAAGATATATTAAAAGATATGGGAAAAATACCTGAACTGCCGTTTGGAAAAGACATATAGCTATGAACGCAAGATAGAGCTTGCTGTTCTCTTTCACTACGGACGGCTTGAAGCCGTAAATAAGGTCCTTCCAGTAATTGCCGCTTTTTTCATGCACTCCGCTCCGAGAATCTTTAAGCGTGAACAGGCCGAGAATGCCGCAGACAATAACAAATCCGCCTATGGCAAAGAAAAATACGGGATATCCGCCGATTGCGTCTATCATACCGCCGAAGGCGATTACAACTACCATCGCAACAACCGGCAATATGGCAAGCACGCTCTCGGCAGTAGCTCTGTTTTTCGGAGTTGTAATGTCCGTTATCCATGCATTAAAGGCCGAGTCGTTACTTGTTGAGCCGAAAAATGTCATAACGCAGTCCATAACGATTACAGTCACGGCGGTGGCGGTGATAACCTTATAAGAATCGGAGATGCCGAACAGGCTGCCTATGTTGTCTTTTGTTATAAAACCGAATGCTCCGGTTGTAATACCCCAAATTATGTAGCCGAGAGAAATAAATATTTTTCTCTTGTTTACTCTGTCTGACAGATTACCCATTATAAATGTGGTAATAACCGCCGTTGCGGCACTGAATGCTACCATAAGCTTTATCGCCGTCATTGACGAGAGCGAGCCGGTTACTTTCCCACCTTCGTAAACCGTGTTGTAAAGGAATGTGTTGAAATACATATTTTCAAGCGTCCAGGCCATTTGACCCGTAAATCCGAAAAGACAAATGTTGAACCAAATTCTTCCGGATAATTTGCTGTCTGCTGCGCCGTTTTTCTTGAGCGGACTTTTTGTCTCAGCTTTCAATGTATGAAACTGTTTGTGACAATTTCATATAAAATATCCTTTATCTATTATAATTGTGTGCAAAAAGTATGTCAAGAAATATATTTGACAACTGTATAAAAGCAATCGGCTTCTTTTGACCGACGCCACAAAACTGTTAACAATTTTTAAATTTGCTAAAAATTTGTCTTTTTGTCTTGTAACTTTTTAAAAAATAGTATAAAATGTATCTGTTTATCAGTATTTCACTGAAGATCATTTTGTAAAGGATGAAAACTTGATGGAAAACAAGCAACGTGAAAAAAGCGCTGCCGAAGCGTACAGAGAAGAACGTAAGCAGCGTATGGCCAAGGCTGCCAAAAAGCAGACTAAAAAGAATCCTAAGGCAGCAAAGGCCGGCAGAATAGTAGGAAAGGTTATAGCTATTGTCCTTGCCGTGGCTATTTGTCTTGCGGCCGTTGGCGGTATACTCAATTTCTTCGGTGTTCCGCAAAAGGTGATTAAAGCCGCTAAATTCGGCTCTGAAAAAGATACCGTGGCAACATATAATTATTATTATAATATGTCGAATCAGTATGATACATATTACGGCAAGGGTATGGGCAAAATGTATACCGGCTATGATACATCAAAAACTCCCATGGATCAGGAATATACAGGTGATACTTCAAGTCTTAATACAGATGACGAAATCAAGACTTGGGCAGATTTTCTCAGGGTTTCGGCACTGAATTATATGCAGTCCTATACGGCATATGCGGATTTGGCGAGGAAAAACGGTCTTACTCTCAATGACGAAGAAAAGGCCGAGATTGACGAGAGAGTATCAAGCATCAAGAAGAGTGCCGACAACAACGATTTTTCGCTTGACCGCTATATTCAGAAAATATACGGCAAGGGCGTAACCGAAAAGGTTCTCAGAGCCGCTCTTGAAGACAGCACGCTTGCATCCAAGTATGCACAGCAGAAGCAGTCCGAAATATCGGATGCGATAACGAATGATGAGATAGTAGCCGAGTATGAGGCTAATCCGAATAATTATACCACTCTTTCCGTATCTGCGTTTAAAGTATCGGCTAATGCAAATGTTGACAGCAATGCCACGGATGAGGAAAAAACGGCGGCAAATGCCGCTGCCATGAGCGAGGCAAAGGCTTCTGCCGATAAATACGCAGCAAACGTAAAGAGCGCGGATGACCTTCTTAAGCAGGCACAGAGCTATAATTCTTCACTCACTTCATCCTCGGTAGTTTTGTCGGATACAACATATTCTTCAATCAGCAGTTCGCTCGGTTCGGCTGCAGCCGATTGGGCGGTTTCCTCCGACAGAAAGGTCGGCGAAGTAGGTGTTATAGAGGTTGACGGCGGTTATGTTGTAATGTATATTACAGCCACGGCTCATCTTGACGAAACAAGGGCTGTAAATGTACGTCATATTCTCTTCCAGTTCAAATCAACAGACAGCAGCGGAACTACCGCAAATCTTACCAATGAGCAAAAGACAGAGTATTATAATAAGGCCAAGACGGTTTACGACCAGTATCTTGCAAATCCTACAGAGGATAATTTTGCAGCTCTTGCAAACAGCAACAGCGATGACACCGGTTCAAATACCAAAGGCGGCCTTTATGAGAATGTTAAGCCCGGTCAGATGGTTACTCAGTTTAACGACTGGTGCTTTGATTCATCAAGAAAACCCGGCGATACCGATATAATAGAAACAACGTACGGCTATCATATTATGTACTTTGTAGGCACAGCCGATGAAACCGTATGGAAGGCAAAGGTCAGAAGCACTCTTGCAACCTCTAAGTTCGAGGAATTTGATAAAGAGCTTGTTTCCGATACGGGAGACTATGCAAAAAAGGTTAACAAGTCTGTGATTAAGTGGACCTCTAAGAACCAGGAGAAGCTTCTCAAAACCTATGCCGTTAACTCAAAGTATAACAGCAAGACTCCATCTACTACAAACTCAAACGCAAGCACCCTCTATTAAGAGTGAGCCGTTTTGCACGATTTATCGTGTTTGTTGAGCGTAATTTAAAAAAGCTTTTCGGCAGTCCGCTTTTGCGGGCTGCCTTTTTGCGCGTAAATACACTTTTTATATAATATGTTCATTTTTGTAAACGGCGTTAATTCCTATTGACAAAGTGGGAGTTGGGAAGTATAATTGCCAGTGGAAAGATAGGAGATTAAAACAATTTACTGTCTTTTGTGCTGTAATCGGCTGTTTCGCTGTTGTGAAACGGCGTGGAAAGGAGTGCTTTTTATGATGATATCTTCAAAGGGCAGATATGCTCTGCGGGTTATGCTGGATTTGGCAGAGCAGGGCAGCAATAAATATATAAGCCTTAAAGATATCGCGGAGAGACAGGACATTTCCCGAAAATATCTTGAGAGCATTATGACGGAGCTTTCAAAAAACGAGCTTGTCGAAAGTGCCATCGGAAAAACCGGCGGATATAAATTAAAGCGTGCACCGGAGAATTACAAGGTCGGTGAAATCCTATATGCCGCCGAGGGCGAGCTTACTCCCGTATCTTGTCTTGCAAAAGACGGAAAAAAGTGTGACAGGGGAGATTCCTGTTATACTTATCCGTTTTGGCTCGGACTTGAGGAGCATATAAAAGAATATGTTAACAGCTATACGCTTAAAGATGTTCTCGAGCTTAAAAATAAACAAAAGAATTCATGCTGTAAATGTGATTCCCACAACGAAAACGAGGATGATGTAATATGAAAAACGACAATCTGCTTGAAATTAAAAACCTTCACGTCAGCGCAGGTGAAAAAGAGATACTTCACGGTGTAAATCTTACGGTCGGAAAAGATGAAACACACGTTCTTATGGGTCCGAACGGAACAGGTAAGTCCACGCTCGGCTACGCCGTAACCGGAAATCCGGAATATACCGTCACAAGCGGCGAAATTATATTTGACGGAGAGAATATAACAGATATTCCCGTTAACGAAAGAGCCAAAAAGGGCATATTTTTGTCGTTCCAAAATCCTCTTGAGGTACCGGGCGTTACTCTCAGTGCATTTATAAGAAGTGCTCTTGAGCAGAAAACAGGCAGCCGTCTGCGCCTTTGGGATTTTAAAAAGAAGCTCTCTGAAACCATGAAGCTTCTCTCAATGGATGAGTCTTACGCCGAGCGAGATTTAAATGTGGGTTTTTCCGGCGGAGAAAAGAAAAAAGCCGAAATACTTCAAATGCTTATGTTGGAGCCGAAGCTGGCGATTCTTGATGAAACCGATTCCGGCCTCGATGTAGACGCAGTTCGTACCGTTTCAAACGGAGTAAAGCTTTACAGAGAGAGAGTAAAAGGCTCATTGCTCATCATAACTCACAGCACGAGAATACTTGAAGCCTTGACTGTTGACAAAACTCATGTTATGGAAAACGGCGTTATAGTCAAAAACGGCGATGCGTCGCTTGTCGAGGAAATAAATGAAAACGGCTTCGGCAATATCTGATTTATCCCATGGAAAAGCTGGTGATTATAAATGAAAGAGAAAAGTCAAATTGAAGACATTGACCGCAGCGTCTATGATATACGCGATGAGGAGCACGACGCTTATCGTATGGAGAGCGGACTTACTCCCGAAATTATCGACAAGCTCTCCAAGGAGAAAAACGACCCTGTTTGGATGCAGCAGTTCCGTCTTCAGTCCCTGCAGATATATAACGAGATGAAGGTGCCGAATTGGGGTCCTTCTCTTGACGGACTTGATATAGCTAATATCGCGACATATGTTCGCCCCAACACAAAAATGCAAAACAATTGGAAAAACGTGCCTAAAGATATAAAGGACACCTTTGAAAGACTCGGTATTCCAAAGGCAGAGCGTAAATCTCTCGCAGGTGTCGGCGCACAGTACGACTCGGAGCTTGTGTATCACAATGTTAAAGATGAGGTTGCGGCGCAGGGTGTTGTGTATTCCGATATGGAGAGTGCCATGAACGGCGAGTATGCCGATATGGTAAAAAAATATTTTATGAAGCTTGTAACTCCGCGCGACCATAAGTTTGCCGCTCTTCACGGTGCTGTTTGGTCAGGCGGCTCGTTCGTATACGTGCCCAAGGGTGTGCAGGTTTCAATTCCGCTTCAGTCGTATTTCAGACTTAACGCAAAGGGCGCAGGGCAGTTTGAGCATACGCTTATAATTGTCGATGAGGGCGCAAGTCTGCATTTCATCGAGGGCTGTTCCGCACCGAAATACAATGTTGCAAACCTTCACGCGGGTTGCGTTGAATTGTTTGTCAAGAAAAATGCCAAGCTCAGATATTCCACTATTGAAAACTGGTCTAAAAATATGTATAACCTTAACACCAAGCGTGCTCTTGTTGAAGAGGGAGGCGTTATCGAGTGGGTTTCGGGTTCATTCGGCTCACATGTCGGCTGCCTTTATCCCATGAGCATTTTAAAGGGCGATAATTCCCGTATGGAGTTTACGGGCGTCACCTTTGCCGGCAAGGGTCAAAACCTTGATACGGGTGCAAAGGTTGTTCACGTAGGAAAAAATACAAGCTCTTATATGAATACCCGTTCAATAAGCAAGGGCGGCGGAATAAGCACCTTCAGAAGCAGCGTTGTCGTCGAAAAGAGCGCAAAAGGGACTAAGTCGTCGGTTTCGTGCCAATCTCTGATGCTTGATTCGCAGTCGCGCTCCGATACAATACCGGCTATGGATATACGCACTAAAGATGCCGCAGTCGGTCACGAAGCCAAAATCGGCAGCATCAGCAACGAAGCTGTATTTTACCTTATGAGCCGCGGTATGAGTGAGGAGGACGCACGCGCCCTTATAGTAAGCGGCTTTGCAGATAATGTCTCAAAAGAGCTTCCCGTCGAATATGCCGTTGAAATGAATAACCTCATAAGGCTTGAAATGAAAGGCAGTATAGGCTAAAGGTCTTTTTGAAAGGGTGAATTATATGACTTTGATAAACAGACTTCCGACACGGACTTGGAATCGACTCGGCGTAAATGAAACGGCTCTTTCCTGGGACGAAAACGGCACAACCGAGATGTCTCCGCTTACTGTTGACGTAACGGGACGCAAAAAGGTAGTGCGTGTCGAGGTAAACGGCGAAAATGAATTCAGCCGCAAGAAAGTTACGATAAATGCTCAAAGCGAAACCTCGGTTACCGTTATAGAAGTTCTTTCGACGGAAAATAATCTTGCTGTCGAAACAGAGCTTAACGTAAAAGAGAATGCTCTTGTGCGTCTTATTCAGGTGCAAAGAAGCGGAGAAAAGTCACTTGTTTACAATAAAGTAACGTCTTTCTGCGATGAAAGCGGCAGGGTAGAGCTTTTACAGGTTTTCCCGGGCAAAGGAGATATTTATTCCGACAGCCTCATTGAGCTTACGGGAGATAAGAGCAGCTTCAAATCCGACATAGGCTATCTCGGCCAAAGGGAGCAGACGGTAGATATAAATCTTGTCGTAAATCATTACGGCAAGAGCACCGAAAGCGAAATAAACGCAAGCGGTGCACTGAAGGATTCTTCTTCAAAAATATTCAGAGGCACAATTGACTTTAAAACCGGCTCGTCCGATTCCGTCGGCAACGAAAAAGAGACTGTTTTAATGCTCGGCGACGGCGTTATAAATAAAACCGTACCGCTTATTCTTTGCGCCGAAGAAAATGTTGTCGGCAATCACGGCGCAACAATAGGCGAGCTTGACGATGAAACGCTGTTTTATTTTGAGAGCCGCGGCATAGGAAAAGCCGAGGCTGAAAATATTCTTGCGAGAGCCGCAATTGAGCGTCTGGCCCGCGAAACGGGCGACGAAGAAACCGAAAAGCTCATAATCAAAATACTTGATGAGGATCTTTAAAATGCACTACGATTACAGAAATGATTTTCCGCTGCTTATGCAGAATAAAATAATTTATATCGATAATGCCGCGACTTCACAGCGTCCGCAATGCGTTATTGACGCCGAGGGCGATTTTTACAAAAATTACAACGCAAACCCTCTGCGCGGACTTTACTCTTTGAGTGTCGAGGCCACCGAGGTTTACGAAAACGCAAGAGAAGCCGTTCGAAAATTTATAGGTGCCGAAAAGAGCAACGAGATAATTTTTACAAGAAATACCACGGAAAGTCTTAATCTTGTTGCATACAGCTATGGGCTTTCAAATGTTAAAAAGGGCGACGAGATAGTTGTTTCGATAATGGAGCATCACAGCGACCTTTTGCCTTGGCAAATGGTGGCTAAAACCTGCGGTGCCGAGCTTAAATTCATCGAATGTGCTAAGGATGGCAGCATCGACCTTGAAAAGGTGAAAGAGCTTATAACAAGCAGAACGAAAATTGTCGCAATGACGCAGGTTTCAAACGTGCTCGGCAGAGAGTATCCTGTAAAAGAAATTGCAAAGCTCGCTCACGAAAAGGGCGCCGTTATGGTTGTTGACGGAGCGCAGAGCACACCGCATATGAGGGTTGACGTCACAGACCTCGACGCAGATTTCTTCGCTTTTTCGGGTCATAAGCTTTTGGCACCTATGGGCATAGGCGTTCTTTACGGCAAAGAGGAATTACTCGAAAAAATGCCTCCGTTTTTGTCGGGCGGCGAGATGATAGATTCCGTTACGCGCACATCGGCTGTGTATGCCGAGCTGCCGCACAAATTTGAGGCCGGTACAGTAAATGCCGCAGGTGCCGCAGGGCTCAAGGCGGCAATAGATTATATTGAAAAAGTCGGATTTGACTATATAGGTGAGCGTGAAATTGCACTTACCTCACGTGCAATCGAAAAAATGAGAAAAATTCCTCACGTAAATATTATCGGTTCGGAAAATGCCGACGAGCATACGGGAATAGTTACATTCACGATAGACAATGTACATCCGCATGATATAAGCGAAATATTGGCTGCGGACGGGATAGCCGTAAGAGCCGGTCACCACTGTGCGCAACCGCTGCTTACGCATTTGGGACTTAATTCCACAGCAAGAGCAAGCTTTGCTTTTTACAATACCGAGGACGAAGTCGATAAATTTACCGACAGCGTAGCAACGATAAGGGAGCGTATGGGTTATGGAGAATAGAAGCTTTTATAATGAAATACTGACGGAGCACAATGTTCATCCGGAGTTTAAGCACGATTTGCCCGACGCCGATATAGTTTTGGAGGGCGTTAACCCCAACTGCGGTGACGACATATGGCTCAAGCTTAAAACCGACGGAGACACAATAACCGACGGCGCCTTTGTCGGCGACGGATGTGCTATTTCGCAGGCGTCTGCGGATATTATGCTCGGTATGATTATAGGCAAGAAAAAGGAAGATGCGTTAAAGCTCGGTGATACATTTATTAAAATGATTAAGGGCGAAGCTACCGAAGATGAGATAGAAGGCCTTGAAGAGGCGTCCGCTCTTCGTGATATTTCACATATGCCGGCGCGCGTAAAATGTGCCGTTCTCGGTTGGCATACGCTTTCCGAGGCCTTAAACGGCAAAGAAAAGAAATAATTTCGCTGACTTTTGACCGTTGGCTGAGTGTTCAAAAGGCAGTTTTGCTTCAATAGAACATCTTTTGTACAACAATAATAATCCCCTTAGATGAGCAGAAACTCATCTGAGGGGCTTATCTTTTATTGCATCAAAAATATATCATTTAATACTTCCTTATGAACGCCCGGCCTTATCTGTGCCGGCTTTTTTCTTGACTCATTATTTTTTTCAGTTCGGTTGTTTTGTTGTGCCTTATATTGTATAATTAAGCAAATGATTACAGGGTGAAGATATGAAAGATTTTATAAAAAAGCCTCCTATGGGTTGGAACAGTTGGGATTGCTACGGTGCAGGCGTAACCGAAGATGAGCTTCTTGGAAATGCCGAGTTTATGCGTGACCGATTAAAGCAATACGGCTATCAATATGTTGTCTGCGATATACAGTGGTATGAGCCGGCGGCTAAGGGCAATGTATACAATAACTTTGCCGACCTTTGTATGGACGAATATTCGCGGCTTATCCCGGCGGTAAATCGCTTCCCGTCCTCCGCAAACGGTGCGGGATTTAAGCCGATTGCAGATAAAATTCACTCTATGGGGCTTAAATTCGGTATCCACATTATGCGAGGTATTCCGCGTCAGGCGGTTCACCGTAATACGCGTATTTACGGCACAACTGCCCGTGCGCGCGACATTGCTTCTCAGTTTTCGCTGTGTCCTTGGAATACCGATATGTACGGGGTGGATACGGAAAAAAGAGGGGCTGAAGAATATTACGATTCTCTTTTTAAACTGTATGCCTCTTGGGGCGTTGACTTTGTAAAAGTCGATGATATAGCAAATACCGAATTCAGTCCGCAAAACCCGTATTCCGCGGAAAAAGAAATAGAAATGATACGTGCCGCAATAGACCGTTCCGGCAGAGATATGGTACTGAGCCTGTCGCCGGGGCCCGCACCGTTAAACAAAGCCGAGCATCTTTCGGAAAATGCAAATATGTGGCGTATTTCGGGCGATTTTTGGGACAGATGGGATAAGCTTCTCAATATGTTTTCACTCTGCGAAAAGTGGTATCCGTATGTGAAAGACGGCTCATTTCCCGATTGCGACATTTTGCCGCTCGGCAAGCTCTGTATAGACGGCTCTTATATGGGCGATATGGGGCGTGATTCGGGGTTTACAAAGGAAGAGCAAAAAACCATGATGACATTGTGGGCTGTTTTTCGCTCTCCGCTTTTTTTCGGCGGCGAGCTTCGCCTTACGGATAATTATACTCTGTCTCTTGTCACAAATCCCGAAGTTATAAATGTGAACCAAAACTCCGAAAAACCGTTGTTTGTATATAATAAAGGCGGCATTGCCGTGTGGCAGACAAAAATCGAAAACTGTACTGCGGTTGCGGTTTTCAATCTTTCAGATGAAGAAAACCGTCATAAATTGAAGCTTTCGGATTTGGGCATTGAGAACGTCCGTGCGGTTCGCGATTTATGGGCGAGAAAAGATATTCCAAAATGTGAAAATGACGTTGCGATCTCTTTAAAACCGCATTCGTCGGAATTTTTTGAGATATATTGATTTTTGACATTAACAGCATAGATGGGGGTGCGAAATGCTTAATTTTATAATCGGTCGCAACAACAGCGGCAAAACTGAAAAAATCAGAGCTCTTATCGC
>ENA-UEQP01003313-UEQP01003313.1-human-gut-metagenome-genome-assembly--contig:-NODE-3313-length-10646-cov-2.825054_pt1 | contig 10646 bp, 7 predicted proteins | sample MGYA00242951_ERZ507951 | MGnify/ENA primary metagenome ERZ507951 (study PRJEB26167, sample SAMN06115539) | human gut metagenome | host: Homo sapiens | place: China:Shanxi | collected 2015-11-18...
CAGTTTCAAACGATCATATACCTCCGTGTTTACACTGATACGCGCATTATGTCTTTTGGAACTATATCCGTCACCTACAACCAGTCCATCCTGATCCAGAAAACCATACGACATAAAAAATCCGGTTTTCTCGCTTCCCCCCCGTGCGCTCACATTATGCCCCGTTTGAAAAGCCCGGCTTTTGTATATTTCGTCAATCCAGTCAGTATTGGAATATTCGTTGGGGTACAATCCCGAATCATATTTATCGAAAGCCTCTTGTGTATAGGGCTCGGAAAATCCGGCAGCACTCATGGCTTCATTGGAGAGTTCCATGTATTCCCTTCCGTTAACAAGTTCGGGCAATGCTGTGGGAGTCTGGAATCCGGCATATCCGTTATATTGGAATACTACGCGCTCTTTCTTTTCTCCCTTTTTAGTCGTTACAAGAATAACACCGTTAGCGGCACGTGCTCCATAAATAGCTGATGAGGCGGCATCTTTCAGTACTGATACGCTTTCGATGTCCGAAGGATTCAATAAGTTAATGTCTCCCCCGGCTACTCCGTCAATCAAGATCAAAGGTGCTGTACTACTGTTGATGGTTCCCGTACCACGAATGTTGATGCTGGGCACAGCACCCGGCTGCCCCGAAGAAGAAACGATACTAACTCCAGGCAACAATCCTTGTAGCCCTGTAGTTACGTTAGTAATAGGTCGGTTCTCAATAGCCTCCGCTTTAACCATAGATACGGCACCTGTTACATTCACTTTCTTTTGCACGCCATAGCCTACAACTACTACATCTTCCAGGCTGACAGCATTTTCTTTCATCACCACGTTTACTGTCGTTGCTTTCGCTATGACGCTTTCTTCACGATAGCCGACGTATGAGTACCGAAGTGTACTTCCATAGGGTACCTTGATGGAATACTGACCATTGATATCGGTGATTGTACCTGTAGTCGAGCCTTTTACCGATACGGTGGCTCCGATGATCGGTTCCGCATTCTCGTCAGTAACTTTACCTTTCACATACAGTTCCTTCTTCTCTCCTTGCGAATCAACAGGTTCAGTTTTATTTTGATATTCTTTATTATAAAATAAATAGGAGTAAGACCAAATACCTGATACACATAATTGCTATGTGATGTGCAGAATACTATTCCTGCATTTTTATTTAATCTGCGTATCTCCTTTGCAATATCTAATCCACTCGACTTTCCACACTCAATATCAAGTATGAATATATCTGTGTCTTCTATCGCTTCATCAAGCATTTCTTGTGGAGACTGATATACCACAACTTCTGCTATATCAGTCTCTGGCACATGCTTTGCATATTCAGTCTTTATATATTTACCTATTAATCTGCCATGCTCCGGCTCATCATCGCATATAGTAAATCTAGTCAAGCCACTTCCCCCTGTGTGAATTACTTAAGCATTTCTTCCCAGTTCAAATGCCTTCCTGTTAAGCTCGAGGAATTTAGCAGGAACATTCTTCTCTATAGCGTCCTGCCACTGCTCGTCTGTGATATCTGGGAAGTATGTTGAGAATCTTCCCATAAGTGCTATATTAACAGCCTTAGAAGAGCCAGCCTCCTCAGCGAGTGCAAGGAAATCCTTTGCGTCTACCTTAGCTCCTGCTGCTGTAAGCTTCTCAATAAGTCCTTCCGGATACTCTGCTGCCCCTGTAATTACAGGCATTGGCTCCATCTTCTGTGTATTGGTGATGATGACTCCGTCCTTCTTTAAGAATTCAACCCATCTTGCAGCCTCTAACTGCTCAAATGAGATGATAACATCAGCCTCACCTTTATCGATTACCGGTGAATATACCTTCTCTCCGTATCTTACATAAGTTACAACTGAACCACCTCTCTGGCTCATTCCATGTACCTCTGAAACTTTAACATCATATCCCTGCTTTAATAATACATATCCTAACATCTTGCTGGCAAGAAGTGTTCCCTGTCCGCCAACACCAACTATCATAATATTCTTTGTCATATTGAATCTCCCTTCAGTTACCTGTCTATACTTACATTCCTATTGCATCGAATCTGCACATCTGCTTGCACACTTCACATCCGATACATAATGTTGGGTCAATATGTGCTTTCTTATCCTTGAATGATATAGCAGGACAGCCAATCTGCATACATGCCTTACAGCCCTTGCAGGCATCCTGATTAATTGCTATTGCAGGCTTATGTACAGTTCCCTTAATCATTACGCATGGTCTTCTGCTTATGATTATAGACGGTTCTTTGGCAGCAAGCTCCTCTGTCACTGCTGTCTCAACTGCTGCGAGGTCGTATGGGTCAACAACTCTTACCCTGTTAAAGCCTAAAGCCCTGCATAACGCCTCAAGGTCAACCTTTCCTGCCGGCTCTCCCCTTAAGTTCTTACCAGTTGTAGGATTCTGCTGATGTCCTGTCATTCCTGTGATTGAATTATCAAGAATAATAACTGTTGAATTGCTCATGTTGTAAGATATATCTGTAATTCCAGTCATTCCTGAATGCATAAATGTTGAATCTCCGATAACACCTACGCTGTTGCTCTCACCAGCTTCTCCCATAGCCTTATTGAAACCATGAAGTCCTGAGCATGATGCACCCATGCAGACATTAAGATCCATCGCATTAAGCGGTGCAACTGCGCCTAATGTGTAGCATCCGATATCTCCATATACCATAATCTTTTTCTTGTGAAGAATGTAGAATATTCCTCTGTGTGGGCAGCCTGCACACATAACAGGTGGTCTTCCCGGAATCTGTGCATCTATTGATGTGAATTCTGGTTCTTCCATTCCCATGCATTTCTTAATAAGATTCTGTGAGAATTCTCCGCATATTGGAAATGTATCCTTACCATGAACCTGTATTCCTAACTGCTTGCAGTGGTTCTCAATAATTGGGTCAAGCTCCTCTATTACATAGATTTCATCCTTGCCCTGTGCGAAATCCTTGATAAGCTTCTCTGGAAGTGGATATACCATACCAAGCTTAAGTACGCTTACCTTATCTTCAAATACTTCCTTAGTATACTGGTATGATGTTGAAGATGTGATAACACCTATCTTCTTTCCATTGACAAGGCTTCCCTCTGCACACTCTTCAATTCTGTTAATTCCACTTGTCTCTGCGTACTGTATAAGGTCAAGTGTTCTCTGCTCAACTCTTACATGTGCATCTCTTGAATTCTTAGTCATCATGACCTTAGTTGGGTCTTTTACATAAGGAACCTGTGCAGGCTCTACTCTTTCCTCAGGACATACAACACTCTGTGAATGTGCAACTCTTGTACACATTTTGATAAATACTGGTGTATTGTACTTCTCTGATATCTCATATGCTTCCTTAACGAAAAGTCTTGATTCTTCTGAATCTGCAGGCTCAAGCATAGGTACTTTGGCTGCAAATGCATAATGTCTTGAATCCTGTTCGTTCTGTGATGAGTGCATTCCCGGGTCATCTGCTACACAGATTACAAGTCCTGCGTTAAGTCCCTGATATGATATTGTAAATAACGGGTCTGCTGCCACATTTAAACCAACATGCTTCATTGCACATGCTGCTCTTACTCCACCGAGTGTTGCTCCGTGTGCTGCCTCTAATGCAACCTTTTCATTAGGCGCCCACTCGCAGTATATTTCATCATATTTTGCTGCTTCTTCTGTTATCTCTGTACTTGGTGTTCCCGGATAACTTGATATTACCTTACAGCCTGCTTCATACATTCCTCTTGCAACTGCCTTATTGCCCAGCATTAATTCTCTCATAACATTCTCCATTCTATGTATTCTTATCAGCCTTTATTTTCCTGTTCTACAAGTCTGTCTGCGCCGTACATCTTACGAAGCTTCGGCTTCTCAATCTTTCCTGTAGCATTACGCGGAATATCTGCAAATATAATCTCTTTCGGACGCTTGTATCTAGGAAGTTCCATACAGAAATCTTCTATCTCTTCCTTAGTACATGTAACTCCGTCCTTAACTTCTATGATAGCCGCTGTCTTTTCACCCAGTCTGTGGTCTGGAAGTCCGATAACAGCTACATCTTTAACTTTATTAAATCTTCTGATGAAGTCCTCTATCTGAACCGGATAAATGTTTGCTCCACCGCTTACGATAACGTCTTTCTTTCTGTCTACAAGGAAGTAGAAACCGTCCTCATCCTGCATAGCCATATCACCTGTATATAACCAGCCATCCTTAAGAACTTCCTTAGTAGCTTCCTCGTTGCGGTAATAACATGTCATGACACCCGGTCCTTTAACACAGAGTTCTCCAACATCTCCCTGTTTTACTGTATTACCGTCTTCATCAACTATCTTACATTCCCATCTGTAACCCGGAATTCCGATGGCACCAACCTTATTGATATTCTCCACACCAAGATGTACACAGCCCGGACCTGTTGATTCTGAAAGTCCGTAGTTGGTATCGTACTGGTGCTTAGGGAAGTATTCCTTCCATCTCTTGATAAGGGAAGGTGGAACCGGCTGTGCACCTATATGCATAAGTCTCCACTGGTCAAGTCTGTAATCTGATAACTTGATGTCTCCTCTGTCGAGCGCATCTAATATATCCTGAGCCCAAGGCACTAACAGCCACACGATTGTACATTCTTCATCTGAAACCGCCTTAAGAATTGTCTCCGGCTTAGTTCCCTTAAGAAGTACTGCTTTGCTTCCTGCCACAAGACTTCCCATCCAGTGGAACTTCGCTCCTGTATGGTACAATGGCGGAATACATAAAAATGTATCATATCTTCCAGTTCCATGATGCTTCTGCTCCATCTCGGCAGCCTGTGTAAGGCTTCTGTGCTTATGAAGTATAGCCTTAGGAAATCCTGTTGTTCCTGATGAAAAATATATTGCACCATAATCGTCTTCTGTTATAGTTACATCAGGTGCTTTACTTGAACAGTCAGCAACAAGTTCACGGTAGCTTTCTGCAAAGCTTGGACAGTTATCTCCAACATAGATAAGAAGTCTGCCCTTTGATAATCTCTCAGCATTTACCTCAATTCGTCCTATAAACTGTGGTCCAAATACAATAACATCTACTTCTGCAAGCTCTGCGCAGTAATAGATTTCGTCTGAATCATATCTGAAGTTGAAAGGCACTGCTATCGCACCTGTCTTTAACACTCCGAAATATATAGGAAGCCATTCAAGGCAGTTATACATAATAATAGCTACCTTATCGCCCTTCTTGATTCCTCTGCCAATAAGCATGTTGGCGAATCTGTTCGCTTTCTCGTTAAATACACTCCATGTAATCTCTCTGCGGTATGGTGAATAAGTTGTAGGCTCAATAAGCCCGAACTCCTTCCATGTCGTTCTTCTCGTATCCTTTTCATCAGGATTGAGTTCTACCAATGCAACCTCGTCTGGATATTCTCTTGCATTGCGCTCTAAGTACTCTGTAACTGGCATAATAATTCCTTCCCTGCTGCCCCCGACAGCATGCAATTTCATTAAATTATATCATACTATATTTTGCCAAAAAAATCCATAAAACAGCCCACCTTTCAGCCACGCTTTCGTCAAACTTCCCCTTTAATTCCAACTTAAAAAATGCTATGATTAAGTTAGTTAATTTGCGCGTGTGTATCCGGCTGTCCGGCACCTGTCTGTGGCGCAGGAATGAATTGTGACGAGCTGTGCAGGAGTTAAGCCGCTGTCTGCATAAGTTCATTGCACAAAAGCTCGTCCAAGCGAAGCGCATTTGCTTTTGTGCAATGTAATAGACTCTGCAGACAGCGGCTTTTACTCCTGCTAAGCGAGACACACTGAATTCCTGCACCACAGACAGGTGCCGGACATCCGGCCTACCGGACGCACACATGCAATCTACTATATAACATCTTTAAAGGGGGATATATTATGGCTTTACATGTTATGGACGAGGCCAACCGCTGCTTACAGTGCAAAGTGCCTCAGTGTCAGAAGGGATGTCCTATCAACACTAACATTCCTATGGCAATCCGTTTACTTAAAGAGAATAAGCTTAACGAAGCTGGTAAAATGCTTTTCGAGAACAACCCGCTTACTACCGTGTGCAGTCTCATCTGCAATCATGAGAACCAGTGTGAAGGTCACTGTGTACTTGGAAGAAAGGGCGCTCCTGTACATTTTTCTACTATTGAGAATTATATCTCAAGTACATATGCCAACCAGATGACCGAAGGTCCTAAGCCTTCTAACGGCATGAGAGTCGCAATCATCGGTTCAGGTCCTGCCGGTATCACTATTGCAATTATTCTTGCAAGATACGGATATCAGGTTACTATATTTGAAGGAAAGGACAAGATTGGCGGCGTATTAAGATACGGTATTCCGGAATTCAGACTTCCTAAGACTGTTCTTGACGATATTGAATACAGACATCTTGCCTTAAAGGGAATCAAAATTCGTCCTAACACCACTATCGGTGGTGCAATCGGAATTGATGATTTGTTCCGTGACGGCTACAAATCTATATTCATCGGTACTGGTGTATGGAAGCCTAACTCTCTTCATATTAAAGGAGAGACTTTTGGTAATGTCCACTTTGGTATCAATTACCTCAATAACCCTGACAGCTATCACCTTGGTGAAACTGTTATTGTTATCGGTGCCGGTAATGCCGCTATGGACGTTGCAAGAACTGCTAAGAGAAAGGGCTCTCGCAATGTCATCTGTTTCTCTATCACTAAGGAAGTTGCTGCAAGTAAATATGAATTCAGCTATGCACAGCTTGAAGGAATCACATTTGAATATAACAAACGCCCTGTTGAGATTAAAGATGACGGTGTTATATTCAGGGATATTATTGAGAATGAGGATGGAACTTTCACTGATGTAGAAGGAACTGATACACTTCACCACTCAGACAGTGTTATCATCTCTATCAGTCAGGGACCTCAGAACCGTATTGTCAACACAACAACAGGTCTTAAGGCTACTGCAAGGGGACTTCTTGACGCAGACGAGACTGGTCACACAAGCCGTCCGGGTATATTTGCATCAGGTGATGTTGTCAACGGTGCAAGAACCGTAGTAGAAGCTGTCGCACACAGCAAGATTGTAGCAGAATCAATGCACCAGTATATGCAGTCGCTGCCAAAGGATAGTGAATAAAGGGATTGCTGTTTACATTTTGCCATAAAAAAATCGTCTACAGCTTACGCTCTCATGGATTACTGCGCTTAGTGGGAGTAAATGCCGTCATCTGCAATGTTTATTACTGTGAGCGAAAGCAAACGCGCTTCGCTTGAACGAGCTTTCACTCACAGACCTTATGCATATAACGGCATTAACTCCCACACAGCTCGTCATAAATCGACCACACACGAAAATATACACACATCACCACCACTACACTACAGACATAATACACAGAATTATTCAGCTGGAAGGAGAACATTATGTTACATAATACTATTAATATAGATTTACCATATCAGGAGTTTGGAATAGAACAACAGGGAAATGCAACAATTACTACTTACATCAAAGATGTATTTCCTAATGATCAGGATCCGTTTAGGAGACCTCTTATTGTTATCTGTCCGGGTGGCGGATATAATCATCATTCTCCAAGAGAAGGAGAATCTATAGCTATTAAGATGCTTGATATGGGGTATAATGCTGTTGTATTAAGATACAGTCTTGCACCTGTTACGTATCCTGCACAGCTTTTTGAGGCAGCCTATACAATGAAGTATGTAAGAGATAATGCAGCAGAATGGGATGTTGATCCTGACAAAATCATTATCGCAGGGTTTTCAGCAGGAGGTCATGTTGCCGGACTTCTTGGAACCGGATGGAATTCAAAAAGACTTGATTATCTTCTGGAAAATGTACTTCACTGCAGTCATGAGTATGTTAAGCCTGATGGCATGCTGTTAGGTTATCCTGTAATTACATCAGGAATTGATGCACACAGGGCATCATTTGAGAGAAGTCTTGGGGAAAAATATGATGAGTTTATAGATGAAGTGTCTATAGAAAAGAGAGTGGATAAGGACACACCACCTGCATTCATATGGCATACATGTGAAGATAAGACAGTTCCGCTTGAAAATTCATTACTTATGGTAGAGGCGTTAAGAAAACAGGAGATTCCGTTTGATTATCATGTATATGCTAAAGGTACTCATGGTCTTGGACTTGGCACACGAGAGACTGCGACTAAGAATATGGGACATTATGAACCACAGGTGTCATCATGGACGGAATGCTTTAAACAGTGGATGGGGGTAATGTATGAATAAAAACTTATACGGTCTGATGAACTGGCCGGAGATAGAGGGGATTGTATATGCAGAGTGTGACAAGCCAAAGGAGTTGCTTGGGGCACATGTTACCAGTAAGGGACTGCTTATACAGATAATGCGTCCTGATGCAGTGGCAGTTAAGCTGCATATAGATGGCAGAAAAACTGCTGTTAATATGGAAAAGGTTGATGAATCCGGATTCTTTGCAGCACTTGTTTCATCTAAGAAAAAGCTTTCATATACTTATTCAGTGGAGAAGGTTAATGGAGAGGTCACAGAATATACGGACCCATATGCATTTGCAAATGTTACGAAACCGGAAGATTACAAAGCATTTCTTGCAGGAGAAGAGAAAAATGCAGCACATATATTCGGCGCTCATGAAAGAACTGTCAATGGCGTGAAGGGAGTGCTTTTTAATGTATGGGCACCTAAGGCACTCAGCGTAAGTGTTGTTGGAGAGTTTAACAAATACGACGGCAGAGTCCACTTAATGGAAAGAATTGAGGATACAGGAGTATTTGAACTGTTTATTCCGGGACTGGCAGCCGGATGCGGATATATGTATGAAATTAAGAGACAGGGTAAGGGAACTACAAGAAAGTTAGACCCTGTATCAAGACAGATATCATCAGTTCCAATTACTGCATCAGTGGTAAGTGATGAGAACATGCCTGATTCATATGCATGGAACGATGGGCTATGGATGATAAAGAGAAAGAAAGAAGCAGGAAAGAAGAAGCCTGTAACAGTATATGAGGTGTCACTTACTGACTGGCTGAAAGAAAAAAGTGCAGATGAGCTTGTGGATTTTGTAAAGCAGGAGGGATATACACATGTATGTTTCCTTCCGGTTGCAGAGTATCTTAATGAGGAGATGAATGGATATTCGACATTGGGATATTTTACGGTAACACACCGAATAGGCGGCAGTGATGCATTTAAAAAGCTGGTTGATGACTGCCATAACGCTGGAATTGGCGTAATAATTGACTGGAATGGTGCTTACTTTGGTACAGAAGTTAAGGGATTGTATGATTTTGACGGGGCAGATGCTTACGGATATCTTAAGCCATCACTAGAGAAGCATCCTGAGTGGGATGTTGTCACATTTGACTATAAGAAAGGTGCTGTAAGAAGTTTTCTTTTATCAAGCGTATTAATGTGGCTTAATGATTACCATATTGACGGTATCAGAATTGACGGTGTTGCTTCAATGCTTTACCTCGATTACGGTAAGCAGCCGGGTACATGGACACCTAACATGTATGGCGGCAATGAGAATCTTGACGCAATCGAATTTCTTAAGACTATGAACAAATATATTGCTAAACGTGGCGATGGCTGTTTTACAATAGCAGAAGAATCAAGCGGCTGGTTTGGAGTTACTGCGGCAGATAATGATGACCCTCTTATGTTTACTTATAAGCAGAATAACTGCTGGACTAAGGATTTTCTTGAATTTATGGGAACTGACCCGCTGTTCAGAAAAGGTGAGTATGACAAGCTGACATATGGAATGCTCTATAATTACGGAGAGGATTTCATGCTCTCGCTCAATCATGATGATTTCAGGGAGAAAGCATTTGTGGATATGGTGTCAGGCAGTGATGAGAAGGCACATTTGTCAGATATCAAGGCTGCACTTGGATTCATGTATGCACATCCGGGAAGCAAGATGTTTGCAGCAGGACAGGATGCAGGACTTGAGAAATTCATGTCGGAGCTTAATAAGTTCTATGCGAAAAATGCGGCTCTATATGAGCTTGACAATGACCCTGATGGATTTATGTGGCTCGAGAATTCTAATCCGGAAGAGACTGTTATTGCAATGCAGAGAGCTGACAGCAAGGGTGATAAGCTTGTGATTGCTGTGAATTTTACTCCTGTTAGGAGGGAAAACTACAGACTTCACGTTGATGTGCGTGGAAAGTATAAGGAAGTATTTAACAGTGAGTGGAAGAAGTTCGGTGGAGACGAGAAGGTTAATGGACAGATTATCAAATCAGATAATGATGGTGATGATATGGAATATATTGATATTACACTTCCCGGACTTTCATTCGTTATATATAACAGTGAACCGTATACACAGCTTGAACTCGAGGAGATTGCTGTATTAAAGAGGGCTGCAATTGCAAAGAAGGAAGCCATGAGAAAGGCAGCAGAGGCTGAAATGCTTGAACTTGCTGCAGCAGAGGAAGCAAAGCGGGCGGTTGAAGCAAGAAAACAGGCAGAGAAAGCCTGCATGGAAGCACTTCAGGCTAAGGAAGAAGCTGTAAGAAAAGCAGAAGAAGCAGCGCGTGCAAGTGAAGAGATTGATATAGAGACTAAGAAGAAGTTAGAACAGCTTAAAAAGAAGATGAAATAATACAAAGGGGGATCAGCTATG
>ENA-UEQP01003318-UEQP01003318.1-human-gut-metagenome-genome-assembly--contig:-NODE-3318-length-10632-cov-6.677878_pt1 | contig 10632 bp, 7 predicted proteins | sample MGYA00242951_ERZ507951 | MGnify/ENA primary metagenome ERZ507951 (study PRJEB26167, sample SAMN06115539) | human gut metagenome | host: Homo sapiens | place: China:Shanxi | collected 2015-11-18...
CGGACGACACCGCCCACGCCCGCAGCGTGATGCTGCTCTGCGGCCCCAACGGCACGGGCCGCCACTATGCGCTGCAATGCGTGGTGGACGAGCTGGCCGCCCGCGGTGTGCTGCACAGCGCCGCCGTGGAGACGCTGGATCTGGCGCTCTACCCCGGCCCCGCGCAGGAGAAGCTGTTTTTGCAGGACCTTTACGCGGCGCTGCAGTCCGATGCCGAGGTGCTGACCTTTGAGCATTACGAGAGCTGCGCCGCCAACTACCTGAATATGCTGGCGACGCTGGCGATGGACGGCACGCTGGCATTGTCGAGCCGGTACGTTTTGCAGCGCGGCATCCTCGTGGATGTCGGCACGGCGCTGGCCCCCGGTGCCATCGGCGAGCTGCAGGCCGGCGGCAAGTATTTTGTGTTCTACTCCAACAAGGGCGAGACCGCGCTGGCCGACCACTTTGGGGCAAAGTTTGTGGACGCCGTTGCGGGCGACATCTGCCGCACCGAGGCGTTCACCCCCGAGGCGCTGGCCGCCGTGGCCGCGCGGGAGCTGAATTATCTGGCCCAGCGCACCCGCAGGCAGTGCGGACTGGCGCTGACCATGGGCGCAGATGTGCGTGACCTGCTGGCGTCGCAGTACGGCAAGACCAGCGGTATGCAGGCTATGCGCGACTACTGCGAGACAGTCTACCGCGCGATTGCCGAGTACGTGCTGGATGCCGACGAGACGCCCGCCGACGGCACGCCCGCCGCGCTGACGGCGGGGAACGGCAGGCTGTGCATGGCCGTGAACGGCGGCGACTCCTTTGACCTGCTGGCGCTGCTGCCCCAGCAGTACCGCGGCGATGTGGACGCGGTGGAGGCTGAGCTGGACGGCATCATCGGTCTGGATGAAATCAAGAGTTATGTGCGTGACATCGCCAAAAACGTGCAGGCCCAGCAGCGCCGCAAGGCCCAGGGCCTGAAGGCCGCCGAGGTCAACATGCACATGATCTTTACCGGCAACCCCGGCACCGGCAAGACGACGATTGCCCGCATACTGGCCAAGTACCTGAAGGCCATCGGCGCACTGCGCGGCGGCCAGCTCGTGGAGGTCACCCGCGCCGATCTGGTGGGCCGCTATGTCGGCCACACGGCCCCGCTGACGAACTCGGTCATCCAGAGCGCGCTGGGCGGCGTGCTGTTCATTGACGAGGCCTATGCCCTCTACCGCGGCGGTGAGGACAGCTTCGGCCTTGAGGCGATTGACACGCTGGTCAAGGGGATCGAGGACCACCGCGACGACCTCGTCGTGATTCTGGCGGGCTACACGAAGGAGATGCAGCTGTTTTTGAGCGCGAACTCCGGCCTGGCCAGCCGTTTCCCGAATCAGATCGAGTTCCCAGACTACACGGGCGCGGAGCTGTATAAGATTCTGTGCTCGATTGCAAGATCCAAGGGCTACACGCTGGACGCTGCCTGTGAGCTGCCGCTGGTCACCTACTTTGACCGCAAGCAGGCCGAGGACGCCGCCACGAACGGCAACGGACGCATGGCCCGCAACACGCTGGAAAAGGCCATTCTGAACCAGTCCAAGCGGCTTGTTGCCGACCCGGACGCAAGCCTGGAGCTGCTGGTAGTTGGGGATTTTGAGCTGGAGTAAAGGTTGAGCTGTAGGGGCCGGGTATGCCCGGCCCGCAACTTTGCCGTCGCTGCCCATTTAGCAGTTCCTCTGCGGGGCGTCGAGGACGCCGCCCCCTACGGTGGCAACCCGTGGACTTTCCCGTTGCCGCAAGCGCTCACGGCGGCCAGAGGGCTGCCCGCAAACAACTGGATAAACCAAAAAGAGACCGCCTGTTTCAGACGGTCTCTTTACTTTTTGTCGTTTTATCGTGCCGTATAATCCGAATCAAGGTCAGACAGAATCCGCTCGCTGCTCTCGCGGGTGTCCGTCATGCGGACGGCGTTGCGCAGGGGCAGAACGGAGCGCGGCGTGACGGAGAGCTCGTCCACGCCGAAGGCGAGGAAGGTCTCGGTCAGGGTCAGGTCTGCGCCCAGCTCACCGCAGATGCCGACCCAGATGCCGTTCTTGTGGGCGTTCTCGGTCACAAGGCGGATCAGGCGCAGCACCGCGGGGTGATGCGGGTCGTAGAAGCGGCCCAGGTCGTTGTTCTGACGGTCACAGGCCAGCGTGTACTGGGTCAGATCGTTCGTGCCGATGCTGAAGAAGTCGACCTCCTTTGCCAGACGGTCACTGTTGATGGCCGCGGCGGGCGTCTCGATCATAATGCCGATCTGCACATCCTCGCTGTAGGGGATGCCTTCGTTTTTCAGCTCGCGGCGGACCTCCTCGCACATGCGCTTGGCCTCACGGACCTCCCAGACGGAGGTGACCATCGGGAACATAATGCCCAGCTTGCCGAATGCGGACGCGCGGAACAGGGCGCGCAGCTGGGTCTTGAAGATCTCGGGCCGGGTCAGGCAGATGCGCAGCGCGCGCATACCCATGGCGGGGTTATCCTCCTTGGGCAGGTCAAAGTAGCCGATCTGCTTGTCCGCGCCGATGTCCAGCGTGCGGATGATGACCTCCTTGCCGTCCATGTCAGACAGCACCTGCTTGTAGGCTTCAAACTGCTGATCCTCGGTGGGATAGTCCGTCGTGTTCAGGTAGAGGAACTCGGAACGGAACAGGCCGATGCCGCCGCCGTCGTTGACCTGCACGGCATGCACATCCTCCGGCGAGCCGATGTTGCAGTAGATGCGGATGGTCTTGCCGTCCTTCGTTACGTTGGCCTGGCCCTTGAGCGTTTCCAGCAGGCGCTGCAGGCGCAGCTGCTCGTCGCGCTTTTTCAGCAGGCGGTCACGGGTGTCGTCGTCGGGGTCGATGACCAGCGCACCGGTGCTGCCGTCCGCGATGGCGGCGCGGCCCTCCAACTCGGGCTTGAGCGCGTCGCCCATGCCGACGATGGCGGGAATGCCCAGCGTGCGGGCCAGAATGGCCGTGTGGCTCGAACCGGAGCCGCCCGCCGTGATGAAGCCCAGGACCTTGGACTTGTCCAGCTGGATCGTCTCGGACGGGGCCAGGTCGTCAGCGCAGAGCAGCACCGGCACATCGGACGCAATGCCGCCCTGCACGATGCCGCACAGGATGCCCAGAATGCGCTGGCTGACATCCTTGACGTCGGCGGCGCGGGCCTGCATATAGGCGTCGTCCATCGAGGCAAACATCTCGGCAAACTGCTCTGACGTGTCGGAGACGGCGGCCTCGGCGTTCATTTTCTGGTTGACGATGCGATCCTCAATGGCCTCCTCGTAGTCGAGGTCCTCGGCCATCATCTGGTGGGTCTCAAACAGCATGGCGGCTTCGTCGCCGGCCTCCTTGCGGGCCTGCTCGGCCAGCACGCCCAGCTGCTCGATTGCGCCGGTCTGCGCACCCTTGAAGCGGTGCCACTCGGCGTCGGTATCCTCCACCGTGTAGCGCTTGATCTCCGCCGTGGCACGGCGGTAAAAGTAAAGCGGGCCAACGCCGACACCGGCGGAAACGCCCTTGCCTTGAATCGTGATCATTGGGGAGCCTCCTTCAAATCAAAACCGCGGCTGCCGTCTTGCTGCGGCGGCCGCGGCCGTACATGATGCCGGAATTACAGATGCTCGTTGAAGAACTTCTCCAGAGCGGGGGCGGCGGTGTCCTCGTCGGCACCTTCGATCTTGACGGTGACGGTGTCGCCGCACTTGATGCCCATGCCCATCAAAGCCATGAGACGGGTGGCGTCAACGGACTTGCCGTTCTTGTCAACAATGGTGACGGTGCTCTGGCAGGTCTTGGCCTCCTTGGCCAGCATGCCGGCGGGACGTGCGTGAATGCCAACGGGCTCTTTGATTGTATAGGTGAATTCTTTCATAGCTTTTTCCTCCCATAGATGCGGTGCGGTAGGACGCAGCGCAAATAATTAAGCTGTTATTATAATAACATACTCTGCCGCCAACGTCAACGGAAAAAGCTCCAAAAACAAGCTGAATCTTTGGTTATTTTGAATAAAAAAATGTGTGGAATGTGTACGATTCGTCCATAAATGGGTTGAATCATCATTTCCGGAGAAATTCCCGCAGCACATCCTCCGGGCGGGGCGTGTGCAGCGGGTAGCGTGCGCGCAGCGGCGCGGCGGCACCGTCCATGATGTAAGGCATGCCGACAAGGTCGAGCATCGCCACATCGTTGTAGTTGTCGCCGAAGGCCATGACCTCGTCATGGGCGAAGCCCAGCACGCGGCAGAGAGACTCGACGCCGACACCCTTGTTGGCGGTGGTCGTGTCGATCCAGTACGGGCCCGCCACGGCGCAGTTGGCCTGCTGCCAGCGCGGCACAAAGCGGTCCGCGTACTTTTCCACGCCCTCATGCAGGTAGACCGACACCTTGACGATCTCCTCGGGGATCTCGGACGGGTCGGAGATGACCTTGTAACGGTTGCCGATAAATTGGATGCGGTCCAGCATACCGAGGCCGCGCTCCATCAGATAGGCGCAGTTCTGGCCCGAGAGCATGACCTCGCCCTGGCCGTCGCTGCGGTCCCACAGGTCGTGGGCGATTTCCTCCGCCAGTGCGCGGGGCATCGGGTTCTCGGCGATGCAGTGCTCGTCCTTGAACAACACGCCGCCGTTCTCGCACAGGAAAACACAGCAGTCGGCCACCGGCGCAAACAGCAGGCGCAGGCTGGTGTACTGCCGCCCGGATGCCGGGCAGAACAGGATGCCGCGGTCATGCAGGGCGCGGATCTGGTCGAAAATTTCGCCCTCCAGCTTTTTGCGGCCATATTGCAGCAGCGTACCGTCAATGTCGCTGCAGATCATTTTGATTGCCATAATACAACTCCTTTGTGGTTACGGGAATATTGTAGCACATTTGGCAGGGTGTTTGCAATTTTGTTTGGGCGCGTTATAATAAATTTGTAGGGGCGAGCAGTACTCGCCCGCGAAACCTGACGGGGCCGTGAACGGCCCGGGTCGTCGAGGACACAGACCCCTACAACGTGCGAAAATGTGCGAAAAGAACGGAGATGCAATAGTATGGCTTTCATCACAATAAACCACCACGCCCCTGCCGACAACGGTGCGGCGTTTGTGGCCGAAAACGCCACACTGGCGGGCAGCGTGCGGCTTGAGAAAAACAGCAGCGTCTGGTACGGCGCGGTGCTGCGGGCGGATACCGGGCGCATTGCCATTGGGGAAAACTCCAACGTGCAGGACAATGCCGTGCTGCACACCGGCCCCGGGCTGGATGTGACGGTAGGGCGCGGAACGTCCGTCGGGCACGGGGCCGTTGTGCACGGCTGCACGGTGGGCGGCGGCTGCCTGATTGGGATGCACGCGACGATTTTGAACGGCGCGGTCATCGGGGACGGCTGCCTGATCGCCGCGGGGGCGCTTGTGCCGGAGAACATGCAGGTGCCCGCGGGGAGCCTTGTCATCGGCGTGCCCGGCAAGGTCGTGCGGCCCGTCAGCGCGGCACAGGCTGCCGCCATCAAGGCCAATGAAGAAGAATATCTGGAATTGGCGAGGGCGCACGCAGAGGCAAAATAACTGCGGTATGCGCTTTTGCCGGAGACGTAGGGCAGGGTGCAATCATCCCGCCGCGGAGGGGTCAAGACCCCTCCCTACAAATCAACCGTTAAAGGGGTGCCAACGGCAAAGCTGCCCCCGGGCATGCCCGGCCCCTACAGAGCAATAAAAAACAGGATGCTGTCTTGCGAAACGGCATCCTGTTTTTTATGGAATTTACTTCAGCACCGCGCCCAGATTGGCGCTGGTGACCAACCTTGCGTACCGTGCCAGCCAGCCGGTCTTGATGTTCGGCTCGGGCTGGACGTAGGCGGCCTTGCGGGCGGTAAGCTCGTCGCCGCTGACGGCCAGGTGGATGGACGCATTCGGAATGTCGATCTCGATGGTGTCCCCTTCCCTGACCAGACCGATGGGGCCGCCGGAGGCTGCCTCGGGGCTGACGTGGCCGATGGCCGCGCCGCGGGACGCACCGGAGAAGCGGCCATCCGTGATGAGTGCCACCGTGGTATCCAGCTTCATGCCCGCCAGTGCGCTGGTGGGGTTGAGCATCTCGCGCATACCGGGGCCGCCCTTGGGGCCCTCGTAGCGGATGACCACTACGTCGCCGGGGTGGATGTCACCTGCGTAGATGGCCGCAATGGCGGTGTCCTCGCTGTCAAAGACGCGCGCGGGGCCGCTGTGGACCTGCATTTCGGGCGCAACGGCGCTGCGCTTGACGACACAGCCGTCCGGCGCAATGTTGCCCCACAGAATCTGCAGACCGCCGGTCTGACTGTACGGGTTGTCGATGGAGCGGATCGCCTTGTCGTTGAGAATCTTCGCACCGCGGATGTTCTCTCCCAGCGTTTTGCCGGTGACGGTGGGAACATCGAGGTCGAGCAGGTTCTTCTTCGCCAGCTCAGCCTGCACCGCCGGGATGCCGCCCGCCTCATACAGGTCGGGCATGTGGGTGGGGCCGGCGGGGGCCAGATGGCAGAGATTCGGCGTTCTGGCGGAAATCTCGTTAAAGAGCTTCAGGTCAATCGGGCAGCCCGCCTCCTGCGCAATCGCCAGCAGGTGCAGCACCGTGTTGGTGGAACAGCCCAGCGCCATGTCGCAGGTCAGGGCGTTGCGGATGGAGCGCTCGTTGATGATCTGGCGCGCGGTCACGCCGCGGCTGACCAGGTCCATGATGGCCATACCGGCGTGCTTGGCCAGCTGCAGGCGCTTGGCGTAGACGGCAGGAATCGTGCCGTTGCCGGGCAGCGCGATGCCGATGGCCTCGCACAGGCAGTTCATGCTGTTGGCCGTGTACATGCCGGAGCAGGAGCCGCAGCCCGGGCAGCAGTTGCAGGTGCAGTCCTCAAGCTGAGCGTCGTCGATCATACCGGCCTTGTACGCGCCGACAGCCTCGAACATTTTGGAAAGGCTGACCTCCTCGCCGCCGTAGCGGCCTGCCAGCATCGGGCCGCCGGAGCAGACCACGGCGGGCACGTCCATGCGGACGGCGGCCATGACCATGCCGGGCACGATCTTGTCGCAGTTGGGGACCAGCACCAGACCGTCCAGCTGGTGGGCCATGAACATCGTCTCAACGCTGTCGCAGATCAGTTCACGGCTGGCGAGGGAGTATTTCATGCCCACATGGCCCATAGCGATGCCGTCGCAGACACCGATGGCGGGGATGAGGATGGGGGTGCCGCCTGCCATGCGCACACCAGCCTTGACGGCATCGGCGATCTTATCCAGATGGGCGTGGCCGGGGACGATCTCGCTGTAGGCGGAAACGACGCCGATCAGCGGACGGTCCAGCTCCTCCGGCGTGTAGCCCAGCGCATAAAACAGGCTGCGGTTTGGTGCCCGCTCCGGGCCTTTTTTGACGTTATCGCTGTTCATAGGTTTTCTCCGTTTTCATATAAAATGCCTTCCCCCTCGGGGGAAGGCTTAGAGCGTTATCTTACAATTACTTCTTCAGCCAGCTCATCATCTTGCGGAGCTCGGCACCGACCTTCTCGATGGGATGGTTGGCGGCGATGCGGCGCTGTGCGAGGAAGTGGGTCTTGCGGCCGCCCTTCGGGCTCATCTCGGTCAGGAACTCGGAGGCGAAGGTGCCGTCCTGGATCTCCTTCAGGACCTGCTTCATCTCCTTGCGGGTGTCCTCGGTGATGAGGCGCTTGCCGGTGCGGTAGTCGCCGTACTCGGCGGTGTTGGAGATGGAGTAACGCATCTTGGAGAAGCCGCCCTCGTTGATCAAATCAACGATCAGCTTCATCTCGTGGCAGGTCTCAAAGTAGGCCATCTCGGGGGCGTAGCCAGCCTCGACCAGAGTGTCGAAGCCAGCGTGGATGAGCTCGCAGACGCCGCCGCACAGGACAGCCTGCTCGCCGAACAGGTCGGTCTCGGTCTCCTCCTTGAAGGTGGTCTCGAGGATTCCGGCACGGCCGGCACCGATGCCGGAAGCGTATGCCAGAGCGATGTCCTTCGCCTTGCCGGTGAAGTTCTGCTCGACACAGATCAGAGAGGGGCAGCCCTCGCCCTCGGTGTACAGACGGCGGACGATGTGGCCGGGACCCTTGGGAGCGATCATGATAACGTCAACATTCTTGGGAGCGGTGATGGTCTTGAAGTGGATGTTGAAGCCGTGTGCGAAAGCCAGAGCCTTGCCCTCGGTCATGTAGGGAGCGACCTGCTTGTTGTAGATGTCAGCGCACAGCTCATCGGGGACCAGCATCATGACGACGTCGCCGGCCTTGGCAGCCTCCTCGACCTCCATGACCTTGAAGTTGGGATGAGTTGCCGCGAACTCAGAAGCCTTTTCCCAGTGAGCGGAACCCTTGCGCAGGCCGACGACGACATTGACGCCGCTCTCAGCGAGATTCTCGGAATGTGCGTGGCCCTGGCTGCCGAAGCCGATGACAGCGACGGTCTTGCCGTCCAGCACGCCGAGGTTGCAGTCGGAATCGTAGTATTTCTTGATAGCCATGGTAGTTGTTCTCCTTTTTGTTTTGTGTTTATTCAGTGGCTGATTGTAAACATTTTATTTTTTCGCTCCTTGAGAGCGGAAAAGCTCAGGTCCGTTCCGGGCAGTGGGTCCCCGGCAGAGGCAGCTGTGCTTCGCGCACCTCCTGCGGAGGCTTCTGCATATGCTGATGCATCCCGCCGCGCTCCAGTGCGGTAACACCGGTGCGGCACTGCTCCAAAATTTTGTAATCTGTAAACATTTTCAGGAAGGCATCGATCTTATCCGGCTTGCCGATCAGCTCGAACACCATGCTGTCCGGCGAAAGGTCGATGATCTTGGCCTTGTAGATGCTGGCGATCTCCCGCAGCTCGCTGCGGTTGTGCACATCGGATGCTACCTTCAGCAGCAGCAGTTCCCGTTCCAGAGATTTTTCGCCGTCCAGCACGAACACCTGACGGGTAACTTCCAGCCGTTCGGTCTGCAGGATCAGCTGCTTGAGGGCCTTGTCATCGCTGGTAATGGTCACGGTGATGCGGCTGACTGCCGGGTCGTTGGTGGCCGAGACCGTCAGGCTGTCGATGTTGAAGCCGCGGCGGCAGAACAGGTTGGACACACGGGCCAGAACACCGCTCTGGTTGTCCACCAGCAGGCTGATGACCCTGCGCTTGTTGGATTCCATATTGCTGTGCCCTCCTTATTCCATGATGATATCGTTGATGTCGCCGCCGCCGGGGATCATGGGCAGCACCTTTTCGTCCTTATCGATGATGCACTCGATCCAAGTAGGGCCTTTCTGCTTCATTGCATCGGCAAAAGCAGCCTGAAACTCCGGCAGGTTAGTGCAGCGGTAGCCCTTCAGGCCAAAGCCGTCTGCCAGCTTGACGAAGTCCGTCTTGCGGTGGGGGTCGGTCTGGCTGTAGCGCTTTTCGTAGAAGGTGGTCTGCCACTGGCGCACCATGCCCAGCACCGAGTTGTTGAAGATCACGGTGATGATGGGCAGCTCATAGCTCACGGCGGTGCAGGCCTCGTTCAGGTTCATGTGGAAGGAGCCGTCGCCGGTAAACATGACCACCCGCTGGTCGCGGCCCAGAGCCATCTGTGCGCCAATGGCGGCACCGTAGCCAAAGCCCATGGTGCCCAGACCGCCGCTGGTGATAAAGCCGCGGCTCTTGGCGTGGCGTAGGTACTGTGCCGCCCACATCTGGTGCTGGCCCACATCGGTCACATACACAGCCTCCGGGCCGCACTGGTTGCACACCTCGCCGATCACCTGATGGGGCATCAGGCGGGTGGGGTCGGACACCGGGTGGTAATCCTGTGCCTGCCACTCACGGATCATCTTCATCCAGTCGGGATGCTTCTTTTCCTCGATCTGCGGCAGCATGGCGTTCAGCACGTAAGCGGCATCGCCCACGATGGAAAGATCGACCTCCACATTCTTGCCCAGCTCACTGGGGTCGATGTCGATCTGGATGATGGTGGCATTCTTTGCAAAGGTCTTGGGGTTCAGGGCCACACGGTCCGAGAAGCGGGTGCCCACTGCAATCAGCACGTCGCAGTCGGCCACAGCGCGGTTGGAGGTGTAGCAGCCGTGCATACCCACCATGCCAATGTTCATCGGGTCGCCGTAGGGCACAACGCCTGCGGCCATCAGGGTGTAGGTGGCCGGGATCTCTGCCTTATGCAGCAGATCACGCAGCGGCTGGCAGGAGGCTGCGCTGCGCACGCCGCCGCCAAAGTAGACCAGCGGGCGCTGGGCCGCATTGATAAGATCCGCTGCCCACTTGACCTGCTCCGCGTTGAAGGTGGTAACGGTACGGATGGGCTCCGGCTTTTTGGGGGTGAACTCGCATACCGCCGCTGTCACGTCCTTGGGGATATCCACCAGCACCGGGCCCTTGCGGCCGCTCTGTGCAATACGGAAGGCAGAGCGCATGGTATCGGCCAGCTCTTCCACCCGGCGCACCGTGAAGTTGTGCTTGGTAATGGGCATCGTGATGCCCTCAATGTAGGCTTCCTGAAAGCCGTCCTTGCCAAGGCCCGCCGTGGCTACGTTGCCGGTGAAGGCCACCATGGGCACCGAGTCCATATAGGCTGTGGCAATGCCGGTGACCAGATTGGTGGCACCCGGGCCGCTGGTAGCCAGCACCACGCCGGTGCGGCCGGT
>ENA-UEQP01003337-UEQP01003337.1-human-gut-metagenome-genome-assembly--contig:-NODE-3337-length-10575-cov-6.622309_pt1 | contig 10575 bp, 5 predicted proteins | sample MGYA00242951_ERZ507951 | MGnify/ENA primary metagenome ERZ507951 (study PRJEB26167, sample SAMN06115539) | human gut metagenome | host: Homo sapiens | place: China:Shanxi | collected 2015-11-18...
AGATAGAGAATTAATTGAAAAAATTATCGGATGTAAACTTAATGTTGGCAAAGACAAAAATCAGCGTAAAGAATGTGGATGCGTTGAAAGCGTTGAAATAGGTACTTATAATACATGCAAAAATGGATGTGCATATTGCTATGCAAATTATAGTTCAAAAAGTGTAGAAACAAACGCTGCCAAATATGATCCTTCGTCACCTCTTCTATGTGGGCAAGTTCAAGAAGATGACAAAATAACGATTAGAAAAGTTGAGTCATTAAAAGAAACACAACTAAGTATTTTTGATATGTGAGTTCATTGTTATAACGTGTATTTTTAAGAGTATATCCGGCTCCATTTTGGCTCTGAAAAATTTAGACGAGGTGCACAAAAATGCAAAATGAGATGAATATGAAGAATAAAATACACAAATGTGTACCAAGAAACGGCCGGATAAATCTCTCCGCCCAAGAGAAAGAGTAAGCTCTGACGAATAAAAACACCTGTTTATACAAAAATTTGTCTTTTGTTTTTTTTGCGTTCCGGACATTTTTAACATCCCCAGTTGACATTCCGAGGCAAAGAATTTATAATCTGTTTATGTATAAAACGGAGGATTTCAAATGGATAAAAAAATAATCGCAGTTATCTGCGCTTCCTTAATCGTAATATCGGCAGCTTTCGCCTCCTGCGGAAAAAAGAAGCCGACTATAAACGCCAAGGACGCCACATACGATGTTGTTACCGACGAAGAGGGCAACACTGTTCTCAATGAGAACGGCGAGATTGAAATATATGTCACCAACGAGGACGGCAAAAAGGTCACGGACGAAAACGGCGAAATTAAAACGGGTGCCGTTCCGTTCCCCAATCAGATAACCGACGGCGTATTTCACGAGACAAAGTATTTTAAAATGGTTTATCCCAACGGCTGGACCGTGGGCAATTCCGGTATAGCCACCTCAAAGAAATACAAGGGGCTCGACGCGCAGGTTATGTATTCCGGCGCGGCGACTGATGACAGCGCAGCGGAAAATGAGGCAAATAACGCCGTTTCGCAGTGGAATCAGATTTTGTCGCAGGCAGGCGACGCGGTAACGGGCGTAACCGTTGAGCAGCGTACCGTAACTCTCGAAAAATGCGGAGCCACCGCATACGTAGTCGAGGTCAAAAAGGCGGACGACAAAAACCCGAAAACATATTCCGTATATCAGCTCACCATGGATTTTGTCTGCAACGGCGGGCTTTACCACGTGCAGTGTTTTACCGAGGACGGCAACACCTTTGACGGCAGCCTTGATTTGGCGGCAATGTACGGCGCAAATCTCACAATTAAATAAGAGTTCAAATAAAGAACATTGCATTTGCAAAGCGGTTCACGGGGTATTTGCCTCGGGAGCCGCTTTTTGCCTCCCTTGTAAAGGGAGGTGGGCCTCTAAGGCAAGCCGGAGGGATTTCATAGGGTTATATGGAATTTAAATAGAAAGCAAATTACTCTTTAATCCCTCAGTCTACTCACTTCGTTCGTAGCCAGCTCCCTTTACAAGGGAGCCTGAACAATCCCTCAGTCTGTTCGCGTTGCTCACAGCCAGCTCCCGACGGGAGAGAGTCCCCTTTGTCGCTCCGTGACATTTCCCCACACCGTGGGGAATCACCCTATTTGAGGGAGCCTAAAAGCCCTCTGTTTTTACCCGAAAATACCGTAAAAATGTTCAAAACCGTGTTCAATACTTGTCAAAAAGTTCAAAACTCGAAAACGTTAACAATTTGTTCATAATTTTACAACAACATTGCCAATTTTGTTTGCCACTTTTGCCCAAAAATAACAATTCTATTTGTTCAATACAGAAAATCATCAAATTTGTGTGAACAATTTATTGACTTTTTTCGTTTAAAACCCTATACTTTAACTAACCATAGGAATGGTGTAATAGGGCGAAGTGCCCCCTTTTTTAAGGGAGCGCTGCCGCACGGCTGATTTACCGTGCAGTTTCCATCCCGTTTTGATACACATCCTACGGTAATATGCTCGGGTGTGTATCATCAGTTTTCCACCGATTCATTTTTACGGAAGTGGAAACGGTGGAAACCGACCGAGTTAACGTGCCGAAATCGGTTTGCTTTCTTGTAAATCAAAGAGCGGTCAGAAGTACAGCGGATTTTGTGCGAGGAATTGTTGCGGGGAGTGCCGCCCGCAGAAAAAATCGGGTACGCATACATGGTTTTAATGTAAATCTTTTTAGGAGGAAAAAACACGTATGAAAAAATCTACCAAATTGTTAAGTGTCATCTTGGCAGTTGTCATGATTTTCTCAACTATGTCCGTAATGGCGTTTGCCGCAAAGACGGAGTATCAGACCTCTGATAACCTTACCGCTCTTGACGCATACAGCCCGGACGGCGCGGTAACAAGACTCTCTACCGAAGAGAGAATGTCAGTCGTATTTGACTTCCTCGATGTTACCCTTGCCGCCGCGAACATAAACATGGGCGAAGTTATTAATACTGCAGGTTTGCGCCTTGTTATCGACCTTCGCTCGGTTAATGCTCTTTGCGGAACCATCGACAGCGCACAGGCTCTTCTTAACAACGGACTTGTTAAGCTTGTCAAAGGCTTGCTCGGCATAGTTAAAGACGCTAACCTTAAAAACTGGAAGTCGGGCATGACAAGAGAAAAGAACGCTCAGCTTGACATAGTCAACGGCATTGCAACTCTTCTTAACGACAACGCAGGTCTCGTTAAAAAGGTTATCAACGACGGCAAACTCGACGTCGGCATTATCGGCAACTTTGTTGATATCTCCGGCGTTAATAAGTACCTCTCGGATCTTCCGGGTATGTTAAAAGGCCTCGTTTATCCGATGTTCGCAAGAGTTGACGATGACATGGAGCTCATCAACACTTATTCAACAACAACCGAAAATCCCGACACTCTTATCAAGAATGTCCTCATCAACGCTATGTCTAAGCCGCAGAGCTATACTTCTTATAAAGAAGACGCTTCCGGCAACTGCATAAGCAATCACATTGCTCTTCCGAAAAGCGCTGAAGCAGGCCTTCGTGATTATTATGTTAAGGGCTCAGACTCTAAGGGTGCTTACATCGAGGTATTTGAATATGATACCGCCAAGAAGACATATGTTTCTCAGGATGAGAAATATTACAAGACCGAAGAAACCGATATGGAAGGCAACGGCACAGGCGTTTATGTTTACACCAACGCTTCGGGCGAAAACGTAAAATATTACGTTAAAGACAGCTACTTCCTTCCCTCACTTGCCACAAGCGATAAGGTTTCGGAAATCTTCAATCTTGACAGCAATACTCTTGTTTCGGCTCTCTATCAGATAGCTCCCTATGTATTTAAGGATCTTGCTCCCGTTGTTCTCAACGGTTCCGTTAAGATGCTTCTTGCACAGTGGTTCGGCGCTGAAAAGACCGAGCTCTTCGGCGGCAAGGCTTCAGAGGCCACCGCTGTTCTCGCTAAGCTTCCGTCAGATGTAAAGGCATTCTATTCTAAGGCTGCCGGCACATACAACTGGGAGTGGTCGGACTTCACAATAGGCTCCGACGACAACGGCTATTATCGCCTTGTCAGCAAAGACGGTCTCACAGAGACCTGGCTCAAGTTTGATATGTCCACCGCTAATTCGTTCGCTAAGCTCATTAACTGGAACTACACCATCTCCGGTGATTTCGTTGACGAGTTTATGCCCACAGCTGCAAACAACGGCTCCGTTACTGCTTCGGCAGCGGGTTATACCACCGTTCTTGCGGCACTCAACGATTTTGTCGGCAAGGCAATCGACACAATGCTTTCGGATACTGCAAAGGCTGCAATCAATTGGACAAAGGGCGATAACTCAAACCTTGTTCCCAATCTTCGCAAGGCTCTTCAGTATGTAGCAGCTTATAACCCCGAGTATCTCTTCGGTACCGGCTATGAGACTGTTTATGCAGGCTACTATGACACAGTTGTAGATAAGTCCGCTTCCAATCAGGATGTTGTTACCGCTCTCGGCGCAATCGGCGTTAAGGCTCTTATGCCTCAGATAATTCTCCCGTCGGCTGCCGAGCTCAAGGGACAGAACGTAACCGCTCTTCTCGCTTGCGTAATTCGTGAGCTTGCAACTCAGTTCGTTCCGACTTACAACTATGACGCACTTATTTATGCCGATTACAACTCGAAGACCCTCGTAAAGGGTAAGGACAGCGGCTATTGGCTCGATGTTATCTTTACCATGGGCACCGACATCGGTATGAAGTATCTCTCCAAGCTTGCCGACCTCGGCTCCGATAAGGCTGGCGGCTACCAATTTGAAGCCTCCAAGACTTATAAGCTTGCGGACTTCGAAAAGAACACACGCGCTTGGGAAAAGACCATTGACTGGATAATCGACTGGGCTCTCACCTCTGACAACGAGTGGTGCTGGAAGTTCCAGAAGCTCATCAACACCGGCGACCTTGACCTCGACCTTGCTACCGCACAGGATCCGTGGGTTAAGCTCGACAAGATTATCCGCGACGTTCTTCCTGTTGAGAAGATAATCAACGAAACCGCTGCTGACGGTAAGACCTTCCTTGAGACTGTTCTCAGAGAAGACATTATCGACAGCCTTCTCAACCTTGACGTAAGCAAGCTCCTCGGTACAAACAGCGTTACGGGCATATTCAATATTCCTGCTAACAGCACTCTCAGAACCGAGGCTATGTATCCCGCAGTATTCAGAATCGTAAGAGAACTCCTTAACAAGGTTCTCGGCAAGGTATGCGGCAACACCGCTCTTATCGCCGATTCTTACAATTCAATTGACGCTATTCTTCAGAAGAGCTCTATTGCAGACCTCGCAGAGAAATTGATTTCAGGTATTGCCTATGCCGTTAAATCAGGCGGTCTTCTTGACGTAGCTCTTCCGTTCGTAAACTTCTTCCTCGGCTGGACTACTAACGCTCAGTCCTATGCTGAGCCTAAGCTTACAATAGATAAGGGTACACTTAACTATGTACAGCTTACAAACGGCCAGATGAATACTACTCTTAAGGTAACAAACGCATCTGCAGGTATGCTCTTAAAGCACGGCGATACATATGATCATCCTTACGTGCTCACTCTTAAGTCTGTTACCGTTAACGGCGAAGAAATGCTCAAAAGCGGCGAAAAGAAACTTTCACCGTATGAGAGCACCGATGTTACTCTTAACGCGGCAGTTCCCACAGACAGCCTTGTAAAGGTAACCGCTGTTTACAGCTTCACCTTCAAGGACGGTACTGCTTACGACGGCGACATTACTTCCACTACCTTTGAGTATGCAACCAACGATGCTACAGATGTCGGCACCGCTTGGTCTAAGGAAGATAAGAAGACAAACTTATATGAGGTAGTTAAGATGAAGGGTGAAACCACCACAGATTACCTTGTAACAAATGCATCGGCTCTTGCTTCTGCTATTTCAAACATTGCCGTAACTTGGACCAACCAGAGAGATACTGATTGTAAGTTCACCAAGGGTTCTATTTCCGGCTTTGATTCGAGCATCTTTGAGTCATCGGGCCAGGCAGAAGCACTTGTATCTAATAGTTTCAACTTCCCCAAGGAGAGCTCAATCTCCGTCAATCCGTTAAGAGTTAGATCCGATGTGGATATAGAGACTGTTCCTTCAGCTTCTTCATTTGCTCTCGGTAACAGCTCGGTAACTGTTTACGGTAAATACAGAAGACAAGATGGTACTCTTACCATGACTGCCCCGTTCGGCACACTCTATTATTACAACGGCACCAATATTAAGAAGGTCGTTGACAGCGAGTTCAAGGCTAACCGTGATTCTTCTAAGTATCCGGCAGAGGCTTGGAACACTTACTGGACAGCTCTTACCGCTGCCGCTAAGCTTGTTTACGGCCCGTTCAGGAAGGCTAACCTCGGCAATTACAGTGACGACAATCTCACTGCAGCCATAACCGCTCTTGAAACCGCCGTTAAGGCTCTTGATACAGCAAGCACAACACCTACAAGCGGTTCCGCAACCGTTACACCGGCTCCCATTGAGGCTGCTCTTAAGGCTGCCGGCGACATCAACTATCAGAACTTCGACCTCTATGCTTATTGGGCTTACGAAAAGGCAATGAAAGCCGGCAACGCTATCATTGACGCTTACAAGGGCCCCGTAGCTCCCGAAAAGTACATTGACGGCAGCTCACTTTCAGAGGCTGAAATTACTGCTATTGCCAACAAGGCAAACGCTACATATAAGAGTGCTATCGTAGCTTCCATGAAGGCTCCTTCAACCGAAGCTCAGAACGCTTATATGGATGCCGTAAAGGCTTACAAGGCTCCCAGTTATTCGGAGCTTGAAATCCTTAACAGCGCTAAGAACATTGCTTGGTATGCAAGCTTCCTGAAGGGCGCTGCGGTTACAACTCAGAAGCAGTTCCTTGATAAGGAAATCAAAGCCGCTAAGGCTCAGGGCTACAAAGAGGCTGATTACACAGCAGGCTCTTATGCAAGATACACCAAGGCTCTTGCAGCTGCCGAGGCATTAAATGCCAACGCAAAGGCTCTTCAGTCCGAGGTATTCGATGCTAAGTATGAGCTTGAAATCGCTCAGCGCGCTCTTATGCCGAAATCGGCTTCTGCCCTCGAGGCAGGTGCTTACACCGAGCTTGAGGCAGTTATAGCTCAGGCTAAGTCAATATTCACTGAAAACAGTGCATATACATTTGACGCATCAAAGGCTGACGGCCTTTCAAAGACCGAAGCTTATGCTAAGCTCATTTCCGTACTCGGCTATGAGTACACCGATGAGAAGGGCAACACAGCAAACCTTTACAGCGGCTCCGCTGAAAACTATGCTGCAAATGACCGCTTCTATTCAAACGTTGTAGCAGCTCAGATTGACGCTGTTATCACAAACCTCAAGAATGCTATGGCTCCGTTCGTATGCAAGTACGTAGCAGTTCCCACCACGGCGGGTTCAAATGAGGGCGTTTCCGTAACAGAGTCCGCTTCTCTCATCACCGGCGTAACACCCGGCTCGCTCGCTACTGCCGACGACGTACTCGCAAGAGTAACGGCTAAGGATTCTTCGGCTACAACTCTTAATGTTGCCGCTAACGCTGCAGGCCTCTATGGTACAGGCGCTACCGCAACACTCAGCCTTAAGTCGAGCGGTGCTCCGGTTGCTATCTACACAGTCGTTATCTACGGCGATGTAAACGGCGACGGTGTTGTTGACGGATTCGATGCTTCCTCCATGGACCTCGCAATCAACAACAAAGCTGCTCTCACAGGCGCTTATAAGACTGCAGGCGGCCTTGCTACCGGTAAGGTTGACCTCGCTAACTACGGCCTTGTAGTTGACGCTGCTTACGGCGGAGCTGCAATCGCTCAGAAGTAATTTCCTTTAAGATTACTTAAGTTAAAACCCGGTGGGGGAGCTTTCTCCCCCACAAGGGCGTATGTAATGGGATATTCTTAAAAAGATTAGAGCATATACTTTAAAAGTGCGGCGGAATAGTTTTGTGAAAAAACGGTACAAAGCTTGTAAGCCCGCAAGGAAATAACTTTATTTGTGATAGCGTAAGGGATATTTTCTTTCGGCGTGCCATTTTTATTCACAAATTATTGACATTGTGCTCTCAAAAGTGTATATTTAATATTGATTAAGAATAGAAGGAGGCAAAAAATGACCAAGGCAAAAAAGGCTATTAGCCTTATTGTATCTGTAGTTATGCTCCTTGGCGTGCTTGCAGTCGGCGTTTTCGCAAATGATAATACCGGTGTCGCAGAAAACGGCACTATCGCTTTATCGTTTGACAAGGCGTCATATAGCGCAGGCGATACAGTCAGGGTTACCGTAAAATTAACCACAGATTATTATGCTGCAACGGTTTCTGTTCCTGTTCAGTATGACAGCAGTGCTGTTAAGTTTGTAAGCGGCACAACCGATTCAACGCTGTTCGGTGCAGGCGATGCAACAAAGACGGTCGTAAATGATGCTGCTGCGGGCGGCAAGACTTATGTCTATGTCGGCGTATTACCGCAGGCTGCCGGCGGAGCTGTTGCTCAGAAGGCAAACGGCGTCGTACTTTCGACCCTCACCTTTACCGCTTCTAAGGCCATTTCCGATACCGCGGCTGCTTTCGGTGTGCTCAACGATCAGAAAACAATGACCAATCTCGGCGGTAAACTCTATGTAGGTTCCTACAAGACCTCTGATGTAACCTCAACGGTTTATACCACAGGTCAGAAACTTACTTTCCCGGTAATGAAGGCTGCTGCTGCAGCTGATCCGGAACTTCAGCTCTCTGAAACAGGAAAAGCTAACGGTGTTATAATCGACAGAGTTTCAACTTGCACCGATGGCAACGGTTTCGTTTACGGTGTCGCAACCGATAACGGTGATTCCATTGCTGACGCTTTGCAGACCCCCGCCGGTTCAATTCAGGTAACTGAAAACGACCAGGGGCAGATGAGCACAGGCGCAAAAATCAAGCTTCTTAACGATAGCGGTGACGTTGTTGAGACATACTATTTCGTATTCTTCGGCGATGTTAACGGCGACGGCTTGATTGACCTTTCTGACTCAGGTGCAATTGAGGCTTCAGATGCATTTATCGAGGAAATAGAACCCGGTACGGCAACTTATATGGCTGCTGATGTGGAGGTTGATGGAATGGTAGACCTTTCTGATGCAGGTAAAATTGAAGCACAGGACTCATTTATTGAGGATCTTCCTACACAGCGTGAACTTGCTGCATTACATGCAGAGCTGCTTTAAATTTCAACAAATATTATTAGGAGGAAAATAGAATATGCTTAAGACAAGCAAAAAAGTACTCAGTGTAGTTCTTGCTTTGGTTTTGGTGTTAAGCACGTTGACAGTATGCTCCTTTGCGGCTTTTGATTCCAGCACACAAAAACTTGGCTTTGTTCTTGTGCCGGATAAAGACATCACAAAGGTTCAGAATGGCGATAAGGTAACATTTACACTCTATTTGGATGTTGCTGATTTTAGCCAGAATGTTTCGGTTGCTAAACTCATGTTCTTATATGACAGTTCTGCATATTCAGTAGATAACTCATATACATGTCTTAACGACTTTGCAAAGTTCTACAAGGATGGTACTGCTTCATCTTTGGCTAGCACATCTGCTAACTGGAAAAAGCTTATTGCTGGAACAACTCAGGATATTTCAGCATTTGACAAGGCTTATGTATGGTCAGGTGCCGCTGATTCAAACAAAGACTGGGATGAGGATGGTACAGGTAACACTGCTAAACAAGGATTCTCCCTTACTCAGGAAAAGGGAACCCGAACTCCTGCTGAACTTCAGTTCACATTTACAGTTCTTGACAATACTAAGACTTTGGATGTTATGGTTTGTAACAATTTCGCTACAAAATCAACTCTCCAATACTTTAAGACAACTGATGGTGCAACACAGACAAACCTTGACCAGGGCGAAGTTAATACAGAACTTGCTAGTGCAATGGTCAATAACCCCGGAGTCGCAAACCCTGCTGTAGCTAAATATAAGACTCAGGTTAAGTTCACAGGCGATAAGACAACTGCTCCGGATGATCTCTTCCAGTTTAGACTTACTTCGGTTATCACAGCTGCTGACTTCGCTGCTATGAACTCAAACGGCAATAAAATTAAGAGCGTTGGCTTCATTGCTGCCAACACAGGCGCTGCCGATGCAGATGCTGCTAAGGTAGCAGTTGAAAAAGGCACCGCACTTCCGTCAGCTTGGAAGGCTGCTTCTACTGACTATGTAAGTCAGGCAAATGCTTCTTCCGATGCATACTTCGGCGCAATCATCAAAAATATCTCTCATGCTTCTCAGGCAACTGATATTGACTGCATCGCTTATGTATGCTACAATGACGGTACTGCCGATCATTATGTTTGGTATTCCGCAGCTGTAACTGCTAAAGTTGCTTCAGGATATGATGCTGCTGTTGCTGCTTGGAAAGCTCAGTAATTGAATTTTACCAAGAAACCACAGCGAAACTTTACTATCGGTTCGGCTGTTCAAAACTGAATATTCCGTTCCGACATTAAATTTTATTATTATATCTTGAAAGGAGATTAAATCTCAATGAAACAGGTTTATCAAACACCGGATTTCGATGTTTCTGCATACGAGCTTGATGATATCATCACAATCTCCATAGGCACCGGCCCCGTAGAGGGCGGCGACTCGGGTTGGGTTGAGATCTGACGCTCACGTAGCAATCGATCCGATTTATTAACAATCATAAGCAGAGCAAGGTTCGCCTTGCTCTGTTTTTTTGTGCCCTGTTTTGCATTTTGTGCACCATTCCGTTTCTGTACCCCATTCTGATATCGTGTGCCTATTCTGTTTTTGTACTTAATTTAGGTGCTGTATGCCTATTCTTTTTTTGTGTGTCATATGAGGAGCTTTCCACACACCCCTGCCCGCCCTTTTCACTATTCGTTTTCCACTTCTGTTTTCGTCTTTTTACTTTTCGCCTCCTTTGCAGAGAGCAAGCCTCGCCAAAGTAGTTTGGAAGCTTTTTGCCTCCCTTGAAAAGGGAGGTGGGTTGCCGAAGGCAAGCCGGAGGGATTTCAA
>ENA-UEQP01003338-UEQP01003338.1-human-gut-metagenome-genome-assembly--contig:-NODE-3338-length-10568-cov-4.062339_pt1 | contig 10568 bp, 7 predicted proteins | sample MGYA00242951_ERZ507951 | MGnify/ENA primary metagenome ERZ507951 (study PRJEB26167, sample SAMN06115539) | human gut metagenome | host: Homo sapiens | place: China:Shanxi | collected 2015-11-18...
GGCCAGGATGATGGCCTTGCCGCCGTGCTTCTCGTAAAAGTGGTGCGCCTTGAGCAGATGCTCCTTCTTGATGAAGCGGGAATCCCGCTGGAAGATGGCCGGGCCCACATGACGACCGATGAAGTAGTTCACCGCGTCGCCCATGACGCCGGCGGCCAGCAGCACCAGCAGCACATGGCCGTAGCCCATGAGACCGGCACCGGCCACGACACCGGAGGCAAAAAGCAGGGAATCCCCCGGCAGGAAGGGCGTGACCACGAGGCCGGTCTCGCAAAAGACGATGATGAACAGGATGGCATAGATCCACATCCCGTACTGTTCCACCAGCTCGAAGAGATGGGCGTCGATATGCAGGATGAAGTCCACCAGATATGTCAAAAATTCCATGTACACCTCGGTAGGGATTTGGACTGAAAGCCTTTCCCTTGTATCCCAGCCATGCCTGTGGCACAACACCTACAGCAGCCCTGTCCCCGCTTGCGGCTGCCTCCACCTCTTTCCCCGTCTCGCGAGGTCCCATGCCTGTCCGTTCCGCCGTCATCATGGCCCTGCTCTGCCTGTTCATCACCGTCCCGGCCCTGGCCGATAACGGCTACAATCCCGGTTTCCGCACCCTGGGCTTCTGGCAGCAGGAAAGCGGCATCCGCGTGGACGTCAATGTCTGGTATCCGTCCGTGCGCGCGCCGCGCTCCCTGTCCTATGCGCCCTGGACCATCCGCGGCGCCCGCAACGGCAAGCCCGTGCCCGGACGCTTCCCTTTGATCCTGCTTTCCCACCCCTCGTCGGGGACGCGCTTTTCCTTCCACGACACGGCCGCGGCCCTGGCGGCGCGCGGCTTCGTGGTGGCCGCTCCCACCCATCCCCGCGACTGCATGGAGAACATGGACCATCTGTTCCTCTGGGAACAGCTCAAGGACAGGGCCCTGGAGCTTTCGGCCACCATGGATCTGCTGCTGGCCGACAAGGACATCGGCCCCAGTATCGACCCCAAGCGCATCGGCGTCCTGGGCTACGGCAGCGGTGCCACGGCCGCCCTGCTGCTGGGCGGCGCCCTGCCCGACTGTTCCGGCTGGATGGATTACTGCCGCAAGGCCCCCCAGGACGATGCCTATTGTTATGACCAGCCCCGCGCCCGCATGGACAGCATGTGCGGCCACTTTCCGCTGGACCCGCGCAGCCTGACCGATCCCCGCGTCAAGGCCATCGCCGCCGTGGGCCCCACCTTCGGCATGCTGTTCAGCCATCAGGGGCTGGCCGGCCTGCAACCCCACCTGCTGCTGGTGGGCCTTGAGCATGACGACCTGAGCATCTCCTCTCTGCACGCCGAGGCCCTGTATGAACGCATGGACAGGAAGCCCGCCCATCTGTTCCTGGACGGCGCGGACATGTCGCTGCTCATGGCGCCCTGTCCGCCCAGCCTGGCCAATGAACTGCCCGAGATGTGCCATGACGAACTGGATCCCTTGCGCCAGCAGCTGTTCAACACGCTGACCCGCAGACTGGCCGCGTTTTTCCTGGAATGGCTCGGGACCCAGGAAGGCCCGGAAAACTTCTTCTCCCTCGGCACCGGCGAGTGAACCGGGACCGGCTTGACAAGGTCCCGCCATTCTTCCTAGGAAGGGAAATCATCCCTGTATCAAGGATATAACGGCATGCGCCATCTCCAATCCCTGCTGGCCTGCGCCCTGCTGGCTCTGGCCGCCTTGGCCTGTGCGTGGCCCGCGCTGGACAAAAGTCCCCTGTTCACCGCCGCCGGCAACGCCGCAGTCGATACGACCCGGCAAGCGGCCCCCGCTACCGTCGGCGGCCAGCCTCTCCCGGAAGGCTGGACAGCCATGCCCGCGGGCGCCCGCTCCACCTATCTGGGCATCCACGGCGGCACCGTACCGGTGAGCCTGCTGGTGAGCCGTGACGGCATGTCCCTGGTCTCTTTCGTGGGCCAGACGGGCAATGACTTCCTGGAGCTGCTGCGCCGCGCCGACGTGCGCCTGCCCTCCCTGCTCGGCAGCATCCTGGGCAGCAGCCATGGCGGCAGCATGCTTCTGGCAGGCCGTGCCCAGCGCAGCATGCCCGTCCTCTATGTCCTGGGCGACAGGCTGGCCGCCATGCCCCATGGCCTCCAGGGCCTCCAGCCCTTCGGCCTTTCGGACAAGCCCCTGTCCATCGAGGGCAACATCTCCCTGCCGCCCCGCCGCAATCCGGCAGCACGGAGCTACCGCCTGCATATCGATCCCCGCTATCTCGACCCCCGGCGCTAAAGAAACGCTGTCCCTGCGGGATATCCGCATCGCCGCAACACTGTCGTCACGCGCTGATTACAGTCTGCCATAATGAAAAGTGCGTTCTTTTGCCCCGTATTTGTGCTGAAGTACGTTCCCTTTCTATATGTCTTATTCTATACTCACCAGCAACCCGGCGTTCCCGGTGACCATTCGCGAAAAACGTACCTCCATCAGCCAGTTCGCCGCAGCCTTGCGGCAACGATCCCCTCAGGACAAACGGGATCTGCTGGTCGCCGATACTCTGGATGCCCTGTGCCGGCACTGCGACCTGTATGATGCCGCCCGCGTCAGCAGCAACCCCTTCCATCCCGAATTGCTGCGAACCATCGCCGCCGCGGATCTTTCGTCCGAAGCCCTGTTCGCGCTTTTCGAGTGCCTGGCCGTCCTGGTCCACCTGCGCAAGCTGGCCCACCCTGCCATCCCGCTGGATGAAGCCGAAGAGATGCTGCTCTTCCAGTTCGAACACAGTGGGGAATGGCTGCCGGACGACATGACCCTGGTAGCCCGCTGGTACTGGCACGCACCGGCCGCCATCCTCGGCAATTAGCCTTTCCCCTCCCGTCCCGTATATGACGAAACCACCCCTTCGGGTGGTTTTTTTATTGCGGTTCGCCGTCTGCAGGAGACCATAAAAAAAGGCCCGCCGAAGCGGGCCTTTTCTTTTACGGAGTCACAGCCGTCACTACAGGACGCGGCCGATCAGGACGAAGCAGACCGTACCGGCCACCAGGCAGTACAGCAGGAAGGGCCAGATGGTCCGGCGCAGGATGATACCTTCCTTGCCGATCATGCCCAGCACGGCGCACACGGCCACGATGTTGTGGATGCAGATCATGTTGCCGGCAGCGCCGCCCACGCCCTGGGCAGCCACGATGATGTACTTGCCGAGAGCGGGATAGTTCAGCAGACCGCCCATATCCCACTGGAAGTTGCCGAACAGCATGTCGGACACGGTGGCGGAACCGGTGATGAAGGCACCCAGACCACCCACCACAGCGGCCAGCATGGGCCAGATGCCGCCGGCCACGTCAGAGGCGAACATGGCCATGGCCATGGGCATGGAAGGCAGGGCGGCGCCGTCAGGACCGGCGGTGTTGACGCCGGAACCCTTGAGGATGGACACCAGGGCCACGGCAGCCACCAGGGCGATGGTGGGAGCGGACATCTTTTCCAGAGCGGTACCCCAGGCCTGACGGACCTTTTCACCGCTCATCTTGTGCAGGCCGATGGTGATGATGGACACCAGGATGAAGGGGATGGTGCCGGGCAGGTTGAGCAGGGCGATCTTGGAGGTCACGCCCTGGTAACCCAGGATGTTGGTCAGACCCACGCTGAAGATGGGGTCGGTGACGATGGGCTTCAGGTGGAAGGCGGGCACGCGGGTCAGCACCAGCAGCAGGCCGCACAGCACATAGGGCAGCCAGGCCATGGTCTGGCTCATGTGTTCCTTGTATTCGGTGGCGGAGCTGGCTTCCACGGAACCGGTCCATTCAGGATCCCATTCATCGTTGCGGGCAAAGTCCCACACGCCGTCGGTGGGCACGCAGAAGCCCTTCTTGGTCAGCCACACCAGGGCGCCGAGGCCCAGCAGACCGCCGAGCATGGAGGGCAGTTCGGGACCCACCAGCCAGGCCAGGATCAGGTACGGCACCAGGAAGCAGACAGAAGCCATGATGCAGTACTTCCACGCGCGGAAGCCTTCCATCCAGGACTTGTTCTTGCCGAAGAAGCGGGTCATGAAGCCCAGCATGAAGATGGGCAGGATGATGGCCATGGGCAGGTGCATGAGGGTGACGTATTCACCGATGGTCTTGTAGGCCATGGCAGGGTCAGAGAAGTTCATGGCCTGCATGGCAAAGGTCTCGATGGATTTGAAGCCCTGCAGCACGGGGGTGCCCACGGCGCCGAAGGTCACGGGCACGCTGTTGAAGGCCAGACAGATAACGGCGGCGCACAGGGGCGGGAAGCCCAGGCCCAGCAGCAGGGGAGCGGCCAGAGCGGCAGGCGTACCGAAACCGGCGGCACCTTCGATGAAGGCAGCGAACATGAAGCCGATGATGATGGTCTGCAGACGTTTGTCGGGGCTGATCTTCTTCATGCCGGCCTGGATGGTTTCCATGGCGCCGCTGTACTGCATGGTGTAATAGATCAGCAGCGCGCCGAACACGATGATCAGCACGCCCACAGCCGTGATGGTGCCTTCGATGGAAAGGGCCAACAGACGCAGGGGCTCCTGACCCCAGAAGGCAAAGGCCAGCACCACACCGGCGAGCCAGGCGATGGGCATGGCGCGGGTGGAGGGCCAGCGCATGCCGGCCATGAGGATCAGGGCAATCAGGATCGGGATGAAGGCAAGAAATGCCAGAAGACCGATGGACATGAGACCTCCTCTGCAAGTGTCCATGTTGAACATGTCCCGGCCGCATATTTTCGCACCACACGCAGCCGTGACCTTCCCCAAACCGGCGGCATGACGACATGCCGCATTACGGTCGTGGCCTTGCCGCATGGCCGCGGGCCCACCGGCGCTCCCTCAGGTTCGCCAGGAAAAGGCCGTCGGCATACGGCGTTTTCGAACAGACGGCGGCCTTCCTCAAAACCGCCCGGGAGACCCGGTGTCCGTTCAAAATCCCTCCTGTCCATGCTGCCGGGGCGCCCTGGGCTGCACCCGGCCCGGCACGAGGCCGGATCCCACGCCGGGCCCGGACAGGTCAGGCCCGCATGGCAAGGCGGCGGCGCGCCGCAAGGCACGCCGCCGCTCGTTGCGTTAGTTCTTCAGGTTTTCGGCCACCAGTTCCGCGATGTGCGAAACCTTGACCTTCATGCCCTGCTTTTCCACACCACCACGCAGCTGCATGACGCAGCCGGGGCAGTCCATGACCACGCGGGAAGCGCCGGTCTCTTCGATGTGCTTCAGCTTCTTGGCCAGCAGCGTACCGGAGATCTCGGGGAACTTCATGGAGTAGGTACCACCGAAGCCGCAGCACACGTCTTCTTCGGCGCACGGCACATAGGTGGCCGCGTCGGCGATGAGGTCGCGCGGGGCCTTGGTCACGCCCAGGCCACGGCAGATGTGGCAGGAAGCGTGGTAGGTCACCTTTTCACCGCTGTTGTTGAAGTCCTTCTCGGTCAGGCCGAGGACGTCATGCACGAAGGAGCTGTAGTCCGTCACCTTGTCGGAGAAGAGCTGCACGCGGGCGGCGTCGGCCTTGCCTTCCAGGATGTGGGGGTACACATGCTTCAGGTGGGAAGCGCAGCTGGCGCACAGGGTGATGATGGCGTCGTACTTGCTGGCGTCGAATGCGTCCAGGTTCTGCTTGGCCACGTCCACGGAGGTCTTGCGCTGACCCATCATTTCCAGGGGCAGGCCGCAGCAGGTCTGGGCCATGGGATATTCCACGGCCACGCCGCGGGCACCCAGCACCTTGACGCAGGCTTCCAGCTGTTCGGGGTAGATGAAGTCCTGGGCGCAGCCGCCGAAGATGGCCACACGGTAGCGCGGGGTGGCCACGCGCGGGGCGATCTTGGCCCAGCGGTCACGGAAGGCTTCGTTGGCGATGGCGGGCAGGGCCTTGAAGCCGTGCTTGCCAAGGAACATGGCAGGCAGGTGGCGCTGGAACTGGGTGCCGCCGGTGAAGGGCTTCTGGGCGTAGGAGGCGAACTTCAGCAGGCTGTGGAACATCTTGCGGTTCTTCATCACAGCAGCCATCAGGGTGCCTTCCACACCGCCGCCCTGCTCGTCGGTCAGGCGGGAGCGGATCTCGCGGATCAGGCGGGGCAGGTCGATGCCGCCGGCGCAGACGTTCTTGCAGGATTCGCAGCCCACGCAGTTCTGGCACAGCACCTTGGCCTTGTCCTTGCCGTGGAAGAAGTAGGTCAGGATCAGGCCGATGGCGCCGATGTAGATGTAGCCCATCTTGTGGCCGCCCACCAGACGGAACACGGGGCAGACGTTGGCGCAGGCGCCGCAGCGCACGCAGCGGAAGATCTGGGAGAACAGCGGGTCACGGGCGATCTCGGTACGGCCGTTGTCCAGGAAGACCACATGCATGATCTTCTTGTTGTCCTCACAGGCGCCGCATTCGCCGGCACCGGCCATGAAGGTGGCGTACGCGGTCAGGCGCTGGGCCGTAGCGTTACGGGGCAGCACCTGCAGAGCGGTCAGGGCCACTTCCAGGTTGGGGATCAGCTTGTCCAGACCGGCGATGGCCACATGGACGCGAGGCAGGGTGGTGACCATGCGGGCGTTGCCTTCGTTGGTCACGGTGCTGACGGCGCCCATTTCGGCCACGGCGAAGTTGCAGCCGGAGATGCCCATGTCGCCGTTGATGAACTTGCGGCGCAGCTGCACGCGGGCCACCTTCACCAGGCGCTGGATGTCTTCGGCATCCTGCTTGACGCCGGTCTCCTTGGTGAAGTCGTCAGCCACCTGATAGCGGGACAGGTGGATGGCGGGCATGACCATGTGGGAGGGACCTTCGTGGCGCAGCTGGATGATCCATTCGCCAAGGTCGGTCTCGTCCACGATGAACCCTTCCTTTTCCAGGTAGGGGTTCAGCTGGATTTCTTCAGCGGTCATGGACTTGGACTTGATGACGCGCTTGACGTTGTTCTCGCGGGCGATGCTGGCGATGATGCGGTTGGCATCTTCGGCAGTGGCGGCGCGGTGCACGTGCACGCCGCGCTCTTCGGCCACACGGCGGAACTGTTCGTACAGTTCTTCCATGTGCTTGCAGGCGTCGTCCTTGGCGTCGGCGATCTGTTTGATCAGGCCGCGTTCGTCCACTTCCTTGAACACAGCTTCACGGTTGGCGCGGTAGGCCACGGCAAAGGTGTCGAGGGTACGGCGCAGGAAGCTGTCCTCAAGGGCGGAATCAATATCCTTGCGGTAATCCGAAAGGGTTTTGGGTGCAGTGTGGCTCATGGCTTAGTCCTCCAGAAGAATGATATGCAATTCCAGCGGGCCATGAACGCCCACGGCGGCCACGCGCTCGATATCGGCGGTACGGCTGGGGCCGCTGATCAGGGTCGTGTAGTTGCCGCCCTTGGGGTTGGCCATGAGCAGCTCACGCATACGACCGGCGATCTCGGGCAGGGTGCGCACCAGCTTGGACTTGGCCAGCAGCAGCACGTGGATCTCGCTGATCATACCGGCCAGACGGGCATCTTCGTTGTCGGTGTTCACCAGACAGGTGGCACTGGAAGACACGCCCATCTCGGCGGAGGTCAGACCCACGTCGATACCGGCCAGATGGTTGCGCAGACCTTCACGGATGCAGAGGAAGCCCTTTTCCTTGCAGGCGGCTTCCAGGGTGGCGAAGTCTTCATCGTTCAGGACAGGGGCGGCCACGATGCGCTGCACGCGGGTGGGCACACCATTGGGGCCGTTGGGGCCCTTTTCCACGTCCTCGTCCGCCATCAGTTCGCACGGGGCTTTGTTTTCGCACACGTCCACCACGTACTGCAGCGCGGCGGCCATGCTGGGCAGCTCCTGCACCACGGCGTTGACGGCCGTGGCTTTGGCGGTGAAGTCCTGAACAAGATCCTGTATTTCTTCAGGGGCCATTGATGTCTCCTTATAATGAATGCCGTACCCTATTTGAGGGTCTCGGCATAGATCTGGATAGTATGCTTGACCTGCACGGGGTCATTGTTGTGCGAGAGCACGTCTTCCAGCTGCATCATGCAGGCGGGGCAGCCGGCGGCCACCACATGGGCGCCCGTGGCCACCACGTTGTCACGCTTGCGCTGGCCGATGACACGCGACAGGTCGTAGTGGAAGAGGTTGAAGGAACCGCCGCAACCGCAGCAGCGGTCGGCTTCCTTCATCTCCACCAGCTTGTAGTTGGGGTTGGTCTTGATGACGGTGCGCGGCTCCTCGGAAAGGCCCAGGGCCTTCTTGAGGTGGCAGGAGTCGTGGTAGGTCACGGTCTTGGCGCCGGGCAGGCTTTCCACGGCTTCGACCTTGAGCACCTTCACCAGGAATTCGTTGATGTCCATGGTGATGGCGGCCAGGGCTTCGGCCTGGTGCTGTTCCACGCTGCCCAGGCGGGCGGCGTAGCGGGGCCACAGTTCCTTGATGGTGGAGGTACAGGAGGAACAGGCGGTCAGCACGTAGTCGAAGCTGCTTTCACCAAAGGCGGCCAGGCTCTTGGCCATCTGCTTCACCATGCCTTCGGCGTCACCGGAAGACAGGGCCGGGATGCCGCAGCAGGCGAAGCTGCTGGGCATGTAGATGGCCACGTTATGGTGGTGCAGCACCTTGATGCAGGCTTCGGACACATCCACGTACAGCTTGTCGCCCATGCAGCCGGGGAAGAAGGCCACCTTCAGACCGCCCATGACGCGGGGCTCGTCCAGGTTGCCGTAGATGGCGTGCAGGGGTTTGAGGGCCAGGGAACGGATGTGGCGGTCGCCCAGCATGAAGTTGAGCATGGGGGCGCAGGCCGTGTTCTGGGTGTCCTTGTTGCTGCGGAAGATGACGCGCTGCATGGGCGCGCCCACCCGCATGGCAAAGTTGAACAGGCCGGGATACGGCAGCAGGGCACGGAACACCATCTTCTTGACCGGGTGCAGGCCAAGATAGGTGTTCACGATCTCGCGAGCCTCCATGAAGATGTCCATGATCTTCACGCCGGAGGGGCAGTTGGCCTCGCAGGAGCCGCACAGCAGGCAGCGGCCCAGCTTGTCGGCCACGGCCTCGGGGTCAGCGATCATTTCGTGGGCCAGGTTGTCCACCAGGGCCAGCTTGCCGCGGGCCACGTCGGCTTCCATCATGGTGGCGCCGAACATGGGGCAGACAGCCTGGCACATGCCGCACTTCATGCAGGCGATGATGCGGTCGTCAAGCGTCATAAGACGCTTTGCCAGTTTCTTCAGGTCGCTCATGGCGTGTCTCCCTAAATGCCCACCAGCTTGGTGGGATTGAGCAGACCCTTGGGATCCAGAGCGCGGCGCAGGCGCTGCGAGAAGAGGATGGTGCCGCGGGAGGTTTCCTTTTCCATCCACTTGGACTTGGCGGTACCGATGCCGTGTTCGCCGGACAGGGTGCCGTGCAGGCTGATGGCCACATCGAACATTTCGTCGACGGCGGCTTCCACGCGGGCGAATTCTTCCTTGTCGCGCTTGTCGCACAGGAAGGTGGGATGCAGGTTGCCGTCACCGGCATGACCGAAGGTGCCCACTTCGACATTGTACTTCTTGGCGATGTCGTTGACGGCCTTCATCATGGCAGGGATCTGGGAGCGCGGCACGGTGGCGTCTTCCAGCACGGTGGTGGGCTTGCAGCGGGCCAGCACGGGCAGGGCCTGGCGGCGGGCTTCCCACAGCTTGAACTTTTCGGCGGCGTCCTTGGCCACATGCACGGCCACGGCACCGGTCTGCTGCAGCACGCGTTCCACGACCACGGCTTCGTCAGCCACCTGGGCGGGATGGCCGTCCACTTCGATGAGCAGGATGGCGGCGGCGTCGCGGGGCAGGCCGGCCTTGGTGTAGTCGTCCACGCGCACGATGGTGTTGTTGTCGAGGAATTCCAGCGTACAGGGCACCACGTGGGCGGCGATGATGCCGGCCACGGCTTCGGCGGCCTTCTGCATGTCATCGAACACGGCCATCAGGGCCTTGGAGGCCTGCGGCGGGGGCACCAGCTTGAGCACGGCCTGGGAAATGATGCCCAGGGTGCCTTCGGACTGCAGCATCATGCCGGCCAGGTTGTAACCGGTGACGCATTTGACGGTGCGGGAACCGCTCTTGACCAGTTCGCCGGTGGCGTCAAAGAACTCCAGGCCCATCAGGTAGTCCTTGGTGACGCCGTACTTCAGGCCGCGCAGACCGCCGGCGTTCTCGGCGATGTTACCGGCCAGGGTGGACACGGCCTGGGAACCCGGATCCGGGGGATAGAACAGGTTCTTTTTGGCAACCTCGGCAGCGAAAGTGGCCGTGACGACGCCGGGTTCGACCACAGCGTACAGGTCGTCGGAGTTGATCTCGAGGATACGGTTCAGGCCGTTGGTCAGGATGACCACGCTTTCCTTGCTGTCCGGGATGGTGCCGCCGGACAGGTTGGTACCGGCACCGCGCACGGTCATAGGAATACCGTAGTCATAGAGTTTCTTCACACAGATGCCGAGCTGCTCGGTGGTGGTGGGACGCAGCGCGAAAGCGGGCACCACGGGGGGCAGCACCGCGGAATCATAGGAATAACTCTGGCGGTCAGCTTCGGAGCTGAACACGTTTTCCTTGCCGAGGAGATCTTCAAATTCTTTGATAAGCGCCTGGCTTGCCATA
>ENA-UEQP01003339-UEQP01003339.1-human-gut-metagenome-genome-assembly--contig:-NODE-3339-length-10565-cov-205.016400_pt1 | contig 10565 bp, 15 predicted proteins | sample MGYA00242951_ERZ507951 | MGnify/ENA primary metagenome ERZ507951 (study PRJEB26167, sample SAMN06115539) | human gut metagenome | host: Homo sapiens | place: China:Shanxi | collected 2015-11-18...
CGGTCGCAACGTGAACCAGATGGCGGGACGAGCCGGAAGCATGGCGGGCAGCGTGGCGGGTGCAGCCGCAGGAAACGCAGTCGGACGTGTCGGCAAATTGCTGAAATAATCAATGTGCAATCATAAATTGGAAAATATAAATGGAATTCAAATCACTTAGAAACATCGAATCGTCGTTCAGGCAGATACGCCTGTTCGGTATCGTCTTCCTCTCGCTGTGCGCCGTGGTGACGGTGTGGAGCGTGTGGAACTCCTACCGTTTCGCAGAGAAGCAACGGGAGAAAATCTATGTGCTGGACAACGGCAAGAGCCTGATGCTCGCCTTGTCTCAGGATTTGTCGCAGAACCGCCCGGCGGAGGCACGGGAACATGTGCGCCGTTTCCACGAGATGTTCTTCACGCTATCACCTGAAAAAAGCGCGATTGAACACAACGTGAAACGTGCCTTGCTGCTGGCGGACAAGAGCGTGTACCACTATTATTCGGACTTCGCGGAGAAGGGGTACTACAACCGCATCATCGCCGGGAACATCAACCAAGTGCTGAAGGTGGACAGCGTGGTGTGCGACTTCAACGCCTATCCCTACCGTGCCGTGACCTACGCCACACAGAAAATCATCCGGCAGAGCAACGTCACCGAGCGCAGCCTCGTGACCACCTGCCGCCTGCTGAACGCATCGCGGTCGGATGACAACCCGAACGGTTTTACCATCGAGGGTTTCACCATCATTGAGAACAAGGATTTACAGACTATCAAACGGTAACAGGACATGAAAAGTATCAGAAAATCAATGTGGGGCATGTATTGGAAACTCCACGACAAACGGAAACGCTTGGCGGCAAGTCTCAAAGGGTATCTGGACGGCTTGCCGCCGGAAACACGCCGCCGCATCGTGCTGGGGATGTTCGCCGCCTTCGCGGTGCTTGCCCTTTACACCTTCGGCAGAGCCGTCTATGACATCGGCAGGAACGACGGCTCACATATGGAAACGGGACACGCCGGACGGGTGGAACTGCCGACCCCGGCGGAAACAGGCAATCACTTAACACCTTATTTATATGGAACAGACAAAGAATGAACCGACGAAAGAGAACAAAGCTGCTCCCGAAACGGGGAAACCGAAAAAGGAGCGCGAACCGCTGACAGAGGCGCAACGGCTGAAACGGCAGAAGATGATCGTGCTGCCCGCTATGGTGTTGGTGTTCATCGGGGCGATGTGGCTGATATTCGCCCCGTCCTCCGGCAAGGAGCAACCGCCGGGAACGGACGGATACAACACCGAGATGCCCGACGCTGACAAGGCGAACCGGCAGATTATCGGCGACAAGCTGAAAGCCTACGAGCATGGGGAGATGGAAGAGCGTCAGGAGAGCCGCAACCGTGCCATCGGGCAGCTGGGCGACATGTTCGACCGCGAGATAGCGGGAACGGAGAACGGAGTGGACTTCGACCTCGCCAATCCGGGCGGCAAGGAAGAAAGGGCAAAGCCAGCCACGCCGCAGACCATCCAGTCCTCCGCAGCCGCCTACCGTGACCTGAACGCCACGCTCGGAAACTTCTACGACCAGCCGAAAAACGACAATGCGGAGATGGACGAATTGTTGGAGCGCATCGCATCGCTGGAGTCGGAACTGGAAAGCGAGAGGGGCAAGGCTTCCTCTATGGACGAGCAGGTGGCTCTTATGGAGAAGTCCTACGAGCTGGCGGCAAAGTACATGGGCGGTCAGAACGGAGGACAGCCATCGGCGGAACAGAGGGCAGAGCCAACTACCGTGCAGAAAGGGAAGAAGAACAAGGCAATGCCTATCAGACAGGTGGAGCATCAAGTAGTTTCTTCACTCTCACAGCCTATGAGTAACGCGGAGTTTGTCGCCGCCTTATCGCAGGAACGCAACCGGGGTTTCAACACGGCTGTCGGCACGGCGGAGGTATTGGACAGGAACACCATACCGGCGTGCGTGCATGGGGCGCAGAGCGTGACGGACGGGCAGACGGTAAGGCTGCGCCTGCTGGAGCCTATGGCGGTGGCAGGCAGGACAATACCCCGGGGTGCGGTGGTGGTCGGCACGGGCAAGATACAGGGTGAGCGGCTCGACATCGAGATTACCTCGCTGGAATACGACGGCACGATTATCCCCGTGGAGCTTGCGGTCTATGACACGGACGGACAGCCCGGCATCTTCATCCCGAACTCGATGGAGATGAACGCCGTCCGGGAGGTCGCCGCCAACATGGGCGGCTCGCTGGGAAGCAGCATCAACATCTCCACCAATGCCGGGGCGCAGCTCGCCTCCGACTTGGGCAAGGGGCTGATACAAGGCACGAGCCAGTACATCGCCAAAAAGATGCGAACCGTCAAGGTGCATCTGAAAGCCGGGTACAGGGTCATGCTTTACCAAGAAAAATATTGAAAACAATAAAAATTACCACTAAAATCCAAAAGTAATGAGAAAAGTAATCATCATGTTTGCCCTCGCTATGGGCATCATAACTGCCAACGCGCAGGAGAATGTAACCGTTGAAACGACCAACGGAAGTGAACAACCGACCTTGACGAAGGAGGTCTATCCGCAGAAGGAGGCGGACGGCGACCTATATCACGGGCTGTCACGCAAGCTGACCTTCGACCGCATGATACCGCCGCACGGTCTGGAAGTGACCTACGACAAGACCGTCCACGTCATTTTTCCGGCGGAGGTGCGCTATGTCGATTTAGGCTCGCCCGACCTGATTGCCGGGAAAGCCGACGGAGCGGAGAACATCATCCGTGTGAAGGCTACCGTAAGGAATTTTCCCAACGAAACGAATATGTCCGTCATCACGGAGGACGGCAGTTTCTACACCTTCAACGTGAAGTACGCCGCCGAACCGCTGTTGCTCAACGTGGAGATGTGCGACTTCATCCATGACGGCAGCACGGTGAACCGCCCGAACAACGCGCAGGAAATCTATCTGAAAGAGCTGGGCAGCGAAAGCCCGATGCTGGTGCGCCTTATCATGAAGTCCATCCACAAACAGAACAAGCGCGAGGTGAAGCATATCGGCTGCAAGCGTTTCGGCATCCAATACCTGTTGAAAGGCATCTACACGCACAACGGCTTGCTTTATTTCCACACGGAGATAAAGAACCAGAGCAACGTGCCTTTCGATGTGGACTACATCACTTGGAAAATCGTGGACAAGAAGGTTGCGAAGCGTACTGCCGTGCAGGAGCAGATTATTCTGCCGCTCCGCGCGCAGAACTACGCCACCCTCGTGCCGGGCAAAAAGAGCGAGCGCACGGTCTTCACGATGGCGAAGTTCACCATCCCCGATGACAAGTGCCTCGTGGTGGAATTGAACGAGAAGAACGGCGGCCGTCACCAGTCCTTCGTGATTGAGAACGAGGATTTGGTACGCGCGGGTACCATCAACGAACTTCAAGTACGCTGACCATGAGAAAGTACATCGCAATAATCATCGCGTCGCTTGCCCTTTTTACAGGGCAGGCGCACGCCCAGCGGTGTCTGCCGAAGATGCAGGGCATCGAGGTGAGGGCGGACATGGCGGACGGCTTCAATCTCGGCGGCAAGGACGGCGGGTACAGCTTCGGGGCGGCTCTCTCCACCTACACGAAGAAGGGGAACAAGTGGGTGTTCGGTGGCGAATACCTGTTGAAGAACAATCCCTACAAGGACACCAAGATACCCGTGGCGCAGTTCACGGCGGAGGGCGGCTATTACTTCAAGATACTGTCGGACGCCCGAAAGATTGTTTTCGTCTATGCCGGGGCTTCGGCTCTCGCCGGATATGAGGCGGTAAATTGGGGGAAGAAGGTGCTGCATGACGGCTCCACGCTGCACGACCGGGACGCCTTCATCTACGGCGGTGCGCTGACGCTCGATGTGGAGTGTTACGTGGCAGACCGTATCGCCCTGCTTGCCAACCTGCGGGAGCGTTGCCTTTGGGGTGGCGACACACGGAAGTTCCACACGCAGTTCGGGGTCGGTATCAAGTTCATCATCAACTGACACGGGCATGGAAAGGACGGAAATAGATGCTGTCAGAAGGATGCCGCTTGCGGATTTTCTCGCACGGCTGGGGCATGAGCCTGTCAGAAGGAGCGGTAACGAGCTGTGGTATCTTGCCCCGTACAGGGGCGAGCGCACATCCTCTTTCCGTGTGAACGTGGCGAAACAGCTCTGGTACGACTTCGGTTTGGGCAAGGGCGGCGACATCTTCACGCTTGCCGGGGAGTTTCTGCAAAGCGATGACTTCATGAAGCAAGCGAAGTTCATAGCGGAAGCCGCCAATATGACGGTTGCCGGATGGGAAAAGCCCGTCTATCTCTCGAAGCCGACCGAATCCGTTTTTGAGGATGTGGAGGTCGCTCCGCTGCTCCGCTCACTGCTGACGGAGTATTTAGAGGAACGGGGCATCCCTTACGCCATCGCATCCCGTCACTGCTGCCGCTTGAACTACGGTGTGCGTGGGAAACGGTATTTTGCCGTTGGCTTTCCGAACATGGCAGGTGGCTATGAAGTCAGAAGCCGATATTTCAAGGGTTGCATACCTCCGAAGTCTGTATCACTGGTAAAGGCGAATGACATCCCGGCTGACGAGTGCCTCGTGTTCGAGGGCTTCATGGACTTTCTCTCTGCCGTGACGCTTGGTGTAACCGGTAACGCTGACTGTCTTGTGCTGAACTCAGTCGCCAACGTGGAGAAGGCGGCGGGATTGCTGGACGGATACGGGCGCATCGGCTGCTTCCTCGACCGTGACGAAGCCGGACGGCGGACGCTTGCCGCACTTACCATGCGATACGGGGAACGTGTCACCGACCGTTCCTCCCTCTATGACGGTTGCAAGGACTTGAACGAGTACCTGCAACTGACAACGAAAAAACAGAAAAACAACCATCTAAAAATCGAAGAACAATGAACATACTGAACAACAGAAACAAGAGAACATCAATATTCAAGGCAGTGGCGTTATGCCTGATAGCCGCCATGTCATTCACCCTCGTGTCATGTGACGATGACATGGACATCCAGCAGTCCTATCCCTTCACGGTGGAGGTCATGCCCGTGCCGAACAAGGTAGTAAAGGGGCAGACAGTGGAAATCCGCTGTGAACTGAAAAAGGAGGGCGACTTTTCGGGTACGCTCTATACCATCCGCTATTTCCAGTTCGAGGGGGAAGGCTCGCTCAAAATGGATAACGGCATCACCTTCCTGCCTAACGACCGCTACCTGCTGGAGAACGAAAAATTCCGCCTGTACTACACGGCGGCGGGTGATGAGGCGCATAATTTCATCGTGGTGGTGGAGGATAACTTTAGCAACTCCTACGAACTGGAATTTGACTTCAACAACAGGAATGTAAAGGACGACGATCTTACCATCGTTCCCATCGGCAACTTCAGCCCCTTGTTGAAATGATGCGTGTATTCATGACAATGCTCTGTTCACTTCTGACGGTCTGTTCTGTGTCCGCGCAGATCAGCCGCCAAGAGGGAACGGACGGGCAGGCGGCAATCTACCGACTGCCGCTTATGGAACGTGCTTTTTTATGCTGCCGCTACTTTGAAGGCTGGCACTCAGAAAAACACTACCCATACGTCGGTTGGGGTCACAAACTTTTGCCAAACGAGAAGTATTCGGCACGAACCATGACAAAACGGGATGCGGATGAACTTTTGCGGAAAGACCTGCGCAAATTTGTCGCCATGTTCCGTAAATTCGGGGTTGATTCGATTTTGCTTGGCACGTTAGCTTACAATGTGGGACCGGCGAAGCTGTTAGGCAGCAAAACAATCCCCAAAAGCACCTTAATCAAGAAGCTGGAAGCTGGTGACAGGAACATCTACCGTGAGTATATAGCCTTCTGCAACTACAAAGGAAAACGCCACGCCATGCTGCTCAAACGGAGAAAGGCGGAGTTTGCGCTGTTGTATATCCCATAAAAGGACTGACAAAACTGGCAAAAGACGTGCCATATTTAACTTGGCACGTCTTTTGCTCTATCACTTGATAGATTATCGTAGGATTTTCTCGTTAATTGACATCGTTGAGCCATTTTTGCCTATCGGTTTCCAAATAACACTTCAAGTTGTAAGTGTTGTGAGAGCAATACAAAACATAGTTATTAACCATAAAAAGTATAGCGAAATTATGAAGAAAGTATTTAGGAAAATTCAGAAAGGAACAACAAAAATGATTGAACGTATCAAATCGTTGGGGGAAATGGAGACGAAGCAGAAATGTGTAGTTCAACGGTTCGAGATTATCATTCCCCTCCACCAAAAAATAACGACCCAATATATAGCCTCCGCAAGTTTTACTTGCGGATTTTTTAGTTATCGCAGATTGGACAAAGGTTTCTTTGCTACTTTCTTTGTCCGCCATCATGCTCACTGAAAGAAAGTAGGGCGGCTCTCGCCGCCCCGCCACTCAAAAGCGTGTGTAAAGTCCCGTCACCATCGTGAACATTTCCTCCAGCATATCAAAATAGATACCCTCGTGTACGGCAATGTCCTTTGTCTTGCACTCAAAGGTCTTTTTGCTGAACGTCCTGCGGTAGAAGCGCATATTGTAGAGGTCTGCCCCTTCGTCATAGATGATGTCAAGGCGGTTGGCACTTGTTTTGTTCCTTGCAAGGCTCATCCGTAAGCCGTTGCCCATATCTATGAAATCACGGCTACCTGTCATGGCGGTGAAGCGTTTTCCGCCTATCTGCTGTAATATCGTCTTGGCTATCATATCTTTTGTTTTTAGGGTTTTAAGTATTGGCGGTGCGGACACCGCCATCCCGTTCAAAATTCTCGCATTTCGGAAATGGGGGTCTGCCGTTGTAGCCACTCTTTCACACATTCCATATTGTACTCGCTCGTGATGACTGCCGTATGGCTGTCGGTGGCGGTGAAACGTGTGCTTTCGTAATCATCTATCCACCCCTTGAGGGTGTCCGTTCCCCACGCTCCGGTATCGTCAAAGATACCGTCCAATGCCGTGATAGGTTCGCTGAACTTGACTATCAGCGTTTGATAGGTCGTGTTCATAGTCTGTCCTCCTTTCCCTTCTTTGCGTTCAGCCACTTGTCCCGTGCGGCTCGGCACTCGTCCAACGTGGGTTTGACACAAGAGAACAATTCTCTGTCTATGGGGTGGCGGTAGTCGTACTGCACAAGTGTCCGCCTGCGTCTTCCGATACCCGATTGGAAACGCTCGTATTTCTCCGTACCTGCTTCCGCGCAGGTGCTTACTCCGTTGATGGTCATTCGTGTTGTCATAATGTTGCTTTTTAGATGGTTAAAAATGTACTGACAGAACTCTGTTCTTCATCACCATTTCGGGGTTGCTTGTGTAGCGTTGGTGCAGGTAGAAATGGTGTGAGCCGAAGCCGTAAAGGAAAAACTTGTCAAGTTCGTGCTTCTCGGCAAACTCCTTTACGCTCTTTCTCAATTCCCCCTCACTCGTTGTGAGAGTGAGGAGGTTCACAAATTCAAGGAACATCGTGGGGATTGCATCATCCCACACACAAATCATACTTTCAATTCTTACTTCCATATCAATGTTGTTTTAGGGGTTATGCTATGCCGCTTTCATCCGCTCACGGATAAGGTTGGCGTTCTTGTTCACAAGGTCTATGATGCGCTCGTGATATTCGGTGTCCTGGTTGTGCTTGCCGTGGCACTGCACCACTTCGAGGGTTCGCAAGTCCACCTCTACGGTTTCAATAATCTCATCGCCAATCCTTGCCGATAGTATGAGGGTGTCGGCTTTCTTGTAGTATCCACTGCCAAACACGCAGATGCCCTGCGTCTTGCCCTCGTTGTAATACTCGTCTATGCTTTCAAGCACCTTGACGATTATTTCCTCGTCCGTGATTACCAAGCCGAAGAATTTGGATTTGTTGGCGATGAAATCCTCCGCATCTTTCTTTCGTTGGGTATCCGCCTAAACAGCAGCATCAGAATAGGTGGAAAGAAGCTCAATGTGGAGCAGCCTGTGGTCAAAATCGCCAGAGCAATGCAGGTATTGAATGGCTTCCTGTACGTCGGTGAAGACAATGCGGAGTGTAACTCATGTGACAATGTCGTTACCTGTGTTTCAGACGGAATATCTCCGGGCGGTAAAGGCTGTACAAAGAAGATCTCAGGAAAAACTGACACAGCGGTCTACGTCTTCAAGGAGAATCCGAAACTGGCCCTTCTTGAGGAAGACCTGTCTGACTCACGGAAAGAGGAAAAGATCATCATCTGGGCATGGTACCGTCAGGATATCAAGGTCATAGCCGAGATGTTGACAAGGAAGAATATAGGCTTTGTGACACCTGAAACAAAGGACTGTGCACGAAGATTCAATACGGATGACAGTATTCGTGTGTTTCTTGGGCAAACGGTACAGGGAATCGGCATAACTCTGAATGCTGCTACATGCACAATATATTACTCTCATGGTCTGTCTCTCGAACCACGCTTGCAGAGTATGGACAGAAATTACCGTATAGGACAAACAAAGCCCGTCATCGTAAAAGACTATGTTGCAAAGGGAACTGTCGAGGAAAACGTCGTTGAGCTGCTCGAACACAAGAAAGATGTCAAGGAGTTCATGCAGAAGGACATTCGCTGCCCGGCATGCGAATATTGTACACAGTGCCTGAAGAAATGTATCGAGTATCTGCAAAAGGGCTGTGTTTATTTTGCGGACAGAAAAAACGCTGAAGTTAAGAAGGGAGTGTGGCTGTAATGAAATATGAACTTCCTCGTGGTTATCTTTCGGCAAGTTCCATCGGGATGTTGCAGATGTGCCCCAAGCAATTCGAATTCAGGTATGTGAAGAACATCGTTATTCCACCTGGAAAGGCACTTGTCATGGGGTCGTCGGTCCATAAGGTGTTCGAGACGTATTACGCTGATGCTATGTCAAGCTCGTCAAGACTTACGCCTGCGCAAGTGGCCGAGCTAACCGGCGATGTCTTTGAAGAGTGGTTGGACGGGAATGAAAACACACTTACCGACGCTGACAAAAAGGAAGCTCATGCCCTACTGCCCGGTATGACTTCCCTATATGTCGAGACCATAGGGCGACATATCAAGCCGCTGGCAGTGGAACAGGAGATTCGTTTTGAAACCGGTGACGGTGTGCCCCTTCTTGCTTATGTCGATTTGAGGCATATGAAAAGCTGGATGCTGAAACCGGACAGGCATACGAAGGCATTGCCGACTACAAGGTGACAAGCAAGCGCTGGGATGCGGGAAGGTTGCGCAATTCCTTGCAGTTCAATCTCTACTCCCTTATGACGGGGATTGGAGACATTGAAATCCATAATTTGCTCAAGGAATCCGGGAGGGCCATGAAGCGCCCGAGTACGGATCCAAGCATCACAGACTACGCCACTAATTTGCGCGTGCTCAGGCACCGCTTTGACGGCAGTCAGACGAGCCACTTCGAAGAGCTTGTGGAATCGGCGGCGCGTCTGGTTACCAGCGGAGTGTTCATGCCGTGCGATCCGACGTCCTGGGCATGTACACCTGAATGGTGCGGCTATTGGGGGCTGTGTCGCGGGAGGTGACATTATGTGCCGGAAGTGTGACCGGTGCGGGAAACAACTCGCCGGTAAGGCATCCGTACGTTTCGGTACGGGGGAGATATGCCTTCCCTGCGCCAAGGCAATGGAGAATGAGCCTGGGATATGCCCGGTATGCGGTACGGTCTTCAGGTCCGACGAAGCCGTGGCCATGCTTATGACGCGAGCGACAGCCACGCCGCAGGAGCGGTTGGCGGCGCATTCGGCATTGGTCCAGGTATGTCCGAAGTGCCATGTGCTGTTCTTTGACAGCTTTCAGTATGGATTGCTGGAAGGAATGAAGCATGAAAACACGGAAGCATGGAAACACTGAAAAACAGTAGAACTCGAAACAGAACGGAATAGTTAAACGCAGAACAGCCGGCCTGATACTCAGGCCGGCTGTTCTAATATTCCTCAAGGTTCACTCGCTGAAAATGCTCCCTGAGCTTTGAAAGCGCGGATGTATGTATTTGCGATATTCGGCTGGGAGCACAGCCTTTGCCTTCAGCCTTCCGCAGTTTGGCTATGTCCCGGTACACCATCTCTTCATGTCCGAACAACCCGTTATGCAGGATGATAACACGGCACTCATCGTCACTAAGCACGCCAGCTTCCGAACTCAAGGCATCCTCTAGAAATTCAACAAGCTGCTGTTTGTGCAGCTTTTCATCAAAGTCGATATTTCTTGAATTTCGCTGGGTATGACATGAAGCGTTGTCATCAAAAAGAGTCGCTGTTGTAGGGGCATTGTATAATGCCGCACCGACACCCTCCTGCATTTCGACATCTACCGCTTTTGGTTCTCCGGCATCAGATTCAGCCTCAGTGTCACATTCGTTATAAATGCCGGTATTGTCGATTTCGGAAATACTGACCGCTTCATGATGCGCAGTTCTCCCTTGGTATTCAGTGACGGAACGAAGCATCTTGCGGCGTGCCGACGGGATCGAGACAATGTTTGTTTCACGGAAAGACTGCGCGATTGCACCACGAAAATACCCCACAAGATAATT
>ENA-UEQP01003341-UEQP01003341.1-human-gut-metagenome-genome-assembly--contig:-NODE-3341-length-10563-cov-4.550925_pt1 | contig 10563 bp, 7 predicted proteins | sample MGYA00242951_ERZ507951 | MGnify/ENA primary metagenome ERZ507951 (study PRJEB26167, sample SAMN06115539) | human gut metagenome | host: Homo sapiens | place: China:Shanxi | collected 2015-11-18...
TGTTTCCATCACATCGAACGTCTCTCCGCGATCTCGGCCATCTTCGCATCATTCAGTCTCGTATCGCCTTTTACGCGGGAATAGCTCAGATATCCATTCATCCGGTCGATCTTCGTCAGGTTCCTGCTTCCGCACACCGGGCACACATCCATATTTAACTCTTCATGACCGCAGTCGTCACAGTAGGACAGGGACAAATTCACGCCCTCATAGAATCCCATCTTCATCGCACGGCGCACCAGAGAACGGATCGCTTCTTTGTTATAGTCGATCGGGTATTTCACATACTGGATCTTCCCGCCGTTGGAGAGCTCCCAGAACCGGTGTTCCAGATTCTGCTTCTGGATTGGGGTGATGTCCTCAGTCACATGGCAGTGGAAGCCGTTGCTGACGTACTCGCGGTCAGAGACATTCTCAATGATTCCGTACTTCTTCCTGAACTGCTTTACCTGCAGACCGCAGAGATTCTCCGCCGGTGTGGCGTAGATCGCATAGAGGTTTCCGTCCTCATGCTTAAACTGCTCCACCTTCTCGTTGATATGCTTTAACACCTCGATGGCAAAGGCGCCGTCCTCCACCAGGGATTTTCCGTTATAAAGTCTCTGGAGCTCGTTGAACGCCGTGATTCCAAAGGATGCCGTCGCGGTCTTTAAGAGTGGCTTGATCTTATCGTGAAGCCCCAAATGTCCACCGTAGAATCCGCCCTCGCAGTAGGCAAGCGGGTTCGTGGAGGCACGCATCTCGCCGAGGTACGCGTAGGTACGGATATGGATCTTACGGATCAGCTCCAGGTAGTAGTCGAGGACCACATAGAAATCCCTGCTCTCCTGTCTCGCCTTCGCGAGGATCATCGGAAGATGCAGGCTCACAACACCGATATTGAAACGGCCAACAAACACCGGAACGTCATTCTCGTCCGCCGGTTCCATGCCGCCTCTCTCATACCACGGGGAAAGAAAGGCGCGGCATCCCATGGGGCTTATGATCTTTCCATACTTTTTATACATGCTGGCGATATATCCCTCACCGCTCAATGACAGCCAGTCCGGATACATCGTCTTTGAGGAACACTCGATTCCTGCCTCGAAGACGTCCTCCAGCTCTTTTCCCGATCCGTGGAGGTTCTCATCATATAAAAATACAAGCTTCGGGAACAGTACCGGCTTCTTGTGGCCTTCTTTTCCCTGACCTTTCTTTCTGACGTTCAGCATCGTGATAGTGGCCATTTTCGCGAAGCGGCTTGTTCCGGTTCCCGCTGTCATGGTGATAAACGGGTAGTCACCGCGGCTGGAGGAAACAGAGTTAAACTTGTACTCCCATCCCTGGAATCCCTGTTCCATCTCGCGCTGAACGTCGTTCCATGCCACTTCTTTTGCTTTCTCCTCCTCGAGACCGAGGTCGATGTACTTTGCGATATAGGTTCCGTAGGACTTCTCCGCGTAAGGCGCAAGGATATTTTCTACGCTCGGCACGGTAAAACCACCGTACTGCTGGCTCGCGGCGCTTAAGACGATATCGCCAATGACATCAAAGGCAACATCCAGCGTTTTCGGCTCGTTGTACCAGATGTTTCCCATCTCAAAGCCGCCGCTTAAAACCTCATTGACATCAAAAAGACAGCAGTTCATCGTGTCACGTCTTGCGGACATATCATGGATGTAGATATATCCGTCGCGGCACGCCTGAAGCTCCTCGACGGTCATAAAGAACTTCTGGTATAGGGATTTATTTAATTCGTTAAAGATCAGGCTCCGCTTTGTTGAGACCAGAGCACTGTCGGTGTTGCTGTTCTCCTTGTCACCGATGTACATAATAGACTGGCTCTTTTTGTAGACCTCATCCAGCATCTGGACGAAATCCTGCTTGTAGTTGCGGTAATCGCGGTAGCTCTTTGCGACAGCGGGATTGACGCGCTCCAACGCCCCCTCAACAATATTATGCATCTGGGCGATCGGTACCTCCGCCTGTCCAAGATCTTCTGCCTTCTCTTCTACGAACTCACAGATAAATTTACTCTCAGCCTTTGAGAAGTTTATCATTGCGCGGTTTGCGGACTTATTCACCGCTGCAAGGACTTTCTGGACATTAAATTCTTCCTTTGTCCCGTCTTTTTTGATCACCTTGATCTCACTGCATTTCATGATATGGAATCCTCCTCGCAGCCTTCGCTGTTATCCTCATTTTCTATATCGCTCTCTTTATCGCCTGTCATGGCGTCCTTTTCACTCTCTTCCGTCTTTGCGGCACATTCCGGCTCATCGAGCAGATGACCTTCCTCATCGATTTTAAGGTTCAGCTCCTCCTCGACCTCGCTCCGGATTTCCTCCCGCTGCTCCACGTTCATCTCCGGAAGCTGTTCCGTGGATCCGACACCGAAACGGCGCAGGAATTCCTCCGTTGTGGCAAAAAGTGCCGGTCTTCCCGGCGCGTCGAGACGCCCAGCCTCGTACACCAGATCATATTCCACAAGGCGGTTCACCGCGTGATCCGATTTTACACCGCGGATCTTCTCGATATCCGCCTTCGTCACCGGCTGCTTGTAGGCAATGATCGCCAGTGTCTCCATCACCACATCCGACAACACCTGTTTTTTCGGTGTCGCCGCCACCCGGATCAGGTGTTCATAGTAATCCACACGGCTGCACATCTGGTAGCTGTCATCGAGGCGCACGATCTGCATGCCCGCTTTCCTTTTATCATAGTTCTCCTTCAGGCGTTCCACGGCCTGAATGGCCGTCTCCTCATCCGATTCCAATGCCGCCGCAAGCTGACGGATCTCCACAGACTGCCCCATGGTAAACAGCACAGACTCCACAACAGACTCCTGCTTTTTCAGGTTTTCCACTCTCATTCAATTTCCTCCACCGTCATATCACCCTGTCATCCCATGTTTTCCTGTTGTCAGCGCAAAGCATACGCTGATCTACTGGACAGTCGTGACTACAATATCCTCGTCCTCTTCCCCGCCTTCCGGCTCAAGTGATTCGATATACATGTCGTCAAAGAGATGTTCCTGAGTCAGATGGATCTTCCCCACCTTCATGAGTTCTAACAGCGCCAGGAACGTCACGACGACCTCCGTCTTATCTCTCTGTTTTTCCAGCATCTGCCGGAAGCTGAATTTCCGGTGTTTTCTCGCATAACCGAGAACTGAAGTGATCTTGTCCTCCAGACTTACCGGATCTTTCCTGATCGTCCCAAAGGTGCTGCGGACCGGATCGATCTTATCCTGCTGCCGTTTCATCACCGACTCGAAGATCTTCTGAAGCTTTGTGAGGGTCACTCCGTCCAGAAGCTTATCGAGATCCACCGGCTCCACATACTCCCGGACCTCAGCCGGTATCGTCGGATCTTTATAGAATACGCGGTCTGCCCCGGACTCCATGTCCTTTAACTCCTCCGACATCAGCCGGTATTTCTTATATTCCAGAAGACGCATCACAAGCTCCGCTCTCGGATCTTCCTCCTCGCCCTCCTCATTCACTTCTTTTGGGAGCAGCATCCTTGCTTTAATATCAAGAAGAGTCGCCGCCATCACCAGAAATTCGCTGACCACATCCAGATTTTCTTCATCCATCTGCCGCACGTACTCCATATACTGATCCGTGATCTCGGCGATCGGGATATCATAGATATTCACTTTATTTTTTTCGATCAGATGGAGCAGAAGATCCAGAGGACCTTCAAACTTTTCCAGTTTGTACGATAATTCCATATGCACCTCAGTTATAATGTTACAGTCTTCCATTCCGGAAGTCCATATCCAACAATTTGACATAAAACCGCAAAAAAGAATGTGCAGGCGCACACTCTTTTTATATTCCGCAGAGGTGCACAACAACCACCTGCGGCTTGTCATTCAACCGGATATTGATCGAGTGGGTTCCAAGCCCCCGTCCGACGATCATCCGGCTCTTCTCTTTTCCGCTTTCCGGAAGTTCAAAATACCCCGCACAGCGCGTATAAAAGAACTGATACTGGGGCGTCATGACTCCGCCGACAATGGGAAGCCGGATGGTTCCGCCGTGAAAATGTCCGGAAAGTGTAAGATCTGCTCCCCAGTCCGCATACTCCTCAAAAAACAACGGGGAGTGAGCGAGAAGGAGACAGAACCTTTCGGGATCCGGCTCGCCCAGAGCGTCCTTTAAAAGTCCTTCCGGAATCTCTCCGGTCCCTGGCAGATAAGCACTCTTCGGAAGATCAAGACCGTAGATTTTGATGTCACGGTCGAGCTCCGCCGCCTCATTGGAAAGATAACGGATCCCGGCATTTTCGAGGGCTGTCCGGTAGTTTTCATATGTGTCCCCGTAAATATCTGATTTCCAGAGCAGCCGGCACTCATGATTTCCATTTCCGCAGTATACCGGGAACTCTTTCGCCAGTCCTGTTAAAAGTGCAAGCGGAATTCTGATATCGGAATTTCCTCTTTTTGCGACCATCCCGTCCCCGCCAAAAAGCACGGCATCCGGGTTTACCCTCCGCACAGCTTCCATCAGGCGGCGGTTTTCTTTCCCGAATTCCTTATTGTGGAGATCCGTCAGAAAAACAATGGTCTTTCCCGGGCCATGGATCTTTTCCGAGGCGATCCGGTACTCTTCCGTTACAAGGCAGTCCCTCTCATACTGGGAACGTGCCAGGCAGCCGGCGCCAAAAGCCATGACACCTGCCGCCAGAAACGCTGCTGTCCCCAAATCGGATTATTCCTCCTCAAATACCTGGATTCCGCGCTCAACAACACCTGCGAAAGCCTGCGCATAGCTCTTATACTCCGGATGCTTTGCGATGATCTTATCCATCGCTTCCTTCATTTCCCCGCTGATAATAACGGTGCAGCCTGCTGCCTTCTTGTTTGTTGTACGGTTCTCGTACATATCCTGCATTACTTTTACTCTTTCTTTCATGATCCTTCTCCTTGTCTTCTCTGTTTTTCACTGATCCGCCATCCGTGCGCATCCCGGATCCACCGGAATGCAGGTACGGCTCTTATCCTCTTTCCTACTGGATCCATGCGCCATCCGCGCCTACGACATACTGACCGCCGATGGTCGTATTTTTTACGATCTTACCGTCAGATCCCAGGTAAAACCACTTGCCGGAATCCTGTCTCCAGGCATTCTTTACCATGGTCCCGTTGGACTCAAAATAATACCACTCGGTACCGAACATCTTCCATCCGGTTACCATCTTTCCTTCCGTATCAAAACCAAAGTCAGCCGCATCGATCGTGTAGATCGTTCCGACAGCCTTCGTTCCGTCAGTGAACTCATATCTCCAACTGCCGTTATCCGGAACCCAGTGTCCGGCAGTTGTCTGCTTCCCTGTGGATGTGGTTCCGGCTTTCTCTGTGTTTACATACTGATAACCATAGTCCAGCATCAGCTTTGTATCCGCATAATGGGTACTTCTTGATTTTAAGACCACCGCAACCATGCGGACACCGTCTTTCTCCACACAGGTCACCAGCGTGTTCCCTGCCTTTGAAGTATAACCGGTCTTTCCACCAACGATTCCCGCGTAGTATCTGGAATCCTTCGGGTAGAGCATCTTGTGACCCGGAGTGATGGTTCTCGCGGAGGCTGCCTTTGTCGCCGGGAATTGATAACTCAATGTGGAATCGATCTCACAGAGCGTCTGATTCGCAAATGCCGCCGCCGCGATCTTTGCCATGTCGCGGCATGTGGTATACTGTTCATCCGAGTTTAATCCATTCGGATTCACGAAATGTGTATTTGTACATCCAAGCTCACGAGCCCTCGCATTCATCAGCTCCGAAAAACCTGAAATACTGCCGGAAACGTGTTCCGCAAGTCCGTTGGCGACTTCGTTGGCTGATTTTAAAAGAAGCGCGTAGAGGCAGTCCTTTACAGCCACCTGATCCCCTTCCACAAGCCCGATCTTCACAGCGCCGGCCTCCAGATCTGTGACTGCTGTTTTTGAAAACGTCACTTTGTCATCCAGCTTTGCTTTTTCCAAAACGAGAAGCGCTGTCATAAGCTTTGTGGTGCTGGCCGGAGCAAGCTTCTCATCGGCGTTCTTCTCAAATAGAACCCTTCCGTTCGTCACATCATAGAGAACTCCAGCCTCTGATGAGATCTCCGGCTTCGCGATGGCATCCGCGGCGGCTTTTGCCGCGTCACTTACCTGCTTCTGGTTTGTGCCGGTCGATGAATCCGATGTTTCATATCCCGGTCCGCCTTCGCTCCCGTCCTGTGTGCCGGTCGTCTGTGTTGTCTGTGCCTTCTTTGTATCTGTTGTGGTTCCGTCCGCGCGGATAATCAAAGCCGCCTGTGCCGGCTGTGCCGCGAAAATTGCGCACGCAAGCGCGATCGGAATCATTCTGTTTATTTTTCTCATCTTTTTTGACCTCTTTTTCCGGTATATTTTATTAAGTTCAGCTTCTCTGACGCCTCCCTTTGTGTTTCCACGCCGGTCCCTGCATCGTCCGCTTTTCTTTTTCTATGCTATCATAGATCCACCGAAAAAGCTTTGCAATTTTCTGTCGATTTTCTTATGTCATTTCTGTGTCCGCAACAGTCGGACACAGCTCTTACAAATCTTCGTCCAGCATGCGGATAAGATCTTCTCTCGTAATACTGCTGAGCGCACCGGTCCCTTCGGTTACCACGGTGTCCGCCAGATCCCTCTTCATCTCCTGAAGCTTCAGAATATTCTCCTCAATGGTGTGCTTCGTGATGAGCTTGAATACGGAGACCTGATTCTCCTGTCCGATCCTGTGGGCGCGGTCTGTGGCCTGATTCTGGGCTGCCACGTTCCACCACGGATCATAGTGGATCACCACATCCGCAGCCGTAAGGTTCAGCCCCGTTCCGCCGGCCTTCAGGGAGATCAGGAACACCATCACGTCGTCCTTCTGGAACGAGGAGGCCATCTGCATGCGGTCCCGCTTCGGCGTGGAGCCGGTGAGCAGATAGAATGGGATCTTCTCCTTTTTCAGGCGCTTCGCGATGATCTCAAGCATCGATGTAAACTGGGAGAACAGAAGGATCTTATGTCCCGCAGATGTTCCGTTTAAGAGAAGCTCCATACAGGTATCGAGCTTCGCGGATCCACCTTTGTAGCCGTCAAAGCATAGAGACGGCTCGCAGCAGATCTGGCGCAGACGCATGAGCTCCGCGAGGATCTGCATCCGCTCTTTTCCGTAATCTCCGTCAGTTCCCTCCATGAGCTGTTCCTTTAAGGAAGCTGCCGCCGCCGTATAGAGGTCCTTCTGCTCTCCTTCCATACTGGAATAGAGGACCGTCTCCAGTTTATCCGGAAGTTCCTTTAAGACATCTTTCTTTAAACGTCTTAAAATAAACGGTCCTGTAAGCTTCTTTAACCGGGTCAGCGCATTCAGATCCTGATCTCTCACAATTGGCATCTCGAACGCCCGCTTAAATTTCTGTGACGTGAATAAAAATCCCGGCATCAGGAAGTCAAAGATACTCCAGAGTTCTCCAAGGTGATTCTCGATCGGTGTTCCTGTCAGGGCGAATCTCGTTCTGGCCGGAACAGCCTTCACGGATTTCGCTGCCTGTGTGGAGGAATTCTTGATGTACTGGGCCTCGTCAATGATCTCGAAGCGGAATTCCTTTTCATGGTACCAGAGAATATCGCGCTTTAAGAGGTCGTAGGACGTAATGATCACATCCGGGCGCTCCTTCTCATAAGCTGCGAACATCTCCTCGCGCTCTGCCTGGTTCCCCGCCGCCGTCATGATCTTAAGCTCCGGGGCGAACTGGGCAAACTCGTTCTCCCAGTTGTATACCAGGGATGCCGGACACACCACGAGAGACGTGCCGCCGTTCTCTGCCTTTTCATCCAGCAAAAGGGTGATGACCTGGATCGTCTTTCCAAGTCCCATCTCATCCGCAAGGATTCCGCCGAAGCCGTAGGCATCCAGGCTCTTTAACCACCGGTAGCCCACCTTCTGGTAGCTTCGAAGCGTCGATGCAAGGCGTTTCGGTATCTCATAATCGCTGTCCTCCACGTCCTTCATGCCACGGACCACAGCCTTGAACAGCTGGTCACGGTACACGCTAACGCTCTTATCCTCTTTTAACGCCGCGTCCAGGAACATAGCGCGGTATGCAGGAAGCTTTATCGTGTCGGAACCCACAAGTTCCTTCGCGACACCGAGCTGTTCCGCGATCTTTGCGACCGTGAGAAGTCCGCCATCCCCCAGAGTCAGGAAATCACCGTTCTTCATCCGGTAGAAGCTCTTTTTCTTTCCGTAAGCCGCAAGCACTGCCGCAAGTTCCTCTCGCGGAAGAGCCCCGGTGTCTACCTCTAACTCCAACCATCTTCCTAAAGTCCGGACCTGAACAGAGGTGCTCACCGGCGGCAGGACACGGATCTTTTTGAAGGACTCGGACACAAATACATCTCCGGCATCCATAAATTTCTTCATGCCTTCGGAGATCAGGCGGTAGACCGCCTCGTCGTCATTTTTAATGACAAGATTTCCTGATCCGTCCTCTGTATACTTAAAGTAGGTCGTGATCAGCTGACTCACCTGAAACTCTCCCGGAACATCCCTACAGATCTCTTTCGGAACATTCTCATCCGCCAAAGGATGGAAAGAGAACTCGCCGTAGGAAAGTTCCGGACGGAGAGTTACGGTTCCCGCTGCGTCGCTGTCAAAATAAAAGGACGCCTTTAATTCTTTCGGGCGGTAGCTCTCAAGGTCGACCCCCTCGGAGCGGATGAGCCCGAGTGACTCCAGTTTTCTTAAAACACGCTCATAAAAAAGCGGCATATCACGGTCATTGACGGAGACCTCGTTCTCCGCATCCATTCCCATGACCATGTATTCCATAAATACGGTCAGGCACTCTGTATAATCCTGATCACAGCAGTAGATTGCTTCCTGATCTGCGATAAATAAGGACTTTTCACCGGAAAAAGCCATAATATCCTTATCCACCGTAACCTTGATCCCGTCACGGCCCTCTTTCTTTACAACCGCGGTAAAGACCGGATTCTCCCGTTTTACCGTCAACATCCTCTTTCTCTTCCGGTAATCCTCGCACTCGATGGTCTGCCCTTCCAGTATGGCAAAAAAGCGCTCTCGTCCGGCTTTTCCTAGGATCAGTTCTTTTAACGCCGGCTCCGCTTCCATGGAAAACCGCCCGCTTCCGCGGTACTGTTCCCTGAAAAAGCCGACGCGTTCCATGATGAGAAGCGCCAACGCCCGGCTCTCCTCGTCGAAAGCCTGAAGACTGTGATGGAACGCCAGTCCTTTTCCGTACTGGACAAGGCTCATGGTTTCCATCGCCTTCGCGAAGGCCGTCAGGTCCTTCACCGGGTACTGTTTTTCCCGTCCCACCGTGAAACGGACCCTTACCTGATCTCTTGAGATCGCAACAATGGGGATCAGACGGTAATGCCCTTCCTCAGAGGCCCCCATGATCCGGCTCACCTCGCGGTTCGTGTACTCCCGGACCATAAAACGGACTTTCTGGGATGTGGAGACCGGATGCTTTGACTCCCTGCTCTCCCGCCGGAGCCATTCCGCGATCAGCGCATGAGCGTGCGGACACATGGGGATCCCGTCAGGTCCCTGTGTGCAGGATACGCCGCAGAAACCGAGATTTCTGCCCGTCTTACTGATATGCGAACAAGAGTAGTCAAAATTCTGACTACCCTTGCGCAGGATACGGACACGGTATTCATCTTCCCCGTCCATGACGGTTCCCCTGATCTCAGTCTCGCCTTTCCAGAAGGTCTCGGCAGTAAGTTCCGTTACTTCCATATCATTCCGTCCCCCCGGTTTGTTTTATTGCTTACTTGCTCATGAAGTTTTGCCTGTCATATGTCTATGCATCTGTGCAGGCAAGCCTGCCCTTCTGCATAGCCGCGGTTTGTTTTATTGCTTTCCGGCCCTGAAACGGATCGTTCCGCACTTCGTGCTCCCACGATCCTGACTTCATTCGCAATCCAGCCTGACGGCCTACTTGCTCATGAAGTTTTGCCTGTCATATGTCTATGCATCTGTGCAGGCAAGCCTGCCCTTCTGCATAGCCGCATGACAGGCTGTTTCATCACATCCGTTCCGGTGCGCTGAATCCCAGAACGTTAATGCATGTCATTAACACATCACGTGTTAACGTAACAAGGCTGATGTACCCCGCCTGTTTCTTCTTGTCTTCCTCAGCGATGATCTTCGTCTCATGATAGAAGTGGTTTAACGCATTTGAGAGTTCGTAAATGTAAGCGCAGATCTTATGCGGCGCAAGCTCCTCGAAGCAGGTAAGCATCACATCGCTGTACCGGGAAAGGGCGAGCATCAAGGTCTTCTCCGGCTCAGCAGACGATGGAAGGATCTCGCCGCTCTCTGTATTTTCACAGGTATCGCTGTATTTCTTTAAGATGGAGTTGATTCTCGCGATCGTGTAGAGAACATACGGACCTGTATTTCCCTCGAAGGAAGTAAATCTGTCGATATCGAAGACATAATCCTTTGTCGCCTGATTGGAGAGATCACCATATTTTAAAGCAGCGAGACCTACGATCTCAGCCGTTTTTTTCGCCTCATCCTCAGAAACGGTACGGTTCTCCATG
>ENA-UEQP01003344-UEQP01003344.1-human-gut-metagenome-genome-assembly--contig:-NODE-3344-length-10561-cov-3.634395_pt1 | contig 10561 bp, 10 predicted proteins | sample MGYA00242951_ERZ507951 | MGnify/ENA primary metagenome ERZ507951 (study PRJEB26167, sample SAMN06115539) | human gut metagenome | host: Homo sapiens | place: China:Shanxi | collected 2015-11-18...
CAGCTCATGGCGCAGTATCTCGGCGTGGAAGTAACCGCCGCCTGCAAAGACACCGCGCGTGAGTACGGCAAGACGGAGACATGGTTTGACACCGATTGCCGTCTGTTCCGCGGCCTGCCGGAGCAGAGCATTACGTGGATGAGTCATGGGGACTACATGGCCAAGGTGCCGGAGTCGTTCCGGCTCGTGGCGCATTCGGATGCCTGCCCGACGGTCGGCATCTGCGACGAGGCGCGCGGCTTCTACGGCGTGCAGTTCCACCCCGAGGTCAACCACACCGAGTATGGTCAGGCCATGCTGCGCAACTTCCTCTATGAGGTCTGCGGCGCGACCGGTGACTGGACGATGGGCGACTTCATGCGCAAGTCCATTGAGGACATCCGCGCCAAGGTCGGCGACGGCAAGGTGCTGCTGGCGCTTTCCGGCGGCGTGGACTCCTCCGTTGCGGCGGCGCTGCTGGCCGAGGCTGTCGGTAGCCAGCTCACGTGCATCTTTGTCGATCACGGTCTGCTGCGCAAGAACGAGGGCGATGAAGTCGAGGCTGCGTTCCAAAACTGGGACATCAACCTCGTGCGTGTCAACGCCGAGGAGCGTTTCCTTACGCGCCTGAAGGACGTCTCCGACCCGGAGACCAAGCGCAAGATCATCGGCGAGGAGTTCATCCGCGTCTTTGAGGAAGAGGGCAAGAAGATCGGCTCGGTCGACTATCTGGCGCAGGGCACGATCTATCCCGACGTGATCGAATCCGGCACGAATGTCGCTGCCGTCATCAAGAGCCACCACAACGTCGGCGGCCTGCCTGATTTTGTGGATTTCAAGGAGATCATTGAGCCGCTGCGTCTGCTGTTTAAGGACGAGGTGCGCGCGCTCGGCCGCGAGCTCGGCCTGCCGGAGTATCTGGTCATGCGCCAGCCGTTCCCGGGGCCGGGGCTGGCCATCCGCTGCCTCGGCGCGGTGTCTAAGGATAGGCTCGACATTCTGCGCGACGCGGACTTCATCTTCCGCGACGAGATCGCCAAGGCACACCTTGAGCAAACGATGAATCAGTACTTCGCGGTGCTGACGAATATGCGTTCTGTCGGTGTCATGGGCGACGGCCGCACGTATGACTATACGCTCGCGCTGCGCAGCGTCACGACGACGGACTTCATGACTGCCAACTGGACGCGTATTCCGTATGACGTGCTCGACCGCGTCTCTGTGCGCATCGTCAACGAGGTCAAGGGCATCAACAGAATTGTCTACGACATCACCAGCAAGCCCCCCGCAACGGTGGAGTGGGAATGAGAAAAAAGTGAATATGATGGGCTGCAAAGCCTTGAAAACACTCACTTTTTGACAACCTCATTTCCTGTTTGATAGCAAAATGATAGCAGATACCAAAGCCGTTTTGTTCGTTCTTGTTTTGGCGAGCGAATGGTTTGCAGGTTTGCTGTCGCATCCAATCCTATATTGAGAGCGAAAAAGGCTCTGCTGACTTTCTGTAAAAGAAAGCCGGCAGAGCCTTTTGTTATTCTTCGCTATGTTCCTTGAGATCAGCAAGGAGCAGATCACTCAGCTCCTGCGACGGCGTGATCTTGTGCCACTGACCGGAGGTGTCAAGTTCAGGATAGCGGTAACGCCAGCGGTCGTATTCTTCTTTGGTGATCTCGCCTGCTTTCAGCTTGGCGGCAGCTGCACCCCACGCGGAAAGCATCCTGTGAAGCTCCGCTGCGTCGCGTCCTTTGTGGATATGAACGCGCAGATGCACCTCATCCTCGCACTCGCAGACCTCAAGACCGTAGCGGTCTTCCAGCGTGAACAGCGTGTGCATCAGTCCAATATAGGAGTCAATGTCCGGTACGTCCAGCGCCTTGGGCGAAACATCAAGCACCTGTGCCAGCGCAGCGGTCACGTCCGCTTTGGGCGTTCTGGAACCATTCTCGTACTGCGCAAGGCGGACATCTGCGGATTTCTCCGGGAAACCCAGCGCCATGCCAAGGTATTTCTGCGTCATACCCCGCATCGTGCGGAAAAAGTGGATGCGTTCACCAATCGCCATAATAGCCATCTCCTGTGTCGGTCGTCTTTGATAACGAGTATAGCAGATATGTTTAATTTCGTCAAGAAAAATCTAAGCAAATTTATTTAATATTTTCCTGTAAACCGGCTTGACTTAAACTGTTATGTATAGTACAATAGTTGTAAACTAAGCATATTAGCTTAATTCATAAAAGTTTTACAATTACGATGGTCAACAAATGCAGAAAAAATGTCCGTTGTAAGGTGAGAGGGGGGTGAAATTCAAAAGAGCCAAACTGAATGACCGTCCAAGGGATACTTCCTCCGGGGAAGCACGCGATGAGACGAGCGTGCCAAGGAGAAAAGAAAACGGCACAGCGCCGAAAAGGGTTGCCTGTCAGAGTCCTGCGGATAGAACGGCAGAAGAAATCAACCACAAATCAGGAAAGGAAGGTATTTTGCCTATGGCAGGAGAAATTTTTATGAGAGTCAATGAAGTCGCGGAAGAACTTGGTGTATCTGTTCCGTATGCGTACAAGCTCATCCGTGAGCTGAACGAAGAGCTGCGAAAGACCGGCTGCATCACCATTGCAGGCAGGATCGACCGCAAGTTCTTCCATGAGAAGTTCTACGGAACGAGAGAACCGAAGGAAAGAAGGGAATCAAATGGCAGCGTTTAAGGACAAGAAGAACGGCTCATGGTATGTGCAGTTTCGCTATACCGACTGGCGCGGTGAACGCCAGCAAAAATTGAAGCGCGGCTTTGCGACCAAGAAAGAGGCTCAGGCATGGGAACGCGAGTTTCTGATGCAGAAGCAGGCTGATGTCAATATGAGCTTCGAGAGCTTTGTGGCGCTCTATGAAAAGGACGTCAAGCCCAAGCTGAAGCTCAACACATGGCTCAGCAAGGAGCATATCATCCGCACAAAGATTCTGCCGTATTTCAAAAAGCGCAAGCTCTCGGAAATCACCGCCCGTGATGTGATCGACTGGCAGAACGAGATACGGCAGCACACCAAGTCAAGCGGCGAAAACTATTCCCCGGACTATCTCAAGAACGTCCATACCCAACTGAGCTGTATTTTCAACCACGCCATCAAGTATTACGGCTTACAGATCAATCCCGCTGCAAAGGCCGGGAATATGGGCAGCGAGCAGCCGAAGGAAATGCTGTTCTGGACGAAGGAAGAATACATCAAATTCATCGACGCCATGATGGACAAGCCCATGCTGTACTACGCCTTTGAAATCCTGTACTGGTGTGGCATCCGCGAGGGTGAGCTGCTGGCACTGACGCCTGCGGACTTCGATTTTGAGAAGAAAACGCTCCGCATCAATAAATCCTATCAGCGCTTACAGGGCAAGGACGTTATCACCACGCCGAAAACGAAGAAAAGCAATCGCGTAATCCAGATGCCTGACTTCCTCTGTGACGAGATGCAGGACTATTTCAAGCAGCTTTACGGACTGGAACCGGACAGCCGCATCTTCCCTCTGACCAAGCACACCTTGAAGCGCGGCATGGCGTTTGGCTGCAAGGCGTCTGGTGTCAAGGTCATTAGAATCCACGATTTGAGACACAGCCACGTTTCCCTTCTTATCAACATGGGCTATTCCGCCGTTGCCATCGGCAATCGTGTGGGACACGAAAGCGTGGAAATCACCTACCGGTACGTGCACCTGTTTCCTACTGTGCAGAAGGAAATGGCAGATAAATTGAACGTCGAAAGGAGCAATTAAGATGTCACTGAAAAACCGAGACAACCACAACCGCTGGCGCAACAAGACTGTTGCCTTCCGGGTATCACCGGAGGAAGATGCGCAAATCGAAACCTTTGTCAAGCTCTCCGGGCTGACCAAACAGGACTACATCACCCGCCGTTTGACTGGCAAGGACGTGGTGGTGCAGGGCAATCCGAGAGTTTACAAGGCGCTGCGCGACCAGCTTGCCGCCGTGCTGGACGAGCTGCGGCGCATTGAAGCGGGCAGCAGCGTAAATGACGAGCTGCTGGATGTGATCGAAATGATCGCCGCCATCATGGACGGTATGAAGGAGGAAAATGCCTATGGAGAATGAAATCCGCAAAAAGAAAACGACCGCCCCGGACACATCTGTTGGCGCAGATGATGGGCAGCCGCTTCACAATTCAACTGAGAACAGTATATCCGCTTTTGATGAAGAAATCAACGGTGATTTTCAAAACAACTCGGAAAGTCTGGACGAAATCTACCGCAGGATACAGCGGTTAACCGACCCGCATTACCTGCACACGATCTCCATGACAGAGCTGTACCAGACCGCATATCAGAGCAGGCCGCCCATTATCGACGGCTTGCTCTACGCGGGCGCGTACATTCTCGCAGGCGCGCCGAAGATCGGCAAATCATTTCTGGTGGCGCAGATCGCCTATCATGTCAGCATGGGCGAAGCTCTGTGGGGCTGCGAAGTCCATCCCGGCACGGTGCTGTATCTTGCCTTGGAGGATGATTTTCAGCGCATCCAGAGCCGTATGTTCATGATGTACGGCATCAACGACACCGACAGGCTGCACTTTGCGACCGCTGCGGGCAAGATCGGAAACGGGCTGGACGAGCAGCTTGAGAATTTCGTGCGCGAGCATCCAGACACCAAACTCATTATCATCGACACCATGCAGAAAATCCGGGAGGTCGGCGGCGAGGCATACAGCTACGCCAGCGATTATGAGATTATCGGCAAGCTCAAGCAGTTTGCCGATAAGCACTGCATCTGCATTTTGACCGTCCATCACACCCGCAAGCAGCCTGCCGGTGACAGCTTCGAGATGATCTCCGGTACAACGGGATTGCTCGGCTGTGCGGATGGGTCGCTTCTCATGCAGAAGAAAAAGCGCACGGCGCTGGAAGCAACCATCGATGTGGTAGGACGCGACCAACAGGATCAAATTCTCTATCTGAAAAAGGATGCTGATACACAGATCTGGAATCTCGAAAAGGTGGAGAACGAGCTGCACAAAGAACCGCCCGATTACGTTCTGGAAGCTGTTTCAAGGCTGGTGTCCGCAGATCAACCGGTATGGACAGGCTCGCCCTCCGAGCTTGCCGGTGCCGTCCATGCCGGCATGGCGGCTAATGCGCTGAGTAAGTATCTGAATGTGAAGTCTGGCAGACTGTTGGATGAATACCACGTCCGCTATGAGAACAAAGTCCGGCACGAAGGGCGGCGTATCACGCTGACCTTCATAGCCGAAAACGAATAAGCCGCGCGACAGCTGCGACGGTTGCAACGGTGAAAATGATACCGTAAAACAACCGTCGCAATCGTTGCGACCGTCGCGGAAAGGAGCGATACAAAATGAAAACCGTACAAATCCCCTATGACCTGTTTCTCGACCTTGCCATGTACCATCTGCGGGGCGAGGATGATTACGAAGAAGAAATCCGTCAGGGCTTGGAGCAGAAGCTCGACTCCATGTTGAACCGGCAGCTCTATTCCCGGTATAAAACGGCACCGACCGAGGCAGAACGGGAACAGGCACGACAGGAATACCTTGACCGGCGCGGCGTTCCGCAGAGCTATCGTTGGGCTGTTCCTCCGTGGGAGCTGTGACAGGAGCGTGCCACGCTCCTGTGGCTGGCAGACAAGGCAATGCATTGGCGGCCATCCCCGCGCATCCCCCGTCCCCATCGAAAAATCCGCAGAGTTTGAGATGGATGTGGGCAGGAGATTATGAGCAGAGGTTGTCTGCAAATAAGCTGCTGACCACGCCGGTTTTTGCGGTTTGTATCCACACTGCAAGCCGCAAAACCGGCAGAGGCTTCCGCAGAAGCCGCATACCCCCTCGGAGAGCCCACGATACTTTGCAGCCGCAGGATGAAAGTATCATAGTGGGTTATTACACTTCCGCAGAAGTGCCTCTCCGAAAGCTGCCCCGTCCTGCACAATCTGAAATCAGGAGGTAAACTGCCTATGGCAAGAGGCGACGGTATTCACCGTACCAGCGCAAGAAACGCAAGAATGAAAGATACAGACATCGACAACGCACAGGCGCATAATGAGCGCGAAAAATCGTCGTATGTCAATCAGGACATCGTTCCTGAACGGACGCCATACAACGTCCATTTCAAAACACCAACCGCCGGGTATAAGGAGATGTTCGAGCAGATGCGCTCCGACGGCGTGATCTCCACACGCGGTCTGAAAGCGGATGCCGAGAAATTCGGAGAGCTGATCTTCGACGTCAACTCCGCGTACTTCTTCAACCACGGCGGCTATGAGTTTGCAAAACAATTTTACTCCGATGCCTACAAAGCTGCAATCAAAATTGTGGGCGGCGAGCAATACATCTTATCGGCGGTCATGCACACCGACGAGCGCAACCGCGCCATGTCCGATGCGCTGGGGCAGGACGTGTACCACTATCACCTTCATGTGGTCTATATCCCCATCGTGGAAAAACAGATTCTATGGACGAAACGCTGCAAGGATAAATCGCTGGTGGGGACGGTCAAGGAAACGATACAGCAGGTCAGCATGAGTAAGAAGTGGGATTCTAAGCCCGCGCTGGACGAGCATGGGAAACCGCTGCTGAACGCAAACGGGAAAACTGTGCTCCGAAAATCCTATTCCGTTCTGCAAGATGATTTCTTCGCCGCCATGCGAAAGGCAGGGTATGACGATGTGGAGCGCGGCGAACGCGGCAGCTCCGAGGAACACCTGACGGTGACGCAGTTCAAGGTGCAGCAGGAGCAGGCGCGGTTGGCAGAACTCACAGAGCAGAACCGCCAGCAGGAACAGCAGGCGGCGACGCTCGGCAGACAGATTGAGAAAATTCGGAATCAGCAGGTCGATGTGGCGGCTATCGAAAAGATTGAGGCGAAGCCTGTTCCGCTGTCCTCCAAGGTAATATTGGAACGCACTGAATATGAGTCGCTGGCAACAGCGGCGAAGAAGTACGTTGCAGCCGAGAAAAAGGAATCCAAACTGCAAAAGGCGTTGGACGCGGCAAACAGGCTGATTGCAAAGCTCAAGGTAGAGATTGTCGGTTTGAAGCAGGAGCTTTCCGAGTACAAATCCGTTCGCAGCAAACTCCGCACATCGGATCTGGAACGCGAAAACGCAGAGCTTCGCGGAAAAGTGCAACGCTATGAGAACGTGATCCAGCGCAATAACCTCTGGCATTTCTTCCGTCCACACAGAGAAAAAGCAGCATTGCGGGACGATGCCCGCTGATGCCGTGTTGAGCTGAGAAAAACGGATTTTATCGACTGGGAGCGTCCAGATCGAGCCGCGTATCATTTGGGCGCTCCCTATTCAAAAATCAGCCTGTTTTTGCGGGTGTAGAGCTGAGAAAAAATCTTGAAAACGCGCCTGTTTTTGCAGAATAGGCAGAAATGGAGGCAATATGAAAACTGGACTGACCAAGCGGCAGAAAACGACCTGCATCTATTTTGACGAAGCCAGCAAAACCGTCGAAATTCAGACGCATAATACCGCGCTCAAAAAGCGGCTGGCAAAATACGCGGCAACGTATCCCGACCTATGCAGGCAGACCGACGATGACGAACAGGGCGGGCTGACCTTCGAGATCGACCGCAGCCGCTTTGCCGTTCGCTTGACTGCGCCGTATTCCGACGAGCGCCGACAGGCGGCAAGTGAGCTTGCCAAGAAGAATGGATTGAAAGGGCGAGTATAAGCCCATATCAGCCACAGCCGCCCGCAGGAGCAATCAAGCTCCTGTGGACGGCTTTTTCTTTGCAGAGAACATCTCACGTTCTGGGGAGATTATCTTGCGAATATCGTCGCTTTGTGCTATAATACAATCAGTTTAAATTTGGAACGGAGAATTGCAATGCCTATTTCCTACGATAAGCTCTGGAAGCTACTGATTGATAAGAAAATGAACCGGACAGATTTGAAAGACGCCTCCGGTATCAGCTTCAATGTGCTTGCCAAGATGGGAAAAAACGAATTTGTCTCTATGGAAAGCCTGCATAAGATTTGCTTGACGCTCAAATGTGATGTAGGAGACATCATGGAGTTCGTTGATGAAGGAGATATAGAACAGTCATGATTTCAATCGAACTACGCAGGAGTGAAAAGAAAATGCAGCAACCGTTGACTTGTGTTGAAATATGCGCTGGCGCTGGTGGACAGGCTTTGGGGCTTGCAATGGCGGGTTTTGTCCATGTTGCGCTTGTCGAGTATGAAGAAGATTATTGCAAGGTATTAAAGCAGAATCGCCCGGAGTGGAACGTCATTTGTGCAGATGTTCACGATTTTGACGGACGCCCATACCACGGCGTCGATCTGCTGGCTGGCGGCGTTCCTTGCCCGCCTTTCTCCGTTGCAGGAAAGCAGCTCGGTCAGGAAGACGAAAGAGACCTTTTCCCGGAGGCCATTCGGCTTATCAAAGAAATTCAACCGCGTGCTGTCATGCTTGAAAATGTCCGTGGCTTTCTTGATCCGGGCTTTGATGAATACCGCAACCACATTTTCACGTCGATTCAAAAGCTCGGCTATGTAACCCATATCAAGCTCTTGAACGCCTCTGATTATGGTGTTCCGCAGCTACGTCCCAGAGTGGTTATCATCGGCATTCGGAAGGATCAGATTGGAGCATTTGCCTATCCTGATGAACAACCAGACATCGCCCCCACTGTTGGTGATACGCTCCGTGATTTGATGGCGCAGAACGGATGGGAAGGTGCGAAGCAGTGGGCATCTAATGCAAACCGGATCGCTCCGACCCTTGTAGGCGGCTCCAAGAAGCACGGTGGTCCTGACCTTGGTCCCACACGCGCCCGTAATGCATGGGCAGAGTTGGGCGTAGATGGTCGAGGAATTGCAAACGAAGCACCCGCCCCCGGATTTGAGGGTATGCCCCGCTTGACAAGCCGAATGATGGCACGGATTCAAGGTTTCCCCGATACATGGACATTCGGAAACCGGAAAACCGTAGCCTGTAGGATGATTGGAAATGCATTCCCGCCCCCGGTTGCCCGGGCAGTTGGAGAAAAAATAAAGGAGTGTTTGGAGCATGGATGCATTGATAGCAAACGCGAGATTCCACTTTCACAAGCAATTGTTTGAAACCAACACACTGACGTTGACCACGGCAGGTGTCGCATCCAATGCAGACACCAGCAGCCGCGGCTCAAAGGCGATTGCGCGGAGGATCGTTGACATTCTTGTGGAGGAACAGCATCATGCTGTCTCCACGGTTGACAAAATTTCCGGGCAGACTCTCGGAAAGCAATTTGAAACGCTGACAATGGAGTTCCTGCGTGAAACCTTTCCCTATTTGCAGAACCTCCGTCCCGGAAACTGGACAATTCTTCAGCTCGGCAATAACAACAAACTGAAAACAAGCGATTTTGCGCAGTACGAGCATCTTGCTTACTTAAATGCGCTTACGACACAGAACGCACAGTTGGCTGCTGCACTCGGGAATGATTACCTCGTTGCACCTGACGTTGTTGTTTACCGCGATCTCTATGAGGACAGTGAGATCAATGCCGCTCAGCCCATTGTTGATGACGAAATCTGCAAGATGGCTGATATTCGGAAGTCTAACGGCGGCAAGCCCATTCTTCATGCGAGTGTTTCTGCAAAGTACACGATGCGCAGCGACCGCGCACAGAACAGCCGCACAGAGGCATTGAACCTGATCCGCAACCGAAAGGGACATTTGCCGCACATCGTTGTTGTGACGGCTGAGCCTATGCCGAATCGCTTGGCATCTCTTGCGCTCGGCACTGGCGATATTGACTGCGTATATCACTTTGCACTCTATGAACTGATTCGAGCAGTTAAAGAGGCTGGTTCTGAGGATGCGGTGGAAACGCTGGAAACCTTGGTGCAGGGCAAGCGGCTGAAGGATATTTCCGATCTCCCACTGGATTTGTCTGTGTAATGGCTGATTCTGTTTCCTCTGTCCGCCGTAGTGAGATCATGTCGCACATCAAAAGCAAAGATACCAGTATTGAACTTTTGGTGCGCCGCAAGCTGTTTTCTATGGGATACCGCTACCGTGTGAATTACAAGGCGCTGCCCGGAAAACCGGATATTGTATTCACCAGAAAGAAAATTGCTATCTTCATTCATGGATGCTATTGGCATGGGCATGATTGCGGCAGTCATTATGCTCATGCCAGCCAATCCAATAAAGCATATTGGGGACCCAAGATAGAGCGAACAAAGCAACGAGATCAAGAGCATATTCAGGCACTTGAGGCTGACGGCTGGAAAGTCATTGTGCTGTGGGAATGTGAAATAAGAGGTAATTTTGACGGCACAATGAATGCATTAATAGCGGTGTTGTAAAATCACTTTGTTAAGACAGAGAGAAGAGGTGCAAAGATGTCATTCTTAATTGCTGTTCATGTGAATGAAGGTATTGTCCTTGCAAGTGACCGCCGTACAACCTATACAAATACACAAACTTCTGGCGATACAATCATTCAACGCATAGGCATACACACTACAAACTCTACTGACAAAACATTTCCCTGTCCTAATGGAGCTGGTATATCAACTTGTGGCGATGCATCTTTGCGAGGAAAGCCGATAACAGGTTTT
>ENA-UEQP01003349-UEQP01003349.1-human-gut-metagenome-genome-assembly--contig:-NODE-3349-length-10549-cov-3.390947_pt1 | contig 10549 bp, 10 predicted proteins | sample MGYA00242951_ERZ507951 | MGnify/ENA primary metagenome ERZ507951 (study PRJEB26167, sample SAMN06115539) | human gut metagenome | host: Homo sapiens | place: China:Shanxi | collected 2015-11-18...
TACGATCTCCATGTTGTTGACGTTGAACGCGCCGATGGCGTAGCCGCCATCATAAGCCTTGGCGAACATTTCCTTGGAAGTTACCAGTGCCATGTCAAAGTCTCCTTTATGATAAAATTTGCAAGTATGCACCTGTTGTATGGAACGTTCCTATTGTATCATATTTTTCTGGATTTGCAAGCACAAACTGTTTACAACGGCTATTCTACATGGTAAAATACCCGTTGTAAACACAAAAATTCCGCTTTTGGAGGTATACGAATATGAAAGAACTGCGCGGCGCATGTATTATCGGGCAATCCGGCGGCCCCACTTCCGTTATCAATGCCAGCGCCTACGGCGTGATCGACACGGCGCTGAAGTCCGGCGCTATCACACAGGTGCTGGGTGCGGAGCACGGGATCTGAACGACCGACTGTTCGACATGGGGCAGGAGGATCCCGAGGAGCTGCGTCTGCTGAAATACACCCCCTCCTCCGCTCTTGGCTCCTGCCGCTATAAGATCGCCGACCCGGAGCTGGACGACACCGATTATAAGCGCATTCTGGAGGTGTTCAAGAAGCACAACGTGCGCTATTTCTTCTATAACGGCGGCAACGACTCCATGGACACCTGCAACAAGATCAATCAGTACATGCAGTCCGTGGATTACGACTGCCGCGTGATGGGCGTGCCCAAGACCATTGACAACGACCTGTTCGGCACCGACCATTGCCCCGGCTACGCCTCCGCCGCCAAGTATATCGCCACGTCTATGATGGAGCTGTATCAGGATGCCCGCGTGTACGACAAGGGCATGATCGTGGTGGTGGAGATCATGGGTCGCCACGCTGGCTGGCTCACGGCCGCGTCCGCGCTGGCCGGTGAATACGGCGCGGGTCCCGACCTGATCTACCTGCCGGAGACGGATTTCAGCATGCCCACCTTCATTGAGGACGTGAAGCGCATCTATAAGGAGACGGGCAACTGCATCGTGGCCGTGTCCGAGGGTATCCACTACGAGAACGGCGACTTCGTGTCCGAGGCCAAGGTCGCCGCCAATGACGGCTTTGGCCATGCCCAGCTGGGCGGTCTGGCCACCATTCTGGCGCAGGTGCTGAAGGAGGAGACGGGCGCCAAGGTGCGCGGCATCGAGCTGAACCTTCTGCAGCGCTGCGCGGCGCATCTGGCCAGCGAGACGGACATTGAGGAGTCCTACATGGCCGGCAAAGTGGCGGTGGAGAACGCCGTCAACGGCATCAACGGCCGCATGATCGGCTTCGAGCGCGGCATTCAGGACGGCAAATATGCCTGCCGCACGAAGCTCATCCCCCTGATGGAGGTGGCCAACGTGGAGAAGAAGATCCCCCGCGAGTGGATCAACGAGGCGGGCAACGGCGTGAACCACCAGTTCATCGAATACGCGCTGCCGCTGATCCAGGGTGAGCCTGACCTGCCCAAGCAGGACTCCCTCCCCCGCTTCGCCAAGCTGAAAAAGGTGCTGACCAAGTAAAAAGTCTTACATAAAAACGGCTGGAAAGTATTTTTACTTTCCAGCCGTTTTTCACTTTTTCTGCCACGGCTGCACGTCCTTCAGCTCCTGAAACAGCCGCAGATAGCTTCTGTGCCGCGAGGCGGGAATGTCGCCGTCCTTCACCGCCTGCAAAACGCGGCAGCCCTTCTCTTTGGTGTGGGTGCAGCCTGTAAAGCGGCAGTCGTTGACATAGGGCGCAAACTCCGGAAATGTCTCCGGCAGATGCTCCTTCAGCTCAAGATCCATCTCCTCCGTGTCGAAGGAGGAAAAGCCCGGCGTGTCAATAACGTAGGTATCGCCACCCAGCGGAAACAGCTCTACGTGGCGGGTGGTATGGCGTCCGCGCCCCAACGCCTTGCTGACCTCACCTACCGGCAGGTGCAGCTCCGGCAGCAGCGCATTGAGCACGCTGGATTTTCCCACGCCGGAATTCCCGGTAAAGGCGTTCAGCTTCCCGGCAATGGCCTGCCGCAGCGCGTCCAGCCCCTCCCCTGTCTCCGCGCTGATGCGCAAAACGGGGATAGCCGAGCGGCTGTAAATGCCGTACAGCTCCTCCGCCGGATCCAGGTCGCATTTGTTCAGGCACAGCAGCACATCGCAGCCCTTCAACGCGGCGATGGCGGCGATGCGGTCGATGAGATACGGCTCCGTCACCGGTATGGCGGCGGATGCCAAGATCACCAGCTGGTCGATGTTGGCCGCCGCAGGACGGGAAAAGACGTTGCGGCGCTCCTCTATGGCCTCCACAAAGCCCTCGCCGCCGCCCAGCTCACGCACCTCCACCCGGTCGCCCACCAGAGGGCTTACGCCCTCCCTGCGGAATTTGCCCCGGGCGCGGCACTGAAGCGTCTCCGCGCCGGTATTCACATAGTAAAAGCCGCTGAGAGCCTTCTCGATCCTGCCCCGGCTCAAAAGATGACCTCCTGAATGTCGCTGACCTTGGTGGCCTCGGTGTCCAGGCTGGTGAAATAGGCGCACACATAGGACGATGTGCCGGGATCGCCGGTAAAGGTATAGCTCACCTTCCCCAGCGACGCGCTGAGATACTGGCTGTCCAGTATCACGCCGTCCTGCTCGAATTCCACCTTCAGCATACCCTCCATGTCGGCGGGCATGGAAAATTCTGCCACGCGGGAGGTCTGCGACTGCTGGTCGTTCTTGGAGCCGCTGACGGTGAAGCTGATCTTCGTGCCGCCGGGCACCTCGGAGGTGGGCTTAAGGCTCTGCTCCACCACCTGCCCCGGTTCGGCGGTGTTGTAGGGGTCGTATGTGATCTCGCCCACAGTCAGCCCCAGATCCCGTGCATTCTTCGTAGCGTCGGCGATGTTCTGGCCGGTAAAGGTAGGCACCACCACCGACTCAGGCCCCGTGCTGTAATAGATGATAACGGTCTGCCCGGCGGTAAGCGGCCCGTCCGCCGCCGGCTCCGTCCGGATAACGGCGTTGGCTCCGTACTTGTCGGAGGATTCCTCCCGGCTCTCGATCTTCAGGCTCATGCCCAGATCGGTCAGGAGCACCCGCGCCTGCCGGTACTCCATGCCGGTGAGATCCTTCATCAGCACCTTCTCCGGCTCCTCGGCCACAAAGACCTCAATGACGAAGTTGCTCTTGCGGGTACGGCCGGCAATGGGATCCTGCTCCACGATCTGTCCCGGCTGGTACTCGTCGGTCTTGCGCGTGCCCTGCACGTGGACGGTGAAAATATCCTTGACGCCCTCCGCCTCCTGCGCCTCCTCCACGGTCATGCCGCGGACATCGGGCACGGTGTAGCTCTTGTTGCTTCCCGCGGGGCCGAAATCGCCCAGGATCAGCTTGAACAGCAGCACCACCAGCAGCACCGCCGCCGCAAAAATACCGGCGATGATGGCGATGGAGCGCTTGTCCCGGCGGGGCGGCTCGTCGTCCTCCGGCTCGCGGCGCACCTCGCCGGTGTGCTTCTTTACAGCGGAGGCCACCTGCGCCGTGGGAATGGGCATGGTAGGCTCGCTGTCGGCAGCGGGCTTGGACAGCTCCTGCCGGATGTAATCCATGTCCACCGACGGGTCACGGCGGAATTTCTCCAGATCCTCGATCATGGCATCCGCCGAGGCGTAACGCTTGTTGGGGTCGCTGTTCATGGCCTTCATGCAGATCAGCTCCAGCGGCTCCGGGATGCTGGGGTCGATATCCCGCGGCGCCAGCGGCACGGAGCTCAGGTGCTGGATGGCCACGGACACGGCGCTGTCGCCCTCGAAGGGCAGGCGGCCTGTGAGCATCTCATACAGCACCACACCGGCGGAGTAGATGTCGGAGCGGGCGTCGATACGGTCGCCCCGCGCCTGCTCCGGGGAAATATAGTGCACGGAGCCCAGCGCCTCCTGGGTCAGCGTCTGCCCGGCGTTGGCCAGACACGCAATGCCGAAATCGGCCACCTTCACGCTGCCGTCCCGCAGCACCATGATGTTCTGGGGCTTGATATCCCGGTGGATGATGCCCCGGCTGTGGGCGTGGCTCAGTCCGCGCATGATCTGGGTGATGAAGTGCAGCGACTCCCGCCAGTCCATGCGCCCGCGGCGCTCCATGTACTGCTTCAGGGTAATGCCGTCGATCAGCTCCATGACGATATACTCCCTGTCCGGGTTGGTGGACACGTCGTAGACCGACACGATGTTGGCGTGGCTCAGCTGAGCGACCGCCTGGGATTCGTCGTGGAACCGGCGGCGGAAGTCGGCGTTGTCCGCCAGATCGCTTTTCAGTATTTTGATGGCCACAAGGCGGTTCAGCCGGTGGCACCGTGCCTTATACACGTTGGCCATGCCGCCGGTGCCGATCAGCTCCAGTATCTCGTAGCGATCGTCCAGCATTTTTCCGATGTACTGATCCATGTGGTCATCTCCTTTCCCCGTTCAGCAGCAGCACCGCCGTGATGTTATCCGGCGCGCCCCGCTGAAGCGAAATTTGCAGCAGGTGGTCAAGACATTCGTTTACGTCCCCGTCGTGAAGCACCTCGAACAGCATCTCCTGATCCGACACGGTATTCACCAGCCCGTCGGAGCACAGCAGCAGGAACTCGTCCTCCTGCCACGGCAGCTCGAAGGCGTCCGCCCGGGCGTTGATATCCGGCCCCAGCGCACGGGTGATCAGGTTTCGGTTGGGATGGTTGCGCGCCTCCTGAGGCGTCAGGTCGCCCTTGGCCACCATATTCTCCACAACGGAGTGATCCCGGGATATCTGGAATATTCCCTCCGCCGTGATGTGATAGGCGCGGCTGTCGCCGATATTGCCGATGATGGCCATGTCCGGCCGCGTCACGGCGCACACCAGCGTGGTGCCCATGTGCTGGTATTCCGCGTTCCGCGCCGCCTCCTGCCGGATGGCGTCGTTGGCGCAGGCGATGGCGCTGAGCATGGCCTGCCGCACCTGCGCGGCGGTCATATCGTCCCGCAGCGCGCTGCGCAGCTCCTCCTCAAACCGGGAGACGGCAATGGCACTGGCCACCCGGCCTCCGTTGGTGCCGCCCATGCCGTCGCAGACCACCGCGGCGTGGAACGCCCCCGTCTGGAACACGGCATAGGCGTCCTGATTCTCGCTGCGCACCAACCCGGCGTTGGTTATGCCCCATGTTTTCACGTCGTATCACTTCCTTTATGCTGTCAAGTAGATAATCCTTACAGCTGTCCTTTTTCCATCATTTCCTTGCGTCTCAGCTGGCCGCAGGACGCGTCGATGTCCCCGCCCAGGCTGCGCCGCACCGTGGCGGTAACGCCCAGGCTCTCCAGCTTCTGCTGGAAGGCGCCCACGCGCTTGCTGGGCTTGTAGGGACTTTCCACCACGTCATTCAGCGGGATGAGGTTCACATGTCCCGGCATCCCCTTCAGCTTTCTGGCGATCAGCTCCGCCTGCCAGTCGTGGTCGTTGACGCCGTCGATCATAGCGTACTCAAAGCTGATGCGCCGTCCGGTTTTCCGGAAGTACCGGTGGCAGGCGGCAAACAGCTCCTCCACATCATACGCGCGGTTCACCGGCATGATGCGGCTGCGCGTCTCGCTGTCCGGCGCGTGAAGCGACACCGACAGCGTCAGCTGCAATTGCTTTTCCGCCAGTGCATCGATCCCCGGCACCACGCCGCAGGTGGACAGACTGATGTGCCGCATACCGATGTTCAGCCCGTGGGGGCTGTTGACCAGTTCTAAAAAGCGCAGCACGTTGTCCATGTTGTCCAGCGGCTCGCCGATGCCCATGAGCACGATGTTGGACACGGGCAGGCCGCTGTCCAGCTGGGTAAAAAGCACCTGATCCAGCAGCTCGGAGGGACGCAGATCCCGCACCTTTCCGGCAATGGTGCTGGCGCAGAAGGCGCACCCCATGCGGCAGCCCACCTGTGAAGAGATGCACACCGTGTTGCCGTGGTGGTATTGCATCAGCACCGTCTCGATGCAGTTGCCGTCGGACAGCTCCCACAGGTACTTAATGGTGCCATCCAGCCGGGATGTCTGCTTCCGCGCCACCGTGGGCGCGGTGATGAAGCACGTCTCCGCCAGCTGCGAACGCAGCGGCTTGGAGAGGTCTGTCATTTCGTCAAAGGAGCGCACGCCCCGGTGCAGCCATGTGAACACCTGCCGGGCACGAAAAGCCGGCTGTCCCATGCCCTTGAAGAAATCGGCCAGCTGGCTCTCCGTCATGGATTTGATATCAGTCATATCACACGCTCCCCGCGTCACGCCCTGCGCCGCATGCGGCAGATATAAAAGCCGTCCGTCCTCGTGCGCTGCGGCCACAGTGTCGCATCGCCGGAGCAGCTGCCGATACCGGGCAGGTCGAAGTCCTCTTTCACAAATTCCGGGTGCCCGGACAGGAAATCCGTCACCACGCCGCCGTTTTCCTCCGGCAGCACCGTGCAGGTGGAATACACCAGCACCCCGCCGGGGCGCACATAGGCGGCTGCGTTCCCCAAAATCGCCCGCTGGATAGCCGGCAGTGCCGCCAGCGCCGCGGGATCCTTCCACCGGATGTCAGGCTTCTTGCGGATGATGCCCAGACCGGAGCAGGGCACGTCCGCCAGCACCACATCCGCCTGCTCCACCCATGCCGCGTGGCGTTCCCGCCCATCGGCCAGTGCCGTGCGCACGATGGTAATGCCCAGCCGCGCCGCGCCGTTTTCGATAAGTTTCAGCTTGTGGGGGTGGATATCGCAGGACAGGATGTCTCCCCTGTTGCCCATCTCCATCGCCATAGCGAAAGACTTGCCGCCCGGTGCGGCGCACACGTCCAGTACCCGGTCGCCGGGCGCCGGAGCCGCGGCCATAGCCGCCAGCCGCGCCGCGGCGTCCTGCACCGTGCAGCGCCCCTCCGCAAAGGCGGGCAGCCGCTCCAGGTCGCCCGTACCGGTGATCTCAAAGCAGCCGGCCAGCCACGGGTGAGGCTGCACGCTCACACCCGCGTCCCGCAGCTCCTGTGCCAGCTCCTCCGGCGTTGTCTTCAGGGGATTGGTCTGTATGCAGGTGGCCACAGGCCGGTTGTCCAAACAGAGAAATTCCTCCGCCTCCTCCGCCCCTACCAACGACACCAGCCGCTCCACCAGCCACCGGGGGTGGCTGTACTGCACCGTCATGCGGCGCAGCGGATCGTTCTGCGGCAACAGGGGTAAAGTGCTTTTGCTTGCCACGCATTTCCGCAGAATGGCGTTGACCATACCAGCGGCGCGCGCCTTTCCCCGGCGCTTGACAAGCTCCACCGTCTCGTGTACCGCTGCCCGGTCGGGCACTTTGTCCATAAACAGGATCTGATAGATACCCAACCGCAGCACGCAGGCCACCACCGGCTCCAGCCGGGCGGCTTTCTGGCTGCACCAGCTGTCGATGTAATAGTCCAGCAGCGTGCGGTTCTGCACCACGCCGTAGGTCATGCGGGCGCACAGCGCCGCATCACGGCTATCCAGCCCCGCCTGCGCGACGATACGCTTCACGCTGCCGTCAGACCACGCGCCGCGGCGCTCCATCAGCAGCAGCGACTCCAGCGCGGCGTCCCGCGCGTCCCGGGGCATCACAGACCCAGCGGCACCGGATGGCCGCGCAGGTAATCCGCCGCCGCCATGCGCTTGCCGCCCTCACCCTGCAATTCCAGTATCCGCAGGCACTTCCCGTCGCCGCAGGCAATGGAGAGTCCCGTCTTGTCCGCCGTCACCACAGCGCCCGCCGGGGCGTCCGTGGCCTCGCCCACCGCCGTGCGATGGATCTTCACCGGCTTGCCCGCCAGCACCATGGATGCGCTGGGCCAGGGCACCAGTCCCCGCACCTGATCGTGCAGCTGCCGCGCGGGACGGGTAAAGTCCAGTGGCGACAGGCTCTTGTCCAGCATGGGCGCGTAGGTGTGCGCCGCGTGATCCTGCGGCGTCCGGGTGACGGTGCCGTTTTCGATCTGCCCGATAGCCTCGCTCAGCGCTTCCGCGCCCAGCTCCGCCAGCCGTGTTGTCAGCGTCACAGCGTCCTCATCCGGGTCGATGGCCGTCTCGCGGCAGAGTATCACATCCCCCGCGTCCAGCTCCGGCGCCATGTACATGATAGACACGCCGGTGACGGCGTCGCCGTTGAGGATCGCCCAGTTGATGGGCGCCGCGCCCCGGTACTTGGGCAGAATGGAGGAATGCACGTTGATAGCGCCGTACTTCGGCGTGTTCAGAATATCCTCCGGCAGGATGCGGCCATAGGCCGCCACCACGATCAGCTCCGGCTCCAGGGACTGCACCAGCGCCAGCGCCGTGCCGTCCTTCATCTTCAAAGGCTGATAAACCGGGATATCCTCTGTCAACGCATATTCCTTTACAGGCGGCGCTATCATTTTCATGCCGCGATTTTTCGGCTTGTCCGGCTGGGTGAACACGGCACACACGTCGTGCCCGTCCGCCACCAGCCGCTTCAGGGAAGCCACAGCGAAATCCGGCGTTCCCATAAACAGGATGCGCATTATTCCTCGTCTCCCTCGATCTCGTACTCGTCGGCGTGCTCCTCCAGCCACTTCTGCAGTTCCTCGCCCTCCATCAGCCGGTCGGTGTGCTCCACGAACAGGTGGCCGTCCAGATGCTCGATCTCGTGGCAGAAGCACCGGGCTGTCAGCCCCTCGTCCTCCACCTCGAACCATTCGCCGTCCCGATCCTGTGCGCGGACGCGCACCACCTCCGGGCGGGTGACAACGCCGTACTTGCCGGGCACGCTCAGGCAGCCCTCCAGCCCCGTCTGCTCGCCCTCCGTAGCCACGATCTCCGGGTTCACCAGTTCGATATACTCCTCAGAGTCCTCGTCCAGCACCACGCACACCCGGCGCAGGATACCTACCTGCGGCGCAGCCAGACCCACACCGCCGGACTCAGCCAGCGTATCCGCCATATCGTCCAGCAGCGTGTGCAGACGACTGTTAAAATCCGTTACGGGGCGACACACCCTGGTCAGGCACTCCTCGCCCTCCAATGCGATCTTTCGTAAAGCCATTTCTCTTACCTCTATTCTGTCAGATTCAATCCATTCTGTCGCAGTCCGTGTATATATGCAGCCGCCGGTTCTCCGGCCGCTGGGCAAACGTCCGCATAAAGGACGCCAGCAGCTCCCGCACCGGCAGGCGGTATTGGAAAGACATTCCCAAATCGCCGTTGAAAAAGCCCAAAAGCCACTGGCTGTACCGCACCGGCAGGGGCGCGTCCAGCCCAAGCTGCGCCCGCAGAGCCGCCACAGTCTCAGGCGTGGCCTGCGTTCCCAGCATGGCGGTGGCCGGGTCGCCGGAAATCAAATCAAAGGCCGCAAACGTCAGAAAGGAGACAACGACCATGGTGACCAGCAGCGTCAATAGCTTTCTCGCCGCATACCTCATGGCAGTCATCTCCCTTCCGGGTCAGCGGCGTCAAAGCGTCCGCTGTTCATCTCTTATTTTTCGTAGGAAATCGTGCTGAGGTCCAGCACATAGATGGGGTAGAAGGTGGGACCGGTGATACCGTCCCGCACCGCTACCAGATCCGCCATATCCTGAATGTAGACATTGGCGGCGTTTTCCGTCAGGTTGCGCTCCATGTCCTTATAAACGGCGGTCTGTTCCGCATCATCATAGCAGCTCTGGGCGTAGGCGAACATATCGTCATAGGCCGCGTCGCTGTAGTTGATGAAGTTATTCCCGGCGGAGGAGACGAACCGCTCCAGCATGGCCCGTGCGGTCATGTTGGAAGCATCCACGCCCACCACAGTGGACTGGAAATTCCGGCCCACATAGGTATCGCTGACCCAACTGTCCCAAGTGACGGGCTGGATGGTGGCGTTGATGCCCACCGCCTTCAGCTGCTCCACAATGACCTGCGCGGTATCCATGTGAGGCTGATAATTGCTGGGCACGGTGATGTCCATGTCAAAGCCGTTGGGGTATCCGGCCTCCGTCAGCAGCTCCTTGGCCTTTTCGGGGTCATAGCTGTAGTAATCGGTCAGGGAATCATCAAAATATTTGCTGAACGCGGGATACATACTGGACCCCAGCAGCGTACCGTAGCCGTCAAAGGCCAAATCCAGAATCTGCTGGCGGTCAATGGCATAGCTCAATGCCTGCCGCACCCGCACATCGTCAAAGGGCGCCTCGGCGTTGTTGAGATACAGCGCCTGCACCAGATTCATGGTGCCCTCCTCCACATGGAAGCCCTCGCCAAGCTGCGCCACCTGTGTGGCGGTCAGGTGGGCGAACAGGTCCACCGCGCCGCTCTGGAGGCTCATCACCACGCTGTCCGCATTCTCGATAATTTTGTAGGTCACCTTGCTCAAACTGGGCTTTTCGCCCCAGTAATCGTCAAAGCGCTCCAGCACCACAGAGTCCTGCGCGGTCCGGGACACAAACTTGAACGGGCCGGTGCCTACAGGCGCGGTGTCCTGCTCCGTGGAGTCCTTGGGAAGCACAGCCGTGGTCAGATAGGAGATAAACTCGTTGCTGGGCTCGGAGAGGCGGAAGCAAACGGTGTTCTCGCCCTCCTGATAAATTTCCACGTCGGCAAAGGCCGCCACCTGAATAATATCCGCACTGTCCGGATTTCCG
>ENA-UEQP01003355-UEQP01003355.1-human-gut-metagenome-genome-assembly--contig:-NODE-3355-length-10529-cov-2.831037_pt1 | contig 10529 bp, 10 predicted proteins | sample MGYA00242951_ERZ507951 | MGnify/ENA primary metagenome ERZ507951 (study PRJEB26167, sample SAMN06115539) | human gut metagenome | host: Homo sapiens | place: China:Shanxi | collected 2015-11-18...
CCTACTTGTTGCCGAAGATACAGTCACCGGCATCGCCCAGGCCGGTGATGATATAGCCGTTCTCGTTCACGTGCTAGTCCACCGAAGCGGTGTAGATATCCACATCAGGATGCTTTTCCTGGACTTTGGCGATGCCTTCGGGCGCGCAGACCAGGTTGAGGCTGCAGATATGCTTGCAGCCGCGTTTTTTGAGGATGTCGATGGTGGCGATGAGGGAACCGCCCGTAGCCAGCATGGGGTCCAGAATGATGGCCAGGCGGCTTTCGATGTTGCGAGCCAGCTTGGCGTAGTATTCCACGGGTTCCAGCGTTTCTTCATTGCGGTACAGGCCCACCACGCTGATCTTGGCGCCGGGGATCATGTCCAGCACGCCGTCCATGAGGCCCAGACCGGCGCGCAGGATGGGGACGATGGTCACCATCTTTCCGGAAATGGCCTCCACTTCCACGGGCCCGGCCCAGCCTTGCACCGTATGCTTCTCGGTAGCGAAGCCCTTGGTGGCCTCGTAGATGAGCAAACGGGCAATCTCATTGGAAACACTGCGGAATTCACTGGTGGACGTACTGTCCTTGCGCAGGATGCCGAGCTTGTGACGCACCAGGGGATGATCCACTACATGGACTGCCATATCCAACTCCTTGCTGTAAATGAAAAAAGTTCAGGGCAATCCACGCTATGCTGCGCCCTGTACGCTGTCAAGGCTTCGTGCAAGATCTGCGGGAAGGGACACGGTTTACAGCGTCCCGGCTTTGGCGTACCCATAACAGACTTTTTTACTTTTTTAGAGGATCGTCATGCCCCCAGTTCAGGACGTTGCCACATTTCTGGCCATGCGGGACCAGGGCCTCCCGCTGCTGGATGTCCGCTCTCCCGGCGAGTTCGCCTTTGCCCATATCCCCGGTGCCCTCAATCTACCCCTGTTCACCGACGAAGAACGGGCAAAGGTCGGTACGGCCCATGCCCGCAGCGGCCGCGAAGGGGCTGTCCACCTGGCCCTGGAGCTGGTGGGCGGTCATCTGGCCGCCCTGCTGGCCCGTGCCCGCCACCTGTGCGGCGGCAAACGCGAAGTCCTGCTCCACTGCTGGCGGGGCGGCATGCGCAGCGACAGCATGCGCTGGCTGCTGGAAACGGGCGGCTTTACCGTGCACAGGCTGGAAGGCGGCTACAAAAGTTACCGGACTTTCGTACGCAGCGAGCTGGCGCGCCCCCGGCCCATCCTTGTGCTGGGCGGCTACACGGGCTGCGGCAAGACCGACATCCTGCTGGAACTGCAGCGCCTCGGTTCGCAGGTCATCGACCTGGAAGGTCTTGCCCACCACAAGGGCTCTGCCTTCGGCGCCCTGGGACAGGCCGAAGACCAGCCCGGCAACGAATGGTTCGAGAACCAGCTCTACGAACAGTGGCGGCGCTGTGATCCCGACCGCCCCGTCTGGCTCGAGGACGAAAGCCGCCATATCGGCCATGTGACCATGTGCGAGGAATTCTTCGCCCAGCTGGGACGCAGCCCGCTGGTCCGCGTCTTCCTGCCGGACGAGGAGCGCGTCGCCCATCTTGTCCGAAATTACGGCGGCCTAGACATGCGGGAAGGGCTGCTGGCAGCTCTGGAACGCCTGCAGCGCCGCCTGGGCGGTGAGCTGACCCAGCGCTGCAGGCTGTGGATAGATGAGGGCAATTACGCCGACGCCGCCCGCGCGGTGCTTCATTATTATGACCGCTGCTATGCGCACCAGATAGAGAACCGCCAGGCCCCTGTCATCAAGGAACTGGCCTGTACCACCGACGACCCGGCCCTGGCCGCCCGCCTGCTCCATCAGTGGGAACAGGACCTGCCGCCGGAGACGTTCACTGCCACCACACCTCTGTAACGGTTCCCGACAAGGAGGAACAGATGACCACACTTGCTGCGCTGACCACGCCCTGCCTGCTGCTGGAAGACGAAAAGCTGCAGGCCAATATGGACCGGCTGGCCCGCCGCCTGCACGAGCGCGGCGTCTCCCTGCGGCCCCATCTCAAGACCTGCAAGAATATCGAGATCGCCCGCCGCTGCATGGAAAGCCCCACCGGCCCGGCCACGGCCTCCACACTGGCGGAAGCCGAATATTTTGCCGCAGGCGGTGTACGCGACATCTGTTACGCCGTCGGTATCGCTCCCAACAAACTGGAGCGTGTGGCCGAACTGCGCCGGCGCGGCATCGACCTGAGTGTGGTGCTGGACAATGAGGAAAGCGCCCGGCTGCTGGTGGACTTTGCCCGGCAGCGGGACTGCCGTCTGGCCGTGCTGCTGGAGATAGACTGCGACGGGCACCGGGCCGGTCTGCGCCCCGACGATCCCCGTCTGACGGCCATCGCCGCCCTGCTGCGGGATGGCGGACAGGAAGTCCGCGGCGTCCTGACCCATGCGGGCTCCGCCTATGACCTGCCCACCACGGAAGCCATCGCCGCCCTGGCCGTGCAGGAATGCGCCGCGGCCAATACGGCGGCCCGTCTGCTGCGGGAAGCCGGTTTCCCCTGCCCTGTGGTCAGCGTCGGCTCCACGCCCACGGCCTTTTTCGGCGAAGATTTCTCCGGCATCACGGAAGTCCGGGCCGGTGTGTATGTTTTCCAGGATCTCGTCATGGCCGGTCTGGGCGTCTGCCGCCCCGAGGATCTGGCCCTGTCCGTGCTGACCACGGTCATCGGCCGTCAAAGCGACGGCAGCGCCCTGATCATCGACGCGGGCTGGATGGCCCTTTCCCGTGATACGGGCCTGCCCTGGAAGCGGGAGGAGTTCGGCTACGGGCTCGTCTGCGACGAGGCCGGGAACCTGATCCCCGGCCTGCGCGTCACGGAGACCAATCAGGAACACGGCATCGTTAGCGGGCCTTCCTGCCCCGCCCTGCCTGCGGGCAGCCGCCTGCGCATCCTGCCCATCCACGCCTGCGCCACCGCCGCCTGCTTCGACAGCTATACCGTCCTGCATGACGGCCGGATCAGCGGCCGCCTTGAGCGCTGCCGGGGCTGGTAAACAGCCGCATCTTTTGGCCGCACGAAACGCAATTTCCTTTTCGTGCGGCCAAAAATCCAATGCTTTTCCCTGCTTGCCTTCTGTGCGACTTCGTGTAACCTACTCGTCACATCATTGACGCGAGGTCGTAACAATGGACGGACATGTCCTGCTTCTTGTGCTGGCCGCAGCCCTGCTGCATGCCACCTGGAACAGCATCGTCAAGGGCGGCTCCAACAAACTTTTCGAATCTTCCATGAACGCCCTGGGCGGCGGGCTGGGAGCCTTGCTCATCCTGCCCTTCCTGCCCGCACCGGCGCCGGAATCCTGGGGTCTGCTGGCGCTTTCCTGTTGTTTCCACCTGACATACTACATCTGCATCTCACAGGCCTATGACAAGGTGGACCTCTCCATGGGGTACACCATCATGCGCGGCTGTGCCCCCATGATCACGGCCCTGGCCCTGCTGCTGCTTGGCAACCACATCAGCCTCACCGGCTGGGGCGGCGTCCTCCTGCTCTGTCTCGGCATCCTGACCCTGACGCTGGAGCACGTCCACAAGGGCGCCCGCGCCGCGGACATCCTCATCTGTCTGCGCACGTCCCTGGTCATCGCGGGCTATACGCTGGCCGACGGCTACGGCGCCCGCGCCAGCGGCAACGGCGTCAGCTACACCTGCTGGATCTTCTTCCTCAATATCTTCCCCATCCACGCCTATGTGCTCTGGCGGCACGGGGGCACCTACATCAGCTATCTGCGGCAGCGCGCGGCCACGGGCCTGTTCGGCGGCCTGTGCGGCCTGGGCTCCTACGGTATCGCCCTCTGGGCCATGACCCTGGCCCCCATCGCCCTGGTGGCGGCCCTGCGCGAGACCTCCGTGATCTTCGGCATGTTGCTGGCCGTCATCTTCCTGCACGAGCGGCTTTCCCGCTCGCGCATCATGGCCATCCTCATCGTCATGGGCGGGGCCATGCTGATACGGCTCGGCTGATCCTTCCCCTTTTTATCAACAATGTCAGGCAGGCCGCTCCGGCGGTCTGCCTTCCGATCCGGCCGGAACCTGCTCCTTCTGCCACGACGTGGCAAAGGCGGTCTTTTTCCCTGTCCAGCCCTCAAGGATATCTCATGCCCCGCCCTTCCAGAAAGATCGCCATCATGCAGGCCGCTGCCAGGCTCTTCGCGATCAAAGGCTATACTGCCGTCTCGGTGCGCGATATCGCGGCCGAGATGGAACTGACCCCGGCCTCGCTCTATTATTATTTTCCTGACAAGGAGACCTTGTACCGGCAGACCCTGGTCATGGTGTTCACCGGCGTGCAAAGTGCGTTCAAGGCTCCGCAGGGAACCACCGGCATCGAAAAAATGGAATGCCTCATCAGGAACGTCGTCGCCTATTGCTGCGGCAATCCCATTTTTACCCGCCTTCTGCTCCGCGAACTCAACGAAGGGCAGGAAGACCGTCTCCACTTTCTCGCCGAGAGCGTCTTTGCCACCCTCCATGACAACTTCGGCAAGATACTTGCCCAGTACGGGATCAGGGATACCGAGCGGATCATGGAATCCATCGAAAGTTCCCTTATCGGTTATCTGCAGCTCAGCCGGGTATCGCGCAGCCTCCGACATTATGCCGGACATCCCCTGACGGCTGCCGTCATCGCGGAACGGATATGCGCCCAGGTCCGCCGGGAACTCCAGCCCTGAGCAGACGCTGCGCCTGCCGGGCCGCCAGGACGACGGCATTGAGCAGGAGCAGCTGGCCCCAGAAAGGCAGGACATCGGCCAGCGTCGCCCCGCGAAAAGCCATCAGCATATAGCCGGAGATGGCAGGTGTGGCAGGCACGAATTGGGCCAGACAGGCAAGGGGCAAAGGCATGGCCTGCAACGGGCAGAGGGTGCCGCTCAGGAAAAGGGAGGGGATGGACGTAGGGAGCATGAGCAGAAGGACCGCATGCTCCCTGCTGAAATATTTCCCCAGCATGCCGCCCAGAAAATGGCACACGCTGAAAAAGGGCAGCAGGAAGAACAGCAGCGCGGCAAAATCCCGGACAGGCAGCAGGTCGTCCACTTGTTGCAGCACGAACAGATAATAGAAGGCAAAGATCAGGCCGAGACACAGGGACAGCAGCAACCTTCCTGCCGCAGCGGCCATGCCGCCGGCCGTCCCGGGAAAGCGCTCCTTCCTGGTCACGGCCAGCATGGCGCAGCCGATGATCATGATCTGCTGCAAGATCAGCACGAACACGGGCGGGACCGTATTGCTGGCATAATTGCCCGCGGGATTGTACAGCAGGCGGGCATCGATGCGTCCCCGTACCTGCAGGGCCAACGCCGCGCTTTCCGGTACGCCCTGTTTGCGCAAGCGCTCCACGCGGGCGCCCGCTCCCAGGTTTTCCGTGGCCAGCCGCCCTCCCTGCACCAGCATGCCGTAGGACAGCAGATGGGCCGCCTCACTATACGGCACTGCAGTTTCCTGCCCGCGCAACAGTCCCCGCTCAAAATCCCTGGGGATCACGATGCCTCCCACCATGGTGCCCGAGCGCAGATCGGCAAAGGCCTGCCCCAGATCCGCATAGCGATGCAGGCGTATCCCTTCCGTGGCATCCAGACTGCGCAACAGCTGGCGGCTGCTGGTACTGCCGTCCTGATCCACGGCAAAAAACGGCAGATCCTGCGGGACCTCATAAAAATATGGGCTGGGATACAGCAGCGAATAGAACAAAATGCCCACGATGAAGATGGAACGGGCACCGCGTGAAGCTGCCAGTACGGTGCATTCCGCACAAAAGCTCTCCAGTACCCTCCGCATCAGGCGACCTCCTTGGCATGACGGCGCAGACGCAGGCCGTGGAAAAGGCTCCCCAGCCCGCCGTACACACAGGCCAGCAGGCACAAGGCCCCCAGGACGGGCCAGTGCTGCCCCAGGGCATCCCCCATCTGGATCACGCTGCCTTCCAGCCGCAGCAGCTGGGTAGACGGCAGCAAGCCCGACCAAAACCGGGCAAAAGGCGGCATGGCCAGCTGCGGAAAGGTGATCCCGGCAAAGGCAAAGGCCGGAGATGCCAGCCCCGAGACCAGCATCAGGGCCAGAAGGATCTCGTCGCACAAACCCGCGATAAAGACCGCCAGCGCCGCGCAGGCCAGCGAGAACAGCAGGTAGATCGTGCAGATCGTCAGGACGGGCGCCTGCACGGGAAAGTAGCCGCGCGCAGCCAGCAGGCCTGTTTGAAGGCAGCCCAGCATCCCCACGAGCAGGGCCACCGGACAGACGCTGCCCCAGACCCGTGCCATGGAAGGCCCTTCCGGGCGCAAACGGTGCAGGAGACAGACGCTGTACAGCAAAGAGGTCAATTGCAGCAGGATGGGCAGGAAGGAGTGGATGAGGAAGATCTTGTAGTTGGCCGCGGGATTGCCCAGCGAGCGCAGATCCAGCCCTATCCCCGCTGTCTGCCAGTCCGCCTGTACCGGAGGGACACCGGATCGCCGCAGCGTATCGGTAAAGGCCAGCTTCCAGCCGGCAGTGCCAAGGTCCACCAGATCCCGGCGCAGGACACTGCCCACCGGCATATGCTGTCCGTCGATATAGGCGATGGCCTGCACGGGACGCTGGCGGAGCAGATCCCGCTCAAAATGGCGTGGTATCACCAGTACGGCGAAGACCTCGCCGCGGCGGATGGCCTCCCTGCCCTCGTCCGGTGAGGCGGGCAGCGCCGTGACATGCGCACTGGGCAGCGCATCCACCCGGCGGATCAGCTCACGGGACGTACTGCTGCCATCAAGGTCACAGACGGCCACGGGCAAGCGGCGGAGCAGGCCATCCGCAAACAGCCCGTCAAGGATGACCATGCCGGACAGGGGCGCTATGAGCAGCAGCCAGAGGAAGAGCCTGTCCCGTGGCCAGGAGCGGACTTGCGCCAGAGCGGCGGCCCAGAATGAGCCCATCAGCGACCATCCTCCATGACGGGATCGAAAGGCCAGGCAAAAATGACGCTCATGCCCGGCCGCAGACCGGGGACCGGCTTCACGGGGCGGCCCCGGACTTCAAAGGTCTTCAGATCGAAGGAATCCGAATTGTTGGTGGCCCGCCAGGTGGCGTAATTGCCCAACGGTGCCATGTAATCGACCCGAAAGATCACCTTTTTGCCGGACAGCGCGGGGATCTGCCCCACCAGCAGCCTGCCCATGCGGATATCCTGCAACTGGTCCTCGCGGACCTGGATCACCATCCACAGGTCATCCAGCTCGATGAGCGTCACCAGGGGATAGCCCGGCGCCACCAGCTCTCCCACATCCACAAGGACCTTGCTGATCTCTCCGTCCACGGGCGAGCGCAGCTCCACGTCCCGCGCCATGCTCTCCACCTCCTGCAGGCGCGCTTCCAGCGCCTGGGTGGCGGCCCTGGCCGCAGCGATGTCCTCCTGCCGCGAACCGGTGACGGCTTCTTCCAGAGCGGCCTTCATGGCACGTTCACGGGCCCGGGCCTGGGTCAGGGCATTGACCGCTTCGTCATAGCGCTGGGTGGAGACGGCCTGCTGCGCATGCAGGACACGGCAGCGGGCATGGGTCTTTTCCGCCAGGGCCAGCGCCGCCACCGCCTCCTGATGCTGTTGGTGCAGGCGGCGTATCTCTTCTTCGCGTGTCCCGTTGAGTGCCTTTTCCAGCTGGGCCCGCGCCCGCTCCAGCTCCTGGCGGGTCTGGAGCACACGGGCCTCCATCTCCGTCCCGTCCAGGCGCAGCAGCAGATCGCCCTGCCGCACAGGCGCCCCGTCCCGTCCCGGAGTTGCGGCCACCCGGGCCGAGAATTTGGCCGCGACATCTATCCGCGTCCCGTCCATCTCTCCCTGGATAAAGGAGTTTTCTCCGCCCACGTCCAGCAGACCGGACAAGGCCATGACCGCGATCCCCGCAGCCACCAGCCCCAGTACCGCCGGCAACAAGAAACGACGCATCATCTTTTCCTCCTTCAGCGGGACAGGATCCCCCGGAAGAGCATCCCGACCAGATCCCGGGCATCCGCCTCCGCATCACGCGCAGGGAAAATGGCGGCAAACATGGGGTAATCCCGCAGGATACTGAACGCCATATCCACCAGCAGGAAGGCTTTCAGGGCGCTGTCTTCTGCTGGACCGGCCTTTGCCAGTATGCGACCGATGACGTCCAGCAGGGGCAGGAACAGGGCCGAATGCAGCTCCCGCGTTTTTTCGTCGCCCACATGCAGCGAACGCCGCAGCAGCAGGAACCAGGGCTGGTGATGCTGTTTCCGTATGAATGAGGTCAGGATCGACGTGATCTCTGCCTGCAATATGCCGCACAGCGTTGCGGCATCCGTCTCCGCAGCCAGAGCCTCCTCCAGGCGGTGTGTCATGGGGCGCACGATGCTGCCCAGATTATCGAAGATAACGGTGCGGGCCGCGTCGTACAGGCCTTCCTTGCCGCCGAAATGAAAAGATATGAGCCCCTGATTGCAACCGGCAAGCCCGGCGATGTCGCGAGTGCTCGTCCCCTCGAAGCCGCGTTCCCCAAACAGGACCAGGGCCGCTTCCAGCAAGGCCATACGGGTCGCTTCTCCTTTGCTGCGCCTTTTGTCCTCCGGCATATCGTCCATATTCTTCCTCCTGTTTCGGACCGTAACGCTCCCCATTATTTTAGTCAATCAATCGATTAAAAATAGAGACGTCCTCCGCCCATCTTTCTCAGTACAGTACGGATATTTTGGTTGCTCTTCCCGCGTAAAAGGCTTTCTCTCCCTATTGACATTCAAACGATCGGTAAATAAAAAAATATCCATCTGGTGAGATGGCAGGAAAGGCTCCTCTCCCCCCTTCCGTCCCACACCAGGCCGGAGGCCTCCCCGCAACCTCCTGATCCCTCCTCTATCCGGCAGGCACGCCTGCCGGATTCTCTTGTTACAAGGCCCACGACGGTCCCGCACAAAATGAGAAGACGCAGGTCCCTGGATCTGCGTCTTCTCGTTTTTGCTCCGGCTTTTCCTCGCCGGGATGCCGAAGTCTCTATTATGAAAGATCCGGCTATCTCCCTGCCGGCAGACCGGCCAGGCCTGCCCCCAGCCAGGCCGCGCCCCACAGTCCGCTGTGCGCGTCCGCATAACGGCGGACAGGGATGCGCTCCAGCACCCCCAGCTCCGGAGCCATGAAAAAACCTTCCGCAAAAGCCGGATGTTCCGTGACGGCAGGATTGCGCAACACCATGCCGCCGATGAGGAACAGACCACTGTAGCACAACGTGGACAGCCCCCAGTGCGCACAGGTCCGCCCCAGAAAGCGGGCATACCAGCGCAGGGTCGGCTGATCCTCCGCCAGCCCTTCGGCCGCGGCAGCGGCAGGCGTCAGCTCCCGGCCTGTCAGGAACTGATGCAGCACGGCCAGCCCTCGCCCCGTGACCACATCGTCAGGGCGCAGCAGCGGCCGCTCCAGCCGTTCACGGGCAAAAGCCGCGAACTCCTCTTCCTCCCGCCCCAGAAAGGCAAAGGCCTGATGCCCCGCCTCTGACGGCAGGGGCGACCAGCGCAGCAGTCCGTTATCCATCTGCGGTACCAGCCAGCCGGAGCCCAGCCCCGTACCGGCCCCCAGTACGGCCACAGGCGCAAGCGCCCCCCCGGAAGAGCGATGCGACGGACAAGGGATGTCGGCCGGTCCCAGCAGATGCCGGGACCGCTCCCCCACCCGGGTCAGGCAGGCGCAGGCCTCGCAGACGAAATCATTGACCACGCGGGCGCGACGCAGACCGAACTGCGGCATGGCGGCGTTCAGATCAATCCGCAAAGGGGCGTTGCTCAGACGGGCGCGCAGACCATCCTGCACAGGCCCGGCAACGCCCATGACCAGCGCGGCGACCTGAGACAACGGGGTATGCAGGCAGCTTTCCCACTGTGCCAGGACAGCACTACCGTCCTGCAGACGAGCTGTGGGGCACGTTTCCACAGCCTCCAGAGCCAGCCCGCGGGCCGTGACAGCAAAGCGGGCAAAACGGCAGTGGGTCCCGCCCAGATCGATGGTGGCAAGCATGTTCATGGTCTTCGTTCTCCGTACGATATGTTCCGACCAGCCTACGCATGACGATCCTTCAGGTCAAAGCGGAAACGTCTGCCGCGGCATGCACGATACTTGCGGAACAGAAGGCAGCAACTGCCCGTTATTCCCCTATCCCGGCGGGATGCTTTTCCTTCGTGGCTGCCTGCTCGACTACGGCCGCACACTCTGTCATACTGACGGGAGCAGTGGCCGTCCCGTCCCTTTCAGCCCCGGAGTATCCATGGCCCGCAAAAACGACAAGCGTTTCCTTCAGGCGAACCGGGAAGCCCTGTTCGCCCTGGCCGCCTATGCCCTATATTTTCTCTGGTGGTATCTGACAGCCTACGGACTGGGGAGCGACTCCCCGGACAACTACGGTTATACGCTGGGCATGCCGGACTGGTTCTTCTACAGTTGCGTGCTGGGGTATCCTGTGGCCTGCCTGCTCGTCTGGGGACTGGTACGCCTTTTCTTCAAGGACATGCCCCTTGACGATGACGATGCGTCGCAGACGCCGG
>ENA-UEQP01003358-UEQP01003358.1-human-gut-metagenome-genome-assembly--contig:-NODE-3358-length-10525-cov-3.690754_pt1 | contig 10525 bp, 8 predicted proteins | sample MGYA00242951_ERZ507951 | MGnify/ENA primary metagenome ERZ507951 (study PRJEB26167, sample SAMN06115539) | human gut metagenome | host: Homo sapiens | place: China:Shanxi | collected 2015-11-18...
AGGCCGCCCTACGGATCACGTTCAGTGATCCTTTTCCGCGCAAAAACGGCCTGCCCATACCGCAAGGGTATGTGCAGGCCGCTTTGTTTATGCCGGGCGACACTATACCAGATGGCGGCCTGTCAGCCCGAAGCTGACGGCGATGGCCGCGTCCACCTTTTCCATCACCGCGCCGTCCACACGTCCCATCCGCTCCCGCAGCCGCTTTTTGTCCAGCGTGCGTATCTGCTCCAACAGGATGACGGAATCCCTGGGCAGTCCGCTGCCCTGCGCCGCCAGCGCGATGTGTGTGGGCAGCTTCGCCTTGCCCAGCTGGGAGGTGATGGCCGCCGCGATGACGGTGGGGCTGTGGCGGTTGCCGGTGTCGTTCTGGACGATCAGCACCGGGCGCACGCCGCCCTGCTCGCTGCCCACCACGGGGCTCAGATCCGCATAGTAAATGTCGCCGCGTCTGACAGTCGTATCCACACAGTTCACACTCCGAGGCAGAAGTACCGGTGGGACATGCATCCCAAGGTCACTTCCATTGTCCCACGCGGCCGCGGAATTTATACGCCGCCGCGCCGGTAAATTCCTTTTCTCCCGCCCGGTCTATCCTATGCATCGGCTGTGTCCTGTGTTCAGTACCGCAGCAGCAGCTCCTTCTCCGTCTCCTGTCCGTTTTTGTAGTAGATGCGCGGCACGCGGCGGCTGACGGCGCAGGTCAGCTCGTAGGGGATGGTGCCGGCGGCGTCCGCCAGCACGTCCACCCGCTGGTTCCGCCCGAATATCTCCACCTCGTCGCCCACCTGCACAGAGGGCAGGTCGGTCAGGTCGATCATGCACATATCCATGCATATCCGCCCCCGCTGGGGCGCCGCACCTGCCGCCGTCATGAGGGCGCAGCGGTCGGACAGGCAGCGGAAGAAGCCGTCGGCGTAGCCGTAGGGCACCACGCCCATGCGGGTGACACGAGGGGTGGTGAACAGGCGGCCGTAGCTGATGTCCGTGCCCGGCTCGTAGATCTTGATGGTGCTGACGGTGGTCTTGAGCGTCATCACCGGCCGCAGCCCCAGTCCCTCAGCCAGCGGGCCGCAGCCGTACAGCAGAATACCGGGGCGCACCATGTCCATGTACGTCTCCGGATAGCAGGCCACGCCGCCGGAGTTGGCGCAGTGGCGGATGGCGAAGCGCTGTCCGCGCTTTTCCTCCACGGCGGCGATGACCCGGCGGAACAGCGCCAGCTGCCTTTCCGTATAGGCGCGGCTGTCCGCGTCCGGCTCGTCCGACACGGAGAAGTGGGTAAAGATGCCCTCTGCCCGCAGTCCCGGCAGGTCGCAGGCATCGCAGATGTCCGCCGTACCGGTATCGAAGTGCTTTTCGTCCACCAGATAGCCCAGCCGGGACATGCCGGTGTCCACCTTGATGTGTACCGTCAGCTCCCCGCCGTGGCGCACGGCCTCGCGGCTGTACTCCAGCGCCTTGGCCTGGCAGGTGACGGCCTGTGTGATGTGCAGGTCGATGAGCCGTCCCACCTGCTCGCCGGGGGTGTGCCCCAGAATGAGGATGGGCATGGTGATGCCGCCGGAGCGCAGCTCCGCCGCCTCGTCGATGCTGGACACAGCCAGATAGTCCGCGCCCAGCTCCTGTAAGGTGCGGCTCACCTGCACCGCGCCGTGACCGTAGGCGTCGGCCTTCACCACGCCCAGAAACTTCACGTCCGCGCCCACCCGCTGCCGCAGCGCACGGTAGTTGTAGGCCAGCGCGTCCAGATCGATCTCCGCCCATGTTCTCCTAAGTGTAGATTCCATTTGTTATTCCTCCATTGCCGTGGTGCAGGAGAAGGCCGTCATTCTGGCCGTCAGCACCACCTGTCCGTCCTGTGAAAATTCCGCATACCGTGGGATCAGCGTCTCCTGATCCAGCCACACGGCGCACTGCACCGCCGCGCCGCTGTGCCCGGTGGTGTCCAGCGCCATGCGCAGACACGGCACGTCCTCCAGCGTCTCCGTCCCCTGCTCCGTCAGATACCCCTCCGCCAGCGCGCCCAGCAGATAGGGCAGGCAGTTGGCCGGGCAGATATCCGTGGCCGCGCCCGCCGGCAGCAGCTGGCCGTTGCTCTTCAGCGACAGCTGTCCATCCACCAACACGGCGGTCAGCCCCTTCAGCTCCTGCGGCTCCTTTACCGTGGTGATGGACTGTCCCTCCGTGTCGTACTGGCACGTCAGCACGAAGCGGCGGTCGTCCGTGGCCGTATGGCTGACCACCTCCGCCTCCATGTCCGCCGTGCGCACCGTGCGGTACTGCTCCTGCACCGCCAGCGTTTTCTCCCCGCCGCCGCAGCCGCACAGCAGTGCGGCGCACACCAGCAGGGGCATGATCGTCTTTTTCACCCCAAGTCCCTCCTTTTTCGGAATGCCATTGCGAGACAACTCCTGTCATTGCGAACCAGTGCGCGCCGCGAAGCAAGTGCCCTTGGGGTACACACTGGTGCGGCAATCCGTTCCTTTTTCGGGGAAACGGATTCCCACGCCAGTGACATCGGTCACTGGCTCGGAATGACAAATTTCGCCCCATGCCACAGCATTGTCCTTTTTCAGAAGGGCTTTCCGGCTATTCCACCTCTTTCAGCGCATAGGGAAGCATCTCTATGATATCCAGCGGGGTCATGCCCCGGCGTCCCTTTTCCTCCGCCGCCAGATCACCGGCGCGTCCGTGGAGCCACACCGCCGCGCAGCAGGCGGCGAACGGCTCCATGCCCTGCGCCAGCAGGCCGGTCAACAGCCCGGTGAGGATATCGCCGCTGCCTCCCTTGGCCATGCCGTCGTTGCCGGTGGTGTTCACCGCCAGCCGTCCGTCCGGCGCGGCCGCCAGCGTGCGGTGCCCCTTGCGCACCAGATAGACGCCGTGGGCGGCGGCAAAGGCGGCGGCGGACGACTCCCTGGGCGCGGTCATATCGCCGCCGATGCGCGCCAGCTCGCCGTCATGGGGCGTGAGCACCGTGGCGCAGGGGCGGCGGGACAATGTATCTATATGCCCCTCCAGCGCGTTTATGCCGTCGGCGTCCAGCACCAGCGGCTTTTCCACCGTCAGAAGGCGGCGGAGCAGCAGGTCGCTCTCCTCGCCCCGTCCCATGCCGCAGCCTATGGCCACAGCGTCGCAGCCGGCGGCGCGGCGGCGTATCTCCTCCTCGGCGGCGGGCGAGAGCCGTCCGTCCTGCTCCGGCAGCGGATGGGGCATGGCGCCCCAGCACTTCACCGCCGCCGACGGCCACACGCTCTCCGGCACACCCAGAAGCACCAGCCCGCAGCCGCTGCGCTCCGCGGCGGCGGCGCACAGCACCGGTGCGCCGGTATAGCCCACGCTGCCGCCCAGCAGATAGACCTTTCCGAACGTGCCCTTGTGTCCCGCCGGATCGCGGCGGGGCATCAGGCTCCTCACATATTCCCTGTCGATGAGCCGCATGGCGCACCTCCTCCGGCTTTTTTGTACAGTATAGCACATGTGTCAATCATAAAAGCTGCTTTTTTCGTCTCCCGGCGCGAAAAAAGTGCTTGCATCTTTTGTTTCGTTGTGATATAAATGTTGCATCACGAAAAAAGCTGTGAGCGGGAAGATCTGCGGCACACGCATTCATCAGAGAGAGTCGGCCACCGGCTGAAAGCCGGCTCGGAATGCAGCGCAGTGTTCGCCCGGGAGCTGCCGCGAGGAAATGCGCGGACGGATACCCTCCGTTACAGGGCAACGAGTGCGCAGGCCGCATGGTCTGCGAAGCTGGGTGGTACCACGGAAGTTCGCCTTTCGTCCCAAGACATGGGATGAAAGGTGTTTTTTATTGCACTTTATCCCAATAAACAACTCTCAAAAGGAGGAAGCGATACACATGAAAGAAAAACTGGAACAGCTGCTGGCCGAGGGTCGGCAGCGCATCGAGTCCGTCGTCAGCGAGACGGAGCTGCAGGACGTCAAGGCGGCGCTGCTGGGCAAGCAGGGCAGCCTGACGGAGCTGATGAAGGAGCTGCCCAAGCTGGACGTATCCCTGCGCCCGGAGATGGGCAAGGCCGTCAATCAGGTGAAGGGGCAGCTGTCCGCCCTGCTGGACGCGCGGCGTGACGAGCTGAAAATGAAGGCGTCCGAGGTGGATCCCGACTTCGACATCTCCGTGCCGGGCACCATGCCCCTCAGCGGCGGCCTGCATCCCATCACCCAGATGTGCTACGACCTGAACGACGCCTTCCGCTCCATGGGCTTCGAGATCTTCGAGGAGGACGACATCACCAGCGAGCTGTACGGCTTCGACAACCTGAACTTCCCTCCCAACCATCCCGCCCGGGAGAGCATGGACACCTATTGGCTGGCCGGCCACGACAAGGGCGAGTGCTGGGACAAGCTGTGCCTGCGTCCCCACCTGACCGGCGGCTCCGTGCGGTATTTACAGACCCACAAGGCGCCCTACCGGTTCGTGTACCCCGGCAAGGTGTACCGCAACGAGACGACGGATGCCCGCCACGAGCGCGCCTTCTTCCAGTACGAGGCGCTGATCGTGGACAAGGACTTCACCTTCGCCTCCGGCAAGGTGATGATCAAGAGCATCCTCTCCAAGGTGTTCGGCCGGGATGTACCGGTACGCATGCGCGCGGGCTTCTTCCCCTTCGTGGAGCCGGGCTTCGAGATCGACATGGGCTGCCTGGTGTGCGGCGGCAAGGGCTGCAGCGTGTGCAAGCATGTGGGCTGGATCGAGGTCATGCCCGGCGGCACGCCCCATCCCAACGTGCTGAAGGCCGCCGGCCTGGACCCCAACGAGTACACCGGCTTCTATGTGAACATCGGCCTTGACCGTCTGGTGATGATGCGCTACGGCGTGGACGACGTCCGTCTGTTCCACAGCGCCGACCTGCGTTTCCTCAAGCAATTCCATTGATAGAGGAGGACTGCTGAAATGAAAGTATCTTTGAATTGGATCCGGGATTACGTCCAGCTGCCGGCGGACGCCGACCTGAAAAAACTGGCGTATGACCTGACGATGTCCACCGTGGAGGTGGAGGACACCATAGAGCTGGCCAAGCAGTTCGACCACATGGTGGTGGGCGTTATCAACACCATCGAGCAGCACCCCAACGCCGACAAGCTGCGCGTCTGCATGACCGACATCGGCGGCCGGGTGGAGAGCATCGTGTGCGGCGGCTCCAACCTGCGCGAGGGCATGAAGGTAGCCGTGGCGCTGCCCGGCTCCATGTGCCGCTGGCACGGCGAGGGCGAGCCCGTGGAGATCAAAAAGAGCAAGCTCCGGGGCGTGGACAGCTACGGCATGATCTGCGGTGCCGTGGAGATCGGCCTTGCCGACCTGTTCCCCACGAAAGAGGAAGCGCATATCCTCGACCTCAGCGACTTTGACGCGCCCGCCGGCACACCGCTGGCCGACGCGCTGGATCTGAACGATATCATCCTGGAGATCGACAACAAGTCCATGACCAACCGCCCCGACCTGTGGGGTCACTACGGCATCGCCCGCGAGATCGCGGCGCTGTACGACCTGCCCATGAAGGAGTTTCCCCACTTCGACCGGAACGTGGAGAACACCTCCGGGTTCCACGTCACCGTGGAGGACGCGGAGCGCTGCCCGCGCATGACCGGCACGCAGATCGAAAACGTCTGCGTCAAGCCCGCTCCCTACTGGATGCAGGTGCGGATCTGGAAAACCGGCATGCGCCCCATCAACGCGCTGGTGGATATCACCAACTATGTGATGCTGGCCACCGGTCAGCCCTCCCACGCCTATGATTCCGACCACATCGCCGGGCACATCATCGTTCGCCGCGCCAAAGCGGGCGAAACGCTGACGCTGCTCAACGGCAAGGAGCTGCCCCTCAGCACCGACGATCTGACCATTGCCGACGATGCGGGCATCGTGGGTCTGGCGGGCGTCATGGGCGGCGCCAAGGACTCCATCCTCCCCACCACCAGCAAGGTCATTCTGGAGATCGCCAACTTCCAGGCCGCCGGCATCCGCCGCACCGCTCTGCGGTACGACAACCGCGCCGAGCCCTCCGCCCGCTACGAAAAGGCCATCGACCCGGAGCGCTGCGATCAGGCCTTCGACCTGTCCATGCAGCTGCTGGGACAGCTGTACCCGGAGATGAAGGTCACCGGTCTGGTGGACGAGTATCCCCAACATCTGAAGCAGGCGGAGATCGACGTGCCGCTCAGCTGGCTGGAGCGCCGGCTGGGTAAGCGTCTGCCCCCGGAGGAGATCAGGCACAAGATGGAGCTGCTGGGCTACGGCATCGCCTTCGACGGCGACAACATGCACGTTGTGGTTCCCACATGGCGCTCCACCGGCGATGTGTCCATCCAGGCGGACATCATGGAGGAGGTCGCCCGGATGTACGGCTACGAGAACTTCGAGGCCGAGCCCATCACCACCACCTTCGACGGCGCCATCAACCAGCTGGACAAGGATCTGGAGCGGCGCATCAAGGAGTATCTGGCCATCCGCTGCGGCATGCAGGAGATCTTCACCTATCCGTGGATGGAGGAATCCTACGTCAACGCGGTGCTCCAGAGCACGGAGGGCATCCTGTCCCTGTCCACGCCGCCGTCTCCCGCCGAGCGGTTCGTGCGCTCCTCCCTGCTGCCCAACCTGTGCAAGGCCGTGGTGAAGAACGAGCGCTACTTCGACGAGTTCTCCATTTTCGAGACGGCGCAGGTGTTCCGCGACGAGAACTACACCTCCCCCTACGATCCCCGCGAGAAGCTGCCCTCCCAGCGCAAGAACGTGGCGGGCGCCTTCGTCACCACCGATAAGGATATCACCGCCCTGTTCCGCAAGGCCAAGGGCGTGGTGGAGATGATGGCGCGGTACGTCCACATGGAGACGCTGACCTTCCGCCAGACGGAGAAGCCCGTGTGGGCGGACAACGTGGTGTGGCTGAACATCTACCGCGGCGAGGAAAAGGTGGGCGATCTGGCTCTGCTGAGCAAGAAGGTGTCCATGGCCTGCGGCATCAAGAACCTGAACGTGATGCTGTTCCAGCTGGATCAGGACTCCCTGGTGCCCCTGAAATCCCGCACCAACACCTTCACCCACATGGCCGAGTATCCCATGACGGACTACGACATCTCCCTGCTGCTGGACGGCTCCGTCCAGTGGAAGGACGTGCTCCAGACCGTCGGCGGCATCAAGAGCGAGCTGCTCCACGGCGCGTCCTTCGTGGACGAATACCGGGGCAAGCAGGTGCCGGCGGGCAAGAAGTCCCTGACTCTGCGGCTGTCCATCGGCTCCAAGGAGAAGACGCTGACCTCCTCCGGGATCGAGGAGGTGGCCTCCAACGTCCTGAACAAGATCGCCAAGCGCTTCGGCGCGGAGCTGCGCCGCTGAGCGCCGCAGAATTCCCGTACCGCAATCGCACTTTTTCCTCTTTACAGCGGCGGGAAAATGGCGTATACTAAGGGTGTTATCGAGGAACCGGGAAAGGTGGTGCTTCCATGGACGAATTTACCCGCAAGTTCAACGCGGCGGAGGACAAGGAGCAGCAGGTGCATTATATCCTCACCTCCGTGTACGAGTCGCTGAAGGAGAAGGGCTACGACCCCATCAACCAGATCGTGGGCTATATTCTCTCCGAGGATCCCACCTATATCACCAACCACAACTCCGCCCGCTCGCTGATCTGCAAGATCGACCGGGATGAGCTGCTGCAGGTGCTGGTAAAGAGTTACCTGGAACTGTAAGCATAAAGGTATAGAAAAAGAGCGCCCAACGGGCGCTCTTTTTTTGTGTACGGGACGTAGGGGCGGACGCCCCTGTCCGCCCGAACAGCGCGAAGCGCTGTCATTCCGAGCCAGTGACCGTGTCACTGGCGTGGGAATCCGTTCCCCTCGTCCCTTACCTCCTGACCACCTCGCGGCCGTCCGACCAGACGGAGACGATGTTGTGCCGGTGTGTCATGTAAATGGCGCGCTCGAAGCGCTCCTGCACAGACAGGGGATGGGCGGCCTCCGGGAAATCACCGTCGTCGATGACCACGGCGTGGAGCCTGTCGCCCACGGCGAAGCCGTCGCCCGCGCCGAAATATTTGTGTCCCGCCGTGGTGCCCAGATAGTACCCCTCCGGCACGGCGAGGAAGTCCGGATGCCACTCATCCGTGACCCGCCGCGCCTTGGAGGTGCGGATGGACATGGTGATGACCTTGTACATGGGCAGCTGCGCGCCGCCGGCGATGTCGCTGCCCAGCGTCACCCACAGCCCCTCCCGCACCATCTGGCGCACGGGGCATATACCGGAGCAGATGTTCACATTGGAGTCAGCGCAGTGTACCACCACCACGCCCGCGTCCTTGATGGCGCGGCGCTCCCGCTCGTCGGAGTGGACGCAGTGCGCCATAAGGGTGTGATCCTTCCACATGCCGTACTTGTTGTACGTCTCCCAGTACTGGGTGCAGTCCGGGTGCAGCTCCCTCACCCACGCGATCTCGTTGGTGTTCTCCGACAGATGGGACTGGACGTACAGCCCCCGCTCGTTGGCCAGCTTTCCCAGCTGGGTCATCAGCTCGTTGGTGCAGCTGGGCGTGAAGCGGGGCGTGATAATGGGCTTGACGTGCTCAAAATGGCAGCCGTCCAGCCAGCGCAGCGTCTCGCGGACGGATTCCTCCGTCGTCTCCTGCAGCTTGCCGGGCAGACCGTTCCTGTCCATGTTCACCTTGCCCACATAGCCGGTGACACCGGCGCGCTCCAGCTCGTCCATGAGCACCAGCGTGGCGTCGGTGTGCATGGAGGAAAACATGCACACGCGGGTGGTGCCGTTGGTGATCAGATCGGTGGCCAGACGGCGGTAGACCCGCCGGGCGTAGTCCACGTCGGCAAACCGCGCCTCGGTGGGGAATGTGTAGGTATTCAGCCAGTCCAGCAGCGGCAGATCCATGCCCATGCCCAGCATGGGATACTGGGGCGCGTGAAGATGCATGTCCGCAAAGGACTGCATGAGAATGCGGTCGCCGAAGTCCCGCACCTCGGCGTTTGCCAGCTCCTCCGGCAGCTGTCTGTACAGGCCGGTGATCACACGGTCCTCCAGCAGAAGGCAGCCGTGCTCCAGAATGTCCAGCCGCCCCATCTCCGGCGCGTGGACGATGTTGCCGCGCAAAATCTGTGTCATAGTGGTTCCCTCCTGCAAGCAAAATAAAAACGGATGCTCCGATGCCATGCATCGAAACACCCATAGCAGAGCCGACGGCGGCTCCGTAGAAACGCCCCGCGCCATATCAGCGGGGCTATATGAGCTGTATTACGGGATACATTGTACCATATTCCCGATGGATTGGCAAGAGGAAATCCCCCGGCAAATGCCATGCATTTGCCGGGGGATCTTTCGGCATTTTACTCCACGGTGACGCCGCGCTTCTTGAACTCGCTGACCATGAGATCCAGATCCGGCTCGATGTGGATCGGCTCACCGGCGGACTTGATGGCGTTGGCCACGTCCTTCAGGCCGTTGCCGGTGACGACGTTGACCACGGTAGCGTCGTGGGGGATCAGGCCCTCCTCGCAGGCCTTCTTCAGCGCCGCCGCGCCGGTGACACCGGCAGGCTCGCCGAACACGCCGCAGGTGCGGCCCAGCAGCCGCTGGGCGGCCAGGATCTCCTCGTCAGAGACGTTCACGGCGATGCCGTTGGACTCGCGGATGGCCATAAGCGCCTTGTCCGCGTTCCGGGGCACGCCCACGGAGATGGAGTCGGCGATGGTGTTCTCCTCCATGGGCTCCCACGGCTCGTCGTTCTGGATGGCGCGGTTGATGGGATAGCAGCCCAGCGACTGGGCGGAGATCAGGCGGGGCAGCTTGTCGATGAAGCCGATGGCGTACAGATCCTTGAAGCCCTTCCACACACCGGCGATGGTGCAGCCGTCGCCCACGGAGATAGCCAGATAGTCGGGCATCTCCCAGTTCAGCTGCTCGGCGATCTCCAGCGCCACCGTCTTTTTGCCCTCGCTGAGATAGGGGTTGATGGCGGCGTTGCGGTTGTACCAGCCGTACTTGTCGATGGCGGCGGCGGACATCTTGAAGGTGTCCTCATAGTTGCCCTTCACGGAGATCACGTTGGCGCCGAAGATCATCAGCTGCGCCACCTTGCCCTTGGGCGCGCGCTCAGGAACGAAGATATAGGTCTTGATGCCCGCGGCGGCGGCGTTGCCGGCCAGAGAGCTGGCGGCGTTGCCGGTGGAGGAGCAGGCGATGGTCTTGGCTCCGGCTTCCATGGCCTTGGCCACGGCCATGGCGCTGGCGCGATCCTTCAGGGACGCGGTGGGGTTCTGGCCGTCGTCCTTGACCCACAGGCGCTTGATGCCCAGCATCTCCGCCAGCTTCGGCTCCTCGTACAGGGGGCTCCAGCCCACGCGCAGGGGCGTGTCGGGCGTCGTCTCCTCCACGGGCAGCAGCTCGCGGTAGCGCCACATGGAGCGGTTGTCCCGCTTTTGAAGCTTCTCCTTGGTCAGCACGGACTTGATGTAGTCGTAGTCATAGACGATATCCAGGATACCGCCGCACTCGCAGTTA
>ENA-UEQP01003359-UEQP01003359.1-human-gut-metagenome-genome-assembly--contig:-NODE-3359-length-10522-cov-2.972523_pt1 | contig 10522 bp, 6 predicted proteins | sample MGYA00242951_ERZ507951 | MGnify/ENA primary metagenome ERZ507951 (study PRJEB26167, sample SAMN06115539) | human gut metagenome | host: Homo sapiens | place: China:Shanxi | collected 2015-11-18...
AATAGAAGAAATGAAAAAAGGGAAAGACATCGCCCTGATCACCGATGCCGGTACGCCGGGCATTTCCGATCCGGGTGAAGATCTAGTGCGTCTGTGCTATGAAAACGGTGTTGAGGTGACTTCCCTTCCGGGAGCCTGTGCCTGCGTGACGGCACTGACACTTTCCGGATTATCCACCAGACGTTTCTGTTTTGAGGCATTTCTTCCATCGGATAAAAAAGAAAAACAGGAAGTTCTGGAAGAATTAAAAGATGAGACCAGGACGATCATCATTTACGAAGCACCGCACAGGCTGGTGCGTACCTTAAAAGAACTTCTGGAAACACTTGGCGACCGCAGAATGACGGTTCTGCGGGAACTGACGAAAAAGCATGAGACAGCATTTACCACGACACTTTCAGAGGCAGTGGCGTACTATGAAGCGGAAGCACCGCGAGGCGAATGTGTACTGGTGCTCGAGGGCAGAAGCCGGCAGCAGATGAAAGAGGAAAGTCAGGCAGCCTGGAAAGAGATGGACATCGAAGAACATATGCAGAAATACCTGGATCAGGGCATGGATAAAAAAGAAGCGATGAAACAGGTAGCAAAAGACCGCGGAGTCGGAAAGAGGGACATTTATAAAGAACTGCTGTAAGGCTTTCGTCAATTTGTACACCTTCTTGAAAAATCTTTGTTCAACCCGGTCATAGACCGACGATGTAAAAAAAGATATACTTTATTTCAGAAACAAGAACAGCGACAGTGTGTAAGAAGCGCACAAAGATTTAGGAGGAAAAATAAATGGCAAGCTTATCATTAAAGCATATTAACAAAACATATCCGAACGGATTTGAAGCAGTTAAAGATTTCAACCTTGAAATTGAAGATAAAGAATTTATCATTTTTGTAGGACCATCTGGATGTGGTAAATCTACTACACTTCGTATGGTTGCAGGTCTGGAAGAGATCACAAGCGGTGAACTCAAGATCGGTGACAAAGTGGTAAATGATGTAGAACCAAAAGACAGAGATATCGCGATGGTATTCCAGAACTATGCTCTGTACCCACATATGACTGTATATGATAACATGGCATTCGGACTTAAATTAAGAAAAGTTCCGAAACCGGAGATTGATAAGATGGTTCGTGAAGCAGCTAAGATCCTTGACCTTGAACCACTGCTTGACCGTAAACCAAAAGCTCTTTCAGGTGGACAGAGACAGCGTGTTGCTATGGGACGTGCAATCGTTCGTAACCCGAAGGTATTCCTTATGGATGAACCACTTTCCAACCTGGATGCTAAACTTCGTGGACAGATGCGTATCGAGATTTCCAAACTTCATCAGAGACTTGGTACAACAATCATCTACGTAACACATGACCAGACAGAAGCTATGACACTGGGAACCAGAATTGTAGTTATGAACGCAGGTGTTGTTCAGCAGGTAGATACACCACAGGTACTTTATGATACCCCATGCAACCTCTTCGTTGCAGGATTCATCGGATCACCACAGATGAACTTCCTTGATGCTGTATGCCAGAAGAAGGGTGACAAAGTTGTCCTCAAAGTCGGACCGGCTGATATTGAACTTCCACCGTCAAAAGCAAAGAAACTTATCGACGGAGGATATGAAGGAAAGACTGTTGTCCTTGGAATCCGTCCGGAAGATGTACATGATGAGCAGATGTTTATCACATCTTCACCGAATACAGTTATTCAGGCTAAGATCCGTGTATATGAAATGCTTGGTGCTGAAGTTTATCTCCACTTCGATTATGAAGGAGCTACAATGACAGCCCGTGTTGATCCTAGAACAACAGCAAGAACAGGGGATACAGTTACATTTGCATTCGATGCTGAAAAGATCCATGTGTTCGACAAAGAGACAGAAAAGACAATTACAAACTAAGATATGAAATTATTTGCCGGAGTTTCCAGGTTTTGGAGACTCCGGTTAAAATTTTCTTGACAATCGGGCTATTCGTGGTATATAGTTACGTTAATAAAGGGGAGTAACCTACGCAAGGGAATCCGCGTTTGTGGTGTCGTCAGTACGGTGGAAGCATCCGGTACCACAAGAAAATGGTGAGACTTTTATTGCATTATTTGTTGTGCAATAAGGGTTTCTTTTTTTGTACATTTTTATCGAAAGAGAGCTTCGTTGCATAAGAAATTCAGGAATGTGAATACTCAAAAACAGGAGGCGGAAAAGATGAAAGCAATTTATCAGTCATCGATAAAAGAAGTGCTTGGACAGATGGGAAGCAGAGAAGAGGGACTTACGATAAAAGAAGTGGAAAAGTCCCGTGAAAAATGTGGATGGAATGAGCTCGCGGAGGGAAAGAAAAAAAGTGTGCTGCAGATTTTTTTGGAGCAGTACAAGGATTTCCTGGTGATTATCCTGATTGCATCGGCGATTATTTCAGGAATTTTAGGAGACGCAGAAAGTGCGGCAGTTATTGTGATCGTCATTACAATGAATGCGATTTTGGGAACCGTGCAGACGGTAAAAGCAGAGCAGTCGCTTCAGAGCCTGAAAAAGCTTTCAGGACCGGAGGCGAAGGTTCTCAGGAATGGTACGGTGACACCGATTCCGGCAAGAGAACTGGTAGTTGGAGATGTGATTCTTCTGGAAGCCGGGGATTATGTTCCGGCAGACGGACGACTGATCGAGAACGCAAGTCTGAAGATCGATGAAAGTGCACTGACCGGGGAAAGTCTTGCAGTTGAGAAAAGCCTGGATGAAATCGAAGAGGAAGTGCCGCTTGGTGACCGGAACAATATGTTATTTTCGGGAAGCTTTGTTACTTACGGACGTGGAAGAGCCGTTGTGACAAGTGTAGGTATGCAGACAGAAGTCGGAAAGATTGCCGGACTTTTGAAAGCAACATCTGAAAAGCAGACTCCGCTTCAGGTGAATCTGGAAGAGTTCGGAAAGAAGCTTTCGGTTCTGATCCTGGTATTTTGCGGAATCTTATTTGGAATCAGTGTATTTCGTGGAGAAAATATCGGAAGCGCGTTTATGTTTGCAGTAGCACTTGCGGTTGCAGCAATCCCGGAGGCATTAAGTTCAATTGTAACAATCGTTCTTTCTTTCGGAACGCAGAAGATGGCCAAGGAGCATGCAATCATTCGAAAACTGCAGGCGGTAGAAGGTCTTGGAAGTGTCTCCGTGATCTGTTCGGATAAAACCGGAACTCTCACGCAGAATAAGATGACTGTTGAAGATTATTATATAGAAGGCAGAAGAATCCGGGCAGATGAGATTGATATGGTAGATCCGGCACAGAGATTTCTGCTTGATTGCAGCATTTTATGTAACGATTCTACCAATGAAAATGGAGTGGAAATCGGAGATCCGACAGAGACAGCGCTGATCAATCTGGGAAGCCGCTATGGAGTGGAAGCTGCAGAAGTAAGAGAAAGTTATCCAAGAGAAGATGAGATTCCATTTGACAGTGACCGGAAAATGATGTCGACGCTTCACCGGATAGACGGCGAAAACCGGATGATCGTCAAAGGTGCGGTTGACCGTCTCCTGGATCTGACAGACCGGATCTGGACAGAAAATGGAATACGGGAGATTACAAAAGAAGATAAAGAAAAGATTCAGAGCCAGAATCAGGAATTTTCAATGGAAGGTCTTCGAGTGCTGGCATTTACCTTCCGGGAGATTCCGGAAGAACATCTGCTGACCGCAGAGGATGAGGACCATCTGGTATTTCTCGGAATGATCGCAATGATGGATCCGCCGAGGGAAGAGTCAAAAGCTGCAGTAGAAGAATGTATCAAAGCAGGCATCCGCCCGGTGATGATCACGGGAGACCATAAGATCACGGCAGCAGCGATCGCAAAACGGATCGGCATTTTAAAGGATTTATCCGAAGCCTGTGAGGGCGCAGAGATTGAAAATATGAGTGACGAGGAGTTGCGGGAATTTGTCCCGAAGATTTCTGTCTATGCAAGGGTTTCGCCGGAACATAAGATCCGGATCGTCCGTGCATGGCAAGAGCGCGGAAATATTGTATCGATGACCGGCGACGGTGTCAACGATGCACCGGCTCTTAAGCAGGCAGATATAGGTGTTGCAATGGGAGTAACCGGAACAGAAGTTGCCAAAGATGCAGCGGCGATGGTACTTACAGACGATAATTTTGCCACAATTGTAAAAGCAGTGGAAAACGGACGAAACTTATACCGTAATATCAAGTATGCGATCCAGTTTCTGTTATCGGGAAACTTCGGTGCAATTCTCGCTGTTTTATATGCATCGATCGCAGGACTTCCGGTTCCGTTTGCACCGGTTCATCTGCTTTTTATCAACCTGCTGACTGATAGTCTCCCGGCAATTGCACTGGGAGTAGAACCGCATACCAGTGATGTGATGAATGAGAAGCCAAGACCGGCAGATGAGTCGATCCTGACAAAAGATTTCCTGTCAAAGATTGGTCTGGAAGGACTGGTGATCGGTGTAATGACGATGATCAGTTTCCTGACAGGATATCATCAGGACGGTGCACTTCTTGGAAGTACTTATGCATTTGGAACGCTCTGTCTTGCACGGCTGTTTCATGGATATAACTGTAAATCAGATCATCCGGTGATTTTTACCAAACGGTTTTTCAATAATAAATGGATGCAGGGCGCATTTGCACTGGGAGCAATTCTGATCACGGCTGTACTTACAATTCCGGGGCTGCATCAGGTGTTCAAAGTAGAAACATTGAACTTTGAACAGCTTGGGACTGTCTACCTGTATGCATTTGCCTGTTTTCCGATCATACAGCTTCTGAAGTGGGTACGTGGAAAATTATCTGAGTAACAATATGGGAAAATGCTTACTGGTTGTAAGGGGATTAACCATAAATATATTGTAGTAGAATGGAGAAAATAGTGGATTTTAGTAAATTATCTATAAAAAAAATCCGGGAATTGATCGTATTTACAGCGCTGATCGTAGTTGCATTGTGGAAATTTGATGTGGTTTTTGGCGTGATCAAGGCGGTATGGGGGATTATTTTTCCCTTCGCTCTTGGCGGTGCGATCGCGTTTGTGATCAATGTTCCGATGAGCTTTCTGGAGAAAAAATTATTTGGAAAGGCAAAAGAGAAAGGAAGTAAGGCGGCAGAAAAGCTTGCAAGACCGATCAGTCTTCTTCTTACGATCGTACTGGTAGTGGGGGTGATCGTGCTTGTCATGTTCGGTCTGATTCCGCAGCTTACGGCAACAATTGGAAGTCTGATGAACAGTATTGCAGAATTTATTCCGCAGATGCAGAGTTGGGTACGGGAATTTACACACAATAACCGGGAAATCATGGATCTTGTGAACCAGGTGGAGTTCAATCCGAATAAGGCAATCCAGTGGGGGATGAGTATTCTCGGAAATGGTGCGGGAAATTTTATGAATACAACGATGACAGCAGTTGGCTCCATCGTCAGTGGAGTTACTACATTTTTTATTGCCTTTTCCTTTGCCTGCTATATTCTTTTCCAGAAAGAAAAACTGCATGTGCAGGTGAGAAAAGTGTTTTTCGCGTTTATTCCAAAACGAAAAGCAGAAGTGATTCTTGAAGTCTGTTCCCTGACCTACCGTACCTTCGCAAACTTCCTTACCGGACAGTGTCTGGAAGCAGTCATCCTCGGAAGTATGTTTGTAATTACATTAAGTATACTGAAAATGCCGTATGCACTGCTGATTGGAATCATCATATCCTTCACAGCCCTGATCCCAATCTTTGGAGCCTTCATCGGCTGCGTACTTGGCGGTCTCCTGATCTTCATGGTGAGCCCGAAACAGGCAATCCTTTTCATCCTTGTATTTCTGATCCTCCAGCAGATCGAAGGTAACCTGATCTACCCACACGTAGTCGGCAGCTCCGTAGGGCTTCCCTCCATCTGGGTCCTCGCTGCAGTCACCATCGGCGGTAACCTTCTGGGAATCATAGGAATGCTCGTCTTCATCCCGCTAGTGTCAGTCCTTTATACCCTCTTCCGGGAATATGTGTATTTGCGTTTGAAAAAACAACACATCAAGAAAGTGACGAAAACTGAGGTAGAAGAGTATACTCAAGAAGAAATTGACAAAATGAAAGAACTATACGAAAAAGAGCACCCTGAAAAATGTCTTGAATAAGGAAGTAATTTCATACATATAAATGTATTGAAATCGCAGCAAAAGCCTGCAACTTTGAGATGCAATCTCAAAGAGCAGGCTTTTCGACTCCTCATTTATAGTTTGGCGGAAAAGTATGACTTGTAGAATGTCAGCCGGGCGGAAAATAAATTGTGTTCAAATTCAATTTTTTGTGCAATGGAGACGAAACTCAGGAATCGTGGAAGCCATTGCTGAACACGATTCTCGCTCTAAGAGGTTCGTCGGAATGGTTTGCACAACTTGAATTTGAACACAATTTATTTTCCACCCGGCGTCCCCTTTCCCAACGTTTCCCCCATCCAAGAAAGGAGAAAAAATGCTCAATTACCTGTGGTCGGGAATGATTCTTATTGGCATCCTTTTTGCCGCTTTCTCCGGCAAAATGCCGGACATCACCACCGCCGCCTTAGATTCCTCCAAAGAAGCCGTCACCCTTTGCATCACGATGATGGGCGTCATGTCCTTTTGGACCGGACTCATGGAAATCGCAGAAAAATCCGGCATTCTGAAAACGGCAGCTGACTGCCTTTCCCCTCTGATCCATTTCCTCTTTCCAGAACTGCCAAAAGATCACCCGGCAGAAAAACCAATCGCGGCAAACATCATTGCAAATATCCTCGGACTTGGCTGGGCGGCAACTCCGGCAGGTCTTGAAGCAATGGAAGAACTGCAGAAGCTAGAAGAGGACCGCCGCCTTGGAAAAGCGGCAGGACCGGTAAGAAAAAGAGGCGTTGCAAGCAATGAGATGTGTACCTTCCTGATTGTAAATATTTCTTCACTGCAGCTGATCCCGGTGTCGGTGATCGCCTACCGGAGCCAGTACGGAAGCGTGAATCCGACAGCCGTTGTTGGACCTGGGATTGTGGCAACGGCGGTCAGTACCGGGGCGGCGATTTTGTTTTGCAGGATAATGGACCGGAAAAGCTAGAATTTCTGTAGCTTTTTGTAACATACCTTGACTAAAGTACAAAAAAACGCTATAATCAATATCACGGCAAAGCTTTAAACCATTGAAGTTTAAACCGCTAAAGTTTAAAGCTGTAAAGCCAAAACGGAAAAAGTTTGTTCGAAAAGAACATAGATGGAGGTATGTTATTATGAAAGCAAGAAAAATTTTAGCAGTATCACTTACTGCAGCAATGACACTGGCACTTGCTGCCTGTGGCGGAAGTTCATCAGACAAAGAATCTTCTTCAAAGGATTCATCAGACAAGGTATATAAGATCGGTATCTGCCAGCAGCTTGAGCATGCAGCTCTTGACGAGGCAACCAAAGGATTTGAAGAAGCCTGTGAAGAAAAATTCGGAAAAGACAAAGTGAAGTTCGATCTGCAGAACGGGCAGGGCGAACAGGCAAACTGCGCAACCATCGTAAACAATTTTGTGGCAGACAATGATGACTTGATCCTTGCAAATGCAACAACTGCTCTTCAGTGTGCAGCAGCTGCAACAAGCACGATCCCGATTCTTGGAACATCTGTTACAGATTATGCAACTGCTCTTGATATTTCTGACTGGACAGGATCAACAGGTATGAACATTTCAGGAACCTGTGACCTTGCACCGATCGATGAACAGGAAGCAATGCTTAAAGAGCTCCTTCCGGATGCAAAAACAGTAGGAATTCTCTACTGTTCAGCAGAACCGAACTCAGCATATCAGGCTAAGAAGTTCGAAGAAGCACTCGACAAAGATGGAATCAAATATAAAGAATACACAGCAGCAGATTCTAATGAAATCCAGTCTGTAGTGACAAGTGCAGTAGATGAGTGCGACGCACTTTACATCCCAACTGATAATACAATGGCATCTAACACAGAGATTATCAACAATATCTGTCTTCCGGCAAAAGTACCGGTAATCGCAGGTGAACAGGGAATCTGTGAAGGCTGTGGTATTGCAACTCTTTCTATCAGCTACTATGACATTGGATACAGAGCAGGTGAAATGGCTTACGATATCCTTGTAAATGGAAAAGATATCTCAACCATGGATATTGAAAGTGCACCGAATGTTACAAAGATGTATAACAAGACAATCTGTGACGAACTTGGAATCACTGTTCCGGACGATTACGAAGCAATTGAGGAATAATAAGTATTAGAAAGAGGCAGAAATCATGTATTTAGCAGCTTTAGATCCGATGGCTCTTGTGCGCGCCCTTCCGGGAAATGTAGCGCAGGGGATCATCTGGGGAATTATGGCGCTTGGCGTTTTTATCACCTTCCGCATTCTGGATTTTGCGGATCTGACGGTTGACGGATCATTGGCTACAGGTGGAGCAGTTGCAGTTATGCTGATCCGCGGCGGTATGAATCCGGCACTGGCACTTCTTTTCGCATTTCTGGCAGGTATGGCAGCCGGATTTGTGACAGGTATTTTACATACTTTTTTTGGAATTCCGGGCATTCTGGCCAGTATTCTGACGCAGATCGGACTTTACTCGGTGAATCTCGGAATCATGGGAAAATCCAATCAGGCAGTCAATGTTATGCAGTATAAATTGGTTGCATCTCTTCGTTATGTGACCGGCGAAGGAAGTAAACTGTTTTTTGTAAAGCTGATCGTGGCAGCACTTATCCTGATCGCAATTATTTACTGGTTCTTTGGAACTGAGCTTGGCGCATCGATCCGTGCAACCGGATGTAACCCGCAGATGGCAAGTGCACAGGGAATTAATACAGGCTTTACAAAGGTTCTGGCGCTTATGATCTCCAACGGACTTGTGGGACTTTCAGGCGGAATTTATGCACAGTACCAGGGAGCAGCCGATGTTAATATGGGACGTGGTGCCATTGTAATCGGACTTGCAGCCGTTATCATCAGCGAAGTTATTTTTGGAAAATTCTGTGCAGGCAGAAAAGCAGCCTTTGCATTTACACTTGGAGCAATCTTTATCGGAGCGATTATTTACTATATTGTAATCGCACTGGTATTGTGGCTGAAGATGCCTTCTGATTATATGAAACTGTTCTCAGCGGTAGTGGTTGCATGCTTCCTTGCAGTTCCGTACATGAAGGGTAAATATTTTACAAAGAAACGGAGGACTGCATAATGGGATATATGTTGGAAATCCAGAATATTCATAAAACCTTTAATCCGGGAACGATCAATGAAAAGGTCGCACTTAACGGAGTGAATCTGAACCTCAATCCGGGTGATTTCGTGACTATCATCGGTGGAAATGGTGCAGGAAAATCCACCACACTGAATGCGATCGCAGGAGTGTGGTCTGTAGACGAAGGAAAGATCATCATTGACGGAGTGGATATTACAAAGCTTTCAGAGCATAAAAGAGCACTTTATTTGGGAAGAGTTTTCCAGGATCCGATGACTGGAACTGCGGCAACTATGTCGATTGAAGAAAATATGGCGATCGCAGCCAGACGTGGCGAGCGCAGAGGTCTTGGATGGGGCATTACGAAAAAAGAGCGGGAACGCTATAAAGAAGCCCTGAAAGAACTTGATCTTGGACTGGAAGACCGTCTGAGCAGTAAAGTCGGACTTCTTTCTGGTGGACAGCGACAGGCGATCACTCTTTTGATGGCGTCTCTTAAAAAGCCAAAGCTTTTACTTCTGGACGAGCATACTGCAGCACTTGACCCGAAAACTGCAGCGAAGGTACTTGCCATCTCTGATAAGATCATTCAGGAGCATCAGCTTACTGCAATGATGGTAACACATAATATGAAAGATGCCATCGCGCACGGCAACCGCCTGATCATGATGCATGAAGGAAAAATTATCTACGATGTATCAGGAGAAGAGAAGAAGAATCTGAAGGTTGCAGATCTGCTGGCGAAGTTTGAAGAAGTCAGCGGCGGCGAATTTGCGAATGACCGGATGATGTTGTCGTAGAGAATATTTTGAAAATGAAATAATAGTAGAAAACAGGAACGAGGTTTTACGATTGATGTAGAGCCTCGTTTTTTTCACGTCTTGTTTAAATGTACTATAAAAAACAGAGCGGATTCTGAAATACTATAAAATTATAGAGAATACCTATTAGTAATACAGGATAGAAATTATCAATTGGACTTATAAATAGAGTAGTAGTACAATAGAAAAAACAGCAACATGTCGAATGTCGACAATGTTATATTATTAGGAGGTTTACAATGAAGAAGAAAGTACTCAGCGCTTTACTTTGTGCAGCTATGGCAGTTTCTATGCTTGCCGGATGCGGCGGATCAAAGTCAGACAGCAAAGAAGCTGACAAGAGCGCAACAGAATCAACAAAAGCAGCAAGTGATACATTTACATTTGCAATCGGTGGGGACACAGGTAATACACTGAATCCGATTACTGCAGATGACCGATGGGGACTTATGACATGTCATATGGTTTATTCACCTGCGTACTATATTTACCAGGATGGAACAA
>ENA-UEQP01003363-UEQP01003363.1-human-gut-metagenome-genome-assembly--contig:-NODE-3363-length-10508-cov-9.338894_pt1 | contig 10508 bp, 17 predicted proteins | sample MGYA00242951_ERZ507951 | MGnify/ENA primary metagenome ERZ507951 (study PRJEB26167, sample SAMN06115539) | human gut metagenome | host: Homo sapiens | place: China:Shanxi | collected 2015-11-18...
TCGTTGCCCCGGGGCGGATATCCGACAAATTATCCGGCCCTCTGGCTTGATTACCAGGAAGCCTTCTTCACGCCCGGGATCTCGCCCTTGTAGGCCAGCTCACGGAAGCACACACGGCACACGCCGTACTTGCGCAGCACGGAGTGGGGACGGCCGCAGATGCGGCAGCGGGTGTATGCACGGGTAGAGAACTTAGCAGGACGAGACTGCTTCAGCTTCATAGACAGTTTAGCCATTGTAGAAATCTCCTCCCTTAGTTGTTCTCTGCGAACGGAGCGCCCAGAGCCTTCAGCAGCTCCTTGCCCTCTTCGTCAGTCTTGGCAGTGGTGACAAAGCAGACATCCATGCCGCGGACTGCATCGACCTTCTCGAAGTCGATCTCGGGGAAGATGATCTGCTCCTTGATGCCGCATGCAAAGTTGCCGCGGCCGTCAAAACCGTTGCCGTTGATGCCGCGGAAGTCGCGGACACGGGGCAGTGCGATGTTGAAGAAACGATCGACGAACTCATACATACGCTCACCGCGCAGGGTGACCTTGCAGCCGATGGGAGTGCCCTGACGCAGCTTGAAGTTAGCAACGCTCTTCTTGGCACGGCACACAACTGCCTTCTGGCCAGTGATCTGGCCCAGATCCTTCATGACAGCTTCCAGGATCTTCTCGTTGTCCTTGGCTTCGCCGCAGGCAACGTTGATGACGACCTTGTCCAGCTTGGGGATCTGCATAACGCTCTTGTAACCGAACTTGGAGTTCAGAGCAGGAGCAATTTCATTGACATACTGTTCTTTCAAACGAGCCATTGTTCCTTACTCCTTTCTTACAGCTCAGCGCCGCACTTCTTGCAGACGCGAACCATCTTGCCGTCCTTCTCGACGTGGCCCACACGCACGGCCTTGCCGCACTTGGGGCAGATGGGCATGACCTTGGATGCGTACATAGCACCCTCAGCCTTGACGATGCCGCCCTGCTCGCCCTGACGACGAGGCTTGACGTGCTTGGTAACCATGTTCTGGCCCTCAACGATGACCTTGTTCTCAGAGGGGCTGACCTGCAGGACCTTACCAGTGTGGCCCTTGTCCTTGCCGCTGATGATCATAACGTTGTCGCCGGTTTTAACATGAAGATTATTCATTTTTAAAACCTCCTTACAGCGATTCCGGAGCCAGGCTCAGGATCTTGGTGTAGCCGGCATCGCGCAGCTCGCGAGCAACGGGTCCAAAGATACGAGTACCCTTGGGGCTCTTGTCGGCCATGACGATAACGGCGGCGTTCTCATCGAAACGGATGTAGGAGCCGTCGTCGCGGCGGACGCCATGCTTGCTGCGCACGATGACAGCCTTGACGACGTCGCCCTTCTTAACGGAGCCGCCGGGGGCTGCCTTCTTGACAGAGCAGACCACGACGTCACCAATGTTTGCGTATCTCTTGCGGGTGCCGCCCAGCACGCGGAAGCACATCAGCTCCTTGGCACCGGTGTTGTCGGCAACTTTGAGATAAGTTTGCATCTGAACCATTTCAGATATCTCCTTTCAAACTGTTCAAAGCAGCGGGCAAAGAAACTTACTTTGCCTTCTCAACGATACGGACCAGGCGCCAGCGCACATCCTTGGACAGGGGGCGGCACTCCATGATCTCAACACGGTCACCGATGCCGCACTCGTTCTGCTCATCACGAGCCTTGAACTTGGCGGTACGCTTCAGGATCTTCTTGTACAGGGGGTGCTGCACGCTATCCTTAACGGCAACCACGATGGTCTTATCCATCTTGTCGGACACGACGACGCCGACGCGGGTCTTTCTCAGATTACGTTCTTCCATCGTTTAACCTCCTTACTGCTTCTCAGCCAGAACGGTCATCACGCGGGCGATGTCCTTCTTGACTGCTTCGATGCGGCCGGGGTTCTCCAGCTGGTTGATGGCATGCTGGAAGCGCAGGTTAAACAGCTCGGCCTTCAGGTCTGCCAGCTTGCTGGTCAGCTCTGCGGTCTGCATTTCGCGGAGTTCATTAGCCTTCATTGGTGCCATCCTCCTTCACGGAGTCCTCACGGACAACAAATTTGCACTTGATGGGCAGCTTGTGCATAGCCAGGCGCAGAGCCTCGCGGGCAGTTGCCTCATCGACATCTGCCAGCTCGAACAGAACGCGGCCGGGCTTCACAACAGCGACCCAGTATTCGGGAGAGCCTTTACCGGAACCCATGCGGGTCTCAGCGGGCTTTTCAGTCACGGGCTTATCGGGGAAGATCTTGATCCACACCTTGCCGCCACGCTTGATGTAACGAGTCATGGCAACACGAGCAGCCTCGATCTGGGTGGAAGAGATCCATGCCGGCTCCAGAGCAACAAGGCCGTACTGGCCCTGGCACACCACGTTGCCGCGGGTAGCCTTGCCGGTCATGCGGCCGCGCTGGACGCGGCGGTACTTAACACGCTTAGGCAGTAACATTACTTGTTGCCTCCTTCCTTCTTCTGAGCGGTCTTAGCGCTCTTCAGGACTTCGCCCTTGTAGACCCACACCTTGACGCCGATACGGCCGTAGGTGGTAGCAGCCTCTGCAAAGCCGTAGTCAATGTCAGCACGCAGGGTCTGCAGGGGGATAGTGCCCTCGTGATAGCTCTCGGTACGAGCGATATCAGCGCCGCCCAGACGGCCGGAGCACATTGCCTTGATGCCCTTTGCGGGAACGGTTGCGCGATCGCGGGGGCTCATGGCATTGCGCATGCACTGCTTCATGGCACGGCGGAAGGTCACGCGGTTCTCCAGCTGACGAGCGATATCCTCAGCAACCAGCTGAGCGTTGGTAGCAGCGCTCTTGACCTCGATGACGTTGACGATGACAGTCTTGCCATACTCCTTGGTCAGCTTGTTCTGCAGAGCAACGCGCTCTTCGCCGCCCTTACCGATCACCATACCGGGCTTAGCGCAGTAGATGTTGACGGTAACGCGGGGAGCGGAAGTGGAAGGATCCACAGTGCGCTCGATCTCGATCTTGGGGACGCCAGCGTCCTTCAGCTGAGCCTTCAGCTCAGTGCGGATCTTGTGATCCTCGACGAGGTTATCGCTGAAATCCTTCTTGGAGGCAAACCAGCGGCTGTCCCAGTCTTTAATAACGCCGACACGAATGCCGTGCGGATTTACTTTCTGGCCCATTGTTTTCCCTCCTTACTCTTTCTCTTTCAGAACAACGGTCATGTGGCTGGTGCGCTTCAGGATGCGGTAGCCGCGGCCCTGTGCACGAGGCATCATGCGCTTCAGCGTCGGGCCGGGGCAGACGTAGCACTCGGCGACGTAGAGGTTGTTCTTGTCCATATTGAAGTTGTTTTCCGCATTAGCGGCTGCAGACTTCACCAGCTTCAGAAGGGGCTCACAAGCTGCCTTCGGGGTGTACTGCAGGATTGCCAGCGCTTCGTCCAGGGGCTTGTTACGGATCAGGTCCATAACGATAGACACCTTACGAGGACTAATGCGGGCATAACGAAGAATTGCCCGAGCTTCCATGTTGTGTTCCTCCCTCTATTACTTAGAATTACCAGTGTGGCCCTTGAAGGTACGGGTGGGAACGAACTCACCCAGCTTGTGGCCAACCATGTCCTCAGTCACATACACAGGCACATGCTTGCGGCCGTCGTGGACGGCAAAGGTGTGACCAACGAATTCGGGGAAGATCGTGGAGGCGCGGCTCCAGGTCTTGATGACCTGCTTCTTGCCGGAAGCGTTCATCGCTTCAACGTGCTTCATAAGAGCAGCCTGGACGAAAGGTCCTTTTTTAATGCTTCTACCCATTGTCTTAAACTCCTCTCTTACTTACCTGCACGCTTCACGATCAGCTTATCGGAGCGCTTATGATGCTTGCGAGTCTTGAGACCCAGAGCGGGCTTGCCCCAGGGAGTCATAGGACCGGAGTGACCAACAGGTGCGCGGCCCTCGCCACCACCGTGGGGATGGTCGCAGGGGTTCATGACGGTACCACGGCTGCCGGGACGGACGCCCATGTGGCGCTTGCGGCCAGCCTTGCCCAGGTTGACGTTCTCGTGGTCGATGTTGGAAACCTGACCGATGACTGCGGTGCAGTTCACGGGCACGTTGCGCATCTCACCGGAGGGCAGACGAACCAGAGCGTAGCCATTCTCCTTAGCCATCAGCTGAGCCATGTTGCCAGCGGAACGAACCAGCTGAGCGCCGCGGCCGGGATACAGCTCGATGTTGTGGATGATGGTACCGACGGGGATGTTCTCGAAGGGCAGGCAGTTGCCGGGCTTGATGTCGGCAGACTTGCTGCTGATGACCACATCGCCCACCTTCAGGCCATCGGGAGCAATGATGTAGCTCTTGACGCCATCGGTGTACTCGACCAGAGCGATGAATGCGCTGCGGTTCGGATCGTACTCGAGAGTCTTGACGGTAGCGGGCATATCGGTCTTCTGACGCTTGAAGTCGATGACACGATACTTGGTGCGGTTGCCGCCGCCCTGATGACGGACGGTGATGCGACCGGTGTTGTTGCGGCCGCTGTGCTTCTTCATGGGCTCCAGCAGGCTGCGCTCGGGAGCGACCTTAGACAGGACGCTGTAATCCGTGACGGTCATGCCGCGGCGGCCCGGAGTAGTGGGGCCATACTTCTTGATAGCCATAGTGCTATTCTCCTTTGTTTATCTTATGAATTATTATCGGGGTCATATCCCCATAGAGGAACCCTCGGCGGGTTCGGCTTAGACCATGCTGTTGAAGAACTCGATTTCCTTGGAGTCCTTGGTCAGGGTCACGATAGCCTTCTTGGATGCAGCGGTGTAACCGGCGTGCATGCCCTGGCGGCGGAAACGGCCGCGCACAGAGATGGTGTTGACCTTTGCGACCTTAGCGCCCGGGAACAGGACCTCAACGGCCTGAGCGATCTCGACCTTGGTAGCATCGGTAGCGACCTTGAAGGTGTACTTCTTGTCAGCGATGCCAGCCATGGAGTTCTCGGTAATGACCGGCTTCAGGATGATATCATGTGCGGTTTTCATTAGCCAAGCACCTCCTCGAGCTTCTTAGCTGCGTCGACGCTGATGATCAGCTTGTCGGCGTTCAGCACATCGTAGGTGTTCACGCTGCCTGCGAAGGTGGTCTTCACACCGGCAATGTTGCCAGCGCTCTTGACGAACTTTGCATCGACAGTCTCGTTGACCAGCAGGTTCTTCTTGCCGGCACCAACAGCGTTCAGCATTGCAACCACAGTCTTGGTCTTGTACTCATCGCAAGCGAACTTGTCAACAACGACCATGTTGCCATTGGCAGCCTTGTCGGACAGGACGCTCAGCAGAGCCAGGCGCTTGACCTTGTTGTTGATGTGGTAGTTGTAGCTGCGGGGCTTGGGGCCCAGAGCGACGCCGCCGTGAGTCCACTGCGGTGCACGGATGGAACCCTGACGAGCGTGGCCGGTGCCCTTCTGACGCCAGGGCTTCTTGCCGCCGCCGGAAACTTCCATGCGGATCTTGGTGTTCTGGGTGCCCTGACGCTGGTTGGCCAGGAAGTTCACCACAGCAATGTGGACAGCCTTCTCGTTCGGGGTGATACCGAACACGGCGTCGGAAAGCTCGATCTCGCTAACATGCTGACCGTTCATATCGACTACGTTAAACTTTGCCATTGTAGCTTTCCTCCTTACGCCTTCACGCTGTTGGCCAGAGTGATGATGGTGCCCTTGGAACCGGGGACCGCACCCTTGACAGCGATCAGATTGTTCTCGGTGTCAACCTTGACAACGGTCAGGTTCTGCACGGTGACGCGCACAAAGCCCATGTGGCCGGGCAGGCGCTTGCCGGGGAACACGCGAGCAGGGGTAGAAGTGGAACCGTTAGAACCTGCATGACGAGCAACAGGACCGGTGCCGTGGCTCTCACGCAGACGGTGCTGACCGTAGCGCTTGATAACGCCCTGGTAGCCCTTGCCCTTGGAAACGCCCACAACGTCCACCTTGTCGCCCTCTGCGAAGACATCAGCCTTCAGCACGTCGCCAACGTTCATTGCGGAAACATCTTCCAGACGGAACTCGCGCAGGGTCTTCTTGGGGGCAACGTTTGCCTTCTTGAAGTGGCCTGCAGCTGCCTTGTTGACCTTCTTGGCGGAAACCTCGCCGAAGCCCAGCTGAACAGCCTGGTAGCCATCGCTCTCGACGGTCTTCTTCTGCACGACGGTGCAGGGACCAGCCTCGATGACGGTGACGGGAACGACCTTGCCGTTCGCGTCGAACAGCTGGGTCATACCGACTTTCTTGCCGATAATGCCTTTAACCATTTTCTTTTCCTCCTGTAAAGGTTATTGGTTGGCAGCGCACGTCACTGCCAACATGACCCCTCGGGAAACGAGGGCATCGAATTTGATCGAGTGTCTTTTACAGCTTGATCTCGATGTCCACGCCAGCGGGGAGCTGGAGGCTCATCAGAGCCTCGACCGTCTTGTTGGACGGCTTCAGAATGTCGATCAGACGCTTATGAGTGCGGCTCTCGAACTGCTCGCGGCTATCCTTGTACTTGTGGGTAGCGCGCAGAACGGTAACGATCTCACGATCGGTGGGCAGGGGGATGGGGCCGGACACGCGTGCACCGGTGTGCTTTGCGGTCTCCACGATCTTCTCTGCTGCGGCATCGATCAGCTGAGCATCATAGCTCTGCAGACGGATTCTGATTTTCTCTTTGACTGCCATTGCTTACGCCTCCTGAAAAAATTGATTTTGCCCTAGGCGAGCCGATAAATTGCTCTACACAGTTCCGGGTGTTCCTCGATTTGGCACTATAAAAACCGGTGAACCGCATGGCAGTTCTCCCGGAAACATATTAGCAAATCAAATCCGAACATTGGTTCCGCCCGTTTCGCAGAGGAGTAACTTCTCTGCCGAGGGAACGTATTCCATCGCTGTCAGTAATTCTTTCGCCCGGTTCTAAGATCGGACATACTCCGCGGAAATAACCCATCGCAGCTATCGCCGGATGACAACCTCCCGCATCTACGCATATCGCTGGCCTGCACGACTTGTATCGCACAAGCCCTTTGCAGCCGAGAGATATTCTATCACATCTTCGTGCATTTGGCAAGTGTTTTTTCGAAAAAACGCAGATTTTCTTTTTTATTTGCTCCGTTTTCTCTTCCGGCCGATTTTCTGTGCAGAATGCACAATCGAGGGGCAGCTTTTTCCGTGGAAAACCCCGCCGACACCAGTATGCCCCCGGGGGCCGGGCCTTATACCTGTTATATAACAAAAAGAGGCCGCCCCGGGTGGTTCCCCAAGGCGGCCCCTGTAAGGGGTCTGTATTTTTTAGTGCCTCCAGCACTTCAGGCTCTCGGCCTGAGCTGCGCTCAGCCGCCGGCTCGCAAGGCCGTCGTGCTCCAGAGCAAACCAGCTGCCCCCCTCTGCCAGCAGGTCTTCCACCGACAGGGTGGTCGTTTTGAGGGTGGTAACAAACTGGATCTGCTCCACCCCCTGCTCCTGCAGGGTCTCCAGCGCCTGCCGGGTGCCATGGAGCCGGGCGGACAGATTGTCGGTCGTCACCCGCAGGGTGCTGCCCTGCTGCCGGGTGTTAAAAAGCAGGGGGGCGCCCTTCAGCGTCTCCACATGGAGGTCCAGGCTCTCCCCGTCCGGGATGGGCTTGGGGAGCGCAAACTCCCACCACTCCTTCAGGATGCCGTCCGGTTTGCCGTCCAAGTCCAGGTCCGGGTTGTAGATGATGTGGTGGATGTAGCCGGTGGTCAGGTGGCTGATGTCTGCCTGGATCTCCTTGCCGTCGACAGGTCCATCCGGCGTCTTACTGCCGCCGTTACCGATGGTAGCACCGGTGCCGACACCGGACCAGTCAGGGCCGCTGCCGGTCGCCGTCGCCGTCACCTGAGCGGCTCCGCTCACGGTGACCTTGCTGCCGATGCCATTGACACCGCCGCCGATGCCGGCACCACCGTAGGCACCGGAAGCGTTTACCTTGCCGCCGTTGATGGTGATGTCTTCGCCGTTGCCGTTCTCACCGCCGCCGATGCCAGCACCACCATCGGTGCCGGTAGCGTTCACCGTGCCGCCGTTGATGGTGATGTTTTTGCCGCTGCCGGCGTCACCGCCCCAAGCGCCGACGCTGCCGCCGCCGATGCCGGCACCACTGTTGCCACGGTAGCCACCACCGGTAGCGGTCACTGTGCCGCCCTTGATGGTGATGTTGTTGCCGCCGCCGCCCTCAGCACCGCCGCCGATCCCGGCACCACCACCGTAGCCACCGGTAACGTTCACCGTGCCGCCGGTGATGGTGATGTTGTTGCCGCTGCTGTTGCCGCCGCCGCCGATGCCGGCACCCATACCGTGGTCAAAGTAGCTACCGGCAGCGTTCACCGTGCCGCCGGTGATGGTGATGTTTTCGCCGTTAGCGAAGGCGCCGCCGATGCCGGCAGCACCACCACCGTAGCCACCGGTAGCGTTCACCGTGCCGCCGGTGATGGTGATGTTTTTGCCGACGCCGCCGTTACCGCCGCCGATGCCGGCACCACAGTCGTCCCAGTTGTCGCCACCGGAGGCCGTCACCTCGCCGCCGTTGATGGTGATGTTTTCGCCGCTGCCGGAGCTGCCGCCGCCGATGCCGGCACCATCCTCGTTACCGGTAGCGTTCACTGTGCCGCCGGTGATGGTGATGTTTTCGCCCTTGCCTTCTCTACCGCCGCCGATGCCGGCACCACTGCTGCCGCCGGTAGCGGTCACTGTGCCGCCGGTGATGGTGATGTTTTTGCCGTCGCCAAGGTAACCGCCGCCGATGCCGGCACTATTAAACCCACCGGTGGCCGTCAGGCTGCCGGCTTCGTTATTATCGTCCTTCAGGGTCAGCTTGCCTGTGGAGTTTTTTTCAAGGCCCGCACTCTGAGTGCCGCTTTTCAGCTCGTTATCGCCGTCCAGCTCGATCTCCACATTGCCCTTTCCCTGAACGCTCAGGGCAGCCTTTCCTTTTTGATCCCAATCATATTGATCTCCGGTGTCGCTCACATCGATCTTTACGTCTTTCAGGGTGAGGTTCAGCACCTTATCGGCAATGTTGTTGATCACCGTAATGGTGTTGCCCCAAAAGCCATCATCCTTTGGGTTCACCGGAGTAGTGTCTGCGGGGGCAGCAGCCGGGGCTGCCTGCTGGTCTGCACTCTCCTGCCGGTCTGCGCTTTTCGGTTCCTCGGCGATCTCCGGCTGGTCTGCATCTTCCGATTCCTCAGCGTCCTCCGGCTGGGCAGACTGGTAGTTGTCCTCTACCACAGGGCCAAAGTCGGAATCCTCTGCTGCGGGGCCTTCCAGGTCGCTCTCCAGCGTGGTGATGACCGTATTAGAGGTGGTGATGACGGTCTCCTCCCCGGCCTTGTCCGTCCATTTATCTCCGCCCTGTTCGATGGTCTGGCTGCCATCCTCATTTTTGGTGATGGTAATATCGCCGTAGTCGATGTAGTAGGTATCTGCAAAGGCCGGAGCCGCCAGAGACACCGTAATACTCAACGCTGCTATCAGAGCTGCTGCCCGGCGGAATGCGTTGTTCTTCTTCATCGTGGTAATCTCCTTTCTTTTTTACGTTTTTTTGTGGTTTTTACACTATACAACACTTCTCAGAACACGCAACCGTGTTTCCGCACTCTGAGAGGTGGGTGGAACTGCTTCCTCCGCATTCTGTTTCAGAATCTCATGCTGCATACACAGCAGACTACATCAAAGACGCAATTGTCTTACCGGAAAACGCTTCATCCACAAATGTCTGCATCTCCTTATAGAACTTTCTGACCGGGCATGTCTCCGTTGCATGCCGCGAGCAGAAGCAATCTTCTTCCAAGCAACGGTTGATCCTGGTAGTTCCTTCCACCGCATTGAATATATCAGCCAAACTGATGTCTTCCGGTTTTCGGTTTAAACTAAAGCCTCCGCCAACGCCGCGCTTTGTCGCAATGATCCCCGCATCGCGCAGAGGCTTTGCGATCTGAGCAATCATTTGTTTCGGGATTCCCATCTGCTTGCTGATATCCTCACTCCCCATAGGCGTTCCAAGGATTGCAAGAAATAGTGTCATCCTGATTGCATAGTCAGTTGTTACATTTAACTGCATAAAACCTCCCCGTCATAAATAGATTAGTTAATCGCTCATCTCATCAATTCCGTCAAAAAAATAGTCGCAGCGGGAACAACCGATAATTTCAAAAAGTCAGCCTTGTAATCTCCTTTCTTTTTTACGTTTTTTGTGGTTTTTACACTTTTTTATTAAGAGTGCTTCTCTTTTTATTATACCCCCCCCCCCCTACAGTTTTGGCAATAGGGAAAGACAGCGAAATTTCGGGCTTAAAATCCTCTATTTTGCGGCAATATGCAACAAAATACGGCAAACTTCCTCCCTGCCCCGGCGGGTGCTTCCCTCGGGCATAAATAAATATCCCCCGGCGGAGCCGGGGGATATTTATTTGCTTTTTGTGTATCTTTTTGCGCGCGCGTATGTTATAATAACATATTGGTCGAAGACAGATTCAACGAAGAAA
>ENA-UEQP01003365-UEQP01003365.1-human-gut-metagenome-genome-assembly--contig:-NODE-3365-length-10507-cov-2.944199_pt1 | contig 10507 bp, 9 predicted proteins | sample MGYA00242951_ERZ507951 | MGnify/ENA primary metagenome ERZ507951 (study PRJEB26167, sample SAMN06115539) | human gut metagenome | host: Homo sapiens | place: China:Shanxi | collected 2015-11-18...
GCCGGAGGGGTCGGTACCGGCGCCGGGCTCGGTCAGACCGAACGCGCCGATCTTGCGGCCGGACAGAAGGTCAGGCAGATACTTCATCTTCTGCTCCTCGGTGCCGTTCTCGAAAATGGGAGCGCAGCAGAGGGAGGTGTGGGCGGAAACGATAACAGCGGTGGTGCCGCAAACCTTAGCGAGCTCCTCCACGCACATGGCATAACTGAGAACATCGCCGCCGGCGCCGCCGTACTGCTTCGGGAAGTAAATACCCATCATGCCGAGCTTGGCCATCTTTTCGACGGTCTCCATGGGGAAGCGCTCTTCCTCATCGAGTTCCTCAGCTAAAGGCTTGACTTCATTTTCTGCAAATTCGCGATACATTTTGCGGACCAGCAGATGTTCTTTGGACAGATGGAAATCCATAGTCTTTTGCTCCTTCACTATAAAAATAATTGGATTGTCTAATTTTTCACAAATCAGTTCCGTGACTCTCATTATATCCTGTGCGTTTCATTTTCGCAAGGGGAACTATCATTCCTTTTTGGAATTCGTGCTTTTCGCCGAATTCATTAAAGCCTTTTTGACATTTCCGTTCCTTTTATGACAGTTTTCTGTCATTTTCAGGAATCCTTTCCATTCCAAAAGAGAAAAGGGGAGGCAGTTTTTGTAAACTGCCTCTCCTTTTTATCCTTTTAGGGACGGATTACTTCTTGCTGTAATCGTAGAAGCCCTTGCCGGACTTCTTGCCGAGCTGGCCGCCGCGGACCATCTTCTTGAGCAGCAGAGCGGGACGATACTTCGGATCGCCGGTCTCGCTGTAGAGGACGTTCATAATGGCGAGGCACACGTCAAGGCCGATGAAGTCGCCCAGGGCGAGGGGGCCCATGGGATGGTTCGCGCCGAGCATCATGGCCTTGTCGATATCCTCGACAGAGGCAACGCCGGTCTCGACCAGGCCGATGGCCTCGTTGATCATCGGGATCAGGATCTTGTTGACGACGAAGCCCGGAGCCTCAGCGACCTCGACAGGCTCCTTGCCGATCTCCTTGGAGAGGTTGTAGATGAAGTCGAAGGTCTCCTGCGTGGTGTTGGCGCCGCGGATGACCTCAACGAGCTTCATGCTGGGCACGGGGTTGAAGAAGTGCATGCCGATGACGGCGTGCTTCAGGCCGAGACCCATCTCGGTGACAGACAGAGAAGAGGTGTTGGTCGCGAAGACGGTGCTCTCCTTGCACATCTCGTCGAGCTCGCCGAGGAGCTGACGCTTGGTGTCCATGTTCTCCGCCACGCACTCGATGACGAGGTCGGCGTCCGCCGCGGCAGACTTCTCCTCGACGAGGATGTTGTTCAGGATGGCGTCCTTGGCCTCTTCGGTCATCTTGCCCTTCTCGACGCGCTTCTGCAGGGAAGCGGCGAGCTTATCCTTGTGGCGCTGAGCGGAAGCGACGCTGGAAGCGTACATCAGAGCGGTGTGGCCCTTGGCCGCGAAGACCTGAGCGATGCCGCTGCCCATGGTGCCGGCGCCGAAAACTGCAACTTTCATTTTTGTGTTCCTCCTATGAATTGAAATTTATGAATTGTCAAGTAACGCTTACTTGTTGGTGAACGGTTCGTGCTTGCGCTTTTCGAGGAAGGCGCCCATGCCCTCCTGCTGGTCGGCGGTCTCGAAGCAGGAGCCGAAGGCCTTCTCCTCGACCACCACGGCCTCGTCCATCGGGAGGTCAAGCCCCTCGTTGATGGCCTTCTTCGCCGCGCGCACCGCGATGGGTGCGTTCGCCGCGATCTGAGAGGCGAGCTTCTCCGCGGCGGCGTAAAGCTCCGCGAGCGGATAGACGGCGTTGACCAGACCGATGCGCAGGGCCTCGTCCGCCTTGATGTTGCGGGCGGTGTAGACCATCTGCTTGGCCATGCCGGGGCCGACCAGACGCGCGAGGCGCTGGGTGCCGCCGAAGCCGGGGGTGATGCCGAGACCCGTCTCGGGCTGACCGAACACGGCGGTATCGGAGCAGATGCGGAAATCGCAGCTCATGGCGAGCTCACAGCCGCCGCCGAGTGCGTAGCCGCCGACCGCCGCGATGGTGGGAATGGGCAGAGTCTCGAGCTTGCGCATCACGTCGTTGCCCTGCTTGCCGAAGCTCTCGCCCTCGGCCTTGATGAGGCCCTTCATCTGCGCGATGTCCGCGCCGGCGACGAAGGACTTCTCCCCCGCGCCGCGCACGATCAGGCAGCGGACGGCGTCGAGGTCAATGGCGTCGAGCGCCGCGTCAAGGTCGGCGAGCACCTGCGAGTTGAGCGCGTTGAGCGCCTCGGGACGGTTGATGATGAGATACGCGACCGCGCCCTGCGGTTCATAGGTCACGAAAGACATGGTATGCCCTCCTTGTTTTCTCTTAATGGGGCTATTATATGCAATTCCCCCGCGTTTTGCAAGAGGAATATCATTTTATTTGAAATAATTTCCAGTTTGCTCACATTTTTTGCAAGAATTGATTCATTTCTGACGATGTAACGCAGTTCCTGCGGCAAATTCCTCTTTGCTGACGGAAAGACTTCATTTTTCTCTTGTGTTATCGCCGCATTTCCGCTATGATAGGCAGGAAATGAACGCAAAAAGCGAGGTATTTCCCCATGCGAATGAGAAAGAAAAAGAATCTGCTGCCGCGCATGGAGCGCTGCGCGGCGCTGCAGATCAAGGACCCCATCGCGCACCGCGGCCATTGGCGCGAGCTGATGCCGGAGGCCCGCGAGCTGCGTGTGGAGCTGGGCTGCGGCAAGGGACGCTTCACCGCGGGCACCGCCGCCGCGGAGCCCGACGTGCTGTTCGTGGCGGTGGAGATGGTGCCCGACGCGATGGTGGTCGCCATGGAGCGCTGCGCCGCCGAGGGACTTCGGAACGTCCGCTTCATCGACGCGAACGCGAACATCCTGCCCGAGTTTTTCGCCCCGGGCGAGGTCGACCGCATCTACATCAACTTCTGCGACCCGTGGCCGACGAAGCGCCACGCCAAGCGCCGCCTGACGCACGGCAATTTCCTCAAGCTCTACCGCAAGGTGCTCAAGGACAACGGCCAAATTCATTTCAAGACCGACAACGACCCGCTGTTTGAGTGGTCGATCGAGGAGATCCCGCAGTTTGGCTTTCCGCTCTCCGAGGTCACAGACGATCTGCACGCGAACGGCGCCGTCGGCGTGATGACCGACTACGAGGCCAAATTCTATGCCGAGGGCAAGAACATCAACCGCTGCGTCGCCACGATGCAGCCGTGGGAAGAGCCCGAGGAAGAGGATACGCCCGAAGAGGCGGACGAAACGGCTGAATAAAAGGAAGGCTTTCAGCCTTCCTTTTTGCTTTCTTCCAGATACGGCGAATACATCATCACCGCGTCGTTCACGGCGACAGGCGTCTCCGCGAGCAGCTTGCCCTGCAAATCAAACGTCTGCCGGTAGAGCTCGTTGTGGCGGATGTAGCCGCCCCAGTACTGCGCGCGCATCTCGTGGTTGCGCTCGACGACCGCATAGCGCTCGGTCGGCTCGGCGCTCACGCGCCACTCGCCCTCAAGGTCTGTTTTGCCGACGCGGACGCGCATCTGATAGGTGTCCTGTGTGTCGTTGCGGATCATCAGGTCAAGATAGGGGTAAAAGCAGGTCGCACCGCTGCCGAAGGGCTGCGTGCGGTTCGCGTCGGGAAAGACGTCGTAGCCGTGGCGGTGGTGCTCGACGACCGTGAGCGGCGTGTGCAGCGTCATCCAGTAGATGAGGTTTGAGAGCTGGCAGAGCCCGCCGCCCGTCGCGGCCAGATACCCGCCGTTGCGCAGGATCATGCCGGGCAGATACCCCTTCCCCGCCGTCGGCTTTCCGATGAGATACCAGTAGCTCATCGTTTCACCGGGGCGCAGCAAAAGCCCGTCGAGCCGCGCACAGGCGAGGCGGAGATTCGTCACCTTGTTGCGCTGGAGCTGCATGTCGACGTCCTTGAGCTTTCGCATGAGCGGCGTATGGTGGGAAAACGCCTGATATGCTAAGTCTTCCCCGCTGCGCTCGCGCGCAAACTGCTTCCGCATCGAAAGCCATCTGAGTTTTCGCTGCGCGCTAAAATACGCGCCGCCGAGCTTCAGCCGCAAATTAGAGCGTTTTTTCGGTTCGCGGACGGTCATATGCTTCCCTCCCCTGTTTTTCTGCTTTTATAGACGCAAAACGGCGGGAAAAAGTTCCAACATTTTCTTATTTCAGGCTCATCACGTAGATTTGACACGGGTTCCACTCGTCCCAGAGCGTCGGGAATACCTCAAACTCGCCAAAACCGAGGGCGAGATAGAAGCGGTTCGTCGCGTCGTACTCAGGGTACTTCCCCATCTGCACGGTCTTGACCTGCAAAAACGAGTAGCCAAGCTCCTTCGCCCGCTGCTTCGCTGCGGCAAAGAGCATCTTGCCGACGCCGCGGCGGTGGTATTCTTTCAGCACGCCCATGACATAGAGTTCCGCCGTATCCCTCCCCGTTTCGGCAAGGTAAAGGAAGCCGGCGGCGTTCTCGCCGTCGAACGCGGCGAAAAACGGCTGCTTAACACTCTTTTCGATGTATTCCTCGCGCGCCTCTGGAATGCCAAACCAGTCGGGCAGTGCTTCTAAAATCAAGCGCGTAATGCGCCGCTTGTCATCGGAAGTCGTAATTTCTCTGATCTCCATAGTTCTCTCCATTTTAAATATTCAGTCTGCAAAAAAAGCGGTATGGCATTGCCATACCGCTTTTTGATGTACGTTACCGCTGGCCCTTGTCGTAGGGGATGCCCTCGGCCTTGGGGGCGCGGGAGCTCTTGGACGTGAACGCCAGCACGAGCAGCGTGACGATGTAGGGCAGCATGCGGTAGAGATGGGCGCTGATGCCGATCTCCGCCAACATGAAGACGCCGTCGCCGTTGATGTCGATGCTCGCGTAGCTCGCCGCGATGCACTTGAAGAGGCCGAACAGCAGCGAGGAGGCCGCGATATTCACGGGCTTCCAGTTGCCGAAGATCATAACGGCCAGTGCGAGGAAGCCGAAGCCCGCAACGTCGCCGTTCGAGGCGCAGTTTGCCGTTGTCAGCGCATAGACGAAGCCGCCCATGCCCGCGAGCGCGCCGGAAATGGTCGTGCCCGCGTAGCGCATCTTGTAGACGTTGATGCCCAGCGAATCCGCCGCCTGGGGATTTTCGCCGCAGGCGCGCAGGCGCAGGCCGAAGCGCGTCTTATAGAGCAGGATCGACAGGATGATGAAAAGCAGGATGCAGACGTAGGTCGCAAGGTAGACCTTGTTGACGAACGTCTCGCCGAAAAAGCCGAGGTCGGTGTTCTTGTCGATGCCGAGCGTAGACTTTTTGATCATGAACCAGCTCGCCGCGTCGCCCGTGAGCATCTGCAGCGTATTCTGGTTGGCGATGATGCGGATGAAGAACAGCACGAGTGCGGGGGCCATCAGGTTCAGCGCCGTGCCGCCGATGGTCTGGTCGGCACGCAGGTTGATAGAGGCAAAGCTCAGAAGCAGCGAGAACAGCGCGCCGAAGGCCGCCGCGACCAGCATCGTGAGGAGCTCCACGCCCTGTAGCGCGACCCAGTTGCCGCTCTGCTTGAGGGAGAGGATGGCGTCGCTCGTCTGCAAAATGCGCACGAACCAGACGCCGATGAATGCGCCGAAGACCATGATACCTTCGAGCGCCAGGTTGATGATACCGCTGCGCTCGGCGAACACGCCCGCAAGCGCCACGATCATCAGAGGGACGGCATAAATGAGCGTCTGCTGAATGAGGAATGTCATTTCGCGTCGCCTCCTTTCTCCGTTTCCGCTTGTGCACCGGCTGGCGCGGGAACTGCCGCCGGTGCGGGCTCCGCGTTGGCATCCGCGCCGTCGTCCTTCTTCTTGCCGAGCTTGCCGATCCACATCTTGATGACCAGCGAGAAGGCGCTGAGGTACACGATGACGGCGATGATGACGTTCGTGATGTACTCGTTATAGGCCGTCAGGTTCGTCAGCTGCAGGCCCGAGATATCGAGCATCGACATGAACAGCGCCGTGAAGATGATGCCGATGGGGTTACAGGAGGCGAGCATCGCAACAGGGATGCCGTTGAAGCCGATGGCAGGGAGCGACTGGTACGTGGACCAGAAGAACTCTGTGTTGCCGGAGAGATAGTAGAGCGAAGCGCCCGCCGCGCTCAGTCCGCCCGCGATCGCCATGGAGATGACGATGTTACGCTTGTCGGCGATACCGGCGTAGCGCGCGGCATGACGGTTGGAGCCGCAGGCTTTGAGCTGATAGCCGAACGTCGTCTTGGACATCATCACGTAAACGGCGATTGCAAAGACGATGGCGATGAGGATGCCGCCGTTGACCTGGGAGTTCGGGAAGAGCTTGTCAAGGCCCATCTTCGCGGTGGCAACGCCGTTGTAGGTCGTCTTGTAGATGTAGCCGGTCTTGGTGGACTCGGTGACGTTCTTAAAGTTGCTGATATCAAAGAGCCACGTGACGAGGTTCGCCGCGATCCAGTTCGTCATGATGCAGGCGAGCACCTCGTTGATGTTGAGCAGGGCCTTGAAAAGGCCGGGGATCGCGCCCCAGATCGCGCCCGCGAGCGTGCCGCCGAGAAAGGCGAGCAGCCAGATGAGCGTGGTGGACATCGTCTCAGACGGAAGACCGAGGGCGATGGAGAGCGACACGAGCGTACCGATGAGGTACTGGCCCGGCGCGCCGATGTTGAAAAGGCCTGTTTTATACGCCATGCCGACGGAAAGGCCCGTCATGATGAGCGGCGCGGCACGGAAGAGCATGTTGCCGATGTTCGTCGGGTTGAAGCCCCACGTCAGCGTGCCGGAGGCGTCGCGTCCCGTGGAGAACAGGCCGCCGAACACGATGCGGAGGCCGTCCCACGCCGAGGAGAGCGAGAGGTTCGGGCTCGTGAGACCAACGATCAAAATGACGATGCTGCCGACGGCGAGGCCAATCAGGATCGAGAGGACGGACGCCGCGACGGTCTTGAAGCCTTCGCTTTGCAGGAAGTGTTCTTTTTTCATACGGCCGCCTCCTCCTTCGCCATGCGCTTGGCGCCGGCCATGTAAAGGCCGAGCTCTTCGACGGTGGTTTTCTTCGGGTCGAGCTCGCCGACGATCTCACCCTCATACATGACGAGGATGCGGTCAGAGAGGCTCATGACCTCGTCCAGCTCGAGCGAGACGAGCAAAATCGCCTTGCCGCGGTCGCGCTCGGCGACGAGCTGGCTGTGGATGAATTCGATGGCGCCGACGTCAAGGCCGCGCGTGGGCTGCACGGCGACGATGAGGTCCTTGTCGCGGTCGACCTCGCGGGCGATGATGGCCTTCTGCTGGTTGCCGCCGGACATGGAACGCGCGCGCGTAATCGCGCCCTGGCCGCTGCGCACGTCGAACTTGTCGATCAGGTAGTTGGCATAGTCGCGCACAGCCTTGTTGTTAATAAAGCCGTGGTTTTCAAAGCGCGGCTCGTTGAAGCGCTGGAGCACCATGTTCTGCTCGAGTGTGAAGTCGAGCACGAGGCCGTGCTTGTGGCGGTCTTCGGGAATGTGGCTCATGTGCTCGCCGCGGTGGCGGATAGAGGCATGAGAGATATCCTTGCCGCAGAGGGTGATCGTGCCAGAGGACGGCTTATCAAGGCCTGTCAGGCCGTAGACAAGCTCCGTCTGACCATTGCCGTCGATACCGGCGATGCAGACGATCTCGCCCGCGCGGACGGTGAAGGAAACGTCGTTCACGGCGTTGCGCTTCTGCACGTGGGAGTGGACGCAGAGGTGGTCGACCTTCAAGACCTCGCCCGCAGGCTTGGCCTCGTCCTTCGTGACCTCGAGCTGCACGGGTCGGCCGACCATCATGTTGGAAAGCTCCTGCTTGGTGGTCTCGCTCGTGTTGACCGTGCCGATATACTTGCCCTTGCGCAGGACGCTCACGCGGTCGGAGACCTCCATGATCTCGTTGAGCTTGTGGGAGATGAACAGGATGGACTTGCCTTCGCGGGCAAACTCCTTCATCGTGGCCATCAGTTCTTCGATCTCCTGCGGGGTAAGCACCGCGGTCGGCTCGTCGAAGATGAGGATCTCGTTGTCGCGATATAGCATCTTCAGAATTTCGACGCGCTGCTGCATGCCGACTGTGATATCCTCGACCTTCGCGTCAAGGTCGACGTTCAGGCCGTAGCGCTTCGAGATCTCTTCGACCTTTTTGCGTGCCTCTTTCTTCTGCAAAAAGCCGCACTTCGTCGTCTCCGCGCCGAGGATGATGTTGTCGAGCACCGTGAACACGTCCACCAGCTTGAAATGCTGGTGCACCATGCCGATGCCGAGCGCGGTGGCGTCGTTCGGGTCCTTGATGGACACGACCTTGCCGTCCTTTTTGATGATGCCCTCCTCCGGCTGATAAAGGCCGAAGAGAACCGACATTAAGGTCGATTTTCCCGCGCCGTTTTCACCGAGCAGGGCATGGATCTCGCCCTTTTTGAGCTGTAAGGTGATGTTGTCATTGGCGATAATACCGGGGAATTTCTTCGTGATATTCAGCATTTCGATCGCATACTGATTCTCCAAGTTTTTTCGCCCTCCTTCCGTTTTGATGGCCCGCACGCGCTGCGCTGCGAGGACGGAAACCATAATTACATTATACTATATCACGTTTTCCGATGAAAAGCAAAAGGTTTTCGCATGTCTTTCCCTGTCAGAAATGTGAAAAAGAACGGAAGACCGAAGTCTTCCGTTCTTTTATGTATGCGCTATTGGGAATTAGCCGCCGATGTAGTTGACGTTGACGTTGCTCAGGCCAGCGGTGGAGGGGTCAGCCATCTCGGAGTTGTTGTCGATGGTGATGTCGCCGTTGAGGACCTTCTGGAAGAGGTCTTCATAGTCGGCAACGGAGAAGTTCTCCATGGACCAGGTAGCGGTCGGCAGGCCGACAGCATTCTCAGCAACGCCCAGGGAGGTGGCAGCATTGCCGATCTCGTCCCAGGTGCCGTCGTAGACCTTGGCGATGGCCCAGGAGGCAGCGTCGCTCAGGCCCTTCATAGCGGAAGTGACGACAGTCTCGGACTCGCTGGACTGGTCGACGTCGACGCCGACGACCTTGCCGTCCTCAGCGGAAGCGGCAGCGACGACGGACTGGAACATGGAACCGCCGCAGGCGAAGACGATCTCAGTGCCGTTGGAGTACCAGCCGGAGACCATGGTCTGCAGCTCGGGGGAAGCCTGGAAGGAAGCGCCGTACTCCCAGGAGTAGTTCAGGTCGACGGTCTTATCCATTTCCTTAGCAGCGTCGTTGGCGCCCTGAGCAAAGCCCCAGCCGTAACGGATGCAGGCGGGGTTCGTGCCGCCGCCGCCGCCGGTGAAGCCGAGCTTCTCATAGCCTTCCTTGACGACAGCGTAACCGGCGAAGTAGCCGCACTGCTCTTCGTTGAAGGCGATGACCGCAACGTTGTCAAGGCCGAGGGACCAACCGTCGATGAAGACGAACTTGGTGTCGGTGAATTCCTTAGCGGCCTTCTCGAGGGCCGTGCCCTGCATGAAGCCGGCGCAGACGATGACCTTAGCGCCGCCGTCCACGGCAGCCTTCATGGCGTCGTAACGGTCGTCATCGGTAGCCTGATCGCCGTTGGCGGGCTGATAGTACTTGTAGCTCAGGCCGTTGTTGGCAGCATAGAGCTTCACGCCGTCGAAGGTGCCCTGGTTGAAGGACTTATCCTTCAGCTGGCCGACGTCGGTGACGAACGCGATCTCATACTTGCCGTCTTCGGACGTCATGTTGTCGTCGATATCGTCAGGATTGGTGTAAGTGGTGGTCCCGCCCTGCTGATCGTCGGTGTTGTTGTCCTGGTTGTCGTCGGTCTTCTTATCACCGCAGGCAACGAGGGACAGAACCATGACGAGAGCGAGAAGCAGCGCAAAAAACTTCTTCATTCTTCTATCCTTCCTTATTTTTCCGGTCGGCGGCGGGCCGCTCTCCGGTTTATTTTGAAGTGCGGACGCACTTCGTCTGACAGTATAGCAAAAGCAAAGGGGAGAATCAAGTCCGATTCTCCCCAATTTTACTTTTTTGTGATAATTGATGGGATTCTTTACAAAAAGTCCACACTTTTTACACGTTATTTTCTCAGTCGAGCTTCAGGTCGCCGTCCTTGACCCAGCCGAGGCGGCGGCAGACCATATTGATGAGCGGAGCAAGGATGGCGGGCAGCACGATGGCGACGAGGATGAGACCCAGCCAGTCAAAGCCCGTTGGGCTCATGGCCGCCGCGCCCTTGGCGACAGCCTCCTCGCTCGGAGAGACCCAGCCCGTCCACACGCCGATGAGGCCGCACAGGCCGCAGGTGCCCATACCGGAGTTGATGGGCGCACCGTTCATCTCAAGATGGAACACACACGTGGCGATGGGGCCGGTGATGGCGGAGGCGAGCGTCGGCGCGATCCAGACGCGGGGATTTCTGACAATGTTCGGCATCTGGAGCATCGGCTGCCCGCGGCCCTGAGAAAAAGGCCAGCCC
>ENA-UEQP01003368-UEQP01003368.1-human-gut-metagenome-genome-assembly--contig:-NODE-3368-length-10493-cov-4.356855_pt1 | contig 10493 bp, 8 predicted proteins | sample MGYA00242951_ERZ507951 | MGnify/ENA primary metagenome ERZ507951 (study PRJEB26167, sample SAMN06115539) | human gut metagenome | host: Homo sapiens | place: China:Shanxi | collected 2015-11-18...
CAGATCCGGGATATCGAAGAGGGGACCATGCAAAAGCTAAATACGAATGCTTCCTCGATCCACGGCACAATACGCTTCGGAACCCACTTAAACCGGGCACGGATTTTTCTGATCGACCCGTTTCTGGAGTTTCATGAAAAATATCCGGATGTAGAACTCGACGTCTATTTTATTCACAGTGCCTACACAGAAAAAGTGCTGGATGAAGGAACCGCCGATGTAATTCTCGGCGCCAATTGCACAGCCCTTGCCAACACCCGTGCTGATCGGATCGGTGAGGAAGATATCGTCTTTCTCGCATCCCCAGATCTTTTAAAAGAGCGGATCCCCGACTGGGATGAATCCAGAAAGACGCTGACACGCAAAGAGCTTTCTATGATTCCCCTGACAGCAAGTTCCAATATCAGTATCATGGCACAAAACCTGCATCGAACCATGTTGAAAGCTGGATTCGAGTCCAAGTATATTTTTAAGATCGAGGATAACAATGCCCAGATGGCAATTTGTAAATCTGGAAAGGCAGCCATGTTCTGCCCGGAAAACCAGTTAATCAAAGCCGATCTCTCCTGTCATAGTGAAATATCCTCTTCCGCCAAGCTTCAGGTGTTAAAACTCGAAAATTACAGTGATTTCATGTCCATTGATCTCATCACCTCTGCCCAGCGTAATCTTCCCACCTATGTCACCGATTTTTGTTCCATGATCCGTACCTATTATCAGGATCAGATTCAAAAGGTACGTGCTGAGTATCTACCCTGGTCCAATAATCAATACTACTCTGAGATCACTCTGCACTGACAATCCAGTCTGTATGACATGCCACGGGCACCTTCTTCCTAGCGTATGACAGTAATAAAGGCTCTAAAATCAATAACAGGATGGAATTCTAAAAAATCCCACCCTGACTATTGATCTTAGAGCCTTTATTCTATCCGGAAATCACTTTTCTGCACGGCAGCTCATCTTCGATTTTTTCAAGATCTCCTGCCTTTTTTTCTCTTTTTCCAGCTTTTCCCGGTATTCGTTCTCTTCTCCCTGCTCTCTTGTGATGTAAAAGCCCTTTCTCAGCCATCCTTTTGCGAGACAGATAAAAAATGCTGCCAGCATCATGACGATCCATAATTTTTCACAAATCATTGTTAACATTTCCATAAGAACCTCCTTGCTGTTTCAGCATCATCTGTCATCTCACTTATTTTTTCGGCTTCAGCTTTCCTACAAACAGAAGACAAACGGTGGAAACGATCGATAAAACCATGCATAATCCCCAAGCGGCCATATAGTTTCCGCTCTTCTCATAGATTGCGGAAATAACCGGCGTGCTCACCGCACTGATCGCCAGTGTAACGGTGCTGAGTTTTGCATAGATCTCACTGTAGTTTTTAACTCCAAATACTCCAGAAACCATGGACGGAGCCGTAATGCTCTGGCATGTATTTCCGATTCCATAGAAGAACGCGATGAGCAAAAGCATCGGAACACTGGAATGAAGTACGGAGATCGTCATCAGGAGATAGGAACCGATGATTCCGATCGCCCCAAAGATCACTCCGCCCTTTAGTCCTTTCCGATCAAACAGACGTCCCATGATCATCTTTGAAAAGATACATACGAAATTGTACAGTGAAATAACGGTTGCACCAAACTGTGCGTCATATCCGAGTGACTGTACATAAGAGGAAATATGGTACAGGGAACATCCGATAAAGGAAATACATCCCATTCCCACTGCGATCAATAAGAACCGTGGATCCTTAAACAGTGTGACAAAATCAGCCTTTTCTCCGGGGCCTTCCGGCTCCTCTGCTCGAATCTGTTCCTCGTATCCATCCGGATAATCCCGGACAAAGATAAGAGCCAGTGGAGATACAAGAAGCATCGCCACAAATCCGTAACTGCGGTACGTCACTCTCCAGCCAAACATCTCGATGGCCGCTGTCAGCGGATTCGATAATAAAACTCCACCAAGACTGATTCCCACAAAGATGATACTTGTCGCAAAGGACCGGCTCTCTTTCGGGAACCAGCGCGCCGCCAGCGTTGCGAACGGCATCATCAGCGCAAACGGGTTAAACACTGTTCTCACAAGGATCACTGCATAATACGCATAAACAGATGTAACGTAGCTCTGTGCCACCATTGTGGCACCAGTTCCAAGTACCCCCATAAATAACAGCTTTTTCAGGCTTTTGTCGTTCATGAGCTTTCCTGCTATCGGAGTAACAATAAAGCTCACGATGGTGCTGTACGTAGACGCAAGGGTCAGCGTTGTTGTGCTGACCCCCAGATCTTTCGTAATCGGTAACAAGAAGATTGCCTGACTTCCGATCGTACCATAGTGAAGCACCAGCATACAGAGAACACCATATGCAACGATCACCCAGCCAAAATTTATCTTTTTATCACCCGTCATAAACAATTTTCTCCTTTATAACCTCATTCTTTAGTATGGTGGGAAGAATAATCCGCACCATATGATGTTCGCAACTGAAATAACAAGCGCCGGAACAAGTCCCATTCTAAGGAGATCTTTCTGCTTATATCCACCAACTGACATACAAAGCGGAATTGCAACTGTGGATAACGGTGTCAGGTAAGAGGTGAATGTAGCTTTCCATAACATATTGAAAAGTCCTGTCGGGTTCCATGCATATGTTGCGCATAAGAGCAGTACAACCGGCTGTAATGCGGAATACAGAGCCATGTTGGACATGAACTGTGTTACGATGAAGCCTGCGAACCAGAAAAGGATAATTACGAGCCACTTGGACGGATTTTCACCGAGGATCGCCTGAAGTTCCTGCGCAATAAAATCGCCTGCGCCAGATGCAACAAGTGCGTTACCAACTGCCAGAGAACCGATATAGAGGAAGATCGGCGGCATTGTTAAGGATTCCATCGCTTCCTTCTCAGAAAGAACACCTGTAAGGATCGTTAAAACAGCACCGATAAAGCAGATCATCCATGTCGGGATCGTTGCCGGAAGCTTATTGGAGAATAAGATTGCAATAACAACTGCAACGAAGATTCCATAACCACAGAACTCCTGGAACGGCGGTAATGGTTTCTGCTCTTTCATCTGTCTTAACTGAACTTCTGTATAGAGAGGACCGTAATCCGGTGCAACCTTCGGGCAATAGAACATAGCAAACAGTACAGAAAGAACAAGTGTCGGCATATATACAAGCATCGGATCAAACATTCCTTCTCTTGCTGTCACACCGTAGGTCTCCCACATGGTATTTGCTGTGATGTAGGAAGTAGCGCCGGAACCGATCGGAAGGGATGTTACAGTACAGATACAGATCAGTACGATGGAGAACATCGCCTTGGACGGACTCTGATTATTCTTACGGCAGAAATCCGCAACCAGCGGATAGCAGATGGAGAAGATCAGAATCGCAGACGGTGCAACCTGAGCGATTGCAAGAGTAACCAGGCAGTACAAGATCATACCTTTCTGGAAGCTTCCACCGGAAACCTTATAAGCAAGATTCGTTACCCTATGGACCATCTGGGTACGGCTGAGTCCACCTGCTACGATAAACATGGATCCCATGATAATAACAGATGAATTTGAAAAGCAACTTAACGCAGCTTTCGGTTCAAGACATCCTGTGATAACATAGATGCCCATAGCCGCCATTGAAACCAGCGGAAGAGGAAATTTGTTGGACATGTAGAGCGCCAGAGTTGCTACGAATACGACCAGACATATGATAGTTTGTGTAGGCATATAAAGTCCCCCTTTTCTCTTGCCAGAAGATGAATCCTTTTTGGGTCCATCTCCCGGTTCTTGTACAGTTACTTAACTTCCAGTTGCAAAAATCTTATTTTTTCATGGAAAGTGCTCTCGGAACGACTCCTTTAGGGATCGGGCATTCATACTTACTGCCCTTTAATCTTCTATTTAATTCTTCCTTGGCTTGTTCCAGTAATTCCGGTTGTTCAATCAGGTCCACTGCGACTCCGGCCATTGCCTCGCCAACCATCAGTGTCGCCTTATGCGCCGGTGTACTCTTTCCAACAGCAACAGCCTGCCAGGAATGTGCTGCTGTACCGACCGGCCATGTCGGAGCACTAAGAGAAACCGTCGGTACAATCCAGCTTACATCTCCGACATCGGAGGATGCCGGGAACACGATCTCAACTGGTTTGAAATCCGGAATCGTATCTGCAATCGGATGTTCTGGGTTCCCATTCTTATTTGTTGCGGAAATCTTGCTGTAAAATTCCACATCTTCTTTTGAAAATTCCGGAAGTTTCAGCAATTTCAAATTTTCTACTGCATCACGTCCTAAAACATGGTTCGGTACGGTATTCGAAGTTGCTTTTACAAAATCGATCTCCAACTCCGTTCCTGTCATTAACGCTGCGCCTCTCGCAATATCTTCCACTCTGGACCGCACATCCGCAACTGTTGCATTGTCTTCCGCTCTTAACAATACGAGCACCTCTGCAGTTGGCTGAACAACATTCGGAGAAAATCCACCGGTATCCGTCACTGCATAATGCATTCTGACAGAAGGAAGAACATGTTCTCTGAGGAACTGGATTCCCACATTAAACAATGTCACCGCATCCAAGGCACTTCGTCCAAGATGTGGGGAAATTCCAGCATGAGAACTGATTCCTTTATAGCGGAAATAAATCTGACAGTTCGCAAGTGTACTTCCGGCGGAACTTCCATATGCGTCTCCCGGATGCCAAGCGATCGCAGCATCCAGATGATCAAAGCATCCCTCCCTTGCCATGAATGTCTTTCCGCCACCACCTTCTTCAGCCGGACATCCATAGAAAATCACGGTTCCTTCTTTTCCACTCTCAGTCAAGTATTTCTTCAATCCGATCGCTGCTGCAAGGCAACCAGTTCCTAAAAGATTATGGCCGCATCCATGACCGTTTCCACCAGAATGAATTGCAATTTTTTCAGTTGCCCCGGCTACCTGGCTGAGACCTGACAATGCGTCAAACTCACCGAGAAAGCCAATTACCGGTTTTCCATGACCAAACGTTCCTGTAAATGCGGTAGGTATTCCTGCAATGCCCTTTTCCACATGAAAGCCTTGCTCCTCAAGAGCCTTACAGATTATTTCAGAAGAAACCTTTTCGGAATAACAGGTTTCCGGATTATCCCAGACTGAATCACTTATATGATTTAGAAACTCTTCCTGACTGGCGATATATTCAAACATCTCCTGCTTGTTCATGTACCGTCCTCCTTTTTGTATATTTCGACCATCTCAAGTTAGTTATTCGCATTTGCACGTCTGCAACTGCTTGTTTATCCACACCTTAGCATCATTATCGTAATTTCTCAAACAATTATTTTCTTGTTTTTGTCGAATGCGGTCGAATATTGGATCTGTTTTTCAATTACACACAACATTTATCTTGTGATGGTTTTCCAATGCAAAAAGAACACCTGTAAAACAGCCGCCGGCACTTTCTTCCGACTGTATAGACGCAAAAATCCCCGCCCGGAAACCCGGACGGGGATCATCACCTGTTGTGACACTACCGGCAGAATCACTCTGCCTACTTTATATACATTTACAATTCACGCAAATTAGTTAGCTGCTGCAGCTTTTGCTTCTTTGATCTTCTCTGTCAGCATCGGAACGATCTTGTTTAAGTCGCCTACGATACCGTAGTCAGCTACATCGAAGATCGGAGCAGACTCATCTTTGTTGATCGCAATGATGATGTCAGACTCTTCCATACCAGCTACGTGCTGGATCGCACCGGAGATACCGATTGCGAAGTATACGTGCGGACGAACAGTCTTACCAGTCTGTCCAACCTGAAGATCTTTCGGCTTCCAACCGGAATCTACAACTGCACGAGAGCAGCTTACGGTACCGCCAATAGCCTCAGCAAGGTCATCAAGAAGCTTGAAGTTCTCTGCGCTTCCAACTCCACGGCCACCGGAAACAAGGATCTTTGCATCCATGATATCAGCTACGTCGGATACTGCCTTAACGATCTCAAGAATCTCAACGTACTTGTTGTCCGGAGTGAAGCCCGGGTTGAACTCGATAACTTCTGCTTTTCTGCCAGCCTCACGGTCAAGCTTCTGCATAACGCCTGGACGTACTGTAGCCATCTGCGGACGGAATTCCGGGCAAGCGATTGTAGCGATTGTGTTACCGCCGAATGCCGGACGGGTCATAAGGAGCTGACCATGCTTCTGCTCTTTACCCGGTGTTGCAACGAGCGGGAAATCTCCGATATCAAGCTGTGTACAGTCAGCTGTAAGACCTGTATGGATACGTGCGCAAACACGCGGGCCAAGGTCACGGCCGATTGCTGTAGCACCGATTAAGAAGATGTCCGGTTTGAACTCGTTGATAACGGAAGTGATCGCATGAGTATACGGCTCAGTTCTGTAATCCTTTAATTCCGGATCGTCAACAACGATAACTTTGTCTGCACCGTACTCACCGAGTTCGTCTGCAAGACCTTTTACGTTGGAACCAACTAAAACTGCTGTTACAGTTGTTCCTAAATCCTTTGCCAGGTCTTTACCTTTTCCGATCAGCTCCAGAGCGATGCTGCTGATCTGATTGTCTACCTGCTGTGCAAAGACATATACACCCTTATATTCTGCTAAATTCATCACTTTTCACCACACTTTTCTTTTATTAAATTAAAGTACATGTTTCTCAGTAAGTTTCTCAACAATGTAATTTGCAGCTGCGGACGGGTCAAGGTTTGTCTCCTTAACACCTGCACCCTTTCTTACCTTGTCAGAAGCCTTAGCGATCTGAGTCGGGGATCCCTTAAGACCAAGGTTGGAATCAAGAACATCCTTCAGATCCTTTCTGCCCCAAACGGTGATATCCTTCTTGTATGCATCGAAGATTCCGCCCGGAGTCATGTAACGCGGCTCATTTAATTCAGAAAGTGCTGTAATTAAGCACGGCATTTTAGCCTTTAACATCATGTATCTATCATCAAACTGACGCTTAACGATTACAGAATCACCGTCGATCTCGATGCCCTCAGCATAGCTGATTACCGGAAGACCAAGATGCTCGGAAATCTGCGGACCTACCTGAGCAGTATCACCATCGATAGCCTGACGGCCTGTGATGATAAGATCGTAATCAAGGTTTCTTAATGCGCCTGCGATTGTCTGGGAAGTAGCCCATGTATCAGCACCGCCGAGAACACGGTCTGTAACAAGGATACCGTTGTCAGCGCCCATAGCCATAGCCTCACGAAGAACTTCCTCAGCCTTCGGAAGACCCATTGTAACTACTGTAACTTCTGCACCATACTGATCTTTTAAGCGAAGAGCTGCCTCCAGACCAGCTTTATCATCCGGGTTCATGATTGTGAGCATAGCTGCTCTGTCAAGTGTTCCATCCGGTTTGAACTTTACGCCGCCCTTAGTATCCGGCACCTGTTTTACACAAACAACGATTTTCACTGTATTTCACTCCTTATTTTCGTTTTTAGTTATGATTTTCCAGCTGTTAAATTACTTTAACAGTGCGCCGGAGATAACCATTCTCTGAACTTCACTTGTTCCTTCGTAGATCTCGGTGATCTTAGCATCACGCATCATGCGCTCAACCGGGTAATCCTTGGTGTAGCCGTAGCCGCCGTGTACCTGAACTGCCTTGGTGGTGATCTTCATAGCAGCCTCGGAAGCGAACAGCTTAGCGGTTGCAGCGTCCAGAGTGAAGCGGCCGCCCTCGGTCTTGGCAACAGCAGCCTTGTAGGTCAGCAGGCGAGCAGCCTCGATTGCAACGTGCATATCAGCAAAGAGGAACTGGGTGTTCTGGAACTTTGCGATCGGACGGCCGAACTGCTCACGGGTCTTAGCAAAGTTGATGGACTCTTCCATAGCGCCCTCTGCGATGCCGAGTGCCTGTGCAGCGATGCCGATACGGCCGCCGTCCAGGGTCTGCATAGCGATCTTGAAGCCCTTGCCTTCCTTGCCCAGCAGGTTCTCCTTGGGCACGATGCAATCCTCAAAGATCAGGTCGCAGGTGGAGCTGCCGCGGATACCCATCTTCTTCTCGTGCTTACCGGTGGAGAAGCCGGGGAAGCTCTTCTCAACGATGAAGGCGGAGATGCCGTGGTTGCCCTTGGACTTGTCGGTCATGGCGAACACCACGAAAGTATCGGCCACGTTGCCGTTGGTGATGAAGCACTTGCTGCCGTTGAGGACGTAGTCGCCGTTCTCGTTCTTGACAGCGGTGGTCTGCTGGCCGGAAGCGTCGGTACCGGCGTTGGGCTCGGTCAGACCGAAGGCGCCGATCTTGCGGCCGCTCAGCAGGTCGGGCAGGTACTTCCGCTTCTGCTCCTCGGTGCCGTTCTCATAAATGGGAGCGCAGCACAGAGAGGTGTGAGCGGAAACGATAACAGCAGTGGTGCCGCAGACCTTGGCCAACTCTTCCACGCACATGGCATAGGACAGGACGTCGCCGCCGGCGCCGCCGTATTCCTTGGGGAAGTAAATGCCCATCATGCCCAGCTTCGCCATCTTCTCGACGGTCTCCATGGGGAAGCGCTCTTCCTCATCGATCTCCTCAGCCAGAGGCTTGACCTCGTTCTCGGCGAATTCCCGGTACATCTTGCGGAGCATCTGCTGCTCGTTTGTCAGATGAAAATCCATGATTCGATCCTCCTACAATTTCTTGTTCGGTTATTACAATCTCCCGTCAGCATTTGAAGAATTTCATGACCTCCGGGACAAGCAATACGAGATAGTTTCGGTAAAAAAGCGATTACTTTGTTACATTTTTAACACCAAAACTCAAAGAAATCGCAACAGCGGCAACGCCCCTGTTGCAACCCAGTGCCCACTTTTCACCTTTACTATGTGAAAAATATAACGCAGCCGCGAAAGAAAGGCAAGGAAAAGCGCTTCGTGAAAATTGCCAAACTTTTAACGCTAAAACTGTCTCATATGTCGGAAGGTCCAGTATCCTTGTAAAATTTACGTTTTATTGTCTGAAAATGTAAAAAACCGGGCCGCTTTTCAGCGGCCCGGTCATGGGATGATTTACTTGCTGTAATCGTAGAAGCCCTTGCCGGACTTGCGGCCCAGCAGGCCGCCGCGGACCATCTTCTTCAGCAGCAGAGCGGGACGATACTTGCCGTCGCCGGTCTCGTTGAAGAGGGTCTCCATGATGGCCAGGCACACGTCCAGACCGATGAAATCGCCCAGAGCGAGGGGGCCCATGGGATGGTTGGCACCCAGCTGCATAGCCTTGTCGATATCCTCCACAGAGGCAACGCCGGTCTCAACCAGGCCGATGGCCTCGTTGATCATGGGGATCAGGATCTTGTTGACCACGAAGCCGGGAGCCTCAGCAACCTCAACGGGATCCTTGCCGATCTCCTGAGACAGCTTGTAGATGACGTCGAAGGTCTCCTGAGTGGTGTTGGCACCGCGGATGATCTCCACCAGCTTCATGCTGGGAACGGGATTGAAGAAGTGCATACCGATGACGGGGTGCTTGAGGCCGTTGCCCATCTCGGTGATAGACAGAGAGGAGGTGTTGGAAGCGAAGATGGCCTCGGGCTTGCACAGCTCGTCCAGCTCGCAGAGCAGCTCCTTTTTGGTAGCCATGTCTTCCTTGACGCACTCGATGATCAGATCGGCGTCAGCGCAGGCGGACTTCTCCTCCACCAGGATGTTGGCCAGCAGAGCGTCCACAGCCTCCTGGGTCATCTTGCCCTTGGCCACGCGCTTGGCCAGAGAAGCAGCCAGCTTATCCTTGTGCTTCTGAGCGGAAGCCACAGAGCTTGCATACATCAGGGCAGTGTGGCCCTTAGCCGCGAAAACCTGAGCAATGCCGCTGCCCATGGTGCCGGCGCCGAAAATCGCTACTTTCATGTAATTGTCCTCCTGTAATTTATGTGATTATGGGGGGCCGCTGACCGGAAAGCATTCCGTCAAGGCCAGTTTCACCTGCTTAGTATTATACGGTCTCCCCCACTATTAAGCAAGGACATTTTCCCCTTCCGGCGGATTTTCTGCACTTCCCACAAAGGGATCGTTAAATTTTTTACATATCCGTTAAATAATTAACGTTAAAATAATCACGCAGCCCATAAGTCCTCATAAGCTCCCATAAGTTCTTAAAATTCAGTCACCTGCAGAGTTTTCAGAACCTCACGTCTTATAAGTGATTATAAGTTTTTATACCCGAAAGGTTACGAGAAAGCTATTACCAATACCACCAGGGAATGACACACAAGCGAAGCAGAAGCAACATAAGCACCATTGGAGACGAAAAAAGGCCATCGACCTGCTCCCCGTGAGGGAGAGATCGGTGGCCTGTCGGTTTGTTCTTTTTTGAAGCCCTGGCGTTCGAGTCACACCAGTTCATAAAAACGACCGGCTGCATCTCTAAAATGTCGCCTGTTGCGGAGAAAAACTGACTTTTTGATAAAGATAAGGTAAAATAAGTTGCGCAAATTGAAAATCGCATAAAAGAAGACATAGCTTGCAGGCTCTGGTAGAATGAAGT
>ENA-UEQP01003370-UEQP01003370.1-human-gut-metagenome-genome-assembly--contig:-NODE-3370-length-10491-cov-4.562800_pt1 | contig 10491 bp, 6 predicted proteins | sample MGYA00242951_ERZ507951 | MGnify/ENA primary metagenome ERZ507951 (study PRJEB26167, sample SAMN06115539) | human gut metagenome | host: Homo sapiens | place: China:Shanxi | collected 2015-11-18...
ATGCGCAGGGTGGTGGACTTGCCGCAGCCAGAGGGGCCGACGAAGATGATGAATTCCTTATCCTGGATCTCCAGGTTGAAGTCGGTGACGGAAGGAGCGGTAGCGCCCGGGTAAATCTTATAGATGTGCTGGCAGCTAATCGAAGCCATAATCGTTTGCCTCCATAATCTTGTGTTTGCAGCGCCCTTGACGGCGCTTCGGTTCGTTGGTATTATAATAACAGATTATTTTGTGATATACAATAGCATTTTATTGATTTGAGGTGTCGGATATTGCTGTTTGACTGGAATGCCGTGGCCGCGCCCGGTCAGGTGCAGGACGTGCAGCCCTGCGCGCCCCTCACCCTGACCGGCGACGGGCTGTGGGTCTGCCTTGTTTCCAGCGGGCGGTGCACCGCCAGTGTGCCCTCGGCCGGGCCCCTGCCCGCCGGGGCTGCGCTGCTGCTGCCGCCCCAGAGCGTCCCGGCCGGGCATCTGGTGCTGAGCCGCGCCCCGCTGGTGCTGGAGCCGGAGGGCAGCTGCCACCTGCTGTGCGTCCAGCTTACCGGGCAGGCCAGCGCCCAGTTTCTGGCCGGGCTGCACGAGCTGCCTTTTCTGGCCCGGGGCGAGACCTGCCCCGCCGCCGCCGAGCTGCTGGACCGCCTTGCCTCGGAGCAGGAATTGCCGGGCCGGGTGCGCAGCCAGCTGGCCTTTGCCCTGTTGTGTGAGCTGGCCGACGCCGACAGCGCCGCCCCCGCCCTGCCGCCGCTGGTGCAGGCCGCCATCGCGGACATCCGGGCCAACTACGCGGGCCTGTACGGCGTGGAGGAGCTCAGCGAGCGGCTGGGGGTGTCCAAGAGCCATCTGGTGCGCACCTTCACCGCCGCGCTGGGCATCCCGCCAGGGCGCTATCTGACCCGGGTGCGGGTGGAAGCCGCCCAGCGGCTGCTGCTGCACCGGGAGTACACGCTGGACGTGGTGGCCAGCCTGTGCGGCTTTTCCGGTGCCAACTACCTGTGCCGGGTGTTCAAAAAAGAAACCGGCCAGTCCCCCGCACAATGGCGGACACTGGCCGGTCACACCGCGCAGTCCGGGCTTTCGCCCGAAGAAGCTCTGCGCGAGCAGGAACATTATATTTAAGGTTGCGGCTTGGGGCGCAGCAGCAAAAACAGGGTCAGCAGCGCCGTCAGCAGCTCCGATGCCGGGAAGGCCGCCCACACGCCGTTCATGCCAAAGAGGGCGCTCATCACCAGCGAGCAGACCACAATGGCCGCCACGCCGCGGCAGATGGAGGTGACCGAGGCTTCCACCGGGCGGTTGGTGGCGCTCAGGTAGCCCGCCGCCACGATGTTGAACCCGGCAAAGAAGTAGCCCACGAAGTACAGCCGCATGCCGTTGTGGGCAAACCGGGCCATCTGCGCCGAGTTTTCACTGTTGAACCAGCTCACCAGCGTATCGGTCATGCCGAACACCACCGCGTACAGCACGGCCGCCAGTGCCAGCGCGGTGCAGCTGCCCAGAATGAGCAGCTTCCGGGCTCCGGCGCGGTCGCTGTGGCCGTAGCAGCGGCTCACCAGCGGCTGGGCACCCTGGGCCACACCGTTGAAAATGGCGGTGGCCACCAGCGCAAAGTTGGCCACGACGCCGTAGGCCGCCACGGCCACATTCCCGGCCAGACCCAGCAGCAGGAAGTTGAACACCGTCGTGGTCACGCCGGAGGACATCTCCCCCACAAAGCCGGAGATGCCCAGCTGACAGCTCTGCCCCAGCAGCTTTGCCGAGGGCAGCTGCCGCACGAACTGCACCGTGTTGTCTTTTTGGAAGAAGTGGCGGCTGCAGATGGCGATGCTGAGCATCGGCGAAACGGCGGTGGCCAGTGCCGCACCGGCCAGCCCCAGCCCCATGGGGAACATGAAGATGTAGTCGAACACCACATTGAACAGGCTGCCGCTCAGCGTGGCCACCATGGCCAGCGAGGGCGCACCGTCGTTGCGGACAAAGGCCGACACGATGTAGTTGCACATAAAAAAGGGCGTGAACAGCAGAAAGATGCGCGCATAGGGGATGCCCAGCGCCACGATGCCGGCATCGCCGCCCATGAGCCGCAGCAGTGTGCCGGGGCAGAAGATGCCCACCAGCACAAAGGGCACGGCCAGCAGGCAGGCGCAAAAGACGGCATTGGAGAAATACCGCTGTGCCGCCCGCTCCTCGCCCTGTGCGCGGAGGATGGCGTAGCGGGTGGCCGCACCCAGACCGATCATGGAACCAATGGCAAAAATGAAGTTGTAAATGGGCAGGCAGAGGTTGAGCAGGGTCACGCCGTCGGTGCCCGCCGCCTGCGAGATAAAATAGGTATCGGCCAGAATATAGCACGAGGTGCCCAGCAGACCAAAAATATTCTGCGAGACATATTTAAAGAACTGTTTTGTCAGGTTCATCCAAGTTCCCTTTCATGGCATTTTTTACGCATACCGGCATATTTTAGCACACCCCAAAATGCAAGTCAACACAAAAACGCCCTGTACCGCGCAAAAAAGCATTGACAGCCCGGGCTCTGGCCCTTACACTGGGAGCGGTCACAAAATCATCCCCCTCGCCGGGGGAAGTCTTTTATTACCAGCATCTTAATTTGGGAGGTTCTCTATGTCCGGCAGCACACTGTTTTCCATTGGCGAAGCACTCATCGATATGATCCCGTCCAGGGTGGGCTGTTCTTTTGACGAGGTTTCCTCGTTCAGCCCGCGCACTGGCGGCGCACCGGCCAACGTGTGCGCCGCCTTTGCCCGACTGGGCGGCAAAAGTGCTTTTCTGAGCCAGCTGGGCGACGACCCCTTCGGCCACAAGATCGCCCGGGAATTGGAAGCCTGCGGCATCGACCTCTCCCATCTGGCCTTTACCGATAAGGCCAACACGGCCCTTGCCTTCGTCAGTCTGGAAGAGGACGGCAGCCGTACCTTCAGCTTCTACCGCAAACCCTCGGCGGACCTGCTTTATTCTCCGGAGCAGATCGACCCGGCATGGTTCGCCGATGCCTTTGCCCTGCATTTCTGCAGTGTCTCGCTGGCGGACAGCCCCATGCGCTACGCCCACCTTGCGGCCATTGCCGCCGCACGCGAAGCTGGTGCTATCGTCAGCTTTGACCCGAACCTGCGCTTTCCCCTCTGGCCGGACCACAACATGCTGCGCGGGACGGTGCTGCAGTTCCTGCCGCTTTCCAACATCCTCAAAATTTCGGATGAAGAGCTGGAATTTCTCACCGGCACTGCGGACATTGAATCCGCCCTGCCGCAGCTGCTTGTGGGCGATGTGCAGCTGGTGCTGTACACCTGCGGCAGCAGCGGTGCCCACGCCTACACCCGCACCGCCCACGGCTTTGCCCCCTGCCGGAAAGTCCGGGCTGTGGACACCACCGGCGCAGGCGACGGCTTCATCGGCTCGTTTTTGTGGCAGCTGGAACGTGACGGCGTAACGCGGAACAAGCTGGAAAAGCTGAGCCGTGCCCGTCTTTGCGAGTACCTTGCCTTTTCCAACCAGTTCTGCGGCATCAGCGTGCAGCAGCACGGTGCCATCGACAGCTACCCCACCCTTGACCAGATGCAGTAAAACATACAATATGCCCTACGTCACAGAACCGCAGGGCTTCTTTTATATTTACCATCTGTAGTATTACACCATCATATTCCAATTTTGCCCCGTTTCCGACATCTTTTCTGCCGATTTAAGATTTGTTTATCCTTTGTACAAGCCTTGTTCTTATTCTCTGCCCGGTTCCATGTTACCATAAGGGCAAGAACAACAAGCAGGGAGGCTTTATCCATGCCCTTTGAATTTACCCTTCTGGATGCCTTGCAGGCTCTGCGCTGTCCGGTGCTGGATGCACTGGCGGTGTTTTTCGATCAGGCCGGTGCCCACGGCGAGATCTGGATCGCCTTCACGGCGGTGCTGCTGGCATTCCGGCGCACCCGCCGGGCCGGGCTGGCCATGGCGCTGGCGCTGGGCCTTTACATGCTGGCGGGCCACTGCGCCTTAAAGCCGCTGTTCGCACGCCCGCGCCCCTGCGACCTCCGGCCCGAAATGCTCACGCTGGTGGCCCGGCCCCATGGCTGGTCGTTTCCTTCCGGACACACGGCCTCCGCCTTTGCCGCTGCCTTTGCGCTCTGGCTGCAGAACCGCAGGCTCGGCGTCCCGGCTCTTGCGCTGGCCGGGTTCATCGGCTTCACGCGGATGTACCTGTATGTGCATTTCCCCACCGACATTCTGGGCGGCGTGGCACTGGGCCTTGCATTGGGGGCCTGCGGCTCCCTGCTGGCAGATAAGATCAGCAACAAATGGGCGAAACGCAGTGAAGTAAAACGAACTGTATAAACCAATTTCGTCTCGCACTCGTTCTTGCTTTGCTTTTTACATTCAGATGAAGTATATCGCTTCGATCCTATTCGTGAAAAAGAGCCTCGGAAAAATCCGCAGATTTTTCCGAGGCTCAACGAATGATAATAGAATTTCCGCTAAAACAGCCAAAGCGCACGCGGCGGCTATTCCCAATCGTTCTCTTGCATTCAGGTAAAAACAAAAGCAGCCAGCACCGTGGAAAGGAGGATAAAGCGGTGCTGGCTGCGGTATGAGAACTCCCGAACTTTGCGGCGGATCAGGAGGGATTTGGTAGTCTGTCCGCCGTCGTTGGCGATTGCCTGGCATAGGCGGGGGACAGTGTTTTAATAAGTACCTGCTGGGCTGTGCCAGATGCACCAGCCCCCGCAGGTGAAAGCCCTTGTCGGCTTTGGGGAGATGTCTTTGCATCTCCCTGACTGCACCCTTATACTACCAGACAATCGTGGCATTTCTTTGTGGAGTTTTTGAACAATTTGCAAATAGATTTTCAGGTGTTTTCAAAGGAGGCCCCGCGCATAAGCGTTGGGGCGGGACTGGAGTCCCGGGCTGTTCGCGGAGAAAGCTTCCGGCACACCGCTCCTTCGCTCTTTTACTGCGCCCCGAAAAATTCCTTGGCGATGTCGGCGCTGCGCTTGGCATCCTTGGCGTACCAGTCCGCGCCGATCTTCTCGGCATATTCCGGCGTGAGCACCGCACCGCCCACCATGATCTTGCAGTCCAAGCCCGCTTCGTGCAGGGCGGCAATGGTTTCCTCCATGCTCTTGAGGGTAGTGGTCATCAGGGCGGAAAGGCCCACCAGATGCACATTCTTTTCCCGCACAGTGTTCACCACCGTCTCCACCGGCACATCACGGCCCAGGTCGATCACCTCAAAGCCGTAGTTTTCCAGAATGACCTTGACGATGTTCTTGCCGATGTCGTGCACGTCGCCCTTGACGGTGGCCAGCACGATGCGGCCCTTGCTGGCGCTGCCCTCGCCCTTCTGGGCAATGACGTTCTTGATCTCCTCAAAAGCGCTCTGGGCCGCACTTGCGGCCTGCAGCAGCTGCGGCAGGAACAGAGTGCCCTTCTCGTACTTGGCGCCCACGATGTCCAGCGCCGGGATCAGTGCTTCGTCCACCACTTCCAGCGGCTGCTTTTCGGCCAACAGTGCCTTGGTCTGGGCGGCGGCATCGCCCTTCAGGCCCTTTTCCACCGCCTTCATCAGCGGAGCGTAAGGGCCGGTAAGTTCTGCGCTCTCACCGGATGCGGATGCCGAAGCCGCGGGCACCGTCTGCGCGGCCTGCCTGAGGGCCGCCGAGGCGGGCACCCGGTCGGCATAGCGCTCAATGTATTTGGTGCTCTGCGGGTCGCGGTTGGTCAGCACATTGTAAGCGTACACTGCCGCCATCATCTCCTCGCTGGAAGGGTTCATAATGGCGAGGTCAAGGCCCGCATACATGGCCATGGTGAGGAAGGTGGTGTTCAGGTACGAGCGGCAGGGCAGGCCAAAGCTGATGTTGGACACGCCCAGAATGGTGCGCACGCCCAGCTCTTTTTTGCAGGCTTCCAGCGCCTGCACGGTGGCCAGAACGTCCTTCTGCTGGGCGCTGGCGGTCAGGGTCAGGCAGTCGATGTAGATGTCCTCCCGCGGGATGCCGACGGCAAGGGCCGCTTCGGTGATGCGGCGGGCAATGGCCACCCGGTCCTCGGCGGCGGGCAGGATGCCCCGCTCATCGATGGCAAGGCCCACGATGGCCGCGCCGTACTTTTTGCACAGGGGCAGAATCGCGTCCAGCTTTTCCTGCTCGCCGTTGGTGGAGTTGACGATGGGCTTGCCGTTGTACACGCGCAGGCCGTTTTCCAGTGCCTGCACATTGGAGGAATCCAGCTGCAGCGGCAGGCTGGTGACGCTCTGCAGGGCCTTGACCACCTTGGGCATCAGGGCAGGCTCGTCCACGCCGGGCGCACCCACGTTCACGTCCAGCACCTGAGCACCGGCTTCCACCTGACTGACCGCCTGCTCCAGAACGTAGTTCATATCCTCTTCCCGCAGTGCCTGCTGGAAGCGCTTTTTGCCGGTGGGATTGATGCGCTCACCCACCACCGTGATGCCGTCCACATTGACAAAGTCCACCGGCGTGCAGAGCACCGAGGGCATTTTGTGGGCCGGACGGCCGGGTACGCAGCCTGCAAAAACGCTGTTCAGCAGCTTGATGAACTCCGGCGTGGTGCCGCAGCAGCCGCCCGCCGCGAACAGATGCAGTTCCCGGTAGGGCTTCATTTCCATGGCGAAGAGCTGCGGGGTGATATCGTAGCCGCTGCCGTCGGCCCGTGGCAGGCCCGCATTGGGCTTGACGAACACCGGAAAGTCGCCGGGCACAGCCTCTGCCAGACGCTTTGCCATGGGGAAGATCTCCTTGGGGCCCAGTGAGCAGTTGATGCCCACCGCGTTGGCACCCAGGCCACGGGCGGTCACGCCGAAGCTTTCCACCGTGCAGCCGGTAAAGGTGCGCCCGCCGGCTTCAAAGCTCATGCTGGCTAAGATAGGCAGGCCGCTGTTTTCCTTTGCTGCCAGCAGAGCGGCTTTCAGCTCGTACAGATCGGTAAAGGTCTCAAAGAGAATGAGGTCGGCCCCGGCGGCAGCGCCTGCCCGGACGATGCGCGCATACTCGCTCACCGCATCCTCAAAGGCCAGCGTTCCGCTGGGTTCCAGCAGTTCTCCCAGCGGGCCGACATCCAGCGCGGTCAGGGCACCGTAGGGCGCACAGGCGCGCTTGCAGTTGGCGATGCCCGCCGCAATGATCTCTTCCAGACTGTAGGCGCTGCCCGCCAGCTTGTGGGCCGATGCGCCAAAGGTATTGGCGTTGACGATGCGGCTGCCCGCAGCGGCATACTTGGCATGGATGCTCTCGATCAGCTCCGGGTTCGTGATGTTCAGCTCCTCCGGCTTTGCACCCAGCTTCAGGCCCGAAGCCTGCAGCATGGTGCCCATGCCGCCGTCCAGCAGGACGGTATTGCTCTGCTTGAAAAGTTCACTCGCTTGCACAGGTCTTTCCCCTCTTTCTATACTCACACCGGGTGCGCAGCACACAGTGGCCGCACCCGGCCAGTTTTCCCTTTACCGGGTGGCTGCTCAGACCCAGAACGGCCGTCACGCTCTTGCGCGGGGTCATCAGGTTGGTATCGGTCACACACAGGCCCGCCCGGCGCACCGTATCCAGCGCGTTTGCCACCAGCGGCTGTACTGCAATATCCCAGTCACCGTAGCCGGGCGAAAACCGCCCGGTCAAATACTTTCCCTCTTTTGCGGCCCACTGGCGCAGCTCTGCTTCGGCTGCGTCTGCGGCCTGCTCGGCCAGCGCGCTGCCCAGTGCGTCGGACGCAACGCCCGCCGCGATATCTCCCACACCGGCACGGCGGATCTGTGCATCCACGCCGGGGCCCAGGGTCACAGCCAGCAGCACCGCCTGCGGGCAGTTTTCCAGATGCTTCATCACATCCCCACCCCGCAGGATGCCTGCTTCGGCAAGGGCAGCCGTGTCCGCTTCCAGCCAGACCGCCCGGGGCGTTGCCGCCGCCAGCAGCGGCATGGCGCATGTTTCCAACAGGGTCATGGTGCGGTCGTCCGGTTCCCCTCTGGCCCCGAAATACCGCGCTGCCTGTGCTGTATCGATCGCCGCCGGTTTTGCCAGCACCAGCGGCTGCGGTGCACCGATCATCCGCCGCACCTCCTTGCTTTTTTGAAATAAAGTGGTCTTAAGTATACCGCACCTGTGGGATTTTATCAATCCCGCAGAGCGGCGGATAAAAGAAAACTCCCTCAGTCACAGCTCACGCCGTGTCAGTTCCCTCAAGGAGGGAGCTGGCTGTGAAGCAGACTGGGGGAGTTCGTTCTTTATTTGATGCAGCTGGAACAGGGCGTATAGCCTGCTTCCACGGCTTCCTGATAGCTGGAGAAGAGGATCTGGTTTTTCTCTGCCGGCAGGTTCGGGCAGGTAGGCAGATGGAACTTTTTGCTGTTCACATTGCCGATGTACGCCTGCTGGGCTGTGCTGGATGCCGCCGGGTCGGTGGGGTTCAGCGCGGGATCTGCCGCAAAGTGCTCGGTGCCCACGGTGTAGTTCTGGCCGTCACTGCCAATGGTGATGGTGCCCTGCAGGTCGGTGCGGTACACATCCACCCCGGCATCCCGCAGGATGCTCAGCGTTTCCTCGTGCGGGTGGCCGTACTTGTTGTTCACGCCGCAGGAGATGATGCCCATTTCCGGCAGCACTGCATTCAGGAAGAGGTAGCTGGTGGAGGTGCTGGAACCGTGGTGGCCCACCTGCAGAACATTGGCCCTGAGGTTGGCACCGCTGTTCACAAGGTCGGTCTCCGCAGTCTTTTCCATGTCGCCGGTCAGCAGGAAGCTGGTGGAGCCGTAGTCGATGCGCAGCACGAGGGAGGTATCGTTGGTGTCGCTGTACTGTGCCACCGGGCCAAGCATGGTCACGGTAGCGCCGCCCAGCGGCCACATCGTGCCCACGGCGGGCACCTCTACCTGCAGGCCCTGCTGTTGGGTGTACTTGACAAAATCCTGAAAGCACTTGGTGGAGGCATCGGCCACCGGGCTGTACACATGGTACGCCGGGAAGTAGGCCAGTGCGGCAGCCAAGCCGCCTACATGATCCTCGTGCGCGTGGGAGCAGAACACATATTCCAGCTGCTCCACCCCCTGACTCTGCAGGTAAGAGACGATGAGACTGCCGTCGTCCACATTGCCGCCGTCGTAGAGCATGAACTGTCCGTCGCATTCCACCAGCACACTCAGCGCCTGACCCACATCGATGAAATGCACCTCCAAGGGTGCGTCCACCGTATCCACAGCCGCCGCAGCAGAAGCGGACGGGTTCGGCACTACATCGGCGCTTCCGCCCGGGACGGACGGCAGCCCGCTGCAGCCCGCAAGGCTCAGCACCAGTGCGGCGGCAGCGGCCAGCGCAGCAAGGCGCTGCCACAGGCCTTTCTTAGGCGCGTTTACTTTTTCTTCTTTCCAGTTTTCCACGTTGTGTTCTCTTTCTGTTGATCGTTTTTTGGCTTGCGCGCGGGTGCCGAATGGGGCGCAAAGCGTGCGCCGGGGCTGGGCGCACGGCCTGTCGGTGCAGCGGCACGGCTCTGGCCGTGGGCAGGCTTGCCGTTATGGCCCTTCTGGTTCGGGCGCACCGTATAGGTGCCGTCATTGTGGATCGTCACATCGGCGGCTTCGGCCCGGCGGGCAGAGCGCTGCACGGCGCGGCGGCCTGCGGCGGGCACCAGCAGGGGGATCAGGTCCTCCCGGTGGGTCAGCTGCAAGGCCTTGACCACCTTTTCGGCGTTGCGGGGCTCGTAGTATTGCAGCAGTGCGCGCTGTAACGCCTTGCCCTCGGGGGTCTTTTCCACAAACACCGGCTTGAGGGTGTAGGGGTCAAGCCCAGTATAGAACATACAGGTGCTCACGGTGCCGGGGGTGGGGTAGAAGTCCTGCACCTGCTCCGGGCGCATGTGGTTCTTATAAAGGTACTCGGCCAGATAGACGGCATCTTTCAGGGTGCTGCCCGGGTGGCTGGACATGAGGTAGGGCACCAGATACTGTTTTTTGCCCGCTTTTTTGCTCAGCTCGTAGAATTTATCCTTGAACTTGTTGAACGTCTCAATGGGAGGTTTGCCCATGTAGGCCAGAGTGTTGGGAGCGCAGTGCTCCGGGGCCACTTTCAGCTGGCCGGAAACATGATACTCCACCAGCTCTTTGAAGAACGTATTGTCCGGGTCGGCCATCAGGTAGTCAAACCGGATGCCGCTGCGGATGAACACTTTCTTGACGCCGGGCAGCTCCCGGACACGGCGGAGGATCTTGAGGTAGTCGCTGTGGTCCACGATCATGTGGGAGCAGGTCTGCGGGGCCAGACAGTGCTTGCCGCCGTTGCACATGCCCCGGAGCATCTGCTCCCGGCAGGAGGGGAAGCGGAAGTTGGCGGTAGGCCCGCCGATATCGTGGATATAGCCCTTGAAATCCGGCTCATGGGTCATCCGCTCCGCCTCGGCCACGATGCTGTCCGCGCTGCGGCTGGTGACACGGCGGCCCTGATGGAGCTGGATGGCGCAGAAGTTGCAGCCGCCAAAACAG
>ENA-UEQP01003371-UEQP01003371.1-human-gut-metagenome-genome-assembly--contig:-NODE-3371-length-10491-cov-4.332245_pt1 | contig 10491 bp, 8 predicted proteins | sample MGYA00242951_ERZ507951 | MGnify/ENA primary metagenome ERZ507951 (study PRJEB26167, sample SAMN06115539) | human gut metagenome | host: Homo sapiens | place: China:Shanxi | collected 2015-11-18...
GCAGAGAAAGCAAAAGAAAAAGTAAGGAAGGAGAACACGCACAAGTTTACAACAATATGATTACTAAGCGTGAAGAAGAAATATCCGCTATTGAAAAACGGATAACCGACTTGAGGGAATATGACAAAATCTGCAAACAGAGAAAAGAACAGCTTAAAAACACAACACAGATACTTGATGAAATCCTGTCCGAGGGTACGATTTCGGATATCAATCTAAGAATGTTAGTCAAGCGAATTTTCATTCATCAAAATGAAGATAAAAGTCTTGATATCAGATTCGAGATGAACGGAGAGTTTAATGGAACTGTCAGCGTGTTTATTGAGCCAACAGAAGAATTAGAAAGTGCATAGAAATTAAAACGAAATCCGCAGTATCGCCTGCGGATTTGTTCGTTACATATATGAATATATTAACCGACAGACGCATTAGCTATGGTAGTGCGTTTTAGCATAATATCAATTAAAAATTGTTCTTAGAGCCAGCGTGTCTGCCCATTTATTTTTACTGGAGCAAAAGAAAAAAGCCCGATAAAATCGAGCTTTTCGTGGTGCGGATGACGGGACTTGAACCCACATGACCTTGCGATCACTAGCACCTGAAGCTAGCGCGTCTGCCAATTCCGCCACATCCGCATATTTAACGTTGCTCAAAGCAACGTATATATTATATCATATTACACGTACTTTGTCAATACTTTTTCGCAGTTTTTTCGATAAAAACGCCAAAAAATAAAGCCTGACTAAAAAGTCAGGCTGATTTTTATATCGGAATCGTCACCCGTTTTTAAACTGCTCACTAAGAGCCTGATCACTCATGCCGAAAGTCACAAGCTTGCTGAAATACTTGTTCTTCATAAGCGCCTTGATAAGTATAACACCAACTATCGTTACGCATACAAATTCGCCTAAGGCTACCCAGCCCATGTTCACAAGAAGCGGCGTCTTGAAGACATACGTCAGTTCAAAGCCAACTATCACCGCATTTGATATCACCGGGAAAAGCGACGCAACTACAAGATTTACCTTGTTTCTCAGCAGATAGATAAGAACCGCTGCCACAACTGTTGCAAGCGTTCCAAATACTACGTCCACCATTCCGAGCGTACTGAATAGATTGACTATCAAACAACCTATAGAAAGCGAAATGATGTAATCCTTGTTGAAATAACAAAGTAGCATCAAAACCTCAGATATGCGGAACTGTACCTGTCCGTATGCAAGCGAGCTGCAAAGCATCGTTGCCACAACGTATATCGCTGCAATAAGTCCCATGTTTGTTAAACGACGTGCACTGAAAATTTCCATAAAAAAATCTCCTTGTTTTTATTTGTGAGTGGTTGATCTAGGTTACACTCTATTTAATTGGAAAATAAAATAACATAAAAAGGCTGCCGCCGAAACGACAGCCCGTCTATTTACGTTAATTTAGCTATTGATTAAGCCTTGCCAACAGAACCGAAGAGTTCCATCTTCTCCTTGACCTTAGCCTTGATAGCCTCGAAGCCAGGATTGAGAAGTTTTCTTGGATCAAAGCCCTTGCCCTGAAGATCCTTGCCCTCTTCAATGTACTTTCTTGTAGCCTCCTGGAATGAAAGCTGGCACTCTGTGTTTACGTTGATCTTTGCAACGCCAAGTGAGATTGCCTTCTTGATCATGTCATCAGGAATACCTGTACCGCCGTGAAGTACCAGTGGCATATCGCCAACCTTTTCCTTGATAGCAGCAAGTGTCTCGAATGAAAGACCTGGCCAGTTTGCTGGATACTTACCGTGAATGTTACCGATACCAGCTGCGAGCATTGTAACGCCGAGATCAGCGATTGTCTTGCACTCGTCTGGATCTGCGCACTCGCCCATACCTACAACGCCGTCCTCTTCGCCACCGATAGAACCAACTTCACACTCAATTGAAAGACCAAGCTGATCTGCAACGTGAACGAGTTCAGTTGACTTAGCAAGGTTCTCATCAAATGGATAATGTGAACCGTCGAACATGATAGATGAGAAGCCAGCCTTTACGCACTTGTAGCAGCCCTCATATGTTCCGTGGTCAAGGTGAAGTGCTACTGGTACTGTGATACCGAGCTCTTCGTCCATTGCCTTAACCATAGCAGCAACTGTCTTAAAGCCTGTCATGTACTTGCCTGCGCCCTCAGACACACCAAGAATTACAGGTGACTGCAGTTCCTGAGCAGTGAGAAGGATAGCCTTTGTCCACTCAAGGTTGTTAATATTGAACTGACCTACAGCATACTTGCCTGCAAGTGCCTTTGTCATCATTTCTTTAGCTGAAACTAACATTTTTTAACGACCTCCGTTATTTTAAATTTTCCTTTATTATTATACAACATTACTCCGACAATTGCAATAGCGTGACATTAATTTAACAATTATGTAACATTTAAACCTCGTACATCTCGATGACCTTCTGAGCCACCTCGATCTTTGTGCATCTCTTATCCATAGCCTGCTTTTCAAGATATTTATGAGCCTGCTGTTCAGTAAAGCCAAGATACTGCATAAGTGAGCACTTTGCTCTGTTTATCGTTCTTATCTCTTCAAGCTTTTTGTGCAGTTTCAGGTTCTCAGACCTTATTCCCAGCATTCTTTTTCTTGCGGCACTGACAAATTTCATTGAACGGTAAAAATACTGTCTGCCTAGTGGCTTTGGTATCACCATTACGCCGAAATCTTCCAGTTTATCAGCAAGGATATCCGCATTTTCCGACTTTGCGATAGCCACACAGCTTGCGTCAGTTGAGGTGCAGACTATCTCCGCAAGCTCGTTGCCATATTCGTCTGACAATGGACAGTTTATCACGACACAGTCGTAACTGCCTGACCCTACCGCACGCCTTGTTTCAAGACCCGTCGCGGCTATAGAAGTCTTGCAGGTGGGAAAGGTTTCTTTTAACAGACTTACAAGCATAGCTGTTGCCTTGTCATTGCTTGAAGCCACAAGTATCCTGTCCATTTCCCCACCTCCTTTTTTTTAGCTTTCTCTGACATTACAGATGATAAAAATATCTTGCTGTTTCAAACTGCTCCTTATCGGCAGCTCTCTCATATTCTATGATAAGCTCCTTTTCTATTGCGATAAAACGCTCCAACATATGCTCAGGAAGCCTATCCGCAAGGAACTCGCTCTTTTCAGCACGTTCCACTGCCTCTTTCAAAGACTGCGGAAGTGTTTCAAGCTTTGCAAGCTCGCTTTCATCTGCCGAGCCTATATTGAAATTAAAAGGTTTTGGAAGTTCTTCCTTATTTATAACGCCGTCTATGCAGGCATAAATAAGCAGACCCATAGCAAAGTAAGGATTACAGGTGTTGTCTGCTGAACGGAGTATTATACCATTCTCATCTGTATCAGCAAGCGGTGCACGAAGAAGCTGTGCATAATTTTCATGTGACCATGAAATGTACTTAGGTGCAAGCAGACTGCCAAAACGTTTGTATGAATTTGTAGTGGTGTTTAGAAACAGCGTCATATCGCCAACGTTTTTCAGTATTCCTGCTATCATGCGCTCAGCCTCTTTGGAAAGTCCGCCAAGCTGAGGTTTGAAAACATTTTCCGTGCCTTTCATGCACATGAGCATTATATGCAGACCAGATCCGCAGTTGTCGACGATAGGCTTTGGCATGAAAGTTGCGTAAAGCCCATTTCTGTCAGCCACAGATTTTACAACGTTCTTGAACGTCACAAGATTGTCTGCTGCTTTCAGTGCATTTGAATACTGAAAATCTATCTCGTTCTGACCCGGACCGGTTTCGTGTCTTGAGCTTTCTGGGAAAATATCCATTTGCTCAAGTGTCAGGCAGATGTCACGTCTGAGGTTTTCTCCCCTGTCAACAGGCGCAGCGTCACAATAGCCTGCATAATCGTGAGGACGCTTTGTAGGCATATCAGTATCGTCCTTTTCAAAGCAGTAAAACTCGCATGAAGTACCTATCTGAAAGTTATATCCCTTACCCTTTGCATATGCGATAGCAGTTTTGAGGAAAAACCTGCCATCCCCCTCGAAAGCCGTTCCGTCAGGATATTTCAGGTGGCAGAAAAATCTTACTACCCTGCCGTGCTGCGGTCGCCATGGAAGAAGCGCCAGCGTATCAGGGTCAGGGAAAAGTCTAAGGTCTGAAGCAGTCACATTCAAAAAGCCACCGAGCTTTGAAGCGTCAAAGATAAGTCCCTCTCTGAATATTTTCGGCAGCTCGCCTGCTATAACAGAGATAGTCTTTAACGAACCGAATATATCGCAGAACATGAGCTTTACGAACTTTACGTCGTTTTCTTCAACGAACTGCAAAACCTCTTTCTCTGTGTATTTCATAATAAATCCTCCGTAATGATACTGTTCAGAAAAGTTTTCCGTTCCTTACTTATAATTATATCTGAACAGCCAATTCTGTAAAACCGAGCAGTTATAAAGATTTTGTTACTTTATTTTTACCTTGCGTTATTTGTCGATATCCTCCAGCCAAAGCTTAGCCACAGCGTCAGACGGCATTCTCCAATCCCCTCTCGGTGACAGGGTAACAGAACCTATCTTCGCTCCGTCAGGCAGGCAGGAGCGCTTGAACTGCTGTGAGAAAAATCTGCGATAGAATGTTTTGAGCCACTTGTCTATGACCTCGTCAGGATAATCCCCCTCAAAGGCATATTTCGCAAGCCTTTTCACCTTTGACGGCTCAAAGCCCCAGCGTATGCCATAGTAAAGGAAGAAGTCATGAAGCTCATATGGACCGACAAGGTCTTCTGTTTTCTGTGTCATCTCAGTGCCACTCTCGTCGGTAGGAAGAAGCTCAGGAGAAACAGGAGTGTCCAAAATATCGTACAGTACATCTCTCAGTGTGTCAGAAGTACAGGTATCGCCGTAATACTGAACGATATGCCTTACCAGCGTTTTAGGGATAGAAGCGTTCACACCGTACATGGACATATGGTCGCCGTTGTAGGTCGCCCAGCCGAGAGCAAGCTCGCTCAGGTCGCCTGTGCCGACCACCATTCCGCTCACCTGATTTGCGATATTCATAAGCACCTTTGTGCGCTCTCTCGCCTGACCATTCTCGAACACAACGCTGTGATCGTTATAATCGTGACCGATATCTTCAAAGTGCTGTAAAACTGCTTTTGAGATATCCACCTCTCTGAACGTTACCCCCAAAGCGTCGCAAAGTATCTCCGCATTGGAGCGTGTGCGCTTTGTTGTGCCAAAGCATGGCATCGTCACCGCAACGATATCAGTATGAGGACGTTTCAGCAAGTCCATTGCCATTACGCACACAAGCAGTGCAAGCGTAGAATCAAGTCCCCCTGAAATGCCAATGACCACAGTCTTGGAATGTGTGTGTGCGATACGCTTCATAAGTCCATGTGATTGCATTTGCAAAATAAGGTGACAGCGCTCGTTTCTCTCCGCCTGATTTGACGGGATAAAAGGTGTTTTGGCAAACTTTCTTGTCAAAGCTGTTTCGCCCATTTCAAGGCTGAATCTTTCACGGGAGATGTTGTCCTTATCCAAAAAGCCGCTGTCCTTGGAAGAATAGTCCCACTCTGCGCTTGCAGGATAGGTAGAAATTTTTCTTCGCTCAAACGCAAGCTTTTTAAAATCTATTTCCGATATGGTAATGCCGTTTTCAAAAAGCCTGCTCTCTGCAAGTATAGAGCCGTTTTCCGCAATGATATTGTGACCTGAAAAGACCATATCCTGCGTTGACTCGCCGTCACCTGCAGAACAATAGATATACCCTGACACAAGCCTTGCAGATTGGTTTGAAACAAGCTGTCTGCGGTATGAGTCCTTGCCGATAACTTCATCGCTTGCAGACAGATTGCATATAAGGGTAGCCCCAGCCTTAGCAAGATAGTTTGAAACAGGGTCAGCCACCCACAAGTCCTCGCAAAGTTCAAAGCCCACCACAAGCTCAGGTATCTCTTCACATACGAAAACGGTCTGTTCCATAGGCGGTATAAATTCAAGCTGTCCGTACTCTCTCAGATCAATGGCAGCACATTCGCCTCTGTATGGTGCAAAATGTCTTGCCTCATAAAATTCGTTATAGTTCGGCAGATGCGTTTTAGGTACAAAGGCACGCACCTCGCCGTCCTGTATAACAGCCGCACAGTTATAAAGCTTGCCGTTTGCTCTCACAGGCACGCCCACAGCCACAAGCATATCGCTGTCAGCAGTAGTCTTTGCTATCTTTACAACACCCTCCATTGCCTTGTCAAGCAAAGCGTTCTGAAAGAACAAGTCCTGACAGGTATAACCTGTTATGCAAAGCTCAGGGAACACAGCGACCTTTACGCCCTCTTCCCTGCACTTTTCAAGCTGACTGATTATTTTATCCACATTGAAGTCAACGTCTGCCACCTGTATCTCAGGGGTGCAGGCGGCGACCTTTATAAAACCGTCTTTCATAAAAATATACTCCTTACAAGAAATTATCATTGTTATCATTATACCATTTTTTATAGGTATAAGTCAATGATTTTTACAGTATAGCAAAACTATTTTAGAACGATACTAGACAATCCGCCACTAATGTGTTAAAATTGAGATATCACATCAAAGGGGGGGAACGCCATATGAACAAGCTGTGGGATAAGTTTCTTTTAGGCCTTAGCTGCTGTGCATTCATGCTTGCAGAGGGAACAGATCCGTCAAACATCACCACATTGCTATTGGCTGTCATATGCTCCGCTATCTTTCAAATAAAACCAAGCTCTTCCGTTGCATACCTTTCAGTTATTGCGTACAGCTCACTTTGCATTTTCAGTAAAGAAGCTTTGATACTCGCCCCTTTGGTGCTTTATGATGCTTTCTGTACAAAATTTTACCATGCTATGGTCTTAACATTCATAGGCGTACTTGCAAATATATTCACTCTGGGAAAAGACATCTTCCCGCTTGTCGCTCTTTTTTTGGTAAGCTTCACAATTTCAAGCCGCAGCGTTCTGAACGAAAAGCTGACAAAGCTGCTCATAAATACCCGTGACAATTCAAAAGAACTTACCACCCAGCTTGTAGAAAAAAACAAAGCCATGCAGAGAAATCAAGACTACGAGATATATCTTGCCACGCTGAAAGAGCGTAACCGCATTGCAAGGGAGATACACGATAACGTGGGACATATGCTCACAAGGTCTATTTTACAGCTTGGTGCGCTTTCGGTCATAAACAAAGATGAAACTGTCGGTGAAGCCATCAACGACCTGAGTGGCACGCTGAACACCGCCATGACGAGCATACGAAGCAGCGTTCATGATCTTCATGACGATTCTATCGCACTAAAGCCTGCTGTTGAAGACTGCATAAGACCTCTGAAAGACAGATTTGCAGTAAGCTGTGATTATGACTTTTCCGAAAGAATGTCACGAGATGTGAAGCTTTGCTTTATTGGCGTTATAAAAGAAGCACTTTCCAATACTGCAAAGCACAGCGACGGCGACAACATAAAAATAATCATTCGTGAACACCCTGCTCTTTATCAGCTTAGTATCGCAGACAACGGAAGCTGTCCCGAAAAGATAGACGAAAGCGGCATGGGGCTTGCCAATATGCGTGAGCGTGCGGCTTCTTTAAATGGAAACATAAACATCACATCGGGCAGCAAGGGATTTTGCATTTTTCTGTCTGTGCCGAAACAAAACCTGACTGAACGGAGGTCTTGACATGAACATTGTTATAATAGATGATGACAAGCTTGTGGCGGTGTCGCTGAAAACCATTTTGGAAAGCACAGGCAGTGTGAACGTTCTTGCCATGGGAAGCTGTGGCGAGGAAGCCCTAGAGCTTTATTCTCTTCTCAAGCCTGATGTTCTGCTTATGGATATCCGCATGAACGGCATGAGTGGCATTGAAGCCGGCGAAAAGATCCTTGCTGGGTACCCTGACGCAAGGATACTTTATCTTACCACATTTTCTGATGATGAATACATTATAAAGGCTGTGCTTATGGGAGCAAAGGGATATATTTTAAAGCAGGATTTTGAAAGCATATGCCCTGCCCTTGAAACCGTCATGAATGGGCAGACAGTTTTCGGCTCAGATGTTGCAAGCAAGCTTCCTGAGCTTCTTACCAATCACAGCAGTTTTGATTTTGACCACTACGGCATAGTCGAAAAAGAGCAGGAGATAATCGAACAGGTGGCAAAAGGGCTTAGCAACAAGGAGATAGCCTCACTGCTTTATCTCAGTGAGGGCACAGTGCGAAATTACATCAGCACTATCCTGGAAAAGCTCTCCCTCCGTGACCGCACACAGCTTGCTATTTTCTACTACACCAACATACAATAGCACTACAATTTCATAAAAAGTAAAGAGGAGACGGCATGACCGCTCCTCTTTTTTGTTATTATTACATTTTAGCTCTTTCCTTAGCTCTCTGTGAGTTGCTGAGGATACGCTTTCTTATTCTTATGCTCTTTGGTGTTACTTCAAGAAGCTCATCATCAGCGAGGAACTCAAGTGAATCCTCAAGGCTGAGATTTCTTGGCGGAACAAGTCTGAGCGCGTCATCAGAACCGCTTGCACGAGTATTTGTAAGGTGCTTCTTCTTGCAGACATTTACAACAAGGTCTTCCTGCTTTGGTGAAGCGCCAACTATCATTCCCTCATATACAGGTGTGCCTGCTGTGATGAACAGTTCGCCTCTCTCCTGTGCGTTGTAAAGACCGTATGTTACAGCCTCACCTGTTTCAAACGCAACAAGTGAGCCTGTTGCTCTCTTTGGTATCTCGCCCTTGTATGGCTCGTAGTCATGGAATACAGAACTCATGATACCCTCGCCCTTTGTGTCTGTAAGGAACTCGCTCTTGTATCCGAAAAGTCCTCTTGCAGGGATAAGGAATTCAAGTCTCATTCTGCTTCCAACAGGTGCCATTTCCTGAAGCTCGCCCTTTCTTGCACCTATCTTCTCCATAACAGAACCTACGCAGTTCTCAGGAACGTCAATAACAAGTCTTTCGATAGGTTCGCAAAGCTTGCCCTCTATCTCCTTAAACAGAACGTGCGGTGTTGAAACGCTAAGCTCATAGCCCTCACGACGCATATTCTCGATAAGGATAGAAAGGTGCATTTCGCCACGTCCTGCGACCTTGAAAGCGTCTGTGCTGTCTGTTTCAGAAACTCTCAGTGAAACGTCCTTAAGAAGCTCCTTGAAAAGTCTGTCTCTCAGGTGACGGCTCGTTACGAACTTGCCCTCTCTGCCTGCGAATGGCGAATTATTTACAGAGAATGTCATTTCAACTGTAGGCTCGGATATCTTTACAAAAGGTACAGCCTCAAAGTTGCCGAAGTCGCAGATAGTGTCACCGATAGTGATGTTCTCGATACCGCTTATACAAACGATATCGCCAGCCTTTGCACTCTGGCATGGAACTCTGTTAAGTCCCTCTATCTGATACATTGTAACGATCTTGCCACGATATTCCTTCTTAGTCTGATGATAATCGCCGATCGTAACGTCCTGATTAACTTTCATTTCGCCACGCTCGATACGGCCGATAGCTATTCTTCCTACATACTCGTTGTAGTCGATAGCGGAAACAAGATACTGCATTGGTCCCTCAGTATCTACCTCAGGTGCAGGGATATAGCTGAGAATCTCATCAAAGAGAGGTATCATATCCTTGCCCTCTTCATCAGGTGAGTGAGTAGCTGTACCTGCTCTGCCTGAGCAATAAAGGATAGGGCTGTCAAGCTGCTCGTCAGTAGCGTCAAGATCCATGAGAAGCTCGAGAACTTCGTCGCCTACCTCGTTAAGACGAGCGTCAGGTCTGTCTATCTTGTTGATAACGATGATTATTTTATGACCAAGCTCAAGTGCTTTCTGAAGCACAAATCTCGTCTGTGGCATTGGACCCTCGGCTGCGTCCACAAGCAGTATAACACCGTTTACCATTTTAAGAACACGCTCTACCTCACCACCGAAATCAGCATGGCCTGGGGTGTCGATAACGTTTATCTTAACGTCCTTATACTTGATAGAAGTATTCTTTGCAAGGATAGTGATTCCTCTCTCACGCTCGATATCATTTGAGTCCATGACTCTTTCTTCTACAGCCTGATTTTCTCTGAAAGTACCGCTCTGCTTGAGCATCTGGTCTACAAGGGTAGTCTTACCGTGGTCAACGTGGGCAATAATAGCAACATTTCTTAAATCTTCTCTAATCATACATACTCCTCCGATTTATCAAGACACAGCAAAGCGAATGCTTTCTGTAACGATTTGCTTAATATATTTCGCAAAAATTATAAACAATAAAAATTATAAATATATTTTTGAGATTGAAACACAGGATGAAAAAGCAGAGAATGCAGAAGAACGTAAGAGAAGAAAAGCGTTTTATCTGCGAAATGGTCTTAAAGAGACCGGTCTGTTTGTAAATGTTTATGATACAGATTTTGAACTTCTCACGCCGGATGGAGAGTTGACTTTCTGGGAATATGTGGATTTTCTCAGAGAAGTTATGTAGGAAAAATGTGTGG
>ENA-UEQP01003374-UEQP01003374.1-human-gut-metagenome-genome-assembly--contig:-NODE-3374-length-10482-cov-3.618068_pt1 | contig 10482 bp, 10 predicted proteins | sample MGYA00242951_ERZ507951 | MGnify/ENA primary metagenome ERZ507951 (study PRJEB26167, sample SAMN06115539) | human gut metagenome | host: Homo sapiens | place: China:Shanxi | collected 2015-11-18...
AAAACCGTGTGTTTTCTTGTGTCAGGCGGCCTTCCGGCGGTTCTCAATCGTTCACATCGTAGAAAATGCGCTCGCCCTCCTCGGCCAGTCCCAGCTGGTCACGCGCCAGATCCTTGATGAATTCCTCGTCGTCCTTCTTGGCCAGATCGGACTCCAGCGCCTGGTTCTCCTGGGTCTGCATTTGCAGCTGGCGCTCCAGCGCCGCCTGCTGCTGTCTGGCCTCGCTGAGGCGCTGTCCCACCTGTATCAGCTCGATGCCCAGGAAGATCACCAGCGCGGCGATCAGCAGCACCAGGGCGGGGCTGGTGCGGTGCGCCGCTTTTTTCTTCTGTGCCATGTGTGCTCGCCTCCTTCGCCGTCTTTTTCTTTATCATAGCGCACTTGCGGCGAAAAGGAAAGGCTTTTTTCCCGGCAGCGGCGATTTTTTTCGCCAGCGCCGCCATCCACGACACAGGGCGCCACAGAAGGCGCGCCGTGGCCGCCGCTGCGCCCAGCCAGAAGTCCCACAGCGGCCGCAGCAGCGGCGACAGCGCCAGCACATACAGCAGCGCACCCAGCCCCATGGCGCTGAGCATCACCAGCCGCACCTCGCCCTCGCCCACCCGCAGGGCATACCACAGCAGCGCCGGAGCCACCGCCAGCAGATACACCCCGTCCAGCACATGGGTCAGCCGTCTGTTTTTCCGGCGGCGGAGGCGCACCGGCCGCAGCAGATCGTACACCGCCGCAGCCGCCGCGCCCAGCGCCGCCGCCGTCAGATAGCCCCACAGCTGCGCGGAGACAACGGTGCCCACCTCAGGCGAACAGGCGGCTGAAGAAGGAGCCGCCCCGCTCCTCCGGCGCGTCCTCGTAGGTCAGGGCGTCGATGCGCCCATCCACATGCAGCTCGCCGCCGTCCAGCGACAGCTTGCCGATGTGCAGTCCCTCTCCGCTGACCACCAGTGTCCCCGCGCCGGTGCGCAGGACGATGCACTGGTCGTCGAACCGCTCCACGTCCTCCACACCGGCTACGGTGAGCTTTTCCCGTCCCTCCAGCTGGAGACGGTGGACGGCGGCAGGGTCGGTGATGTCGTATGCCATAAGAAATCCCCCTCATACACGGTTTTTCCCAGTGTATGAGGGGGCTTGTTCGTTTATGACAGAGCTGTCCCTACACCTCGCGGTACATGGCAGCAGCCGCGTCCTTACCCACGTTCTCGGTGACGGACAGCACCTCCACCGTCAGCGTTTTCGCGCCGAAGCGGATGGCGATCACGTCGCCCACCTTCACGTCGTAGGACGCCCGCTGCACCCGGCCGTTGACAGTGACGCGCTCGGCATCGCAGACTTCGTTGGCCACGGTGCGGCGCTTGATGTGCCGGGAGACCTTCAGATATTTGTCCAGACGCATGGTGCGCCCTCCTTTCGGGAAAAAGAGCCGGTGCGTCACCACACCGGCTCCTGAAATAAGGCGAAATTACTTGGCCACGGCGTCCTTCAGAGCCTTGCCGGCCTTGAAGGTGGGAACGGTGGAGGCGGGGATCTCCACGGCGGCGCCGGTGCGGGGATTCAGGCCGGTACGGGCGGCGCGCTTCTTGGTCTCGAAGGAGCCAAAGCCCACCAGCTGCACCTTCTCATTGGCCTTCAGAGTCTCGGCAATGGTGTTCAGCACGGCGTTGACGGCAGCATCAGAGTCCTTCTTGGACAGGCCGGTCTTCTCAGCGACAGCGGCGATCAGTTCAGTCTTATTCATGTTATTTCCTCCCAAAAATTTTCGTTGGTAATTGCCGCGATACGCGGCTATCCTAAAACGATGTTGTATCGCATTAAGAACGTTCCTTTGCCCCGTTCCACAGGGCGGTCATCTCCTCCAGCGTCATGTCCCGCAGCGCTCTGCCCTGCCGGGCGGCCTCCTGCTCCATGACGCGGAAGCGCCGGATGAATTTTTCGCAGGTACCGGCGATGGCGTCCTCCGGGTCGATGCCGCAGAAGCGCCCCACCTTCACGGCGGCGAACAGCACATCGCCCAGCTCACCGGCCACGTCGCCGCCTGTCTCCACGGCCTGACGCAGCTCGCCCGTCTCCTCGTCCAGCTTGTCCAGCGCGCCGGAAACGCCGCGCCAGTCGAAGCCCGCGTCCGCGGCCTTCTTCTGTATCTTCTCCGCCCGCCACAGGCCGGGCAGACTGCGCGCCACAGCGTCCAGCGCATCGGCGGCGGTCTTTTGTCCCTTCTCCTGCCGCTTCAGCTCATCCCAGCTGGCGGGCACGGTGTCCGCCGTCTCCGCCCGTCCGTCGCCGAACACATGGGGATGGCGGAACAGCAGCTTTTTCACCACGCCGTCGCACACGTCGTCCATGGTGAAGCGCCCTGCGTCCTTCTCGATGTCCGCGTGGAACACCACCTGCATCAGCACGTCGCCCAGCTCCTCCCGGAGCAGCGCGGTATCCTCCGTGTCGATGGCCTCCGCCGCCTCGTATGCCTCCTCCAGCAGTCCTCGGCGGATGCTCTGGTGCGTCTGCACCCGATCCCACGGGCAGCCCTCGGCCGAGCGCAGCAGCCGGACGATCTCCAGCAGGTCGTTGTAGTCATAACGGGGTTTCCTTGTAAAATTTAGCATACTTACGCTCCTATTGCAAGAGGTTTTCCGCATGCGGCACAGAAAAGTTCAGCGCAAATGCAGAAAATCCGCGATTTTCTCCCCCCGCGGCAGCGTCACCACGTCCGTGCGGGTCACAGCGCCGGTGGCCAGCGCCAGGATCCCATACACCGCCGCCGCCACCGTGATGGCCGGAAGCACCGCCCAGCGCTCCGGCAGCACCCGACAGAAAAGGCCGTAGCCGGAACGGGCCGCCAGTGCCATTACCGCCGTCACCAGCACCGGGCGGGCGAATAGCCGTATGTAGCCCGGACGCTCCGGCACCAGCCGGGCGATGGCGATCAGGTCGATAAGCACGATCAGCGCGTAGCAGTACAGGGTGCTGACGGCGGCGCCCCGTATGCCGGTGGCCGGGTCGCCCACCATCAGGTAGTTGGTGACCACCTTCAGCACGCCGCCGCACAGCAGCGCCAGCACCGTAACCAGCGGGTGGCCGTAGGCCTGCAGGACGCCGTTGGCGGCCACCATCAGGCACACGAACACGCAGGCCAGCCCTAGAAACGCCAGGTGGTACGCCGCCGCCCTTGCCGTGTCCGGCACCGCCGGATACAGCAGCAGCAGTATGGGCTCCGCCAGCACCGACAGTCCCACACCGGCGGGCAGCGCCGTAAGGACGGTGAGCTTCATGGCGGCGCCGGCGGCCTTCCCGGCGGCCATCCGGTCGCCCCGTGTCAGGGCGGCGGACACAGCGGGCATCAGGCTCACCGACAGGGGATAGATAAACGACGGCGGCAGGGCAAACAGGGTCATGCCGAAGGTATATTCGCCGTACAGGGCGGCCGTCTCCGCCGCCGAATAGTGCAGCGTGTTCTGCAGCGTGCCGGTGACCAGCGTCTGATCCAGCAGGGTGATAAGGCTCATGCCCGCCGCGCCCACGGTGATGGGCACGCCGTCGCGCAGCAGCTGCCGGGCGATATCCCGGCGGGCGGGCGGCACGTCACACACCGGCGGCAGAGACGCCCGCCTCGGCAGCAGCAGCGCCGTGACCAGCAGTCCCAGCCCCGCGCCCGCCGTCACGCCGCCGATGGCGCCTGCGGCGCACAGGGGTGCGCCCGCGCCCCGATGGAGCAGGTACAGGCACAGCGCCAGCCCCACCGTCAGCTTGCCGGTGGACTCCGCCACCTGTCCGGCGGCGGTGGGCACCATGTCCCCCAGCCCCTGGGTGTAGCCCCGCAGAGCGGCGGACAAGCACACCAGCAGCACTGCCGGCCCCAGCGCCCGCAGCGCGCTCGCAGCGTCGCCGTCGTGGAGGGCGGCGGCCAGCGTGTCCGGCAGCAGGCACATGATGGCGCTGCACGCAAGACCCATGACCCCCAGCAGCGCCAGCCCTGTCCGCAGACAGCGCCGCGCCGCGCCGAAGCGCCGCTGGGCGGCGGCACGAGCCACCATGCGGCTCAGCGCCACAGGCAGTCCCGCCGTGGACAGCACCAGCAGCAGGCTGTAAATATTATAGGCAGCGTAAAAATGCGCCATGCCCTCTCTGTCCAGCAGATTCCCCAGCGGGATCTTGTACAGAGCGCCCAGCAGCTTCGTCACCGCCACGGCCAGCGCCAGTATGGCCGCGCCGCCCATGAAATTTTGCCGCCGGTGGGTCATAGCGCCTCCTTACGAATATCACGGCGTTACCGCGCCATGTTCTCGTGGAACCGACGGAACGCCTCTAAATTCTCGGTGAGCTTCTCCGGCCGCTGGATGTATTCCAGCGGGAATTTGGGGTGGAACACCCGCTCGATGCGGTTGCGTCCGGCGTCCACCATTTTGGTGGAGCCGCCCGCCCCCAGAGAGAGGATGCTGTGTAGCTCCTCCATGATGTAGATATTATACAGTCCCTCCGCGCCGGATATGCACCAGCCCACATTTTCAAAGCTGCCGGACATGTACTTCTGCCGGTAGAGATAGTAGGGGGCGAAGCCCCGGGCGCGCAGGGCGGGGTCGGCGTAGTCCAGCATAGCGGCCACGTCCTCCGCCGTGGGAATGGGCAGTCCCTCCAGCAGGATGCGGCTGCCCTTCTTGAGACTGAGGGTGTGGACGGTGATGTTGTCCGCGCCGAAGGTCAGGCAGCGATCCAGCGTCCGGCGGAAGCCCTCCGGCGTGTCGGCGGGCAGACCAGCGATGAGATCCATGTTCACATGGGGGAAGCCCATGGAGGTGGCCAGCGCCATGGCCTGTTCGATGTCCTCCGGGCTGTGCTTCCGTCCGATGGCAGAGAGCACCTGCGGCTCCAGCGACTGGGGATTCACGCTGATGCGGTCGGCGCCGTGATCCAGCAGTACCTGCAGCTTCTCCCGGTCAATGGTGTCCGGGCGGCCGGCCTCGATGCAGTATTCCACGCAGTCCGACAGGTCGAAGCTGCGGTTCAGGTGGGTCAGCAGCGCATCCATCTGCCGGGCGGACAGGGTGGTGGGCGTGCCGCCGCCCATGTAGAAGGATTTGATGCGCAGCCCCGCCTCCTTCACCATCCGTCCGGCGGCGGTGATCTCCTCCGCCAGCGCCGCCAGATACGGCTCCATCAGGGAGAAGGACTTCTCCACCGACGCGGACACGAAGCTGCAATAGGCGCAGCGGGTGGGGCAGAAGGGGATGCCCACGTAGAGGGATATCTCATCCGGGCGCAGGTCGCGCTTGGCGCGCAGCCCGGCCTCGGCGCTCTCCAGCGCCAGTCGGCGGCGGGCGGGAGACACGCAGTAGGTGTCCCGCAGGACGCGGTCGGCCTGACCGGGGGTCATGCCCTCCTCCAGCATGCTCCGCACCAGCTTGGCCGGGCGGATGCCGGTCAGCGCGCCCCAGCTGGGCGTCACGCCGGTGACATCCCGGGCGGCGCGGAAGAAGGACAGCTTCAGGGCGCGCTGACGCAGGCGTTCCCGCTCGTACTCGTCGGAAACGCCTGCGATGCGCACGCGGGCTTCGCCCCGCGCCGTCTTGCCGCCGTATGTCAGTTCCGTGACGCCGACAGCGTAGGTCTTGCCCTCGCGGAGCGTCACCTCCGCGTGGCTGCCGCCCGTCTCGCCCTCGTACACCGGGCGCTCGTCCGGGAAAAAGGCCAGCAGGCTCTGCTCGATGGCATAGCGGTCGTCGTGACCGCGAAAGGTCAGTCTCATCGCGCCGTACCCTGTCGCATGTAGGGGTTCACGCGGCGCTCGTAATCCATGGTCGTCTCCCGGTCGTGGCCGGGCAGCACCCGATAGTCGCCCTCCAGCGATGCCAGCCGCGCCAGCGACGACAGCATCTTGCGGTAGTCGCCGCCGGGGAAATCACACCGGCCGCAGGAGCAGCGGAACAGGGTATCGCCGGCGAAGATCACGTGCTGTCCCTCCACCAGCAGGCAGACGGAGCCCTCGGAGTGACCCGGCGTTTCCAGCACGCGGATGGTCAGGCCGCCCAGCGGCAGCGTGTCGCCCTCCTGATAATAGCGCTGGTTCTTCTCCCCCACCGGGGTGAACAGCAGGTCGCCGCCGCGGTCGGCAGCGGTGTCGTTCCGATGGATGTACACCGGCACATCCGGGTACCTCTCCAGCAGCGGCCGCACGGCGGAGGTGTGGTCAAAGTGTCCGTGGGTCAGCAGGATATACCGCAGGGCGCAGCCGCTCTGCTCCACCAGCTTCTCCACCCGTGCGGCATCGTCACCGGGGTCGATGAGGGCGCAGACCTTGGCGTCCTCGTCGCACAGCAGGTAGCAGTTGGTCATGATGGGGCCCACTTGCAGCGTTTGAATGGTCATGGCGTCCTCCTTACAGGGTGTCGGTGTCCAGAATGATGGTCAGAGGGCCGTCATTGAGGCTGTCCACCTGCATGTAGGCGCCGAACTCGCCCGTCTCGGTGTGGAAGCCCTTGTCCCGGCACAGCTGCACGAACTTCTCGTACAGGGGGATGGCCACCTCCGGCCGCGCCGCCGCCAGAAACTCGGGGCGGCGCCCCTTCTTGCAGTTGGCGTACAGGGTGAACTGAGAGACGATCAGCAGCTGACCGCCCACGTCGGTGAGGCTGCGGTTCATCTTCTCGTTCTCGTCCTCGAAGATACGCAAGCCGGTGAGCTTGTCGGCCAGCTTCTCCGCCTGCGCCTCGGTGTCCTCATGGGTGACACCCAGCAGGACGAGGAAGCCCTCGCCGATCTGTCCGATGATCTTGCCGTCCACAGAGACGGAGGCGTGCTTCACGCGGGTCAATACAGCGCGCATAATTTGTTCTCCTTTATACTTTTTGTATTCATTTTCCTCATCCGGCGGGTCTTGTCACCCGCATAACGCCCGATATCTGCTCGATGCGGCGCATGACGCTGCGCAGCTGCTCGCTGTCCGCCACGTCGATGTCCAGTGACAGCAGAGCGAAGCCGTCCGGCGTGCTGCGGGCGTTCATGGAGGAGACGTGGGTCTTGGTGCTGGACAGCACCGTGGACACGTCCATGATGATGTTGATGCGATCCTTGGCGGTGATCTCCAGCGTGGTGCGGTAGCTCTCCTTGGTGTCGCTGCCCCAGGAGACCTTGATCCACCGCCCCGCCTCGTTGGGCTTACGGCGGGCGGGATCGGCGTTGGGACAGTCCGCCCGGTGGACGGAGATGCCGTAGCCGCGGGTGATGAAGCCCACGATGTCGTCGCCGGGCACAGGGGTGCAGCACTTGGAGAACTTCACCAGGCAGTTGGTCAGTCCCTCCACCACAATGCCCTGCTCGCTTCTGGTGCGCTGGGGCACGGCGGGGCGCATGATCTGCGGCTGATCCGCCACAGGCACCTCCTCCTGCCGCTCCGTCTGGTGCTGGTGGATGATGCGCTGGATGTCCTCCCGCAGCCGCCCCATGACCTTCAGCGCAGAGATACCGCCGTAGCCGATGGCGGCGTACATATCGTCCAGCGATGTGAAGCACAGCTTCTTCAGCACGCCGGGCAGGTTCTCATCGTTGGTCAGCTCCTTCAGCGTGACGCCGGTGCGCTTGAGCTCCGACTCGAAGCTCTGGCGGCCGTTGACGATGTTCTCGTCCCGCTTCTCCTTCTTGAACCACTGGCGTATCTTGCTGCGGGCGTTGCTGGAGCGGGCGATCTTCACCCAGTCGCGGCTGGGGCCGTGGGCGGATTTGCTGGTCATGACCTCCACCACGTCGCCGTTGCGCAGGTGGTAGTCGAACTGCACAATGCGCCCGTTGACCTTGGCACCCACCATGTGGTTGCCGATGGCGGAGTGGATGGTATAGGCAAAGTCGATGGGCGTGGCACCCGCCGGCAGGTTGATGACATCGCCGTTGGGGGTGAACACGAACACCTCGTCGGCGAACATGTCCACCTTCAGGGAGTGGATAAAGTCTTCGGCGTCGGCGTCCTCCTGATTTTCCAGCAGGCGGCGCACCCACTCATAGCTGCGCTCGTCGCCGGCGCCCTGTCCGTTCTGCTTGTACTTCCAGTGGGCAGCCACGCCGTACTCCGCCACCTCGTGCATCTCCTTGGTGCGGATCTGCACCTCGAAGGGGATGCCGCTCTCGCCCACCACCGTGGTGTGCAGGCTCTGGTACATATTGGGCTTGGGCGTGCCGATATAGTCCTTGAACCGCCCCAGAATGGGCTTGAACAGGTCGTGGATAATGCCCAGCACATTGTAGCAGTCCGCCACCGTGTCCACAATGACCCGGAAGGCGAACAGGTCGAACACGTCGTCCAGGCTCTTGTTCTGGGTGTACATCTTGCGGTAGATGGAGTAGGGGTGCTTCATGCGGCCGTAGACCGTGGCGTCGATGCCCTCCTCCTTCAGGCGGGTGACGATGCGGTCGTGGACGGCGGACATAAACCCGTCGTACTCCGCCGCCTTCTCGTCCAGCGCCTCGGTGATCTCCCGGTAGCCCACCGGGTCCAGATACTTCAGGCTGAGATCCTCCAGCTCCCACTTCATCTTCTGCATACCCAGCCGGTGGGCGATGGGCGCGTAGATCTCCATGGTCTCGAAGGATTTCTGCTTCTGCTTCTCCGGCGTCTGGTACTCCATGGTGCGCATGTTGTGGAGCCGGTCGGATATCTTGATGAGGATCACCCGGATGTCCTTGGCCATGGCCATGAGCATCTTGCGCAGGTTCTCCATCTGCTCCTCCTCTTTGGAGGTATAGTGTACCCGCGTCAGCTTGCTGACGCCCTCCACCAGATCGGCCACGGTAGGAGAAAACAGATGGCTGATCTCCTCATGGGTGGCGGTGGTGTCCTCGATGGTATCGTGGAGCAGGGCGGCCACAATGGACTCCGTGTCCAGATGCAGCTCCTCCGCCACGATCTGCGCCACCGCCAGCGGGTGGGTCACGAAAGGCGAGCCGTCCTTGCGGTTCTGCCCGGCGTGGTGAGCGGCGGCGAACTCATAGGCGGCGCGGATCTGATCGAAGCCCGCCGCCGGGTTGTAGCTCTTGACTGTCTCTACCAGATGTTCGTATTGCTCCTGCGGCGTCACTGCGCACCGCCTCCTTTCTCACTGTCATGATATGCCAGCGCCGCCATCAGCGGCGAATGCTCCAGCGACACGCGGCAGCCCCGGTGCAGGTGCAGGGTGATGGTGTGCTCCGTCTCCTGCCAGTCCAGCAGCCCCCGCTCCCGGAACACGGCGGCGCACACCGCCGCTCGCAGGAACGGCTCCACGCCGCCCAGCTCCGAGGCCATGTGCCGCAGCAGGGGCAGGGTGTCGGCGGTCAGCCCCTCCTCCGGCACGGCGCGCTCCAGAAAGCGCCACGCCGCGGCAAATTGCTGGCGCGTGGGCAGGGCGCGGCGGGCGTCCCGCAGGGGCGGCACGCCGCCGCCGGCGATGTGATGCGCCAGCGTCAGCGCCTCCTGCTCCCGTCCGCTGGCACAGAGGGAGGGCCGAATATCCACCATCTGCAATTGCACCGTCCGGCTGCCCCGGAATTCGTTGATCTGCAAATAGAAGGCCGCGTCCACCCGGTCGCCCACGGCGCAGCCGCAGCGCTCCGCCACGGTGGAGAAGAAAATGCCGTCAAACTGGGCGCAGCCCTTGCCCAGCCGCAGCTTCAGGTGCCGGTTCTGCCCCACGTTCTGGGTGCGCAGCAGCGTGGCGCCCAGCAGACAGAACACCGGTCGGGCGTTGCCGCTGCCGTAAGGCTCCAGCGCGGACAGCGCCTCCAGCTCCTCCAGCGTCACGGCGGCGGGATAGGCGATGGCCACATCCACCTCCAGCGCCGGCTCCGGCGGCCGCCCGTTGCAGTAGCTGCGGGCGTATTCGTTCATCCGGTCGCGGAAGGCCGGAATGTTATCCCTGTCGATGGTGAAGCCCGCCGCCAGCTCGTGTCCGCCGAAGCCCAGCAGCAGATCCTTGCAGTTTTCCAGCGCGGCGAACAGGTTGAAGCCGCCCCAGCTGCGGCAGCTGCCCTTGCCGGTGCTGCCGTTGAGGTGGATCATAAAGCTGGGACGGGAATATTTTTCGGAAAGGCGGCTGGCCACAATGCCCACCACGCCCTGATGCCAGCGGCTGGATTCCAGCACCAGCGCGCTGCCTAACTCGCGCCCCTCAATCTTGAAGTTCTCAAAGCCCATCGGCAGGTACGTCCGCTGAATATCCGCCACCCCGATAAAGCCCGGATTCTCCATCGCCTTGGAGAATCGGTAGCCGCCCTGCGCGTCAGGTGCGTGGCAGCGGTGCTCGTCGCCGCCTTCGCCGAGGTTCTTCCGGCTGACGGCTTCGTAGCACGCGCGGCGGTCGCGGCAGCCGAAATAGCAGCACTCGTTGCAGAGGAACTCCACCTTGTCCTTTTGACCCTGCGGCAGGGCATTCAGCTTCTCCAGCGCGTGATTCAGGCGGAAATCCGGCACGACATAGCGGAATTCTGTTCGTTCCAGTTCCGTCTGCAAGTCGGGAAACGATGTCAGCA